>Ga0210408_10002697_pt1 | contig 16987 bp, 16 predicted proteins | sample IncBWH4MmetaG_FD_155471 | JGI IMG/M metagenome (GOLD analysis project Ga0210408, IMG submission 155471) | Forest soil microbial communities from Barre Woods Harvard Forest LTER site, Petersham, Massachusetts, United States - Inc-BW-H-4-M | ecosystem: Environmental > Terrestrial > Soil >...
AAACTGTCGTAGATCGAGGCGTATTTGATGTCCTTTGGCGTGACGCCGGCCTCTTCGAAGGCGCGCGGCCCCGACCAGACGCCGGCGGAGTAAGTGAGATCGAGATCCTTGCCGCCGCGCGGCCCCTTCATCGCCTCGCCCTGCCCGATCAGCCGCACCAGCGGCTGCTTCAGGCTTTTGGCGATCTCCGGCGTGGTGACAACAAGCGCGCCGCCGCCATCGGTGATGACGCAGCAATCCATCCGGTGCAGCGGATCGGAAATCATCGGCGAGTTGAGCACATCCTCGATGGTGACGACTTCCTTGAGCATCGCATGCGGATTGTACTGGGCGTGATGGGAGGCGGCGACCTTGATCCAGGCAAGCTGCTCGCTGGTGGTGCCATAGTCGTGCATATGGCGCATGGCACACATGCCGTAGGCATTGTGCGTGGTAGCCCCGTACGCGGCCTCGAAATCGACCTCGGCGCCGGCAGCGCGCGGCGGCATCGGCCCGGTGCGCGGCTTGCCCGCGAGCGTGATCAGCGCGACCTGGCATTTGCCGGCGGCGATCGCTTCTGCCGCGTGTCCAAGATGGATCAGATAGGAACAGCCGCCGGTGTCGGTGGAATCGATGTGGCGCACCTTCAGGCCGAGATAATCGACCATCGGCCAGGTGCCGCCCGGCGCGTCGCCGGCGCAGAAATAGCCGTCAATATCGGCTTTGGTGAGCCCTGCGTCTTCGATGGCGCCCTTGGCGACTTCGGCATGAAGCTGTGCGGTGGATTTGTCGGGTGCATGCCGGGTGGGATGCTCGTAGATCCCGGCAATGTAGGCCTTGCCCTTGATAGTCAAATCGTTCTCCGCTGGCGTTTCTTTTCTTTCCTTCCAATTTCTTGGCCTGTCGGCGGGGCCTTGGCAAGCGGCGAAATATTCCGCCGGGCGAGACGGACCTCATCTTGAGAAGCGGCCGCGCAGGCAACCGTCATTGCGAGCCAACGGGTCGCGCGAATGCGCGCCCGGTTGGCTCGCAATGACAAGGAATTCCAGATACGCCTCCGCGTTCTCGCGGCGTGATAACGTTCGAGCTTTGCCAGAAAACTGTCCCTCGGAAATACAGAGGGCGCAGGGAAAGCCGGGTGCCCAATGCACCCGCAGCCTCGCGTGCGAAATAAAAAAGCACACGAGCATAATCACTACAGGTTCACCGGAAACGCCCCGGCCTTCCCTGCGCAATGGTTTACGGCTTATACGTGCTCTCCCCGGTGAACGGGCTCTTTTGCCACCGTCGCCGGCGGAATTACTTCCGCCGACTTGACTCCAGCGTCACGAAGTCAGGACCACACGATTTCGCCGTCCGCTTTGGCGCCACTCGTCAACGGCACCGCCACGTCCATCGCATCCCGCCCCACGTTCGTGACGACGCGTACGCCCCTCTTGTCGAGGCGGGATAGCGGGACAGTATGCACATCTTCCGATTTTCGTAAAGCACTATTTTCTGGTTTCCGGAAAGAGATATTTTTGGACAGGCACTGACAACCCCAACCAGCGTGATTCCACTCACGAAATTGGCTTTTTGGCCAACGCGATTTGGCGCCGTTAAGGGCCAGACGAGCGAGGTGAATCGGTGCGAATTGATCAAACCGATTTGCCCGTCCCGGGCAAATCAACCCGCCACGCTAGCGGTGTTGACCAGTGTGCGCTTTGGCGCGATCGGAAAGTGGTCGCAATCCTATGCCCCGTTCACCGGTGTCCGTAGGTCGTGAAAATGTAATCCTTTGCCGCTGCTATCTCATGGCACGCGGCGCCGCACTTGGCGTCCTGCTGAGTGGGCGTGAACGCGTCAGACGCCACATCGTAGGCAAACTCGGCGTATGCCCATCCGTGGGTGTCGGGGAATCGCTTGCTGTCCTTCATGATGAAATCAACGTCTTTCTGGGTGTCCGGTATCCAAACGGAAAAGGGAGCGTCCGGACTCTTTTTCGCGTTCCACTCGATTTTCGCAATCATGGAACCGTCGGGGAAAGGCTTGCCGTTACCGGGAATGCCGGCCCGATAGGCGGCGATCATCACGGGATTGGCGGCCTCCACCTTGATCACGGCGGGGTCTTCGGTGTGACTGACCGCGACAACCTGCCAGTCTTCGTATCCCCTGAACTCGGAGAACGCGAGCCCATTCGGAGTTTGCACAGTGTACTTGTCCTGCGCGGAAATAGCCCTGCCGCCCAAGACGGCGAGCACAACTGCAACGGCGGCGCCGGCCGCGGCGGACGTGGCCAGAGCGCTGCGCGAGGTCGGGAACGCTGGCGGCTTGGACGTGATCATCCTTGTCAGTCGCGCAAGCATCGTAAACCTCCTTATATAGCCGATGAGTACCAGTCATCTCGTCGATATCGAGGCAAAGCCATCAGCTCACCGTAACAACGATTTTCCCTTTAGCGCGTCCGCTCTCGACGTAGGCGAGAGCGTCGGAAATTTTCGCAAACGGATATGTCTTGTCGACAATGACCTTCAATTTTTCCTGCTCGATGAGTTCGGCAAGCAGAGCGAGGTCGCTACCGCTTGCATGCATGAAGAGATAGCGATAGCTGATGCCTGCGCGTCGCGCCCGAGATCTGATACCGTAGCTAATAAGCCAGAAGATAGCGGAAAGAGCTCGGCGGCCGCCCAAATCCAGAATCGCAGTTTGCGGTTCTGGAAACGCGGCGACTGAAACGATTCTGGTTCCAGGCTTCATGATTTCGAACATTTGTTCCAGGGTTTTGCCGCCAATCAGGTCAAATCCCGCATCAAATCTGCGTTGCCCGTTGGATATATCCTGGACCGTATAATCGATCACCTCATCACAGCCGAGCGAACGCACCAGCGCTTCACCTCGCTTCGAAGCTGTTGTTGTCACATCTGCGCCTAGCCATTTGGCGATCTGAATGGCAAAGGTACCGACCCCTCCGGCGCCGCCTGAAATGAAAACTTTCTGTCCTGGTTTGACATGGAGCTCGTCCCTTAACGCCTGCAGAGCAGTCAGCGCCGCCAGGGGTACGGCGGCCGCAGCCGCAAAATCCAGATTCCGGGGCATGTGCGCAGCGTCATCCTCGTCGACGCAGGCTTGCTCAGCGAATGCGCCAAGACGATCCTTCGCGACCCGGGCAAACACACGCTCACCCACGCGGAACCGTTTGACGTCGGGACCTGCGGCAATAACTTCACCCGCGAGTTCGTTGCCGAGCACCAGCGGAAGCTTTGGCCGCAGGATGACGCGCAGCTTCCCCTGTCGGAACTTGAAATCTACCGGGTTCAGACCCGCAGCGCGTACTTCGACGAGAATATCGCGTGGCCTCGGCGCAGGTGCCGGGACATCCATCAACAGCGAGCCTTCAGGACCGCCGTAATGCGTGAGAACGTATGCGCGCATGAGTCTCCACTCAGGAAGGGATATCGCTACATCGACGACCGGACGCGAACTAAATCGCAATCAGGTCGTGTCCCCGCGGACGTTTCACATTAGAGCGGGATGACTTTTCTTCGAATCGTCATCCCACTCTATCTTCTTGTTTGAGCATGATCTCCGCGCAAACGCGTTCCGCGTTTGTTAGCTAAGGGAAAACCGGTACCCACCCCGCTATCCAAGCGCGGGGCATGCTTTTTCCGGATCATGCTCTGGTCATTATTTGGTCACTTGTGGGGACATCGCCGGCTCTACTCCATTACCTCGTCGGAACCTGTCATCGGGCGCGCTGAGGGGAAAAGTGAAGGAACGATATCCCTGACAGTGGCGTTTCTTTCCGGAGCGCTTCATGGCCCGATCACGGCGCAAAGGGCCAGGCGCGGCATATGCGCGGCGGCTCCCGGGCGCCGTCCACCGATCAGATGAGTGGACAAGAGCAATACGATTCCCACCGACGCTTCCTTGCATCATTTAGGACTCTAGGGGCAGGCATCAACTGAGGCAACTTGCCGGAGGGTTAAAATGCGTTGGCTTCGAAAACAGCCCCCCATCGTCAGAACCACGGTTGGATTCGTGCTGACCGCGACGGTGTTGTGTTTGTTCTTTGGTCCCAGCGGCATCCTGTACGCAGTGGGATTGGAGATTCTTTACCTATTGACGATGGGCTTCGCGGCGATTTTGGACCCAGACGTCTACTAAGACCGGCCCCCATTGGATTCAAGGCCGTCGCATTCAATAAGGACGACGCGACCGATTCCATCAGCTTCCCAGCGTTGACGCCCGGCACGACCATCATCCCGCGACCTTGACAGCAGCGTCGGGCGCGCCGGGACCACGCGACTTCGCCGTCGGTGTTGACGCGTGTCCCGAATCCGACGTTCGCAGCATTTTGCGGCATCCTCCTTGGCGAGCTTCGGATTCGAAAGGACACTGGCAAGCTGTGATGATAGCCTGACGACTCGACTCGGATTTTCGAAGCGGTCAGCCATGGGAAGCATCGTTCTTCTTGACCTGATGGGCGGCGTTGCGCTGCTGTTGTGGGGCTTGCACATGGTCCACAGCGGGGTGTTGCGCGCATTCGGTCCCGACCTCCGTCAGCTTCTCGCCCGAGCTTTGAGAAATCGCTTCGCGGCATTTGCGGCGGGCGTTGGTCTCACCGCGCTGTTGCAAAGCAGTACAGCGACAGCTCTGATCACCAGTTCATTCACGGCGGAAGGTCTCGTCAGCCTCGTTCCGGCGCTCGCGATCATGCTTGGCGCAAATGTCGGGACCACGCTGATCGTTCAAGTCTTGTCCTTCAATATCGCTGCAGTCGCCCCGGTTCTTTTTATCCTCGGCCTGGTCGCATTTCGAAGCGGACCGCGCTCGCGCATCAAGGACATTGGCCGCGTCGCAATCGGTCTTGGCCTGATGCTGCTGGCGCTGCACATCCTGCTGGAGACGCTGGCACCGGCGGAGAACGCGCCGGGCGTGCGCGTCTTCATGAACGCCATCACCGGCGATGCTGCCTTGTGCATCGTCATCGGCGCGGTCGTTACGTGGGCGGTGCATTCCAGCGTTGCCAGCGTTCTCTTGATTATGTCGCTGGCCTTCGCGCATTTCGTCACGCCGTTTGCCGCGCTGGCGCTTGTGCTTGGCGCCAATCTCGGCAGCGCCATCAACCCCATCTTGGAAGGCGCGCACCGCGACAACCCTGCGAGCTACCGTCTGCCGCTCGGCAATTTCGTCAATCGGCTCGTCGGTGTGGCGGTGGTTGCGCCGTTCCTGCGCCCAATCACCGAAATATTGCAGGCGTGGCAGCCCGACCTCGCGAAGATGACCACTGAATTTCACATCGCATTCAACATGGCAACGGCAGTACTCTTCATCGGCCTGCTCGACGGCATGGCGCGGCTACTGAAAAAACTTCTTCCAAATCGGGTTCAGGAAACCGACCCGTTGCGCCCGCGCTATCTGGACGAAAGCGCGCTTGAGACCCCCTCGCTTGCGTTGGCGGACGCCGCTCGCGAAACGCTTCACATGGGCGATCTCGTCGAGGTCATGCTTCGCAAGGTGATGGCGGCGATGATGAACAACGACCGCGCCCTGGTCGATCAGGTATCGCGGATGGACAACAGCGTCGATGCGCTCGACGAGGCGATCAAGCTCTATCTAACCAAGCTGACGCGCGGCAGTCTCGACGAACGCGAGGGACGGCGAGCAATGGAAATCATTTCCTTCACGATCAATCTCGAACACATCGGAGATATCATCGACAAGAATTTGAGCGAGCTTGCGACGAAAAAAATCAAGCGCAGGTTTCAGTTTTCGCCGGAGGGTGCAGAGGAACTGTCTGCATTCCACAAGCGAACGATGGACTCCTTGCGGATCGCGTTCGGCGTCTTCATGTCGGGCGATGTCAATGAAGCCCGCAAGCTTCTCGCGGAGAAGGCATTGCTGCGCAACACCGAGCTTGCCGCCACCGAAAAGCACCTCGACCGCTTGCGCGAGGGGCGTCCCGAGACCATCGAAACCACGTCGCTGCATCTCGATGTGCTGCGCGATCTCCGCCGCATTCACTCGCACATCTGTTCCGTCGCTTATCCGGTGCTCGAGGCCGGCGGCGAACTATCTGCCAATCAGAACGCCGGGAGCGACGCGGTGGCGATGGCCCAACCAGCACAACTTCCGTCGGCGCGGTGACAGCTGAGGAACGTGTGACCTGGTTATGTTTGGAGGTCACGGGCTGCAATCCCGACGGCGGATTGTTCGGCGCGTTTCCGGTCGGGCGCGGCGCCCGATCATGCGGGGATACTCGTGAGGCCCGCATCTTCACCACCAGGCACGGCAGCGCTGGGCGGCGCCTTGGCGCGCGGGTGGGGATGTTGTCCACAGACACGCTTTAAAATAGGCTTCCCATAACCTACTAAATAATCTAAGTATTTTAGATGTGGTAACGGAGTTATCCACAATGCCGACTAGCTGGACTCTGTCAACAATTGAGGCGGCGCTCTTCGTGGCGTTGGTGGTCATTCTGGCCGGCGCCGGAACGTGGGCGGCCATAGGCTGACGCCCGATTCGCAAAATCGCTCGCCGCGGCCGAAAGCGGCTCCGTCCCTCGCAGCGGTTAATCGGTGAACGCCGCGCCGCGCACCCGGTCGCCCTCAGAGCGGACCGAGGATGGCCCATCGAGAATCACAGTATTCCTTCACGGCCGCGGTGACACCGCTTGAGATGATGCCCCGGCGTTCGGCCGAGTCCATCTTGAGCTCTTCGTCCCGGTTGATGATCGAGCCCGCCTCCAGGAGGACGGCGGGCATCCGGGTCGATCTCAGCACGACGAGCTCATCATGGCCATAGACGCCGGTTTCCTTGTCCAGCAGCGGATGCTGGTAGCGGCCCATGATCGGTTGGGTATATTGCTTCGCGTATTGCAGGCCCTGCGCCTTCATCTCCTTGCCGACCAATTCGGCGAACGAGAAGCTCGTCTTGAAGTCCGGATTGTCGCGTGAGACCCAAACCGAGTAACCGCTGAAGCGGTCGCTGAAATGGCTTTTCCTGCCCTCGAATTCCCAGTTCTCGAGCAATTTGTCGGGCACGGAGTCATGGTGGATCGACAGGAAGAGATTGGCGTTCAGATTGTCGGCGGCGGCGACGCGCTTGACGAGGCTGGGCCTGGCCTTGCCGTGGGTTACCAGAAGCCTGGTCTCGGCAAAGCCTGCGGCCTTCAATTTCTCCTCGATCCGCTGCGCAAGGCGCAGATTGAAATTGAATTCCGGAACGTTGCGGGCGCTGGTCGCGCCTTCTGATTCGGCGGTATGTCCCACATCCAGAACGATCCGGAATTTCGCGGGATCGCACATGGTTGCGGCCGGCTTCGAAGCGGGAGGGTTCAAGGCGAACGGCCCCAGGGCGGCAAGCTTTGCCGTGGGGTGCTTAGGCGAGGCCGCAGACTTCGCCGAGGCGGCCGGCTTTCGCGAGGTGATGTGCTTTGGCGAAGCGACCTGCTTTGGCGATTTGCCGTCCTTTGACGAGCCTTTGAAAACGTCCTGCAGCCAGCCGGCATCGCTGACCTCGATCGGCAGCAGTACCAATGCGGCCATCGCGGCGATGACGGTGCCGCGGCGGGGCCAGGCGCCAAAGCCTGAGCGTGCGAATTTTCTCCTTGACGACAGCAAACCCTTACTCCGCCGCTGCGGTCTGCGGCCGGCCGACGTAACCAGCCGCGTCGCCAAAGCGCTCGATCATGACCGCGGTCAGGTCCTTGGCCTTATTGGTGACGCAAGCGCCGGAGCGCACCGTATAGCGGTCCTGGGCATTAAGATGCAACGGCGCCTCGCCCCGCCGCAGCGCGCGGGCCGCATCCATCACCGTTTTTCGGAAATGCAGGATGCCCAAATCAGTGGGGCCGAGATGCTCGCGGGTACGATCGGCGATCGGGCCCTGGCTGTCCTGCACCGCGGCGTCCTGCTCGGACACGCCCTTAATGCCGGTATAGCTGTTGGTTTTCTGCAGCTTGCGGTCGATCAGATAGTCGTTGTTCTTGTTGCGCAGCGGCACGTAATTGTCGTCGACCTCGGCGATCACCCCGTTGCCGGCATCGTAGGCGTCGCGTTCGGCTTGCGTCAGCGGGCGCTCCGGATTCCAGGCATAGGTGTAAATCCAGCAATTGGTGTCGGTGACCGGCACAAAACTCTGGCCAAAAATGCTCTCGCCCGGCATCGCGCTCGGCGCGTAGGAATGCAGCGGCATCAAAAACTGCGCGATGCGCCAATAGATGTTGTCGCTGCCGGTCAGCCGGCCGCCCGCGATCGTCAAGCCGGCGTCATGCGAATTGATCCTGATGACGGGGCGCGGGTCCTCGGCGATCCAGCGCATGTGATCGGTCGCGACCCTGACAAGCGGATTCACAAAGTGCTTCTTGATGTCGAGGATCTCGTTCTCTTGCTTCTCGAAAGAAAGATGCGCGAAGGTGAAATGCGCGGTGTCGATCGAGCCTTCCAGCGCCTGCACCCAGTTGCAGTCCTGCCATTTCTTCGAGACGTAGCGGTGCGAGGCCGGCACCAGCGCCATTTCCAGCGCCGGCAATTCCGGCATGGCGTCCGCCGGGCCCATATAGGCCCAGATCATCTCACCCCATTCGCGCGCCGGATAGGATTTGATCCGGATCAGGTCTTTGGCGGCAAGATCGGGATAGGAGGTCGGCATGTCGACGCAAGCACCCTCGGTGTCGAACTTCCAGCCGTGATAGACGCAACGGATGCCGCATTCCTCGTTGCGGCCGAACCAGAGATTGGCCCCACGATGCGGACAATGCTGATCAATTACGCCGACCACGCCTCTGGTGTCGCGGAAGGCCAAGAGCTCCTCGCCCATCACGGCGATCTTCTTCGGCGGCCCGTCGGCTTCCGGCAATTCCTCCGACAGCAGCACCGGGATCCAGAACCGGCGCAGCAACTCGCCCATCGGGGTGCCCGAACCGCTCTCGGTCAGGAATTTGTTGTCCTCTGCGCGGAGCATTTTTCGTCCTCCGGGATCTTGTCTTGCTTTAACGGAGCTTGGCGCAGGTCGCGCGGGCCGTCAACGCTTCGGCGCAAGCCGAAGGCGGCCGCCGCGATCAAGCGGACGCGTATTCGCAGATCGCAACCGGCGCCGAAATGCCCTTGACCTGCTCGGTGCCGATGGGACGGACGCGGCTGCGGTCGGCCAGCGCTTGCGCAACGATCTCGGATATCACGCAGCGGACATTATGGGCCCGCGCGGCCTCTTCCATGCGCGCGGCGATGTTGATCGCATCGCCATAGATGCCGATCGACCGTTTGGCGTCGCCCTGCTCGCTGACGATGACGGGGCCGCCGTGGATGCCGACACGAAAGGCGGGCACCACGCCAAACAGGCGCTGATAGGCGTCACGCTGCTTCGCGACAGCGGCGAACATCGCATCGACGGCCTTGAGAATGGCATCGGCCTTGACGGCGTCCGCCCAGTTCCAGACCGCGATCAGGCCATCGCCCTTGTAGAGATAAATTTCGCCGCCGTAATCGACGATCGGCTGCGACACGTCCGAGAGAAACTTACGGACAAAGCTGCGCATCGTCAGCGCGCCGAGCCGTTCGGCGAGCGCGGTCGAGCCGTTGATATCGAGAAACAGCAGCACTTTTCGCTCCTCGACGGGGCGATGATAGGTGCCGATCACAAGGTCCAGCAGCGTGCGCAAGCCGATGAAATGGGCGACCCGGATCATCAGGATCCCGACCACCGAGAATGCCGTGAAGAATGCCGTTCCGTACGCCAGCCGCCGGTACACTACCGGAAGATCGTCGAGCCGGCCAAGAACGAGGTGGGTCACGTGCAGGGCGATGAGATACAGCACGATCACCACGAGGATGTAGATGAAGATCGAGCGCAGCGGATGCATCTCGCGCATCCAGTTGCCGCGTGGTCCCTGAACGTAGAACTCTTCGAACAGGCCGATCCCGGCGCCGATCAGGACCGCGTTGAAAGCGCCGATCTCGACCGGCCGGCCGACCGCCGCGGTGGTCACCGCGCCGAGGCAGGCGAAGATGATCATCGCCATCAGGACGGCTGCGAGCTTGCGGCGCGTCGTCGCGGTCATGGCAAATATGGCGCCCCGCTCACACCGGCCGCTCGCCCTTGACCGTGACGCGGGTGCCGGCGCGGGTATGCGGCCAGTAATCCCACATCGCACGGTGCTGGGCGCAGCGGTTGTCCCAGAACGCGATGGCGTTTTCGCTCCAGCGGAAGCGGCACTGGAACAGCGGGTTTTCCGCGTGCTGGTAGAGATAGGCGAGCATGGCGTCGCTCTCATCCCTGGGGATGCCGACGATATAACGCGTAAAACCGCGGTTGACATAGAGCGCCTTCTTGCCCGTCACCGGATGGGTGCGCACGACCGGATGCTCGGCACGCGGATAGGATGGCTTGTCGGCGACGCCGTAATTGGCGTACAGCCCGCGATAGGTGGATTCGCCGTCATGCAGCGCGGTCAGCCCGGTAAGATAGGTTTTCATCCGCTCCGACAACGCGTCATAGGCCGCATACATGTTGGCGAACAGCGTGTCGCCGCCGCGCGGCGGGCACTGCCTGATGTAGAGGATCGAGCCCATCGGCGGCTCGATATCGCAGGACACGTCGGTGTGCCAGCCCTCGCCATTGGCGCGCGGTGAATCCTTGTCGGCATAGATCTTCATCAGCGCGGGATCGTCGCCCTCATGGGGTGCTGCGGGATGAATATGCAATTCGCCGAACTTGCGGCCGAAGGCCAGATGCTGGGCGGGGCTGATATGCTGGTCGCGAAAGAAGATCACGAGATTTTCGGCGAGCGCGCGATGGATCTCATCCATCTGCCGGTTGGAGCGCGTATCGTCGGAGACCAGCTTGCCGATATCGACGCCGGAAATCTCCGCGCCGATCACCGGCGTCAGCTTTTCCACCGCGATGGTCTCGTAGGGCTCGGTATCGTCGGCGATGTGCCGATAGCGCGGTCCCTGCTTGCCAGACAGCGAAGACATGGGTGGTCTCCCAATCATTGTTGATTGAGGTGATCCTAGCCTGGACGCAGCGAAGCGCAACGCGGGTTAAAAATACCCTTTACACACTTAGAAGTATTTAGTAGTGTTTCTAGGTAAAAAAGGAGCCGTGCCGTGGGTAAGTACAGCCGTTTGGGCGAATTCCTGCGTGCCCAGCGCAGCAAGGAAGTTCCGATGACATTTGCGGAAATCGAACGGGTCATTGGAGGCAAGCTGCCGCCAAACTCCCCTCAATATCCCGCGTGGTGGAGCAACAACCCCTCGAACAACGTGATGACGAAGGAATGGCTCAACGCCGGATTCCGGACCGAGCAGGTCGACGTGAGGTCGCGCAGAGTCGTATTTCGCCGCGTGGACGAGAAGCTGGCCGCCACCACGTCGTCTCCCCCGGCAAAGAAAGGCGGACATCATCCCATCTTCGGGGCATTGAAGGGACTCGTTCGCGTTGCGCCCGGCGTCGATCTGACGGAGCCGGCCGACCCTGAATGGGGTAAGGTCTATGAGTGAAGCATCGCCGCCGCTCCTGCTCGACACTCATACGGCGATCTGGCTTACCGAAAATCAACCGATTGCATCGACGGCCGTCGAAGCCATCGATGCCGCCTATCAGGCGGGAGCCACGCTGTTTGTTTCAGCGATCACGGCTTGGGAAGTCGGTCTGCTCGTTTCGCGCAATCGCCTGAGCCTGGTGGCCAAACCGGAGCGTTGGTTTCAACGACTCCTCGCAATCCCGGGCGTACGCCTCGCCGATCTATCGCCGGACATATTGATAGCCTCGTCGTTCCTGCCAGGCGAGCCGCCCCGCGATCCAGCGGACCGCATTATCCTCGCAACGGCGCGCGAACTCGGCGCGACGCTGGTTACCCGGGATCGTCAATTGTTGAAATACGGAGAGGACGGCCAGGTCAGCGCGATCGCGTGCTGAGCGCCTTTACCGGCTCGCGTCGCACCAGGCACGAACGCGGTCACACCGCTCCGAAAGCCGCGACGCGTAATCGCGCAGATCAGTCAGATAGGCGAAGGGCGCCGCATCTATCGGCACTTGGTCATCGACCCAGCCGAGGTAGACCGACACACCATCACAAGCGAACGGTCCATACAATTCGCTTGCTTTTGATTCCTTCGCCCCCAAGGCCTGAGCGAAGGTGCAGAAATCCAGATATCCCGACTGTTCTGCTGCGAAATTATGTACGAGCATGCCGGCCAAATCTGTCCGATAGCGCTTGGCTTCATAGATGGCGGACGCTGTGCGATGCAAAAGCTGATACCGCAATGGCAGCGCCTGTTGGACCGACAGGCCGAGCGTCTTGCATAAAGCATCGAGCCTCTTCTTTTTTGTGTCGCTCTTGTCGAGCCATTTCGAAACCAATTCGCCGAAGGGCTCGCCGGCTTTTCCTTCAATCGCAACAACCGCGATGCGCGTTTCGATGCCGATGATAGCGAGAAGATCAGTCTGGCTCGGCCGCCTGCCGATCCGAGATCGACCTGACGCTCAAGAAATCCGTCGACCAGTTCCGCTGACCGGAAGGTGGGGTGCGCCTGAAGGATTGAACGAATCGAGCGAGGAAGGCAGTTTTCCTTCGCCCATACATGGGTTAGCGCGTAAGCTGAGCGACCGGCCTTCCAGTGCCGCTCCTGATGACCAAGATGTCGGACGACGTCTTCCGGCTCGATCAACGCCAAATGCAGGCGTGCAATCACGCGCTTACTACTCCGCCGCCGTCACCGTATCGGCGGCAGGCTTCGCGCCCGAACCATAGCGCTGGTCGATATAGTCGATCACCAGCGCCTTGAAGTCGGCGGCGATGGTGGGCCCGCGCAGGGTGCGGAATTTCTTGCCGTCGACGAACACCGGTGCGGCCGGCGCCTCGCCGGTGCCGGGCAGCGAGATGCCGATATTGGCATGCTTGGATTCGCCGGGGCCGTTGACGATACAGCCCATCACCGCCACGTTGAGCGCCTCTACCCCGGGATATTGCGTCTTCCAGGCCGGCATCTCGTCGCGGATGAAATCCTGGATCGAGCGCGCCAGCTCCTGGAACGTAGTCGAGGTGGTGCGGCCGCAGCCGGGACATGCCGCAACCAGCGGCACGAAGGTGCGAAAACCCATGGTCTGCAGCAGTTCCTGCGCGACCTGCACTTCCAGCGTGCGGTCGCCGCCGGGCTCGGGCGTCAGCGAAATCCGGATGGTGTCGCCGATGCCGTCCTGCAAGAGAATGCCGAGCGCGGCGGCGGAGGCGACGATGCCCTTCGATCCCATGCCGGCTTCGGTCAAGCCCAGGTGGATCGCGTAGTCTGAGCGCGCGGCGAGTTCCTGATAGACCGCGATCAGGTCCTGCACGGCGGAGACCTTTGCCGACAGGATCATCCTGTTCTTGGGCATGCCGAGCTCTTGCGCGCGGCCAGCCGACAACAGCGCCGACTGCACCATGGCTTCGCGCGTCACCGCGCGCGCATCGCGCGGGTTTTGCGAGGCGGCGTTTTCTTCCATCAGTTTGGTGAGCAGTTCCTGATCGAGCGAGCCCCAGTTGGCGCCGATGCGCACCGGCTTGTCGTTCTTGTTGGCGATCTCGATGATGTCGGCGAACTGCGTGTCGCGCTTGTTCTTGAAGCCGACATTACCCGGGTTGATGCGGTATTTGTCGAGCGCTTCGGCGCAGGCCGGATAGTCGGCCAAGAGCTTGTGGCCGATATAATGGAAATCGCCGATCAAGGGCGTGGTGATGCCGCGCTTGCGCAAGCCATCGCGGATATGGGGCACGGCGGCGGCGGCTTCTTCACGGTCGACCGTGATCCGCACCAGCTCGGAGCCGGCGCGCGACAGCGCCGCGACCTGCGCCACCGTGCCTTCGACATCGGCGGTGTCGGTATTGGTCATCGACTGCACGACGATCGGCGCGCCGCCACCGACGGCGACATTGCCGACCATGACTTGCGTGGTTTTGTGCCGAGCGCTGGGGCCGGCGACGTCGACGGATAATGCTTTTTCGGGCTTGTTCATGGGGTCAACCGATTATCAGGTTTTGGTGACATTCACCAAGGGGCGGCTCGGGGGCCTGCTGCACCGAAAATGGAACCCCGGCTCGCCGCGCGTCATATTTTCTCTTGCCTGATCAATAACTTACGACGGCTATTCGGAATCGCCAACGCATTATCTGTAACCGCTATATTGGGCTGCAATCCGGGGGATTAAAGGCCGGGTGCAGACGGGTGTCGCCTTTTCATGCTTGATTGCATGCCACGACGACAATGACGGGAGGACGCCGACATGGCAGAGCACGATGGTCTCATATCCACCGCGGAACTCGCTCGCCTGCTCGCCGAGCCCGAACTTCGGCTGTTCGATTGCACCACCACTCTCGAATATCAGCCGGAAGGCAGCCCCATTCCCTATATCGCCGTGCCCGGCAAGCACACATTCGAGGCGGGGCATATTCCGGGTGCGGATTTTCTGGATCTGCAGGGCGAATTCTCCGACCGGAACACCAAGCTCCACTTCATGATGCCAGAGGTCGCGCAACTCGAGGCCGCGTTCAGCCGGCATGGCATCGGCGCAGGCAGCCGCGTGGTGCTCTATTCCATCGGCACCATGATGTGGGCGACACGATTCTGGTGGATGCTGAGATCGCTGGGCCTTGAGAAGGTGTCGGTGCTGGACGGCGGTCTCGATAAATGGAAGGCGGAGGGCCGCGCTATCGAAACCGGCCCCGCAAAGGGCTATCGGCCGGCGACGTTCACCGCGAAACCAAAGCCAGGCTATTTTGTCGGCAAGCATGAGGTTCTTGCGGCCAGGTCGGATCGCAACACCGCCGTGGTCAATGCGCTCAACCCGCAACTGCACCGGGGACTTGAGCCGAGCCGCTACGGACGGCCCGGCCGCATCCCCGGAAGCTGCAACGTTTCCGCCGCAACGCTGATCGATCCGGAGACCAAGGCCTTCGTTCCATTACCGGAAGCGGAGGCGAAATTCGCCGCCCAGGGCATCACCAAGGACAAGCGCGTGGTCGCCTATTGCGGCGGCGGCATCTCGGCGACCATCGACCTGTTCCTCTTGCATCGGCTCGGTTACGACAACCTCACGCTCTATGACGGCTCGATGGGCGAGTGGGCCAAGGATGCTTCGCTGCCGATCGAGACGGGCTGAAACTCACGCCGGCAGGTTGGGATCAGGAACGACCTTCGCCCCGGTGAGCTCGGGCCGGTTGACCAGATAGAGCCCGGCGATCACCAGCAGCGCCGCGGCGCCGAAGGCAATCGTCAACGTATCGTGCATGATGAAGTAGCTTGCGACCACGCCGAAGAGCGGCGTGATGAAGGTGAACGCGGAGAGCTTGCTCGCGGAATAGCTCTGCACCAGCGCAAACCACATCGTGAAGGTCAGCCCGACGACCCAGATCGCTTGATAGGTGACGACGGAGATTGCGAGCGGACCAGGCACATGAGTGAGAGTTTCGCCTGACAACCACGCCGCCGCCGCGAGGATCGGGATCGATATCGCGACCTGATAGCCCAGCGCTTTTTCCGGCGCGGCGAGCCGCAGCGCCGTGCCCTTGGCGATGACAGTGGTAGCACCCCACAACGCGCCGCCGCCGACGATCAGGAGATCGCCGAGCAGCACGCTCGCATCGACATTGGGCTGCGGCACGCCGATCGCGAGCGCAACTCCGGCAAAACTCAAGGTGAGTCCGGCCCATTGCGAGGCGCGCAGGCGTTCGCCGAGGATCCTGTAGGAGCCGAGCGCGACAAAGAACGGTGCGGTGTAGAGGAACACCACCGCGCGGGACGCTGTGGTGAGGCGCAGGCCCTGATAGATCAGCACGAACTCGATGCCGAACAGCACGCCGGCGACCAGGCCTGGGCCGAGCGTGCCGTCGCGCAGCGAAAAATTCACTCCGCGCAGCCAGCCGACCATCAAGAGCACCGGCAGCGCGCCGATCGATCGGAACGTCGCCTGCATCATCGCCGGAATATCGGGAAGTGCCAGCTTCACCGCGATTTGGTTGAAGCCCCAGGACAGGCAGAGCATCAGCATCAAGGCGACGGCGCCCGAGCTGAGCGGGCGCCCGGCGGAAAGGTTCGACTGTCTGGAAGACATTGTTCCTCGTGGCCGGCTTGATCGCCGTGTTGCTTATGATTCTACGCCGCCTGCTGGCAGTGCGCGCAGATGCCGGTGATTTCGACGACCGACAATTTCGGCGCGAAGCCGGTGGCGCGCGCCGCCGAATTGAGACCCTGCGCCGCGGGGACAGCCGGAATCTCGCCAACCGAGCCGCAGCGCTCGCAGATCAGGAACGCCACCATGGCGGCGGCGTCATGGTCATGCGCGCAGGCGAGAAACGCGTTGCGGCTCTCGATGCGGTGCACCAGGCCGTTCGCCATCAGGAAATCGAGCGCGCGGTAGACCGTGATCGGCGCCGGCCGCGGCATCGATTTCGCGAGCGCGTCGATCACCTCATAGGCGCCGAGCGGGCGGTGGCTGGACAGCAAGGCCTGCAACACCTGGCGGCGGATCGGCGTGAATTTCTGCGCCCGCGCCGCGCAGACCCGCTCGGCATGGATCAGCCCGTCCGCGGTGCAGCGGTCGTGATCGTGGTCGGGCGCGGGAAAAGCCGGTTTTGCCGGGGTCATAGCGATTTGTAGCAGTTTGCGCCGCGATCCCAAAGCCCTGCAGGCCCGGCGCTGCAGCCATGTCCTGATTGCGGGGCAGGTCTCTGTTAACTTGCCATGAATAACTTGCCATGAATAACTTGCCATGAAAAATTAATGAGCTAGCTTATTATATCCCAAGCTTATGGAGACGAGGGGCAAAAAACCATGCGCGGTTCCGTCGATATGAACTTCCTGTTTACCCTAGGCGAAGTGCAGCGCCTGGTGCGCGCCTATGCCGATAAGGAAGCCGCGCGCTTCGGCATCACCCGCGCGCAATGGGCGGTGCTGGCCAAGGTGGAACGCAACGAGGGCATGAAGCAGTCGGAACTCGCCGAGCAGATGGAAATGCAGCCGATCACGCTGACGCGGTTGATCGACAAGCTTTG
>Ga0210408_10002698_pt1 | contig 16986 bp, 18 predicted proteins | sample IncBWH4MmetaG_FD_155471 | JGI IMG/M metagenome (GOLD analysis project Ga0210408, IMG submission 155471) | Forest soil microbial communities from Barre Woods Harvard Forest LTER site, Petersham, Massachusetts, United States - Inc-BW-H-4-M | ecosystem: Environmental > Terrestrial > Soil >...
CCGGAGAGCAGCAAGCCGATCAGGCAGGCCACGATGGTGAAGAACAGCAGCTTCTGTCCCGCGTTGTAGCGGCCGACTTCCGGCAAGTTCTCCTCGCGGTTGTTGGCCACGTCCTCGATTTTCTTGAGCCAGAGCCAGTCGCGCGGCTGCATGCGATTGTCCTGCCACATGGTCCGGCCCAGCACGAAGAACACCGCCGCCATGAAGACGCCGATGAAGGGATGCAGGATCCGCGTCCACGGCCCGCCGCCGAACAGCCCGGTCAGCCAAAACATCGCCGGATGAAACAAGGCGAGGCCGGAGAGCGCGAGCAGCACGAAGCTGATTGCAACGATCCAGTGGTTGATGCGGATGCGGGGCGAATAGCGCACGATTTCGTCTTTCCTTGGGGCGCTCATGGTGTCTTCTCCCGCTCGCGGCGCGCAGCGTCTTCGTCCGCTTCGTCGGTCTCATTGGGTCCGATGCCGATGTAATGCAGGAAGCCGGCGGCCGCGGTGGCGAATATCGCAAACAGAGCCAGCGGCTTGGCGGCGCCTTTCCACAATCTGACCATGGGACTGATCTTGGGATTGTCCGGCAGTCCGCTGTAAAGAGCCGGTTGATCGGCGTGATGCAGCACATACATCACGTGCGTGCCGCCGACGCCGGCCGGATCATAGAGGCCGGCCTCGGCGAACCCCCGGGTTTTCAAATCCTCGATGCGTTCCGCGGCATGCTGCGTCATGTCTTCCTTGGTGCCGAACACGATCGCGCCGGTCGGACAGGCCTTCACGCACGCAGGTTCGAGGCCGACGGCGACCCGGTCCGAACACAGGGTGCATTTGTAGGCTTTCTTGTCCTTCTTGGAAATGCGCGGCACGTCGAACGGGCATCCTGTGACGCAGTAGCCGCAGCCGATGCAGTTCTCCTCGTGGAAATCGACGATGCCGTTCGCGTACTGGACGATTGCGCCCGGAGACGGGCAGGCCTTGAGACAGCCCGGATCCTCGCAGTGCATGCAGCCGTCCTTGCGGATCAGCCATTCGAGATCCCCCTTGGGATTTTCGTACTCGGCGAAGCGCATCAGGGTCCATGAGTGCTCGCTCAAATCATGCGGGTTGTCGTAGTGACCCGTGCAGGTGCCTATGTCGTCGCGCAGGTCGTTCCATTCCATGCAGGCAACCTGGCAGGCCTTGCAGCCGATGCACTTGGTCGTGTCGATGAGTTTCGCCACCTGCCCGGTGTAGGCGCCGCGGACCTCGGGCTCCGGGAGAGTCGTGGCGGAGCGGCGGATGATGTCGAGAGATTGCAGTGCCATGGGTACTCCTCAAGCCCTCTCGACCTTGACCAGGAACGCCTTGAACTCCGGCGTTTGCGAGTTTGCGTCGCCCACCGACGGCGTCAGGGTATTGACGAGGAATCCGGGCTTGGCGGCTCCCATGAAACCCCAGTGGATGGGCATGCCGACCGTGTGTACCACCTTGCCGTCGATGGTCAGGGGGCGAATGCGCTTGGTCACCATCGCCACCGCCTTGATGAAGCCGCGGTTCGAGCTGACCTTGACGCGCTCGCCGGTGGCGATGCCGATCTCCTTGGCCAGCCCTTCGCCGATTTCCACGAACTGCTCGGGCTGAAGGATGGAGTTCAACCGCGCATGCTTGGTCCAATAGTGGAAATGCTCGGTGAGGCGGTAGGTGGTGGCGACGTGCGGAAACTGCGCCGCCTTGCCGAACGCCTCGCGGTCACCCTTGAATACCCGCGCCGCCGGATTGTTCGTCGCCTGCGGCTGCTGCGGATTCAAGGGGTTGTAGCCCAAGGGTGTCTCGAACGGCTCGTAGTGCTCGGGGAACGGACCCTCCGCCATGGCGCCACGCGCGAAGAAGCGCGCCACGCCTTCGGGGTTCATGATGAAGGGCCCCATGCCGCCGGCCGGATTTTCGTCGGCCTTGAAGTCCGGTACGTCGGCGCCTCCCCAGGCGCTGCCGTTCCAACCGATCAGCTTGCGATTCGGATTGTAGGGCTTGCCGGCCGGATCGCACGAGGCGCGGTTGTACAGAACGCGCCGGTTGGCGGGCCAAGACCAGGCCCAGTTGAGCGTCTGGCCGATTCCCGTCGGGTCCGAGTTGTCGCGCCGAGCCATCAGATTGCCGGTGGGACCCCAGGCGCCGCAGAAGATCCAGCACCCCGACTGCGTGCTGCCGTCGTCGCGCAGCTCGGCAAAGCCGGCGAGCTGCTCGCCGGCCTTGCGCGTGATCTTGGTGGGATCCTTCGGATCGGTCAGATCTTTGAGCGCATTGCCCGAGTACTCCTTGGCGAGTTCTTCCGGGGCGGGGCTCTCGACTTGCGCGTATTTCCAGGTCAAGTTGAGAATCGGGTCAGGATAGGCGCCGCCCTCCTTCGCGTACAGCGAACGCATGCGCGTGAAAATACCGGCCATGATCTCCAGATCGCTGCGCGCGAGCCCAGGCGGATTGGCGCCCTTCCAATGCCACTGCAGCCAGCGCGCCGAACTGACCAGAGCGCCGTTTTCCTCGGCAAAACACGTGGTCGGCAGGCGAAACACCTCGGTCTTGATCTGGCTCGAATCAACGTCGTTGTGTTCGCCGTAGTTGCGCCAGAATTCCGACGTCTCGGTGGCCAGCGGGTCCATGACGATGAGAAACTTGAGCTTCGACAATCCGGCCGTGATCTTGGCCTTGTTCGGTGCGGCGGCCAGCGGATTGAAGCCCTGCGCCAGATAGCCGTTCATCTTGCCCTGGTTCATGAGCTCGTAGACCTGCAGCATGTCGTAGAGCTTGTCGAGCTTGGGCAAGTAGTCAAAGGCCCAGTTGTTCTCCGCCGTCGCCGCATCCCCCCACCAGGCCTTCATGAAACTGACGAAGAATTTCGGCGTGTTTTGCCAATAACTGAGCTGGTTGGGGCGCAGCGGTTTCAAGGCACGCGCGGCCATGTACTTGGCGTAATCCTGTTCGGCCTGGCCGGGAAGAGAGATATAGCCCGGCAGCTGGTTCGACAACAGTCCCAGATCGGTGAGTCCCTGGATGTTTGAATGCCCGCGCAGCGCGTTCATGCCGCCGCCGGACACGCCGATGTTGCCGAGCAACAGCTGTACCATCGCGCCGGTGCGGATCATTTGCGAACCGATCGAGTGCTGCGTCCAGCCGAGCGCGTACATAATGGTCATCGCGCGCGTGGGCGTGGCCGTCGTGGCAATCAGTTCCCAGATGTGCAGCACCCTATCTTTGGGCGTGCCGCAGACGCGCTCGACCATTTCGGGCGTATAGCGGGCGTAATGCCGCTTGAGCAGGCTATAAACGCAGCGTGGATGCGCGAGCGTGGGATCCACCTTGGCGTATCCGTCGGCGCCGATCTCGTAGTCCCAGCTCGACTTGTCGTAGCTGTGCTTATCGGCGTTGTAGCCCGAATAGATGCCGTCGGTGAACGCAAACTCCTCCTTCACGATGAAGGCCAGGTCGGTGTAGTTCACCACGTAGTCTCGCTGAATCTTGTCGTTGACCAGCAGGTAGTTGATCAAGCCGCCTAGGAACGTGATGTCGGTCCCGGGGCGGATCGGCGCGTAATAGTCCGCGACCGAGGCGGAGCGCGTGAATCGCGGATCGACGACGATGAGCTTGGCCTTGTTGTGCGCCTTCGCCTCGGTCACCCATTTGAACCCGCAAGGGTGCGCCTCGGCGGCATTGCCTCCCATGATGAGAATGAGGTCGGCATTTTTGATGTCGACCCAGTGATTCGTCATCGCTCCACGGCCAAACGTCGGGGCAAGACCTGCCACCGTCGGGCCGTGTCACACACGGGCCTGGTTATCGAATGCCAACATCCCGAGCGAGCGCACGACCTTGGCCGTCAAGTAGCCGACTTCGTTGCTCGACGCCGATGCCGCCAGCATGCCGGTGGTCAGCCACCGGTTGACGGTCAATCCATCCGCCGTCTTGGCGACGAAGTTGGCATCGCGATCCTGCTTCATCAGCTTGGCAATGCGATCGAGCGCCTCGTCCCAGGACATCCTCTGCCATTGATCCGCGCCGGGCGCGCGATACTCGGGAAATTTGAGCCGGCTTTCGCTGTGGATGAAGTCGATGAGGCCCGCGCCCTTCGGGCACAAGGTCCCGCGATTGACCGGATGATCCGCATCCCCTTCGATGTGAAAGACGCTGGAGTGCGCGTTTTTTGCGCCATCGCCCAGGCTGTACATCAAGATGCCGCAGGCAACCGAGCAATAAGGGCAGGTATTGCGCGTCTCGGTCGCTCTGCTGAGCTTGTATTCGCGCACCTCCGCGAGCGCCACCTCGGGTGAAAATCCCATGAGCGCCAAGCTCGATCCCACCAGCGACATCCCGGTGACTTTCATGAACTGGCGCCGAGTCAGTTCAGACATGTTGTTCTCCCGCAGTCGAACCTAGGTTCGAGTCTAGATCCGCCGGACGAACACCACAAGCGCGGCCGGCAGGAGCCTGTCTGAGTATTCAGACAGGCTCCGAAGGTTATTTCACCACCTGCAGCTTCGGACGCTTAGGCTTGGGCTGCCCTTCCTTTCCCGCGGCGGGCTTCGCCGGCGGACCATCCGTGGGATCGGGATCCGCATCGCCCTCGGGGAAAATCATGCCCTGGCCGGTCTCGCGCGCGTAAATCCCTAAAATGGCCCGCACCGGGACCTGGACGGCGAACCCGACGCCGCCGAAGCGGGCTTCGAAGCTCACGAAATCGTTGCCCAATTTGAGCATCTGGGTCGCGGAGAAACTCACATTGAGAACGATCTTGCCGTCCTTCACATACTGGCGCGGCACGGTCACGCCTTCGGCGGCCGCGTCCACCACGATGTGCGGGGTCTCGCCGCTGTCGGAAATCCACTCGTGCAAGGCGCGCAGCAGGTAAGGGCGGCGCGGCTTCACGGGCGCGGGTCCTTTGAGGGCAGCATAAGGCTAGTCGCCGTGATCAATGTCGCATATCCCGTTCGGCCTCGGTCAAGCAGGCGCGAAAAGTGGAGCGCGCGAATATCGAATTCATGTATTTCGTGATGGGCATCGCTTGCACGGGCAACTCGATGCCGTAGCTCGGCAGGCGCCACAGGATGGGCGCGATACTGGCGTCGACCAGGGAGAATTCATCGCTGAGAAAGAACGGCTTCGCCTTGAATACTTCCGCGCTCGCGCAAATCGCTTCACCCAGGACCTTTCGGCTGTGAGCGGCCGTTTTGCTCAGGGGATCGGACTCGATGTCGCGCGCCAGCGCGTACCAGTCGCGCTCGACCCGGTACAGCGCCACGCGAAATTGCGCCCGGGTCACAGGGTCGATGGGCATCAGCGGCGGATGCGGAAAGCGCTCGTCCAGGTACTCAATGATGACACGCGAGTCGTACAGCACCAGGTCTCTATCCACCAAGGTCGGCACACTGTGATAGGGATTGAGATCGAGCAGGTCTTCCGGCAAATCGTTCAGATCGACGTTGACCAGTTCGATGGTGATTCCCTTCTCGGCAAGAACGATTCGCGTCCGGTGACTCCAAGGGTCAGCCGGCGCGGAAAACAATGTCATCACCGAGCGACGTGCCACTAACGCGATCTCCTAGGGATCATAGACAAACGGGAGTCCCCGCTGCTGCGTCAGTGGACGTCCTTCCAATACTCTTTCTTAAGCAAGTAGGCGAACACAAAGAACACCAGCAAGAATAGCGTCACAAAAACGCCCAGCGATTGGCGTTTCTCCTTGACGGGCTCACCGGCGTAATCCAGAAAATTCGCGATGTCCCGAACGAACTGATCATACTCCTCTGGCTTCAACGCGCCCGGTGTCATTGCATCGACCCCCGCCAGCACCATTCTGGCGCTGCCGTGAGCGTCCGGCTCGTTCTTGAAGACGGGCTTTTGCAAACCTTGCAATTGCTCCAGCACATGCGGCATCGCAGCGCTCGCGAGGTACAGATTGTTCACACCCCAAGGGCGGGTCTTATCGACGTAGAAGCCTTTCAACAATGAGTACACATAATCCGGGCCTTTCGCCCGCGCCACCAACGACAGATCGGGCGGCTGCTTGCCGAACCAAGTCTCGGAATCCGCGGGCATTGCCGAATTGACGGTATCGAAGACCTTATCCGAGGTGAACATCAAAGTTCCGGCGAGATCGGACTCGGGGATCTTCAAGTCCGCTGCCAACCGGTTGAAGCGCACAAATTTGAGCGAGTGGCAGCCGGAGCAGTAATTCATGAAATTGCGCGCGCCGCGCTGCAGGGACTCGGTGTCATTGATGTCCGCGCCGGACGGCAGCAGTGCGATCTCCCCTTCCTCGGCCACGGCAGCGCCCGCGCACAGCAGCGTCATCGTCATCAACACCCAGCTTTTAACCATGTCCTGTGACCCTTTGCGGCACCGGCTTCACGCTGTCGAATTTCGTGTACCAGGGCATCAACAAAAAGAAGGCGAAGTATAAAACCGTGCAGATCTTGGCCAGAGTCGGGTAAATACCCGACGGAGGCTTCAAGCCGCAAATGCCCAGGCAGATGAATGATAAAGCGAAGATGGTCAACATAACCTTGTAGATGGGACCGCGATAGCGGATCGAGAGTACCGGGGAGCGGTCCAGCCAGGGAACGAAGAACAGCACCACGATGGAGGCACCCATCACCAATACGCCCCAGACCTGCGTGCCCGCGAACGACGGCACCGCGCGTAACATGGCGTAAAACGGCGTGAAATACCAGACGGGCGCAATGTGCGGCGGCGTCTGCAGCGGATTGGCAGGCTCGAAGTTGGGCGATTCCAGGAACAAGCCGCCGAAAGTCGGCGCAAAGAAAATCACCGCGCAAAACAGCAGCAGGAATCCCGCGACGCCGAATAGATCCTTGACCGTGTAGTAGGGGTGAAACGGAATGCCGTCGAGGGGGTGACCTGCCGCGTCCTTGTGATCATGGATCTCGATGCCGTCGGGATTGTTGGAACCGACTTCATGCAGGGCCATGAGATGGGCGATGACCAGGAAAATCAGCGCGATCGGCAGTGCCGCCACGTGGAGGGCGAAGAATCGGTTCAGGGTGGCATCGGCGATGTAGTAGTCGCCGCGGATCCAGTCGACCAAGGCTCCGCCGATATACGGCAGGCTGCCGAACAGGGACACGATGACCTGCGCGCCCCAATAGCTCATGTTGCCCCAGGGCAGTACGTAGCCCATGAATCCTTCCGCCATCAGCAGCAGAAAAATCAGACAGCCGAAGATCCAGAGCAATTCGCGCGGTTTGCGGTGCGAGCCGTACAGCAGCGCGCGAAACATGTGCAGGTACACCACGATGAAGAATGCCGACGCACCGGTGGAGTGCAGGTAGCGGATCAGCCAACCCCAATTGACGTCCCTCATGATGTATTCGACCGAGGCGAACGCCTCGGCGGCGGATGGCTTGTAGTTCATCGCCAGGAAAATTCCCGTCACCAGCTGGATCACGAGCACGAACAGCGCGAGAGAGCCGAAGTAGTACCAGAAGTTGAAATTCTTCGGCGCGTAGTACTCGGCGACTTGATCCTTCCACAATTTGGTCAGCGGAAAGCGCTGATCGATCCAGCCAATAAGACGTCCGCCTTTGCTGCTGTCGGCGGACTGGGGTGCTGCGGCCATCGCGTGAACCTCGGGTTGCTAGACTTTCTTCGGGGCGTCGTCGACGCCGATCACGATGCGCGCTGCAGTGGCAAACGCGTAGGGCGGCACGGCCAGATTCTTGGGCGCCGGTTGGCTCTTGAACACCCGGCCCGAGATGTCGTATCGGGAGCCATGACAGGGGCAGTAGAAGCCGCCGGGCCAGTTCGCGCCCAGATCGGCGCCGGCCACCTGAAATGAATTATTCGCTTCGTACGCCCCCAAGGGCGAGCAGCCGAGATGGGTGCATACCGCCAGGCCCACCCAGTATTCGGGATTGCGCGCGCGCGGCGCCGGTCTCGATTTAATATAGTCGGGCTGGTTCGAATCCTCGGACTTCGGATCGGCCAGCATTGCATCGTGGGCGCCCAACTGATCGATGACGCCCTTGATCCGCCGCACGATGAACACGGCCTGGCCGCGCCACACCACTTTCAAACTCTGTCCGGCCTCGAGCTTCGATGCATCCACTTCGACCGGAGCACCGAGCGCTTTGGCGCGAGCGCTCGGCTGCCATGACGACAAGAAGGGAACCGCGGCGAACGCAACGCCGATCGCTCCGGTGCCGACCGTCGCGGCCGTCAACAAGCGGCGCCGGCCCTGGTCAACCTGTTCGGTCATTCGATTGTCCCTGCGAAATGTTGCCAAATCTTCACGCAAACCCCTGTAGCCGTAGTGTTTCCCAAAGAATATTGGTAGCGCATTATACACAGATTAATCAGATATCCTTTACATGACCGGGGAGCGATATTAATTGCAGAACACTCGCGTCCTCGTGAGTTTTTTGATCAGGGCCGTGGTGGTCGGCCTGGCGGCGGCGTTTCTCGTGGTCTGGTGGAAGCCCGCACTGTTGGGGAAGGCCGCCGTTCCGGTGCAGCGATCACCCACGGTCTACTCCCGACCTGCGGCGGTCATGCAAAGCTTTGCCGACGCGGTGGCGCGCGCGGCGCCCGCCGTGGTGAACATATATACCGCGCGCGTCGTCACGGAGCGCACCCAGACACCCGGGTTCAATCAGTTATTCGGCGATTTCTGGCCGAGCTATCGGCAGCGCATCGAGCGCAGCTTGGGGTCAGGCGTGATCGTCAACGCCGTCGGCACCATCGTGACGAATCAGCACGTCATCGCGGGCGCGGATTCCATCCGAGTGCAGCTTGTCGACGGCCGCATCGCGGACGCGACCATCGTCGGGCAGGACCCGGATACGGATCTTGCCATTCTCCATTTGAACATCGACAAGCTGCCCGTCATGCCGGTGGGCCGCTCGGATACCTTGCGCGTCGGCGACATCGTGCTCGCGATCGGCAATCCCTACGGAATCGGGCAGACGGTCACGCAAGGCATCGTGAGCGCCACCGGCCGCGGCCAGCTCGGGCTCGCCACCTTCGAGAATTTCATACAAACCGACGCGGCCATCAATCTCGGCAACTCCGGCGGCGCACTCATCGACGCGCACGGCGACCTCGTGGGCATCAACACGGCGGTTCTGAACCGCACCTACGGCGGACCCGAAGGGATCGGTTTCGCGATCCCGGTCAATCTCGTGCGCGGCGTCATGGAGCAGATTCTCAAGCGTGGGCACGTGGTGCGCGGCTGGCTGGGGTTCGTGCCGCAGGACCTGTCCGATGAGCAGGCCGCGCAATTGGGGATCGCCGCGGGAGGCGGCGTGACGGTGGTGAATATTCTGGTCAAGAGCCAGGCATTCGAGGCCGGTGTGCGGCCGGGCGACTTGATCGAGGGCCTGGGCCACGAACCCGTGCACAACGCCCAGGATTTCGTCAGCCGGGTGGCCGCACTGCCGCCGGGCTCGGTGGTGGACCTCGAAGGGCGGCATGGCCGCCAGTCCTACGAGGTCAAGCTCAAAGTGCTGGAACGGCCGACCCGCCAGGCACAGTCAGAGTAGACGGCGCCACCCTGCTCGCCACTCCGCGCGGGCCCGCTAGGCCGGCGTGCGCCGAATCTTCGCTCCCAGCTGCTGCAGCTTTTCCTCGATCGCTTCATAGCCGCGGTCGATGTGATAAATGCGCTCGATCTCGGTACGGCCGTCGGCCACGAGCCCCGCCAATACCAGACTGGCGGAGGCGCGCAGGTCGGTGGCCATCACCGGCGCCGCCGTGAGCTTGTCGACCCCCTTGATGATCGCGGTATTGCCCTCCAGCCGGATTTCCGCGCCCATGCGGCGCATTTCCAGCATGTGCATGAAGCGATTTTCGAAAATCGTTTCTATAATGGTGCCGACGCCGCTCGCGACTGTGTTGAGGGCGGCGAACTGCGCCTGCATGTCCGTCGGGAAGGCCGGATAAGGCGCCGTGCGAATGTCCACCGCGCGGGGTCTCGAGCCCCGCATGTCGACCTCGATCCACGAAGGGCCGACACTTAACCGGGCCCCCGCCTCCTGCAGTTTGCCGATGACCGCATCCAAATGATCGGGGCGGGTATTCTTGACCCGGATATGGCCGCCGGTGATGGCGCCCGCGACCAGGTACGTGCCGGTCTCAATACGATCGGGCAGCACTTCGTAGGCGGTGCCGTTGAGCCGTTTCACGCCCTCGATGATGATTTTGTCGGTGCCGGCGCCCTTGATCTTCGCGCCCATCGCGATCAAAAAATTCGCCAGATCGACCACTTCGGGCTCGCGCGCGGCGTTCTCCAGCACGGTCTCCCCGTCGGCCAAGGTCGCGGCCATCATCAGGTTTTCGGTGCCGGTGACCGTGACGGTTTCCAGCACCAGGCGCGCGCCTTTGAGGCGGCCGGCGCGGGCCTTGATGTAGCCGTTCTCGATATGAATATCCGCACCCATCGCCTGCAAGCCCGCGACGTGGATGTTGACCGGCCGCGCGCCGATCGCGCAGCCCCCCGGCAACGACACGTCGGCGGACCCAAAGCGCGCCAGCAGCGGACCCAGCACCAGAATCGACGCGCGCATGGTTTTCACGAGTTGGTAGGGTGCGAAATGTTCCTTGATCGTCGATGCATCGACCTCGATGTGCATTTTCTCGTCCATGGTCACCGAGACGCCCATGCGTCCGAGCAATTCGATCATGGTGGTGACATCCTGCAGGTGCGGGACGTTCGACACCGTCACGGGGCCATCGGCCAGCAGGCACCCGGCCAAAATGGGCAAAGTGGCGTTCTTGGCGCCCGAAATGCGGATCTCGCCCTCGAGCGCGATGCCGCCTTGGATCTGTAATTTATCCACGTCCGTTATCCATGGCCTTGGTCGGCAAATTCTTCGGGAGTAAATACCTGCAGCGCCAGCGCGTGGATCTCGTTGCCCATTGCTTTCCCCAAGGTGCCATAGACCAGCTGGTGGCGTTTCACGGAGCGACAGCCCTCGAACGCCGGCGCAATCACCACGGCCTCGAAGTGCACATTGTCCTCGCTCTTGACGAGCGCCCGGGCGCCGGTCAAGCCGGCCTCGATGATCTGCGCGACCTCTTGTGGATTCATGTTCTCTCCTGCCATTGATTCAAGCTTAACTCCTCGATCGCGCGAGATTCTGCAACCGCTGTATCATTCGCGGATGAATCTCGACTTCACCGACGAAGCCCTCGTCGATCTTGGCCGCCAGGCCCTCAACATCGAGATCGAGGGTTTGCGCGCGCAAGTGCCGCGCTTGAGTTCAGAGTTTGCACGCGCCTGCCGCATTTGTCTTAACTGTCGCGGGCGCATCGTCGTGACCGGAATGGGCAAATCCGGCCACATCGGCGGCAAGATCGCCGCGACGCTGGCGAGCACCGGCACGCCGGCGTTTTTCGTGCATCCCGGCGAGGCGAGCCATGGCGACGTCGGTATGATAACGCGGGACGACGCGGTGCTGGCACTGTCCAATTCGGGCGAAACCGATGAGATCCTGACCATCGTGCCCGTCATCGCGCGTAGGGGTGCCCCTGATCGCCTTTACCGGCAACTCGGATTCGGCGCTGGCGCGGATTGCGACCGTGCATCTGGATATCGGCGTGCCGGCCGAGGCCTGCCCTCTCAATCTGGCGCCGACCGCCAGCACGACGGCGGCGCTGGCGGTCGGTGATGCGCTGGCCGTGGCGCTCCTGAAGGCGCGCGGCTTCACCGAGGAGGATTTTGCCCGCTCGCATCCCGCGGGCACCTTGGGCCGGCGCCTGCTGCTGCACGTGAAAGACGTGATGCGCAGCGGCGCCGACATACCCACCGTACGGGCCGACACGGCGCTGGCGGAGGGTCTGATGGAAATGAGCCGCAAGGGCCTCGGCATGACGGCCATCGTCGATGAGCACATGCGTGTCCTCGGGATATTCACCGACGGCGACCTGCGGCGCGCGCTCGACGCGTCGGCGAATTTGCGCACCACCCGTATGGACCAAGTCATGAGCCGCCACGCAAAAACCGTGCGTCCCGCGACGCTCGCAGCGGAAGCCGTCCATCTGATGGAAACGCATCGCATCACATCGCTGATCGTGGTCGATACGGACGATAAAATCGTGGGTGCGCTCAACGTGCACGATCTGCTGCGCGCGGGTGTGGTTTGAAGGCGCGCAAGGCGACGCCTTTGGCGCAGATTCAACTCCTGATCCTGGACGTCGACGGCGTGCTCACCGATGGGCGCTTGTATTTCGCCGTCCGAGGCGAGACTCTCAAAGCGTTTCACGTACGCGACGGCCACGGGATCAAACTCCTGCTGGCCGCCGGCGTTGCAGTGGCGGCGGTGAGCGGGCGGCGCTCGGGCGCCCTCGCCGCGCGCATGCGTGAACTCAAGGTGCCCCATGTGGTCCAAGCTTGCAGCGACAAGGTGGCCGCGATGCACCGCCTGACGGAGCGATTGAAAATCGACCCCTTGAACTGCGCTTGTCTCGTCGACGACACGCCCGATCTGCCGCTGATGTCGGCGGTCGGGATGGCGGGAGCCGTCGCGGACGCGCACCCGGTGGTGCTGTCCGCGGCGCATTGGATCGCCAAGGCCAGGGGCGGCGAGGGAGCCGTGCGCGAACTATGTGACGCCGTGCTCCGCGCCCGCGCCGGACGACGCTGATGCTGTTTCGATTCTTCACGGTGCTGGCGGTCATCTTACTGGTCGTCAGCACCTGGATTTTGAGTTCGCCGGCGCGCCGGCAACAAACGCAAATCAACGCCAAACAGGCGGACTTGCCCGGCTACTATTTGAAAAACGCCGTGCTCACCGACTTCGATCCGGGCGGCGAGCCCAATATTCGCATCGAGGCCGAGCGCATCGACCAAATCGCGCACGGCAACGAGGTGGCGCTGTACAACGTCCGCGTCGCCTATCAGACGCCCAACGGTCAGTCGTGGATCATGGTGGGTGATGTCGCGCACGTCCAGCCCGGCGGGAAGGTGGTCGACGTCTCGGGCAATGTGCGGCTGCAGAGCGAGGCCATGGGGCGCGAAGGCGCGGCCGTGATCCACACCGATACCTTGAGCTACAACGTCCCCGACGCCGTGGCGAGCACCAAGAGCGACGTGCGCATCGATTACGCGGAACATACTTTGACGGCACGCGGTCTCATCGCAAATTTGAAAGAGCGCACCTTGCGCCTAGAATCGAAGGTCAATGGCCGCTTCCACCCCTAGGAGCCTGTCTGAGTATTGCGCGTGGCCGGCTCTCGCGCTGCTGGCGCTCGCACTGCTCGCACCGCCGGCATCCGCGGCCGTCCCGGCCAAGGCGGACCCGCAGACCATCGTGCTGGATGCGCAGTCCTTCGAAATGGACCTCAAGACCAACAATTTGATCTATCGGAAGGTGCGCATCGCTCAGGGCAATATGTCGGTCGCCGCCGACCAGGCGCAGGGCAACGGCCTGGACTTCGAGAACAGCCACTGGGTGTTTCGCGGCAATGTGAAAATTACCATGGACCAAGGCCTGCTCACCTCCGATGAGGCGGAAATCACTTTTGCCAAGAAACTACTCTCCAAAGCGGTCGTCAACGGCAAGCCTGCCGCCTTCGAGCAGCGAATCGCCAAGACCGGAAAGTTGGCGCAGGGGCACGCCGACAGCATCGATTACGACGTGACCAAGGAAGTGGTGCATCTATCCAAGAACGCCTGGTTGAGCGACGGCGAGAGAGAGATTCAGGGCGAGTCGCTGAAGTACAACGTGCTCGCGCAGAACATCATCGCTGACGCCTCGGAACAGGGTTCCCAACGCGTGCATATCATCATCACGCCGCCGGCCAAACCCAAACCATGAGCGTATTGCGGGCCCTGAACCTCGGCAAGAGTTACAAGTCGCGGCAGGTAGTGCGGGATCTGTCGCTGGAGGTCGAGAGCGGCGAGGTCGTGGGGCTGTTGGGCCCCAATGGCGCCGGCAAAACCACGGCGTTTTACATGATCGTCGGCCTCACTCGCTGCGAACAGGGTGAGATCTATCTGGACAACCGCGACATCAGCAGCATGGCCGTGCACCGGCGGGCGCAGCTGGGCTTGGGCTATCTCCCCCAGGAACCCTCGGTATTCCGCCGGCTGTCGGTGGCGGACAACATCATGGCGATACTCGAAACGCGGCCGGGGCTCGATGACGGGGCGCGCACCGCGCGCCTCAAGGAGTTGATGGGGGAACTGCATATCGGTCATGTCCGCGACAGCCTCGGTATGAGCCTCTCCGGCGGCGAGCGCCGGCGGGTGGAGATCGCCCGCGCCTTGGCGGCGGACCCCAGGTTCATCCTCCTGGACGAGCCGTTTGCCGGTGTCGACCCCCTGTCGGTTGCCGATATTCAACGAATAATCAAGCACTTGTCCGACAAGGGCATCGGCGTGCTCATTACCGATCATAATGTCCGCGAGACCTTGGGTATCTGTGGCCGCGCCTACATCGTCAGCCAGGGGACGGTGCTCGCCTCCGGATCTGCGGATCAGATTCTTGCCAACCCGCAGGTTCGTGAGGTGTACTTGGGCCAGGATTTCAAACTGTAGGCTTGGGTCTAATAAAAGTATGTTGAAGCCAAGTCTGCAGCTTCGCATCGGGCAGCAGCTCACCATGACGCCGCAGCTGCAGCAGGCCATCCGATTGCTGCAGCTGCCCTCGCTCGACCTGCTGGCACATGTCCGCGAGACTCTCGAGACCAATGTGATGCTGGAGGCGGAGGAGGAGCCCCTGGAGCCCATGGGCGAAGCCGTCCGCGAGCGCGACGACGCGTCCCAACCCAAGGACGAGGAGCCGTACGCGGAACTCGACGGCAACAGCACTCCCGCCGATCAACACGAAGCGCCCGAAGTGGAAATTGCCGATGAGGCCTGGGGAGAACAAACCAGCGGTCCCTCGGATACACCCTGGTCGGGCGACGATGACCGCAGCGGCGACTTCAGCGACCAGCATGGCCAGACCCTGCAGGAGCAGCTCATCGAGCAGCTGGAACTCGCCAAGTTGTCCCCGGTCGACATGGCGATTGCGCGCGTCATCACCGACGCCATCACCGACGACGGGTATCTCAAGGACGAACTCGAGGATATCCGCTTGAGCTTGCTGCCGGAGATCGAGGCCACCACGGCGGATGTGGAGCGCGTGCTCGGCGCGGTTCAGTCGCTGGAACCGGCCGGCGTCGGCGCCCGCAACTTGGGCGAGTGCATCGCCCTGCAGCTGCGCCAGCTGCATCCGGACACGCCGGCGCGTGATATCGCGATTCGCGTGGCGCTGGAACACCTGGATCTGGTCGCCGGTCAGCACTTGGTGCTGCTGCGCAGGCAACTGCGCTGCAGCGAAAGCGACCTGGAAATGGCGCTGGCGCTGGTGCGTTCCTGTCATCCGCGCCCCGGGGCGGCGGTCAACCCGGCGCAGGCGGAATATGTCATTCCGGACGTCTTTGTGCGCCGCACCGATCACGGCTGGATCGTCGAGATCAACCAGGCGACGTTGCCGCGGGTGCGCGTCAACAATACCTATGCGAATTTGATTTCCCGCTCACCCGACCATGCCATGCTGCGTACCCAATTGCAGGAGGCGCGTTGGCTGATGCGCAGCCTGGAAATCCGCAACGAGACCTTGATCAAGGTGGCGCGTTGCATCGTGCAGCGGCAGACGAGCTTTTTCGAACTGGGCGAGGAAGCGATGGAGCCGCTCATTCTCAAGGATGTCGCCGAAACCGTGGAAATGCACGAGTCGACGATTTCTCGCGTCACCACCGCCAAATACATGCACACGCCGCGCGGCGTGTTCGAGTTTCGGTATTTCTTCTCCAGCCATGTCGAGGCCGCGGACGGCACGGAAATGTCTTCCACCGCCATCCGCGCCAAGATCAAGAAATTGATTTCTCAGGAGAATCCGGAGAATCCGTGGAGCGACAGCAAGCTCGCGGAGATTCTGTCGCAGGAGGGCATACCGGTGGCCAGGCGCACCGTTGCCAAATATCGCGAAGGCATGCAGATCGCTCCGTCCAACGAACGGAAGCGAGCGGCTGCCCGCGCGTCGTAGTTAGCCTTTAGGAGGAAGCTCATGCAGCTCGATCTCAGCGGTCATCATGTGGAAGTCACTGAATCCCTACGCGCTTACGTCATCAAGAAATTCGAGCGCATCTCGCGGCACTTCGAACAGCTCATCGATGTTCACTGTGTGCTCACAGTCGAAAAATTCGGTCACAAGGCCGAAGCCACCCTCATGCTGCGGGGAAACAAAATCTACGCCGATGCAACCGAAAACAACATGTACGCCTCCATCGACGCGCTGGCCGACAAGCTCGATCGATGCGTCAAGAAGCACAAGGAAAAGGCCGCGGACCATCACGCCGAGGATGTGATCAAGGCCCGCTTGTCGAGCTGATTCTCGGGCGCCCGCGTGTCGATGCGGCTCATCATCGTGAGTGGTTTGTCAGGCTCGGGCAAGAGCGTCGCTCTGCACATGCTCGAGGACATCGACTTTTATTGTGTCGACAATATCCCCGCGGCGCTGCTCAAACCCTTCATTTCCCACAGCGTCCGCGGCATGGGAGATCCGTATCCCAGAACCGCGGTGGGCCTGGATGCGCGCAACCGGCCCAACGAAATCGAGACCATTCCGGCCCTGGTGGGGGAGCTGCGGCGCAGCGGCATAGGCTGCGAGGTCCTCTACCTGCATGCCAGCGACGAAGTGCTGCTCAAACGCTACGCCGAAACCCGCCGCAAGCATCCTCTGGTCGCGGGCGACGTCAGTTTGCGCGAGGCCATCGCCTCGGAGCGCCGGCTCCTGGAACCGATCACCACGGCGGCGGACTTGGTGGTGGACACCTCCAACATGGGTGTCCACGAGCTGCGGGAACTGATCCGCGAGCGGATTGGCCGCCGGCGGGAGGGGCGGCTCTCGCTGATGTTCGAGTCGTTCGGCTACAAGCACGGCATACCGGGCGATGCGGACTACGTCTTCGACGTTCGCAGCCTGCCGAATCCCTACTGGGAACATGCGCTGCGCCACCT
>Ga0210408_10002699_pt1 | contig 16985 bp, 11 predicted proteins | sample IncBWH4MmetaG_FD_155471 | JGI IMG/M metagenome (GOLD analysis project Ga0210408, IMG submission 155471) | Forest soil microbial communities from Barre Woods Harvard Forest LTER site, Petersham, Massachusetts, United States - Inc-BW-H-4-M | ecosystem: Environmental > Terrestrial > Soil >...
CGGGGTTGATGTCGGCGTGGTAGCTGCAGAAGCTGTCTTCATAGCTTTTCTGCGAGGAGTATTCGTAGTCCGAGCAGCGCCCCGTGGCCCCGCCCGCTTCATTCAGGCAGACCGCCACCCCGGGGGGAGTCAGCACGTAGAAGATCGTGCCCATCCCCTTGGCCAGCGAGTGCTGGGCGATGAACGCGGCGAGCTGTGTGCGGATCTGCTTGTCGGTGAGACATGCGATCTCGTTCGGTTCGTGGCCCGGGCGGCTCGTGCCTTCCAGCGGCTGCGGGTCCGCGCAGGTGGTGGCCGGATACGGTTCGGTGTCGGTCAGCGCTCCCATGAAGGTCGAGCGGTAGGAGGCGTGCTGGTTGGCGGCGTCCGTGTACTGGGAGTCCACCGTGAAGACGCTCCCGAACAGGCCACTCCCCGCGCCCATGCCCTGCAGAAAGGTGTCGATCGAGTGCTGCCAGTCGCCGTGGTAGTTGTTGGTCGGGTCCCAGTAGATCGCGTACGCACGACTGGACGGGAGCACCGGCGCGCCCGTGGGGTTGGCGAATTTTTCGGGATACGCCGGGTCTTTCGGGTACAGCGGCACCCCCAGTTCCAGGGTTTCCCCAGGGAACAGAAGCGTGCTGCGCGGCTGCAGGCCCACCTTCACCCCGCCGGCTTCCGTTTCCGCGACCACCGCGCCCGCGGAGGCCACTCCCGGACCGAGCGCGAGCACGCCCAACACCGAGGCGGCGAGCGCCAGCCTGCGCGCGAAGGCGGGCATTGGACGGAAGCGGCTACCGAGCGTCACCCGACCTTCATCGGCACCGCGTCAAGCTCGCATTAGCGCCGTTGGACGGCGCGCGTTCTCAGCCTTCGCGAGCGAACAGGGCGGCCTGGCCCTGACCCACGCCGACGCACAGCGTGGCCAACCCGTACCGGGCCTCGCGGCGGCGCAGCTCGTGCACGAGGCTGACCACCAGCCGCGCCCCGCTCATCCCGAGCGGGTGCCCGATCGCGATCGCCCCGCCGTTGACGTTGACCCGCTCCGGGTCCAGGCCCAGCTCGCGGATCACCGCCACGCTCTGGGAGGCGAACGCCTCGTTGAGCTCCACCAGGTCGAGCTCCTCCACGCCCACCCCCGTGCGCGCGAGCAGCTTGCGCACCGCCGGGATCGGGCCGATGCCCATCACCCGGGGATCCACGCCCGCCGCGGCGGAGCCCACGAAGCGCGCCAGCGGCTGCGCCCCCAGTCGCGCGGCGGCCTCCGCGGAGGCGATCACGAGCGCCGCCGCGCCGTCGTTGACGCCGCTGGCGTTGCCCGCCGTGACCGTGCCGCCCGCGCGGAACACCGTGCGCAGCTTCGCCAGCGCCTCCGGGGTGGTGCTCGGGCGGGGGTGCTCGTCGCGCTCGCACTCCCCCACCGGAATCAGCTCCTCCTGGAAGCGCCCCGCGGCGTCCGCCGCCGCCCAGCGGCGCTGGCTCTCCAGCGCGAACGCGTCCTGATCGGCGCGGCTCACCCCCCAGCGCTCGGCCACGTTCTCGCCGGTCTCGCCCATGCTCTCCAGCGGGAACAGCTCCGCCATCGCCGGGTTTGGGAAGCGCCACCCGATCGTGGTGTCGTACACCGTGCGATCCCCCCGCGCGAACGGCTTCTCGTCCTTGCCCATCACCAGCGGGGCGCGGCTCATCGATTCCACCCCACCCGCCACCGCCAGCTCGATCTCGCCCGCGCGGATCGCCTGACAGGCGCACACCACCGCCGCCAGGCCCGAGGCGCACAGGCGGTTGACGGTGATCCCCGGGACCTCCTGGGGCAGCCCCGCGAGCAGCAGCGCCATGCGCGCCACGTTGCGGTTGTCCTCCCCCGCCTGGTTGGCGCAGCCGAAGTAGACCTCCTCGATCAGCGCAGGGTCGAGGCCATCCACGCGCGCCACCGCGGCGCGCAGCGCGATCGCCGCGAGGTCGTCGGGACGGACGAGGGAGAGCGCCCCGCCGTAGCGCCCCACGGGGGTGCGCACCGCGGCGAGGATCACTGGCTCGGGGGTCGATGTCATGGTCTCAGGTGCTCGGAGGGTTGGGTTATTGGTCGGTGGCTAGAGGGTCGGGGCCAAGGAGCTTGCAGTTTCGGTTCCACGGATCGGAGGCCGCCAGAATATCGGCTAGTGGCCACGAACCCCGAGCAGCTTGCGCGCCTCCTCAGGCGTGGCCACTGGTCGCCCGAACTCCTCCGCCAGGCGGACGATCCGCTCGACCAGTTGCGCGTTGCCGCGGGCCAGCTCTCCGCGGCGGTAGTACACGTTGTCCTCCAACCCCGTCCGCACGTGCCCGCCGTACAGCAGGCTCAGCACGTTCACCTCCAGCTGGTGGCGCCCGATCCCGAGCATGCTCCACAGCGCGCCCTCCGGCAGCCGGCTGAGCAGGTAGCCGATCGTCTGCAGATCGGGCGCCGCCCCGCCGGGGACACCAAGGCACAGCTGCCAGAAGCCGGGCCCGCGGATCAGCCCTTCGCCGATCAGGCGCAGCCCGTTGCGAATCATGCCGCTGTCGAACGTCTCGATCTCGACGGCGATCTCAAGCTCGCGCATGCGCGCGGCCGCCGGCTTCAGGAAGGTGGCGTAGGGGTTGCCGAACACCCAGTCGTCGCCGAGGTTGACCGAGCCGCAGTCGAGCGTCGCCAGCTCCGGCGCCAGCTCGATGCAGGCCAGGCGTTCCTCGATCCCGGCGCGCCCGCCGGCGCTGCCGGTGCTGAGGTTGATGATCGCCGCGCACCCCCGTTCCTGGATGCGCGCGATCAGCGTTCGGTAGATCGCCACGTCCTGCACCGGGGTGCCCGTCTCGTCGCGGGCGTGCAGGTGGACGATCGCCGCGCCCGCCCGCCAGCTCTCGAGCGCCGCCTCCACGATCTGATCGGCGGTGAGGGGGAGGTGGGGGGATTGCTTCCCGGAGGCGATGCTGCCTGTGACCGCGGCAGTGATCATCACGGGGTCGGCCATCTCCGGCTTAAGGTATAGAGATGGCCGAGCCACCCAAGGTCACCTACGAGACCTTCACCCTCGACGAGCGCCAGGCGGAGGCGTTTGCCGACGCCGTCGAGCACGCCGCGGCGGGGTTGGGAGAGCGCCACCCGTTTTACGTCAACGGGATCGCCCAGCACGGCGACGGATGGGAGCAGGAGCGCTCGCCGAACGACAGCCGGGTGCTCCTCGGGCACTTCGCCACCGCGTCGATGGACGATTTCGACCGCGCCGTCGAGCACGCGGGGGGTTTCCATCCCGAGTGGTCCGCCCTTGACTGGCGGGCGCGGGTGGAGGTGGTACGCAGGGTCTCAACCGCCGCCGCCGCGCGTCGCTACGAGCTCGCGGCGATCCTCGCGCACGAGGTCGGCAAGCCCCTGCTCGAGGCGCTCGGCGAGGTCGACGAGTGCGCGGTGCTGGTCGACTACTACTGCGATCAGATGGTCGCCAACGAGGGATTCTGCACCGAGATGGGGGAGCCGGGCGCGGGCGAGCGCGTCTGCAGTGTGCTGCGGCCCTACGGCGTGTGGGCGGTCATCGGGCCCTTCAACTTTCCCATGGCCCTGCTGTTGGGGCCGATCGCGGCGGCGCTGATCGCAGGCAACACCGTCGTCGCCAAGCCCTCCCCGCACGGCTACCTGAGCGGCCTCGCGGTGTACGACCTGTTCCGCCAAGCGGGAGTACCGCCGGGCGCGCTGCACCTCTTGACGATCCCCGAGCAGCGGCTGGGCGAGCGGCTGTATGGCAACCCAGCGCTCGGAGGGCTGACCTTCACCGGCTCCTACGCCACCGGGATGGAGATCTTCCGCGGTTTCACGAGCGCGCGTCCGCGGCCGGCGATCTGCGAGATGGGTGGTAAGAACCCCGCGATCGTCACCGCCAGCGCCGACCTGCACAAGGCCGCGCTCGGCATCTCGCGCTCCGCGTTCGGTTTCAGCGGACAGCGCTGCTCGGGCTGCTCGCGGGTGCTGGTGGCGCGCGCTGTCCACGACGAGCTCCTGGCCCTGCTGGAGGAGCAGCGCCGGCAGGTGCAGGTGGCCAGCCCGCTGGATCCGGCGACGCGGGTGGGCCCGGTGATCTCACAGGCGTCGGTGCAGCGCATGCTCGCCGCCGTGGGCGAGTGCCGCGGGGCCGGCTGGACCGTGCACGGTGGGCGGCGCCTGGACGGGGAAGGCCTGCGATACGGAAATTACGTCGAACCGGCCCTCGCGGAGATCCCCGCGGACGCTCGCGTACTGCGCGAGGAGCTGTTCACGCCCTTCGTAGGGGTGCAGCCAGTCGATTCTCTCACGGAGGCGCTGCGGATCGCCAACGGCCTCGTCTTTGGGCTCACAGCCGGCCTCTACGCAGAGGATGAGGCAGAGATCGAGCGCTTCGTGAACGAGATCCACGCGGGCGTTGTGTATGTCAACCGCGAGGCGGGCGCCACCACGGGGGCCTGGCCTGGTATACAGCCCTTTGGTGGTTGGGAAGGTTCAGGATCTACAGGAGTTGGAGCTGGTGGGATCTACTACCTGCAGCGGTACATGCGCGAGCAGAGCCGCACCTTCGTCGGCGACTGAGCCCGCGGCGGTGCCTGTCCGCGCCGGCCCGAGGCTCTCGACGGACGCGTGCCCGCTCGGGAGCGCAGTCCGTCCACGGCGGATGGCCGAAAGCTCGCCCGCGCCGTGAGGGCGGACGCCTCAGTGGTGGTCATCGGCGCCGGCGCCGTCGGTCTGAGCACGGCCCTGCAGCTGACCACCCTGGGGATGCAGGATGTGGTGGTGCTCGACTCCACCCACGTCGCCGGCGGCTCCTCAGGGCGCTCGGTGGGGGTCGTCGAGACCCAGTACGTGGACCCCTTCGACATCGCGCTGCGGGTCCCCAGCAAGCGCGTGTTCGAGCAGCTCGAGCGCGATCATGGTCTGCGGTTCACCCGCAACGGCTACCTGCGCATCGGCCACACCGAGGAGGACGCGAGGCGCTTCGAGCGCAGCGTCGCCGTGCAGCGCGAGCTGGGGATCGACGACGCGCTGGTGCTCGGCCCGCGGGAGGTCTCCGAGCGCTTCCCGGACGTCCGCAGCGACGACATCAGCGCGGCGCTCCACGGCCCCAGCGACGGATTCGTCGACGGCCACCTCTACTGCACGCTGCTCGCCGAGCTCGCCCAGGCCGGGGGCGCGCGCGTGGTGACCCAGGCGCGGTGCACCGCCGGGGAGGTGCTCCAGGATGGACGCCACCGCCTGCTCACCGCCGCCGGTGAGCTCACCTGCGAGTTCGTCGTGAACGCCGCCGGCGCGTGGGCACAGGAGGTCGGGGCGCAGCTCGGCGTGCGCACCCCGATCCTGCCCCAGCGCCACGAGGCGGTGAGCATCCACCTGCCGCGCACGCTCGACTACATGATGCCCGAGGTGATGGACTACTCACCGGCCGAAGGGCGCTCCGGGCTGTACTTCCGGCACGAGACCTTCGACACGTTGCTCGGGGGTCTGCACAGCGAGGAGGCCGTGCACCCGGTGGTCGATCCGGACGACTGGTTCGAGGGGGTGGAGCAGGCCTACCAGGAGCAGCTCGCCGAGCTGCTGCCCCACCGGCTGCCCACGCTCACGGGCGCGCGTCTGGGCAAGGGCTGGGCGGGGCTGTATCCCGTGAGCCCCGACGGCCGTCCGCAGGTTGGGCCGTGCCCGGAGGATGCGAGTGTGATCGCCGCCTGCGGGGTCGGCGGGTACGGGATTCAGGTCTCCCCGATCGTGGGGCGGCTTGCCGCCGAGTGGATCGTCTTTGGGGAGGCCCGCAGCCTCGAGCAAGCCGGGGAGCTGCTGCCGGGGCGGGCGTCGCTGGTGGAGCAAACGTAGGGCGAACTGGAGGGTCTATATGAGTGCCAACGGGGATAGGAGGGGCGCATGAGTACAGAGGTGGCGTACGCATCGGACGAGCAGCAGGGCGAGATCCTGGAGCACTTCGGGTACGAGCAGGAGCTCTACCGCGAGATGGGCTGGTTCTCGTCGTTCGCCGCCTCGTTCTCGGGCGTGTCGATCACGACGGGGGTGCTATTGACGCTGCCGTTCGTGCTGACACAGGCCGGCACCGGTGGGCTGTGGACGTGGATCATCTCCGCGTTTGGCTGCATCTTGATCGCGGCGATCTTCGCCGACCTCGCGGGGCGAATCCCGCTCGCCGGCTACGCCTACCAGTGGGCCAGCCGCCTAACCAATCCTAATTTCGGCTGGTTCGTGGCCGTCTGCGGGCTGATCGGCTTCGGGGTGGGGGCGTCTGGAACGGCCTACGGGGTAACGCCCTACTTCCTCTCGGAGTTCGGGATCGAAACTACCCGCAACGCGACGATCATCGGCGCGGCCACGCTGACGCTGATCGTAATGCTGATCAACATCGCCGGGATCCGTATCGCCACCACCTTCAACAACGCAGCAGTCGTAACCGAGATCATCGGCGGGGTAGGGGTGGCGATCGCGCTGCTGGTGTACGCGATCATCGAGCACCCGCACCCGGCGTCCTTCCTCTTTCACCAGCAGCCCGCCATGCACAGCGGCTACATCGGCGCGTTCCTCCTGGCGTTCCTGCTCGGCGCCTACACGTTCGCCGGTTGGGAGCTGCCCGCGGACCTCGCCGAGGAGACCCGCAACGCGACCACCGTCACGCAGCGCACGATCATCGCCTCGGTGATCGCGGTGGCAGTCAGCGGCTTCATCCTGCTGATCGGCTTCTCCTATGCCAGCCCCGGTATCTCCAAGACGCTCGGCGAAGAACACCCGGTGCTCTCGATCATCCAATACCAGTGGGGAACCACCGGGAAGGATCTCGTGGACATCCTGTTCTTGATCTCGTTCGTCTCGGTCGTGCTGCTGATCCAGGCCGGAGCTGCGCGGCTGTTGTTCAGCCTCGGGCGCGACAACATGGCGCCGTTTGGCACCTTCTTCGGCAGGGTAAGCGGCCGCTTCAAAACCCCCTACACGGCGCTGCTCGGCACCGCGTTCTTCGGGATCGCCATGTTCACGGTGCCCGCGTTGATCTCCGCGAAAGTGCTCGAATACATCATCGGCACGGCCTCGGTCGGCTTCAACCTCGTGTACGCGCTGATCGCGGGGATCTATCTGTTCCTGTCCTACCGCGGGACACTGCCGAAGCAGTTCGGCAGATTCTCGCTCGGCCGCTGGGGTAAGCCGATTGCATGGGTGTCGTTGGTGTGGCAGATATTCCTGGTGGGGACGCTGACGCTGCCGAAGATCAACTTCAAAATCGGCGTCACCACGCTCGCGATGATCGCGGTCGGAGCGGTGTGGTTCCTGGTGTGGGTCCGTCCCAAGGTCAAAAACGGCGACGCCGGGCCACACCGGGAAGTCGCGGTGAAGGATCTCGAAACGGCGACGTGAGCCAGCTCGAACAACGCTATACACTCAGGTGGCCGCGCGCGCGGGCGATTTACGAGCAGGCGCTCGGGTCGCTGCCGGGCGGTAACACGCGCACCCAGGTGCACGTGGATCCGTTCCCCATGTACGCCGAGCGCGGGAGCGGCGCGCGCCTTGCGCTGATCGACGGCGTGGAGGTCGATGACTTCCTGCTGAACTACTCCGCCTCGGCGCTCGGCCACTGCCATCAGGCAGTGAGCGCCGCGATCCACGCGGGAATCGACGCAGGTGGCCCCTTTGGCCTGCCCGTTCCCGCGGAGGTGCTGCTGGCCGAGCGCCTGCGCGAGCGCTTCACCGGGGTGGAGCTCGTGCGGTTCACCAACTCGGGCTCAGAGGCCACGTTGCAGGCAGTCCGCGCCGCGCGCGCCTTCTGCGGCCGACCGCGGATCGCCAAGGCGGAGGGCGGCTACCACGGCAGCCACGACCTCGTCGACGTCGGCATCACCCGCTTCGGCGAAGCGCCGGGTGAGGCGATCGGGGAGACGCGGGGGATGGCGCCGGAGGTCGTGGCGGGAGTGAGTGTGTTCCCCTACAACGACCTCGACGGGGCACTCGCGGTGCTCGAACCGCAGGCCGAGCAGCTGGCGGGCGTGTTGATTGAGGTGTTCCTGAACGCCTCCGGTGTGATCCCCGCGCGGCCCGAGTTCCTGGGCGGCATCGCCAAGTGGTGCGCGGGGCACGGGGTGTTGCTGATCCTCGACGAGGTCGCCAGTTGGCGCACCGGCTACAGCGGTGCCGGCGCTGAGCACCACGGGCTGCGCCCAGACCTGATCTGTCTCGGCAAGGCGCTGGGTGGGGGCTTTCCGATTGGCGCGCTGGGCGGGAGGGCTGATGTGATGGCGATGTTCGACCCGCGCGGCGGCAGCATCGTCCGCCACGCGGGCACCTTCAACGGCCACCCCGTTGCGATGTCCGCCGGCCTCGCCGTGCTGGAGGCGCTCAACGAGGGGGCGATCGCGCGCGTGAACGCCCAGGGTCAGCGCCTCGCCGAGGGAGCGCGACGGATCGGCGGCGAGCATGGATTGGCGCTCACCGCCACCAACTACGGGGGCGTCGGGCGCTTGCACGTCGCGCACGAGCCCCCCCGCTCCGCGCGCGCAGCAGCCGCGTTGCCGCGGGAGCCGCGCATCGATATCTACCGTGCGCTGCTGGAACGCGGTGTGTTGGTGTCCCCCGACTGTCGCTTCGCCACCTGCACGGCCACCTCGGAGGAGCAGGTGGAGCGGTTTCTCACCGCGCTCGCCGAGGCCGCACCGGAAGCGCTCGCGCAATGAGGCCCCGTGCGTCGCGCTCGACGAGACGGTCGACAATTGGGGGCCGCCGAACTGCCTTGCGCGAGCGCCCACCCCGAAACCCTCTGGAGGTCCCATGAGCGGCACGCCATCCCCACATCCCAGCTCGCAGAGCCCGGACCCGAAACAGCCCGCCATCCCCCTGGAGGGCCTGGGCGCCGACAGCGTCGCGGCGGCCGCCCAGCTGATCCGCGGCGGGCGCGTCTACGACCTCGATTGCGGACGCTGGCCAAACATGCCCCAGTGGGACGGGCACGCCCCGTTTCAGGTTCTCACCTACCGCACCCCCCGGGGGGTGCGCGTGCAGAAGGACTGGGACTGGCTGGGCGTGAACACGGTGAACTTCGGCATCCACAGCGAGCTACTGTCGGGCAGCGCGCACACCGGCACCCACATCGACGCCCTCTGCCACGCCACCTGCGGCGCGGACGATCACTGGTTCGGCGGGAGCACCCCGGAGGAGCACCTCGGGGACTTCGGCCCCCTCACGCACGACGCCGCGGCGATCCCTCCGATCTTCACGCGCGGGGTGCTGCTGGACGTGGCCGGGGCGCTCGGCCTGGAGGCGCTGCCCGCGAGCGCCGAGATCGGCCCGGCGGAGATCGAGCGGACGCTCGCGGCGCAGGGCTCGGAGATCCGTCCCGGGGACGTGGCCCTGATCCGCACCGGCTACCTCTCGGCGTGGCCCGAGCGCGAGCGGCTCGCGGAGTACGCGGACGCGGGAATCAACCTGGAGGCCGCCAGGATGCTCATGGACGCCGGGGTTGTGGCCCTGGCGGGGGATACCGAGTCGCTGGAGTGCCTGCCCTCGCCCGACCCCGAGAGTCCGCACCCGGTCCACCTGGAGGCGTTGATCGAGCGCGGGGTGTTCATCCTGGAGATGGTCTACCTCGAGGAGCTGGCCCGCGATCGCGTCTACGAGTTCGCGTTCGCGTGCCTACCGCTGAAGATCAGCGGCGCCACGGGCTCATGGGTGCGACCTGTGGCACTGTGCTAAGAGCGACGTCGCGGCAGGCGAGACGCCGGGCGCTGAGGCTCACCCGCCGCGGCCTGGTCGCCGGTCCGCAGCCGGAACGATCGTCACACGGCCGCTCGGAAGCCAGATTTCGTCGGATGCCACCATCGAGGTCGCGAGCGGGCCGTCGCGCATCGTGGCCATCAGCAGCGGGGTGCACCAGAAGGCGGACACCAGCGTTCGTGAAGGCTTGACTCCGTTCGTCAACGGCGACACCGGCCCTTTGCCCAGTGCGTTGTGCGCGGCCACCGTGAAGCGGTAGCTGGCTCCGTTCCTCAGACCGCCGATCGCGGCGGTGGTGCCCGAGACCATTCTCGGCTTCAGGCGCCGCGAGCCGGCGTACGGGGTGACGGTGTATGTCGTGATCGGGCTGCCACCGTTCGGTGGCGCCGTCCAGGCGACGGTCGCGTTCCCGTTCGCGGGAATCGCCACCAGGTGCGCGGGCGCAGCGGCCGGGGCCGCTGGCGGTTCGGCGGCGGGCGCCGACTTGAACACGATCGTGGTCATCAACCAGACCGTCGCGGGCCCGGTCTGCACGCTCGCGCTGGGGGTCGCGCCGGTGGCGCCGGTCAGCGCGTCCTCGGCGAGGAGCTCCATTTCCCCAGTCGGCGAGACGTTCACCCGGCCGTTGAAGCCCATCCGGCCCATCAGCGTGTCTTCGAAGCCGGAGTCCGCGTAGAGGCCGAGGACCAGCTCGCCTGGAGCAGACGTCGGGGCGGTCGCTGCGGTCGAGACGACGGCCGCCGCCGTGGTCTTGCCCGTGGCCTGTGCGCTCTGATCGAGGACTGCCGCTCCCGCTTCATTCGAGAGGCCCGAATATTCGAGGACGGCGGCGCCTACGTCAGCGGTGGCGGTAGGGGTGGCTGTGATCGTCGGCCTCGTTCCCCCGCCGGCGCTCACCGGCGCTGTCCAGACGCTCAGCTCGGTGCCGTCCGAGGCTTTGAAGTGCAGTAGCTCCGTGAAGGTGTCGCCGGCCGAGTCCTTGACGCTGGAGGTTGTGGCTTTGGCACTGCTCCACACGCCGACCTCGACGACGAGCCGGTTCCCGGCCGTGAGACTCGACCCCGGGATCACGGCCAGGCTGGCGACGTTGTGGGCGTGCGCGGAGGATTGCTGCACAAACGCCGGAGCAGCCGTTGCGGTGGGTGTCGCAGCGTTCGACGCCGGCGAGGGGGGCCCCGTGCCAATCGCGTTGGTGGCGGTCACTGTGAATGTGTAAGTGGTCCCGTTCGTGAGACCCGTGACCGTGGCGCTGCTCGCAGGGGGGGAGCCCGTGACCGTCGTCGCCGGCTGCGGGCTCGAGCCGATATAGGGGGTGACGGTGTAGCTCGTGATCGAGCTGCCGTTGCTCGCCGGCGCACTCCATGTCACCGTGGCGCTCGCATTACCCGATGTCGCGGTGACGGCGCTCGGCGCCGACGGCGCGGTGGGGGCGGATGGCGTGACCGGATTCGACGCTGCCGACGGAGGCCCGGTCCCGACGGCGTTGGTGGCGGTCACTGTGAACGTGTAGGTGGTCCCATTCGTCAGGCCGCTGACCGTGGCGCTCGTCGTGGGCGGGGAGCCCGTCACCGTGGTTGGCGCCTGCGCGGACGCGCCGATGTACGGGGTGACGGTGTAACTTGAGATCGGGCTTGTTCCGGACGCGGGAGCGGTCCATGTCACCGTGGCGCTGCCGTTGGCCGCGGTCGCACTGACCCCGGTCGGCGCCGCCGGCGCGGACGGTGCGGCGCTGAGGTTGAGCGGCGCGGAAAGGGACGGCACACCCTGCTTGTTGACTATGAACAGCATGTAGTTGCCGTAGGGCGCAAGCGCCGAGCTCGCCGGGGTCTGCACGGTCAGCGAACCGGAGCTCGCGGTGAACGAAAGCGGCACGAAGTGCTGGGCCATGTCGGTCTGGTGGGTGTCGGTGCCAAGGGAGACAAGGTTGACGGCGCCGATCGAGGCGGCAGCGGGCGTCGAGATCGTGATTGGAGCGTTGTATGTAGCCGCGGCGGGCGCGGCGGCGATCGTTGGCCGCGGCCCGTTGAACAGATATGGGGGGGAGTAGACCTGGGCGGAGAACTCACCGGGATCGCTGGATCCATTCGGGTGCCCGCCGCCGGTGAGTAGCACGGTCCCGTCGGGCATCAGCATCGCGGTGGAGTGATAGTTGCGCGCGGCGGCGATCGGCGCGGCCGGCGTCCACGTTTCGGTCGCGGGATTCCAGATTTCTGTCGGCAGCACGCCGCTCGTGACGATCCCCTGGTCGCTGGTCGGCTCCCCCCCGGCCGCGAGCACTTCTCCGTTGGCGAGCATCGTCAGGGTGTGGTAAATGCGCGCGTTGTGCATCGGGGCGATCTGGCGCCACTGCGGGGTGGCGGCGGTGAGATCGATGACCGATGTGTTCGCCGTGGCGTTGGTTGTGCTCGTGACGCTCGGAGCGCCTCCGCTGTAGAGAATCTTTCCCGGCCGGTACATGACCGACGAGCCATTGGTGATTCCACTGGACCCGCCGGTTGACGTCCAGGTTTCGTTCGCCACATTGAGCTCGTAGGAGACGTCCTCGGAGGGACCGATCGTGAAGACGTTCCCGTTGGGGATGAGATAGGAGAACGGATACTCCTCCTCGTGCACCTGGGGGGTGGACACTTTCGAGAGCAGCGTCCAGGTGTTGGCCGCGGGGTCATATACCTCGGGCGTATCGGCCCACGTGGTGGCGTTGGCCGAGTTGCCGCTGATCGCCACGTAGTCGCCGTTGGCGAGCTCCGTGAGATCCGGATACCAGCGTGGATCGTGCATGTCGGCAGCCCGCGTCCACGTCCCCGTCGCCGGATTGAAGATCGCGGTGTCGACGATCCCCAGTTTTCCGGTCGTCAGCCCACCGTAGCCGCCAACCGTCATCACCTCTCCGTTGGGGAGCTGCGCCATGCCGGAGCAGAAGATGCTGTCGGGCGCGGTGGCCGATGTTAACGCTTGGGTGGTCGGGTTCCATTCGTAGGTGGGCTCGGGCTGCTGCCAGCCGTCGAACGCGAGCACGTGCCCGGTTGAGAGCAGGAACAGGTGAATGGCCACAAACGGCCAATTCATCAGCGGCGCCCATTCCCCGCCGGGCTTCAACATCGGGGTAACCGCGTTCGACGCCGTCGACGGGGGCCCGGTCCCGACGGCGTTGGTGGCGGCGACCGTGAAGGTATAGGCGGTCCCGTTCGTCAGGCCGCTGACCGTGGCGCTCGTCGCGGGCGGCGAACCTGTCAGCGTGGTAGGCGTCTGCGCGGCCGCGCCGATGTAGGGGGTGACCGTGTAACTCGTGATCGGGCTGTTGCCGCTTGGTGGAGCCGTCCAGGTCACCGTCGCGGTGGTGTTCCCGGCGGTCGCGGTAACGGTGCTCGGCGCGCCGGGCACCGTTGGTGGGCCCGATTCGCCGGCCTTGAGAACGACGGTCGAAGCGAGCCATGTGGTGGCGGCCCCGGTGCTGAAGCTGGGGTTGGGCGTGGTACCTGCCGCGGCGATGGCATCCTGCGCAAGGAGCTCGATGTCGCCGTCGGGAGAGACGTTGGCGCGCGTTGTGTAGCCCGGGCCACCGCCGAGCGTGTCGTCGAAGCCGGAGTCGAGGTAGAACCCGATCGCAAGCTCGTTCGCGCCCGTGGTGGGCTGGGTCGCGCCGGGGGAGACGCTGCCGGCGGACGTGGTCTTTCCGGTGCTGAAGCTCGACTGGTCGACGACCGTAGCGTCCGCGACCGTCGAGACCCCCGCGTACTCGATCGCCACGGCTCCCACGTCGGCTTTGCTCGACGGTTTCACCGTGATCGTCGGCCGGGTCCCGCCGCCGCCGGTGACGGGCGCGCTCCAGATGCTCATCTCGGTCTTGTCGGAGGCTTTGAAGTGCAGCAGCTCCACGTAGCCGTTGCCCCCCGAGTCGGTAACGCTCGCGGCCGTCGCGGAGGCGCCGCTCCACACGCCGACCTCGACCACCAGCCGGTCGCCTGCGGTCACATTCGATCCCGGCGTGACGGTCAAGCTGGTGGCGGAGCCTGAATGCCCGGTGGTGGCCTGCACAAACGTCGGTAGCGATGTCCCCGCACGGGCCAGGCCAGGCCAATTCGCTGCCCACAGAGCCGCCAAAGCGCACAGCCCGCAAAGCCCCCCAAGGGCCATCCACCGGCCTCGCCGCCCAACTCCCAATCTCATCGATCTACCCTAGTCACGCTCACGAACGCATAGCTATGACCACTTAACGGTTCAAAGAGCCGATTCTTGCTCACGTCGGGTCATCCCAACCGGCCGAGGCACGCCGAAGAAGGCCAGCTCACGGCGGAAGCGTCCGCCGTCGTGCGGGAAGTGGCGGGCGAAGATTGCTCCGTGCCACCAGCGCACGCGCTTTGGGGTCGATGCGTAGCGGGGTTCGCCAGAACGCTCGCTGCGCGTCGTCCAGAACACGAGCCGAGCTCGTCGCCGAGGGCCTGCCAGGTCTGCTCGGGCGAAAGGCCGCGGGCTTGGTAGAAGCGCGACTCCTCGCGGTCACGGTAATGGGTGCAGAAGCGTCCATCTTTGCGAGGATGCCAGCGGGTTCGGACCCCACGAGCTCGCGTAATGCGAACAAACGAACTCCACAGACAACTATCGTGAGTCACGTATGTCGTTCTGACCTCACGATGTGGTGGCCCCGGGATCGATCCGAGGTCTTAGCGCCGAGGGCCCTCCAGACGGCGCCGCACGCAAGCGCAGCGAGAGCTGCCATCTCGAAGCCTAGCCAGTAGTCCACGAGCGTGAGGTCGCTGATTTCGCCTGGCACGAGCACGAAACGGATCGGCAGGATCGCGAGCAGGACCGCAGCGACACCAGCGATGCCCTCCGGGCCAACGAGGCTACCCGTGCGATGACCCATCGAGAACACGATCAGCAGGAGGAGGCCGAGAAGGAGCGGGATTAGCGCGACCACCACGACATAGACCTGGGTCGCTGCGGTGCGGTGGAGGCGCACCGTAAGAATCATGCCGTAGCCGCTGATGGGATGTTGCGCTGGGCGCAGACTCACGTCGAGGGCGAACTGAGACAGGCTTGATTCGCGGAATACGACGACGCGTGTCGGAAGCCCGGGGCCGCATCCCGCCGCAGGGCTCCCGCCTCAGTAGTAGAGGCTGCTCAGGTTCGGGTTGGACACCCCAACTTCTCCGCTCATGGCGTACCAGTCAAATGGGTAGCGCTGTGGCACAGCGACCAGCGGCATGACGAACCGGCCAAGCGTCACGGTTGGTTCAGTTGGAACGTTCAATACAGGAAACAGGTGCCGAATAGTCGTGCTCCGAAAATCCGTTTCGTTCGACGCGAGTTCTTCATGACGACCCTGTCTCGGTGACTCCGACGATGCCCCCGGGGGTGATCACGCCTCCCCCGATCAACCAGTCAGGCGGATCGACCACTCGCGCAGCACGCAGGGCGCGCATCAACACAGGCGAGGACCGGATCAGCTCAATCAGACGCGAACGAAGCTCATCAGGCTGCTTGTTCATCGGTCGAGCGCAGGCGTCAGCGTTTCGTCCCTGTGATGAGTACTCATCACAGAAGACCCTCCCTTACCTTGTCCCCACGGTTGCCATCACGACGCTACGAGCATGAAGTTTAGCTTGACGGGTACGGCCTGCACAAACGCCTGTCGCATGGTATCCTCGTCCTTGTAGCGATGCGCGAGCCGCTTCGCCTCGCACTGCACATCGACCTGTTCCGAGCTGAATGGCCATGGGTCGAGTGTTGAAGCGCTGTCCTCACGGTCGGTCAGCTCAATGGACGTAAGGCCGTCGGCAGTTGGGACATCGCCGATGGTGAACGGCCGCCAAGCGTTGCAAAGAGCAAGCGAGAGGGCATCCCACACCCACATCTGGCGCCGGGTTCGCTCCTTTTGTGCTTCAGAGATATTTAGTGCGGCACAGAGCTGTGCCTGACGGGCGTGCTCTTCATCTATATGCGGCTTCAGAGCTATGGCGTGCTCTGGTGTGTTGTGCGCGCGGAGTTCCGACAGCGACGAGCTGTGTAGTGAAACGACAAGCGCGGCGTAGGTGCTCTGACTCATTAGGCGATCGGGGGCGCCACGCCAGATTGCAAGATGATCCTCGACTGTCAGATCAAGGAAGTTCTGTGGCAGACCTGTATCGGGATTGAATCGGGGTTGGAGGTCGAACTGCGCCCAGCCAATGTCGTGTTGCTGCGCACCGAGCGTGACCTCCTCGCGAGGCTTGACGTTTCCGAAGCGCGCATTGCCCCACGCCCACGCTAGCTGGCCCGCGAGCCACGCGTGCGAAAGCTGACCGATGGCGAGAGCGCCATCCCCATCACGGCAGACCAACACACATCAAGCCTATTGCAGCGAGCCCGCAGATACCTGTACCGAGACGACCTCAACCGAAAGGCCTTGAGATCTGGCGTGGTTCTGCGCTTCGCTGCGCGCCAATCAACATCAAGTGGCCGGACGGGCGTTATTGTCAAGGCTGGTCGAGATTTGACCCTGTAGCGCCGGTTGAGAATTGACTCCCCTGGGGTGGTCGGGGTGTGGGTGTCGGGTCCTCTTCGTGGAGGCGGAGCCGTAGACGGAGGTGGAACGAGGAGGACCCGTGTGGCTCTGTCAGGGGGTTTTGTCAGTCGGCTTGTGGGGGCCGTTGTGCGGGGCGGGCGCCGAGGTCGTGGTCTTTGAGGCGGTAGCTGTCGCCCTTCAGGGAGAGGGTCTCGGCGTGGTGGACGAGGCGGTCGATCATCGCGGCGGCGGTGGCGTCGTCGCCGAAGATCTCGCCCCAGGCGGAGAATGGCTTGTTGGAGGTCACGATCAGGCTGGCGTGCTCGTAGCGGCGGGAGACGAGCATGAACATGGGGTTCGCGGCCTGCGGGTCAAACGGGATGTAGCCGACCTCGTCGCAGACGAGCAGCGGGTAGCGCTCCAGGCGGCGTAGCTCGTCTTCGAGGTGGCCTTGGCGTTGGGCGTCTGAGAGGAGCGCGACCCACTCGGTCGCGGTGCGGAAGATGACGCGCTGGCCAGCGAGGCACGCGCGGATCGAGAGCGCGATCGCGAGGTGAGTCTTCCCGGTCCCGGGTGGGCCGAGGAGCACGACGTTCTCCTTGGCGTGCAGGAAGTCGAGCTGTCCGAGGTGCTCGATCACCTGCTTCTTGGCTGAGCGCTGGAAGGTGAAGTCGAACTCCTCCAGTGTCTTGCGGGCGGGGAACCGTGCTTGGCAGATGCGGCTCTCCCCGCCGTGCCCCTCCCGTGCGGAGGTCTCGGTGGAGAGCAGCGCTTACGCGAAGCGCTCGTAGC
>Ga0210408_10002700_pt1 | contig 16980 bp, 16 predicted proteins | sample IncBWH4MmetaG_FD_155471 | JGI IMG/M metagenome (GOLD analysis project Ga0210408, IMG submission 155471) | Forest soil microbial communities from Barre Woods Harvard Forest LTER site, Petersham, Massachusetts, United States - Inc-BW-H-4-M | ecosystem: Environmental > Terrestrial > Soil >...
CTGGCGCCCGCGGAGTAATCCTGGCTGCGCCTACGCGTTCCTCGACGCTTCTATCGACCGCCTCGATCCGAAAGAACTCAATGGTCGTTCGTCTAACTCGCAAACCGCGCAGGAAACGAATCGTCATTCTCGGTGGTGGCTTTGGCGGAGTCTATGCCGCCATTCATCTGGAGAAATTACTGACTCGGCACAACTCGATCGACGTTTGCCTCGTCAGCCGCGACAACTTTTTTCTGTTTACGCCGATGTTGCACGAGATCGCCGCGAGCGATCTTGAGATCACCAACATCGTCAATCCGCTGCGCAAACTCCTTCGCCACACTGAGGTAATTGTGGGCGATGTACACGAACTCGACCTGCCAAACAGAAGAGTGCTAATTTCAAGCAGCTACCACGACCGTTTGCGGGTCTTGGATTACGACCATCTGGTGATCGCACTGGGATCGGTTACGAACTTCTACGATCTACCCGGCCTCGCTCAACTAGCGATTCCAATGAAGTCACTTCATGATGCAATTCGGTTGCGAGGTCAAATCCTTCGGCATCTGGAAGCAGCAAATGCCGAAAACGATATTCGGGAACCTCATTCGCTACTGACCTTTGTCGTTGCAGGCGGCGGCTTTGCCGGAGTGGAAACGGTTGCGGCATTAAATGACTTCATTCGAGAGGTGCTGCCATTCTATCCAAATCTTTGTGAAGGAATGTGCCGACTCGTCCTCGTGCATTCTGGGCCGATCATTCTGCCCGAACTCGGCGGCGACCTTGGGCGGTACACAGAAAAAGTCCTTGCCGGACGCGGAGTAGACATCCGACTCAATACCCGCGTTCGGAGCGTGACACCGAACAAAGTTACTTTAAGTGATGGCACATCGATTGCATCGCGAACTCTGGTGTGGACGGCCGGCATTGCCCCAAGTCCGCTGATATCGTCGATTCCAGCTTCAAAGGAAAAGGGGCGATTAGTCGTAAATCAGTTCTTACGGGTTCCGGATTGGCCAAATGTGTGGGCCATCGGCGACTGCGCATTTGTGCCTGACATCAGAAGGGAAGGAAAATCTCATCCACCAACCGCTCAACACGCTATGCGCGAGGGCAAAATCGTTGCTCAAAATGTTGTAGCCGCACTCTCGGGGCGCTCGCTACGAGCATTCTCATTCAAGACGATCGGACTCCTGGCTTCGATCGGTCGCCGTACGGGCGTGGCCCGGATTTTCGGATTTAATTTCTCGGGCTTCTTCGCTTGGTGGATGTGGCGGACGGTTTACTTAAGCAAACTGCCCGGTCTCGACAAAAAGGTTCGCGTCGCATTCGACTGGACGCTCGATCTTCTTTTTCCCAAGGACGTCTGCGCGGTGTATGACCACGATCATGGTCGGGATTTCTATCGCCCAGACGATGCCATGAATACAGCTGGGAAGAATGGCGATTCCCCACCAAGCACTCATCAGTTGGCGCCCTCAGGTATGGGGATTGGCCTAACGAGGATTGAACCGTTGCCAGCCGAGCGATATGGATGGGCAAAGCCAGAGGTCGGCTGAGCGGGAACGTCCAGCTCAACTCCGCTCTGCCCTGATGAGAAGAATCTCAGGACGCCCTCTGGTTCGTAACTCTTTTCGACTTGGATTTATTGCCGCTGCGATTCTCGTGATCGCGATGATTATCTGGCAAGGCATTACTGCGCGTGGCGCACCAGACCCGACACAGCCGAATACAAGCCCAACCGTCGCGTTCGTCGATATTGGTGTTTTAGTTTTCCGCGAAGGACTCGAATGCGTCCTTGTGATCGCCGCGATCACAGCAAGCATGACCGGGAGCAAGCAGGAGCACCGACGTCCCGTTGCGATAGGTGCAGGTATCGCCTTCCTCGCGACATTGATCACCTGGTTTATGGCGATCCGAATCGTCGATCGCCTTACGGAGAGTGTTCCAGCGCTCGACTTACAAGCTGCGACCGGGCTTCTCGCAGTCATCGTTTTGCTTGTGATTATGAACTGGTTTTTCCACAGAATTTACTGGGGCGCGTGGATTCGAGCGCATAACCGCCGTAAAAAAGAGCTGTTCGCAAATTCGAATGACCAAAGCTCTCGGCGATCTCTTTTTTGGGGGTTGATTCTGCTTGGATTTACTTCCCTTTATCGGGAGGGCTTCGAAGTCGTTCTGTTTCTCCAAACCTATAATTTGCAATTAGGTGGAGGCGTCGTGCTGAAAGGTGCGTTGCTCGGCCTTTTCCTTTCCGGGATAGTCGCTATCCTCACGTTCGTTCTCCAGCAGCATCTCCCATATCGAAAGATGCTGATTAGCACAGGCATTCTTTTGGGAGTCGTGTTGTTGGTGATGGTGGGCGAAGAAGCGCAGGAGATGCAACTCGCTCATTGGATCTCCAGAACAAACATTGATTGGCTGACTAATGTTATCCCGACTTGGATGGGAATTTGGTTTGCGGTGTTTCCTACCTACGAGACGATGGCCACTCAGCTACTGGCCACCATTTTGGTCCTTGGCTCTTACTATGGCGCCAGTCACATGCAGCAAAGAAGACCGGCAGATCGTCGCGCTTTGGCAAACGAAACCGAGCCAGCTCGGGCATTTCTCCGGACACTGCCTACGAGAACACTTACAGATCGCTCCTTTGTATCACGCTCTCCGCAAAACGCTCCATTTCCTCAAACTGCGGACTGCATTGAAGGAGAAGAAGATCAACGCCGGCTGATTCAAACTCGGCAATGCGTTCCGCGACTTGGTCAGGTGTACCCACGAGTCCGGAACGCAATCCCCGATTACTGACCGAATAATCCTCGATGGAGACATGTTGGTCGAGCTTCGTACCGGCCAGCCATTGTTGATAATTGTTGTAGCCGGCGGCGGAATGCTTCACATCTATAATGCGTGCCAGTTCTTGTTGCGCTTTTTCCTCCGTGTCACGAACAATCGCATAAGCGGCGACTCCGAAAGACATAGGTCCAAGTCCTTTCCGCTCTCTTCGCTCGGACATGTCAGCAATCTTGGAATGGATACGATCAGGAGGATCTCCATGCATCACGAATGCGTCGCAGCGTTCGCTGATCAACTCCTTGGCGGCTTCGGATTCGCCGCCCGCGTAAATCACTGGTCGCGGCTGTGAAATGGGCTTGGGCTGGAGGATTGAATCTTCCACCTGGTAGTAATCTCCGGAAAAAGAAAAATGATCCCGTTTCCACATCTCGTTGACAACTTCAAGCCACTCTGCCGTGCGCGCGTAGCGATCATCATGCTGCTCGAAATGGACACCGTACTTTTTTGCCTCATCCGCCCACCAGGATGAGACAACATTAAGAGAAAGACGGCCCGGGCCAGCGATATGATCGATGTTGGCAGCTTGTTTGGCGAGAAGAGCGGGCGAGTGGAAGGTAGGACGGACCGCGACCATCAGCTCCAGGCGTTTCGTCACCGCTGCCAAGGCCGCCGCGGTAGACCAAGCGTCCAGCGCAGGCGCATCCGCGCCTTTAATATCGTTGAGGTTTAATTCCGCAACGAGCGTTAGGTCATAACCAATCTCCTCGCTACGGCGTGCAAGCCTGCTGACGTATTCCCAACTCGCTTTCATCCCTTCGTTTTCGACGTTTCGCAGCCAGCCGCCGAAGACCGGGAGCCAAAACCCATAGCGCATTACGCGTCTCCCTGTTGTTGCTCTAGAAAATCGACCAGCCTCGTATGTGGATTGAAGCCGACGACGCGCGGTGCATTGGCCACGAAGTTCGACAGCGGATTGATGTCGTAAAAGACGGCGCGGCCGTCACGATCGTCTATCATATATTCGACGCCTCCGACATCGATGCCCCCAACAGCGGCAATTTTCTCAACCGCCTCAATCGCGCTGTGAGGCGGTTTGCAGGCCTTCACTTTCAATCCGGCAGTGGGCGCATCGCTCGGTCGATTTTCGGGAAACGCGGAAACACTTTGGACCTGACAAATTTCCGCCGGACACAGATTGAAATTTTGTCCTGACGTAAAGATGTCGATCGCGTACAGGAATTTTCCGCCTAGAGTCTCGACGCGCGTAATGTGACCGTTCCGGGCTGGAATGAATTCTTGGACGAGGACGGTTCGGTCAATGCCAAAATCCAGCTTCGCTTCGTCGATAGCGGTTCTGAGTTGCTTGATCGATTCAAAAAATACGACGCCGGCGCCCCGGCCGCCGATGTTTGGTTTTACCAGCAGCGGGAATCCGATCTGCAACGCCGCGGCTAGTATTTCGTCCACGCAATTGACAACGCGAGTTTTCGGAAAACGTAGGCCTAACGAGTCGAATAACCGCAGTTGTTCTGCTTTGGATATTTCGAGCGCAAAAGCTCGGCTGCCGTTGAGCACCCGAATGCCTGTTGTTTCAAGATAGGCGAGGTAACTGTCCGTGAAAAATATCGCCCGACCGTTCCCACGGACATAGGCCGATGCGCTCATGCGATTGAAGAGGAGCGAAAAATCTGGCCCCGCTGCCGCCGGATCGAACGAATGACAGGACGCATTCAGCTTTATGTAATTGATGTCGCGTGCATCAAGTTCGGCGAAGAGCGGACGAAACCAATCCGGATGCTCGTAATAAATTGCCATCGGTTTTGGCGTCATGGATTCAATTCGGAAAGAAATTCCCGTCAGCTGCAAAGATTACCGAGGCATCGAATGAGTCTTACCGAGACGAACAAGCAAGGATAAGCGATCCACGCCAAAGCCTTGAGAATCATCATTGGAAGGCGTGTTCTCATAATCTGGAGTGCTTCGCGATCGTCCTGATTCGTCGCCCGTGGCATTCCCGCCAAACGCTTCGAGACCCGCATACCTCGTTGGGCCGTGCGCAACGTCCATATTCGCACTGCCCTTCGCGTTCGCTTACTCATGAAACTAGCTCCCTTGCGAGGTGACAACATCATCGACTCTCCGCGATGCCGAGAAGCTTAGCCCAAGCCCATCGTTGCGATCAGGCGTTGGCCAATCCTGCCATCTCCTGGCAAGCCGTGAGCGCGCTCATATTCGCGGACCGCTCTCCGCGTTGCAGTGCCACTCACGCCATCAATCGAACCATGGTAATAGCCTTCCCGAGCGAGACGGAGTTGGACCTGCCTAACCAAAGAGCCGGTGTAAACCGCCCTGCTTGGGTAAACAGGTTGATTGTACGAATCGTACGAACCGTATCCGTAATCGTAAGGATAATAGCCGTAGGGATAGTACCCATAGTATGGATAAGGATAGTAAAAGAACGGGTCCCCGAAATCGTCAAAGAAAAATCGCCTGTCGAAGTCGCGATGGCGGAATCGATCTCCGCGAAAGCCACCGCCGTTAAAGCCGCTGCGAAAACCGCCACCATTGAAGCCACCGCCACGAAAGCCGCCTCCTCCACTGAAGCCGCCGCTACGACCACCGCCACCGCCGCGCGCCATCACGTTTGAGCCTGTACCAGCACAAACTATAAGGGCAGTTATCGCTGCGCTAAGTGTTTTGTAGTTCATAAGACTTACTAATTGTCTTAATTGTGACTAATATTACGGATTAGCCGAACAACACGTGCGTCCGAGTTGTCGAGCGTAGCGCGATCTGGTTCTCCCCAAACGGCCGTAAATGCGTAGGTCTGACCGCCTTTCATGGTGACATCGCTGGAACTAAACACCGTCTTTCCATAGGGATTCGGGGTGGTCCTTACGGACAAGACGTGCCGCCCAGGGCGTACGGTCGCTTCGTACCCTTCGTTTTGCCCTAAAGTGGCAATGTTAATACCGTCGACGAATAGGGTGAGGTAGATGTCAGTTCCGAAGTCGGCCGATCTCCGGAGACTCAAGCGAGCATTATCCGTAAGAGCTGCCCGGCTTAACGGCACGGAGGTGGTTGAGCTGGACGGACCGGCCTCAGTTATTGAGCCTGCGGCAAAGCTACAGGCGATAGCAGTCATGACTGATTTTCGAAGCTTGTAATTCATAAGTATTTAATCCGTTCTAAGTACTAGTTATTGAGACGAGTGAAATAGTTGGGTTCTTTGCGAAGCGCGAAATGAGCGGCTTCCTGTGCGCTTGAAAGAAGGATTGAATCGAACAGGCAGTGGAAAGGCGGACAACTTCGGTGCTCCTGACTCACGGGGAATCCTTGCCACCGGGAATGAACCGTTCTCGGACGAACCAACGTCGCGCCTATGTGTAACGCGCACCGGTAGCTTCTAAAATCATAACGTGCCGCGATTCCCTCAGATCTCTCATCGAGCAAACCAGCGATGGTTGTGGCGTTCTTTGGTTTCACCTGGTTCATGCATCTGTTCCTTTGCCTAATACAACCGCCGCGCTCTCGGTTTTATTCCCCCTTCCTTCGACGAGAAAAATCCTCCGGAACTTGCAAACGGCGCGATTGGCAGGAACGGCGACCAGGAACTCGGCGCGCCAATGGAGTGAAGTTGAATATGAGAGGTCGCCCGGCCGCGAGTTAGTCGACGATCACCGGGCCGTCGCCATGCTCCGTTGCGCCGTACTTAGTTTTTCACTCGGTACTGCTCTTCGCATGTTGCGCAATCCTACTCGCCTGGTGCCGTTAGGGAGCGGCGCCGGTCCAATCTTGACTGCTGGCTGCAGTGGTAAACTCTGCGCCAATTTTTCAAAAAATGCCTGGCGATTCGGATACAATATTTGACTAATCGTTGGTTGCATTGCTGATGTAGATGTTAAGAATCATCGGATCTCGCCTGCTTGTGACGTCGTTGCTAATAACCGCTTCACTCCAGTTTTTATTCCATTCGCATCCTCTTCTTTTCTGAGGATGGACTGCGGACGGCAACGCACTCGGCGACAAACAAATGCACGTCTTTCGACGCGTGTTGCCTCGATGTAATGCACGGGGAGATCACTGAGCCGCCCAGAATTTGAACGACGTTGAATCACGTCAGCTCGGAAGAGTCCTCGCGCCGCAAATCGCTCACGACTTTGTCTGCTCTTTGCTTCTGCAAAGCACGGGGTAAAGTCCCTCAGCGCCTGACGAACAAGGAGACGAGCGGTTTTATCGCGACGTCGATCTTGCGCGGGAAAGCTTGACACATTTGCAATATTAAAACATGGCGGCTACCACACCAGAAGAGGACGAACGGTTTTACCGCGATACCGAAGCGATCGCGTTTCCGAAGCTGGACGATCGTCAGCTATCTTTGCTGGAACCGATCGGACAACGGAGGAATCTAAAACGCGGTGACTTCATTTTTAAGGCCGGCCAGCGCGACCTCGGTTTGACGATTGTTCTTGGCGGCGAATTGGAAGCGGTCGACCAGCGCGATGGCACAGAGCAGATTTTGGCGACCGCGCGCGAACGCGATTTTGTCGGGGACGTGTCGATGTTACAAGGCACGTCTGCTCTTGCGACCGTGCGCGTGACATCGGATGAAGCGGAAATTCTTCACGTCCCGGCGGCGGAGCTTCGTCGGGCGTTGGCCGAAATACCGGCTGTAAGCACAACGATCGTCACCGCGTTGATCATGCGGCGACGCCGCTTGAACCGCGACCGGGAATTTGCCGGCTTTCGCGTTCTGGCTGCGGGCGATGATCGCGCCGGCCATGAGGTCGACAATTTTCTTGATAAGAATCACATCCCGCATCGACTCATCCAGTTCGACAGCGAACAAGGACAGGAGCTGAGCAAGCGTTTTCATCTGGCGACGCGCCATTTGCCAACTTTGATTACGCCAAGCGGCTCGCCATTGCGCCGACCGTCCTTGCGGGAGGTTGCGCAGGCCGCAGGATTACTACGTGGGCTTGCGGCTGAAAATGAAACCGAGATCTTCTCCGACGTTACAATTGTCGGCGCCGGTCCGGCCGGACTGGCCGCGGCAGTTTATGCCGCTTCGGAAGGATTGAACACCGTTGTCCTGGAGAGTTATGCGCCTGGTGGTCAGGCTGGATCGTCCTCGTTGATTGAAAACTTCTTTGGATTTCCAACCGGCGTCAGCGGCGGAGATTTGACCTGGCTGGCGCAACTTCAGGCCTACCGCTTCGGGGCGAAATTTTCCACCCCGTCGCAAGTCCTTACCCTTCGCTACAGTCCGGACGATGAATATGTCGCATGCATCGAGAGCGAAGGTTGTCCGGCAATCTTGCGCGCAAAAACTGTTTTGATTGCCACGGGCGCGGACTATGGCCGGCTCGACGCGGAGAACCGCGAGCGCTTCGAAGGCGTCGGCGTTTATTACGCGGCCACCGCTCTGGAAGGCCAGATTTGTCGAAACGAAACGGTGATCGTCACCGGCAGCGGAAATTCCGCGGGTCAGGCCGCGATGTTTCTTTCCGACGGCGCGAAGAAAGTATTGCTCGTTGTTCGCGGTAACGACATCACGAGCAAAATGTCCGATTACTTATCTCGCCGCGTCCAAGCGCAAAAGAACATCGACATCCTCTACCGCACCGAGATTCGACGAATGTCCGGTAATCAAAAACTCGAGGAAGTCGAACTTGAAAATACGAAAACAGGCGAACACCAGGTGGTTCGCACGCCCGCGGTTTTTTCAATGATCGGCGCAAAACCTTGCACGGAATGGTTGCCGGGAGAGATCGCTCGTGACGACAGAGGATTCATCAAAACCGGAACTGCGGTTGCCGATGAGCCGGCCTGGCGGGCCAGCAAACATCAACCAACGCCGCTCGAAACTAGTCTTCCCGGAATTTTCGCCGCAGGCGACGTGCGGTCTGGATCAGTGAAGCGCTGCGCTGCTGCCGTCGGCGAAGGAGGCATGGCGATCGCCGGAGTTCACCTTCGGCTCGCATCATCAAACAATAGTAAGCATGGATAGTTATGCCTGATCGCGGCTGCGCACATCTCAATGCCGTCCAATCGGTAAAACAACCGAAGGTTCGCGAGTGCGCCGAATGCGTAAAGATCGGCGATTCATGGGTGCATCTTCGCACCTGCCAGGAATGCGGCGCCACATTGTGCTGCGACAGCTCGCGAAATCGCCACGCCAGTAAGCACTCTTATGCCACCGGGCATCCGGTTGTCGCCTCCGCGCAGCCAGAAGAGCGCTGGATCTATTGCTATCCCGACAACGCCTTTTCGGAATATTGAAACATGTGGGCGATCTTGAAGGATCCCTGCGCCGAAAATGTAATCCGCTCCAGCGCTCCCTCAGAGCCTTGCTCGAAGTCTCGCGGTCGTTGGGTGCTCGCTGCCACCATTCTCGCCTCGAGCATGGCATTCATCGACGGCACGGTCGTAAATGTCGCGTTGCCCGCGCTTCAAACCAACCTCAACGCCACGGCGATCGATGTGCAGTGGGTGATTGAGGCCTACTCACTCTTCCTTTCCGCGCTTCTGCTCGTGGGCGGTGCATTGGGTGATCATTATGGCCGCCGAAAAATTTTCCTGATCGGCGTTTGCGTTTTCGCTTTGGCTTCGGCCGCCTGCGGACTTGCAGCGGACGTTAGACAACTGATCGTCGCTCGAGGGATCCAGGGATTCGGCGCCGCGATGCTCATTCCCGGCAGTCTGGCCATCATCAGCAATTCATTTTCCGAGAACGAGCGTGGACGCGCCATCGGAACATGGTCCGGTTTTAGCGCCATCACCACCGGCATCGGTCCCGTGATCGGTGGATGGCTGGTCGAACATGTGTCGTGGCGCGCCGCTTTCTTTATCAACGTGCCGATCGCAATAATCGTCATCTTCATTTCCCTGAGGCACGTCATGGAAAGCTCCGATGACGAACAGACAAAAATAGATTGGATAGGCGCAATTCTCGCCGCGCTCGGACTAGGCGCGCTGATTTACGGATTGATCGAATCGTCGCGTCTCGGCTTCAACAATCGGTTCGTAATTGTTGTGCTGGCGGCGGCTGTTTTGGTTTTGATTGGGTTCCTCTTGTTCGAAGCCCGAGTTTCCAACGCGATGTTACCGCTGGGACTATTTCGTTCGCGAATATTTACCGGAACGAACTTGTTAACGTTTCTGCTTTATGCTGCCCTCGGCGGAACGCTGTTTCTTCTGCCACTCAATTTGATTCAAGTTCAGGGTTATTCAGCGACCGCCGCCGGCGCTACGTTGATGCCGTTCATTGTCCTGATGTTCGTTCTCTCTCGTTGGTCCGGCGGACTCGTCAATCGTTACGGCGCGCGGCTGCCGTTGATCGTCGGGCCGTTGATCGCAGCCGGCGGCTACGCACTTTTTGTGCGAGCGGGCATCGGCCGGAATTACTGGCTGGATTTTTTTCCACCAGTTACGCTGCTCGGCTTGGGAATGGCCATCAGCGTCGCGCCGCTCACCACGGTGGTCATGAACTCCGTCTCACAAAATCGAGCCGGTGTCGCGTCCGGCGTAAACAATGCAGTTGCTCGAACCGCCGGGCTCGTGGCGATCGCCGTTTTTGGAATTGTCATGCTCCACGTATTCAAGGATCAACTGAATCGGCGACTGGCTGAGTCGAATCTCCCTGGCTCAGTTGCGGAATCCGTGCAGGAGCAAAGCAACAAGCTCGCGGCGATTGAGATTCCTGATACCGAAGATGCGATTCGACGACTCGCTCGTCACGCAGTCGATGAATCGTTCGTTTCAGGTTTCAGAGCGGTTATGAGCGGTGGCGCACTGTTAGCGGTCGCGGGCGCGCTCACCGCGCTCACCTTGGTCCGAACGGCGACCCGCTCTTAAGATTTTTCTGGACGTTTTAGCATTTTCCCTCCGGAATTTCGAAACAGGACCTTCACATGAAATCTCTTTGTCTGGCGTGTTTCTTTCCCGCACTATTAACAGCTCAAGGCATGGAGCTCACCGAACAGTTGGGAAAAACCGTTCTCTACGGCGATATCGCGATTTCGCCTGACGGCAAAAATGTGGCCTGGGTGCAATCGACGGCCGCGACAGTGTCCAAACAGACTCACGTTCGCGCGACGGCGGGCGAGAAACCAGCGGTCAAGATCGACATCCGGGGCGCAGGCGAACGAATTGATGCCGACCTCGCGTGGTCGCCAGATTCCAAAACGCTCGCGTTCTTTTCCACGGCGTCCGAGGTCCGAGCCGGACTGGCATCTGACCAGCGACAGCTTTGGATCTCAAAGGCGGATGGATCGGCTCCCAAAAAGCTGAGCAAGCTGAGTGGTTACGCCGCCCGCCCGCGCTGGTCCCACGACGGGAACCAGATTGGCTTCTTATATATAGAGGGGGCTGGCGGGGGCGGTCCGTTGCTGGCACATCCGACGACGACGGGCGTCATCGATAGGGCGATTCACAATCAGCGGATCGCTGTGCTCGAAGTCGCGACCGGGAAGTTGCGGCAGGTTTCGCCGGAAAACCTCCACGTTTACGATTTCGATTGGTCCCCCGGCGATAGGATGTTCGTCGTCAGCGCCGCTCCCGGCCCTGGCGACAACAACTGGTGGATCGCGCAGATCTATAAGATCGACATCGGTAATGGAACCGCGACATCGGTCTACAAACCGAAGCTACAAGTCGCCGTGCCACGTTGGTCGCCAGACGGAAAATCGATCGCGTTCATTGAAGGATTGATGAGCGACGAGGGGTTTCACGGCGGCGACTTGTTCACGATCTCGGAGAATGGCGGCACCACTGTAAACCGCACGCCCGGCCGCAAGAGCTCAGCGAGTTCATTGTTTTGGCTAGCGCCCGACCGGATTCTTTTCACAGAGTACATCGGCGGCGGGGGCGCCGTTTCAGAACTAAGCACGCTGAACAATTCCGTGCAGACAATCTGGAAAGGTGACGAAAGTTTCCACGCGTTTGGCAATTTTCCCGATTTCGCACTAACCAGAGATGGCAAATCCGCGGTCGTTCGCAGCACCTACAATACGCCACCGGAAGTTTGGGCGGGACCGCCCGGTCAGTGGCGTCAACTGACTATGAACAATTCAGGGTTGCCGATGACCTGGGGCAAAGCCGAGACAGTCGAGTGGACGAACGACGGACTGAATATTCAAGGCTGGCTGATTCCGCCGGCAAAAATCGAATCGGGCAAGAAATATCCGATGATTGTTCTCATCCACGGCGGACCCTCCAGCGTCACGGGAACGGAGTGGCCGGCTTCATTTGGAATGTCGCGTGCGATCATCGGCGCGCTTTCGTCCCGCGGTTATTTTGTGCTGCTGCCGAATCCGCGCGGCAGCTACGGACAAGGCGAGGATTTTACTCGCGGCAACGTGAAAGATTTTGGACATGGCGATCTGCGCGACGATCTGGCGGGCGTCGACGCGGCGATCAACAAATATCCAATCGATCCCGCGCGACTCGGCGTGATGGGCTGGAGCTATGGCGGATTCATGACGATGTGGACGGTCACACAAACGAATCGCTTTCGCGCTGCGGTTGCCGGCGCCGGTATCGCAAACTGGCAAAGTTATTACGGCCAGAATTTCATCGACCAATGGATGATCCCGTTCTTCGGCGCATCGATTTATGACGATCCCGCTGTTTACGAAAAAAGTTCACCGATCAAGTTTATCAAGAATGTGGAAACGCCTACGCTGGCGATCGTCGGCGAATACGACGCCGAATGTCCCTCACCGCAGTCTTACGAATTTTGGCACGCGTTGCGAAGCCTCGGCGTTCCGACCCAGCTCATCATTTACCCAGGCGAAGGTCACCTCTTCGTCAAACCAGAGAACCAGGCAGATCGCTTGAACCAAACACTCGCCTGGTTCGACAAGTATTTGAAGTAATCGTCTACTCGCGCGGCGCGTCCTGGCTCATTTCGTGCTCTTCGCGTTCTCGTGCAGTTGCAGGAATACAAAGCTCAAGCCGCACACTGCTACTCTGAATTAATGCAGAAACGAGCCACGACCAAACCCGACGACGACGCCGCGATGTTCGCATTTAATCAAGAAGTCATTCGATACAACGCTTTGCTCCAACGAATCAAAACGCTCGAAGCAAAGGAGCAAACCACCGACTAGCTCTTCATCGCGTTTGTCATGATTCTGTTGGAAGTCGGTTTCAAACCTAGATGGCTAGAACGAAAGCTGGTTCGCCAGACAAAATCCGATGTCCTTCGGCGGCTCCGAGGCCACGACTTCGGTCTGCTTCGAATTGTCCTGAAGAAGCGCGCCGGCCGAGTCGCTTTCCAATTTTTCGGCAAACCTGACAGCGTCGAGAGAGCCAAGGCACTCCTCGGCATCGGTTGATCAATTCGTGCGCGGCAAAGTGACCGTCCTTAGTCAGGCCTGTTTTACCTTACGGATAATGCAATCGCAGCAACTGCGGCCTGTCGCCGCCTGAAACGACAAAAATCTCGGTATAGTCTTGGTCTGAAATATTTACCGGCGTTTGAATTCCGAGCGCTTTCACCAAGTCAGGAATTGTATTGCCATGTCCGACCACAAGCGCGTTACCGGGTAATTGGCGCAATTTCGCGACCAATGTGGTCATATCTTTTGCTGGAACAGTCGTCGGCGCGACACCGCTCGATGCGGATGTTGGTGCCGCAGTTTGCTTTGTGCGTTTGAACTCGGTGGTGAAGACTGCTTTGATCTCCGCATCCTTCAAGATTCGAGCAAGCGCATTTGCCCGTGCGCGACCGGATGGAGATAAATTCGGATCTTTAGGATCATTGGCGGCCTTTTCCGCGTGACGAACAATCATCACGAAGGGTTCCGCAGACGCGATCGAGAACGCGATAAAAATCGACAATAAAAATGCGAGCGCTTTCATAGATAAATCTTAATCAACGGTCATTAAGTTTTAAAATTGGAATTGCATTCGGGTTTTTCTGCGTTCCTTAGAGACTAATGCAGATCGAAGCTCGCGAGGAAGTTTGGCAGCTTAAAGAAACGTTCCGGATCTCGCGCGGCAGTCGCACTGAAGCTCAAGTCGTCATTGTGACCATCAGCGACGGCCAATACATCGGCCGCGGCGAAGGAGTTCCGATCCGCCGATACAACCAAACGTCGGAATCGGTTCTGACTGAGATCGAAACGGTGAAGCGCGAGAAAAATTTGGATCGAAAAAAACTCCGAGAGCTCTTGCCTGCCGGCGCAGCGCGGAACGCCGTCGATTGCGCGCTGTGGGATTTGGAAGCGAAACGCTCCGGCAAACGCGTTTGGGAATTGGCTGGCATCCCGATGGTCAATCATGTTCACACCGCGTTTACAGTTAGTCTCGACAGGCCGGAGAAAATGGCTGCATCCGCCACCGCCGCGGTAAAAGCGCCAATCCTTAAACTGAAACTCGGCGGCGATGATGTCGATCTTGCGCGCGTCGAAGCTGTGCGCGCAGCAGCACCATCTGCCCGAATCGTCATTGACGCGAACGAATCATGGTCGCCGAAGCACTTTCGTGGAGTTTCGCCCATGTTGGCTAAACTCGGCGTCGAACTCGTCGAACAACCGTTCCCCGCCGACTCCGATGAGATTCTTGAAACGCTCGATCATCCAATCCCGGTCTGCGCCGATGAAAGTTGTCACACTGCCGCCGATCTCCCGCGCCTGAAGAAGCGTTACGAAATGATCAACGTGAAACTCGACAAGACCGGCGGTCTCACCGAAGCACTGCGTTTATGCGAGAAAGCGCGCGCAAATGAATTCAAATTGCTAATTGGCTGCATGGTCGGGACGTCATTGAGCATGGCTCCCGCTCGGATTCTCGCGAGCGCCGCTGATTATGTCGATCTCGACGGCCCGCTCCTCCTTTCGCGCGATCGCGACCACGGAATTCGTTACGAACAAGGAAAAGTGGATCTCCCCTCACGCGAGCTTTGGGGTTGAAGCGCCTTCAGCTTTCTCGCGCGAGCTCGAGCCGCCACTTCAACACTTCACCGCTATCAATTTCGTCTTCAACTCGCGCGGGTTGGAGCATGGTTCGTGTCGTTCTCGATCGAAAACGATTTATCGGTTGTTCGAGGAAACGCCAGGAAAGCGCCGCAACGGCGACGGTCGCGATTCCGAACAGCATCAAACGCAGGGATGGCGTCGTGATTAGAAATCGCAGCGGCGATGGGAGCCAACGTTGAAAGAGCATCGCCACTAGTACGTGGTAAATGTAAAGCCCGTAACTGATTCGTCCGGCGAAGACCAGACCCGGATGAGTCAAGAAACGCGCCGTGTAGCCACCGAATCCTGTCGCCGTTCGTGCGACCAGGATGACAAAGGCACCGGCTTCGAGTGGTTCGACTAGGACGGATTTCAATTGTGCCGGGTCGGCATTTCGTAACACCGCGGCCATCGCTAACATCGACAAACAAATCGCCGCGCTTAGCCAGCCAGCGGGACTCGCGCGCAGCCGACCGCCGCACCAGCCCAAGGCCGCGCCCGCCGCGAGCGAGTCGAGGCTGCCGAACGGCAAAACCCAGCGTGCAATCGTCGGCACGGAAAACACGACGCACCCTATCCGAAACGCGATTCCCGCCAGCGCCACCGACACGATGGCGTGTAGTATCCATTTTCTTGGCAAACACAAAATCAGCAGCGGCCAGATCAAATAGAATTGTTCCTGCACGCAAATCGACCAAAGGTGCGAGATCGTCAGGGGCCACTGATTTGTCCAAGCGATCAGCCAATTGACCGTGCCGGTGAAAACCCACGGCCAGTTCTGCCGGATTGCGCCGATATTCAGAACTAAAGCGATGGCCGCAAACGCGAAATAGGCCGGACTGATTCGTAGAAAGCGACGCCAGTAAAACGAGCCAATTGCCTTGCTGGCTGGAAGCCCGCCCACCTCCATTCGATCGCGCGCGCGTCCAAGCGAAGCGGTGATGAAGTAGCCGCTCAATACCAAAAAAAGCCGCACCCCGGTCGCCCCGAGATGAATCCAGTCTGGCAAAGGAAAGTTCGGAACATCGGCGCCGAAATGGTCAACCATTACGGTGAGGACCGCGAGCGCTCGAAGACCGTCAAACTGCGGTTGATAACCCTCGGACGCTTGCTCGCGAACCAAGGTTTGATCCGACGCTCGACCTGCTACCGCCTGGCCCCACCCGACTGAAGAAGCCCCTGCCATTGATTATCTGACTACCGGCGCCGCGACTTAGTTGCAAATTTTTTTCACAAACATCGACAATCATTGCGAGTAGAATCATTCAATGAGCTTCATCAAACTCGAACAGCTGCCATTTAAGGGAATGTCGTACGAATTCCACGGCGAGGAACAAGGCGCGCCGGTATCGGCCTACATCGTCAACGCAAAACCCGGCCAAGGTCCGCCGTTACATACGCATCCGTACGTCGAGGTCGCGTTCACCCTCGAAGGATGCGCTACGATCACTGTCGGCGAGAAAACGCATGAAGTGAAAGCCGGCGGCATCGTCGTCATTCCGGCGAACACGCCGCACCGATTTGTAAACTCCGGCGGCGCTATGCTTCGCCAGATCGACATCCACGCGAGTCCGAAATTCATTCAAACGAATCTTGCGTAGCAAAAATAAAACGGGCGCGCCCGCCGTCACTGCGGGCCGCGCCCAAGTCAATTCTCAGCTGTGACTTACTCGCAGTAGACTACGCCCTCGGCATAGTTGTAGCTGGGATCACGTGGTGATGGATGGCTGCGACTATTTTCTGGCGGACAACGGTTGCTGGTATCCGGCCTACGGCTTTGATTAACTCCCCGCGATGAGCAGCGTCGTCTTTCTCCGCGGGGTCAATGTCGGCGGCGCGAATCTTTGCAAGCCGGCAGAGCTCGCCAAACAGCTAAAGAAGTTCGACATCGTTAACATCGGCGCCGTTGGCACGTTCGTGGTGCGGGAAAATGTTGCTGAATCAACTCTGCGCGCAGCCATCGCGAAGAGGCTCCCGTTCAACTGCGAGATCATGATTGTTCCCGCGAAGGCAGTTGCCGATCTTGCGAAAAAGGATCCGTTCGCTCGACAACCCGGAGGGACGGACATCACGCGCTTTCTCAGCGTGCTACACAGACGCCCTCCAAAATCGCCAGTGGTCCCACTTTGTCTCCCTTCAGACAGAGATTGGCTGCTCAAGATCATCGCGATCCAAAACCAATTCGTGCTCGGCATCTATCGCCGCCAAATAAAGGCAATCAGCTACCTCGGGAGGATCGAGAAGA
>Ga0210408_10002701_pt1 | contig 16979 bp, 16 predicted proteins | sample IncBWH4MmetaG_FD_155471 | JGI IMG/M metagenome (GOLD analysis project Ga0210408, IMG submission 155471) | Forest soil microbial communities from Barre Woods Harvard Forest LTER site, Petersham, Massachusetts, United States - Inc-BW-H-4-M | ecosystem: Environmental > Terrestrial > Soil >...
AGACCGGGCGAGGAATCTGTAGTACACGTGTTCTGCCTGGCCCCCCTGCATCGTGTGCCAATCATTTCACGATGTACAATCCTCGCATGGGCGGCATGCTCGAGCCTTCTCCTCCTACTGAATCAGACTCCAACTGGCGTCCTATCCTGCTGGGTGGTGGGCTGGTAGTGGTGCTGATTGGTATCCTCGCTCTACTGTCACGCGGTCATCCTAAAAGTCTGAGCGGGCCGCACCCCTACGCTGCCAATCTGAAGCTCTCCAATATGAAGATGAGTGCCGCCGAAAACTTTGTCGGAGCGACCGTTACTTATCTCGATGGAACGGTTACCAACATCGGTGACAAGACCGTCACGCACGCGATGGTCCACGTCAATTTTAAGGACTCTCTCGGCCAGGTCGCGCAATCTGAAGACGTACCGCTTAATGTTCTTGAGACTAGCGGACCTTACCCTGATACCGTCGACCTCAGCGCATCGCCGCTGGCGCCCGGCCAGGGCAAGCAATTCCGGCTGACCTTCGAACACGTCAGCAATGATTGGAACCATGAATATCCTGAGTTGCAAGTAACGGATGTCTCCGTGAAGTGATTGCCGATTGACAAAATTCTCGAATTGGCGAATTTAACAGATTCAATCCGTAAATCCTGGAATCCGACAATCCCGGAATCAATCCCTTACAATGACTGCATGCCTGAAGTGAAGCCATTCCGGCTGACGGAGTCGGTCAAAGCCGCGGGTTGAGCGTCCAAGCTGAGTCCGGCGGCGCTGGACACAGTGCTTGGGAAATTAGCCCGGCAACATGACCCCAACGTCTTAGTCGGCTTCGATCACGCCGACGACGCCGGCGTGTATCAAATCGGCCCTGACACCGCACTGGTGCAAACCGCCGACTTCCTCACGCCCATCGTGGATGACCCTTACACCTTCGGCCAGATCGCCGCCACCAATGCGCTCAGCGACGTTTATGCCATGGGCGGGAAGCCGCTCACTGCGCTCGCGCTGGTGTGCTTTCCGGAGAAAGTCGATCTGGAAATTCTGGAGCGCATTCTCGCGGGTGGCTTGTCGAAGATGGTCGAGGCCGGATGCACTGTGATTGGCGGACATAGCATTCGCGACGAAGAAACCAAGTTCGGATATTCCGTCACAGGCCTGATTGATCCCCAGAGAGTCCTTACCAACGGCGGCGCAAAGCCCGGCGACCGCCTGCTGTTCACCAAGGCCCTCGGCACGGGGGTCATCTCCACTGCCATCAAGAAGGAAGCAGCCAGGCAATCCTGGATCGACGCGGCTGTCGCCTCCATGACAACTTTGAACAAGATGGCAGCTGAAGTAATTACTGCCCAGGGCGAGACTGCTGTCCACGCCTTGACCGACGTGACAGGCTTCGGACTCATCGGCCATGCCCGCGAGATGGCGCTCGCCTCGGATGTCTCTCTGCGGCTTTATGCTAGCCGGATTCCGCTGCTCGAAGGGGCGCTGGATTGTGTTCGCGCAGGCCACATTCCCGGCGGTTTGAAAGCCAATCGCGAATTTGCCGAGTGCGTAGTGGGCTACGAGGGAGAAATTCCAGAGGACATTAAAACTCTGCTTTTCGATCCGCAGACTGCAGGTGGGCTACTCGTCGCGGTTAAGAGTGAGAAATCCGCAAACCTCACGCGATCTCTGATCACGGCAGGAGTGGCAGCGGTAGAAATCGGTGAGGTGCTGGCCCGAACCAAGCCCCTCATCAGCGTGAGTCTGTGACGCTAGTCCGGTCCCGCGTTGAGCAGTTCCCATATTCGCGCCAGATGGTGATCGTCGTGTTCCGCGACAAAGTACATGTGGTCGACTAGCCGCATAGGTTTCTGCAAACGTGGATGAAGAATGGTTCGCGCAGAGCGGGCGGCGCTTGCTGTTTGTACGCGCTGCAGCAGCGCCGACCGCGCCCTCCGGAAGTCGGCCAGAATCTGTTCAAGAGGCTGCGCGTTGTGATTGGCTTCGTGCGTGTTTCGGTTTGTCAGGTCAGCGACAGTAAGTTGGCCGCTGCTGCCCGCGATGAACTCACCCGCTCGGGCTGTCCATAAGGGCTCGAGATCCAGCAGGTGTCCAGCGTGCTCCTGCGCCGACCACTTCCCCTGCGGCTTGCGCAGTAGAACTTCCTGAGAACGGCCTCGAACCACCTCCTCCAGCCTCGCCGGAGTACCCCGCAAACGCACGCACACGTTGGGATGCAATTCGACCGGGAAAGAAAAGTCGAAACTTCGTTCAAACCAGATCGGGACTTGGCTCACAGGTTCCATGGGGCTTCAAGGCATCGTTTGCCACTCACAGATGCGGGAGCCTCTCGGAACGACTCACGAATCGTTGCAGCCGAGGTGTCTCTGCGTGCATCTCCTGGTGGGTGATCTAGTTTGTCCAGTCTAATTTATCCGAAGGAGTAATCATGCAATCTCGCAAACTTGGACGCAGTGGGCTTACCGTCTCTGCCCTCGGCCTTGGCTGTATGGGCATGTCGGAATTCTACGGCCCACGCGATGACAACGAATCTGTCGCAACCATCCACCGTGCCTTTGACCTTGGCATCAATTTTCTCGACACTGCTGACGTTTACGGCCCTTTCACAAATGAAGAGCTCGTCGGCAGAGCGATTCGCGGACGCCGCGACAAAATCGTGCTGGCCACAAAGTTTGGTATCGTCCGCGATCCCAACGACCCCAACAGCCGCGGCATGAACGGCAAACCAGAATATGTCCGCCAGGCGTGCGAGGCCAGCCTGCGCCGCCTCGGCGTGGACACAATCGATCTCTACTACCAGCACCGCGTCGACCCCAATACGCCGATTGAGGAGACCGTGGGTGCCATGGCTCAATTGATAAAGGAAGGCAAGGTCCGATTCCTGGGCCTGTCGGAGGCCGGGGCCAGGACGCTTCGCCGTGCGGTGAAGATTCACCCCATCTCCGCCCTACAAACCGAGTACTCCCTGTGGACGCGCGATCCGGAAGACGAAATCCTCCCTACCTGCCGCGAACTAGGGATTGGATTTGTTGCCTACAGCCCCCTTGGCCGTGGCTTCCTCACCGGCCAATTCAAACGCTTCGACGATCTCCCTGCCGATGACTACCGCCGCTCCTCTCCCCGTTTTCAGGGAGAGAATTTCAACAGGAATCTCGACTTGGTGCGACGTGTCGAAGAAATCGCCCGTGAGAAAAACTGCAAGCCGTCGCAGTTAGCCCTGGCTTGGGTGCTCGCCCAGGGAGAGGATATCGTTCCGATTCCTGGAACCAAACGGCGCAAATATTTGGAGGAGAACGTTGGCGCTTTGAACGTTCACTTATCGGGAGACGACCTGCGGCGCATCGACCAGGTTTTTCCGCTTGCCGCCGCTGCCGGGATGCGTTATCCCGAAACCATGATGCGGGCAGTGAACGGCTAGGTTACCTGGCCTCGGCATCTCACCAAAATTTGGGGCGGCTCTCAAGCCGCCCCACTGATTACTAGTATTTGAAAACTGGGTTTACGCTGGCGCCGGCCGTTCACCGCCCTTTGGCGCGCGTCCAGGCTGAAGATCTGGCTTGATCACCTGCTGCACTCCGTCCTCACCTTTCGGAGGAGGAGTCAGTTTGGGCAATTCCTTGCCGTCGATGATCATCTTGATCTCGTTGGCGTCGAGCACTTCACGCTCAATCAGCGCATTCGCGATCTTGACCAACAAATCCTGGTTTTGCGACAAGACTTGTTTGGCCGTGTTGTAGCCCTGGCCCACCAGCCGCCGCACTTCCTCGTCGATCTTTACCGCCGTAGCCTCGCTGTAGTCACGGTGCTGTGCGATCTCGCGACCCAGGAAGATCTGCTCTTCTTTTTTGCCGAAGGTCAGCGGACCGAGGTCGCTCATACCCCACTCGCAGACCATCTTGCGCGCCAATTCCGTGGCCCGCTCAATGTCATTGCCGGCGCCCGTGCTCATCTGGCTCAGGAAAATTTCCTCCGCCAGGCGCCCGCCCATCAGGATCGCGATTTCTGTCTCCAGATAGTTTCTGTAGTAGTTGTGCCGGTCATCGATGGGCAATTGCATGGTGACGCCCAACGCCATGCCGCGCGGGATAATCGTCACTTTATGCAAAGGATCGGAATATGGCAGCTTCGCCGCGACCAACGCGTGCCCAGCCTCATGGAAAGCCGTGTTCTTCTTTTCTTCATCGGTGAGCAGAAGCGACTTGCGCTCCACCCCCATCAGGACTTTGTCTTTGGCCAGCTCAAAATCGTACATCAGTACGGCTTTGCGATTCTGCCGTGCCGCCGCGAGTGCCGCCTCGTTCACCATGTTGGCCAGGTCGGCTCCCGAAAACCCTGGCGTGCCGCGGGCCAGCACCGAGAGATCCACGTCGTCCGCCAGAGGAATCTTGCGCGTGTGCACCCGCAGAATCTCCTCTCGTCCCCGCACATCAGGACGGCTGACTACTACCCGCCGGTCAAATCTCCCGGGACGAAGCAGCGCAGGATCGAGCACGTCCGGCCGATTGGTCGCGGCCATCAAGATGACGCCCTCGTTCGACTCGAACCCATCCATCTCTACCAGCAGTTGGTTCAGCGTCTGTTCACGCTCGTCGTGACCACCGCCCAAGCCGGCGCCGCGATGGCGCCCGACCGCATCGATTTCATCAATAAAGATGATGCAGGGAGCATTCTTCTTCCCCTGTTCGAACAGATCACGCACCCGGCTCGCGCCCACGCCCACGAACATTTCTACGAAATCAGAGCCGGAAATCGAGAAGAAAGGCACATTGGCCTCACCGGCAACTGCCCTCGCCAACAGGGTTTTACCCGTTCCCGGAGGCCCTACCAGCAGTACACCCTTCGGAATCCGACCGCCCAGTTTCTGGAACTTTTGCGCCTCGCGCAGGAATTCAATGATCTCTTTCAGCTCTTCCTTGGCCTCATCCACCCCGGCGACGTCTTTGAACGTCACCTTCTTTTGCTGCATGGAGAGCAGGCGCGCCCGGCTTTTGCCAAACGACAGAGCCTTGTTTCCGCCCGTTTGCATTTGCCGGATCATGAAGAACCACAGGGCGGCGAGTAAAGCCAAAGGAGCTAGGTTAATCAGCCAGGTCCAACTTCCGCTGTTGATATCCCGTATATTGATGATTACGCCCTTATCCTTCAGCATCTTGATCATGTCGGGATAATTGGCCGGAGCAGTCAGGTGAAAGCCGGAGTTATCATTGCGGTACTTACCACGGACCTCCTGGCCGGTGATGGTGACCTCTTTGACCTGTCCCTGATCCACATCATTCAGGAATTGGGAGAAGTTAACCTCCTTCTCCTTTTGGCCGGAGTTGCTGGCACGCACGACCTCCCATAGAAGGAAGGCGGAAAGTACGATGACCAGCCAGAAAACAATAGTCTTAACTGTCGAATTCACCTAAGGGCTCCTGAAAAGCTGCGCCCTGCTGCCAGGACGAAAACTGGGGACAACCAACCAATAGTTAGATGCCAGCCACTGGGTTTGGATTGGACAAATTGCCCATCAGCCATTCTAACTGTTCCCCTGAAAAAAAGAAGTGAGTTCTTCGAATGACTTAAGTCACGAAGCTGGATTAGCTTGCGGCCGCCAGATAAGGCAGATTGCGATTCGTCTGCTCGGGCGCTCCCAGGCCGTACCCGACGAGGAACGCCTCGTCCACCAAAAATCCGAAATAATCCGGCTGCAGTTGCACCCGCCGGGCTGATTGTCGGTCCAACAGGGTGGCCAGCTTTACCGAGGCCGCCCCCCGCAGTCGCAAATCGTTCATTAGGAACTCGGCGGTTACTCCAGAATGAACCAGGCCTTCAATGAGCAAAAGGTGCTGGCCACGGATGTCTAACTCATGACTGAAAAAGATCTCCAGAATCTCTCCCGGCCCCTTGTCATCCTGGGTGGAGTATTTGGGCTTGATGAACTGGCAGATGACCGGAACTTCGATCGCCCGCACCAGATCGGTCATGAACATAAATCCATTTTCCAACAGCGCCAAAGCATGGATGGTCCGCCCGCGGTAGTCGTCGGAAATCTGCCGCGCCATTTCCCGAACGCGTTTCTGAATCTGTTCGGCCGGAATCACCGTACGCAACTGCTCCGCTTTGAGCGTCTGAGTCATGCCCTACAAATCCTCGAGTGTGGAAAACTCCCGAATGAGCACCGCTTCCTTAGTTCGGTCTCGTGGCTGCAATCGCGCCGGAACCGGAAATCCGTGCAGCCAGACAACATCGGATCCGCTTACCACCACCGGCCAAAGCTTTTTCTCTGGTCCGGTCACATGCTGCTCCTGCAACAGTTCTTTGATCCTCTTGGGCGACTTGCAATGAGCGGGCCAGAACCGGTCTCCCGGGCGCCAGTTGCGAACGACTAGCTCCTTCGCCAGTAACGCTCGATCGAGCAGGTGCTCAGGATTATACCCCGGCTCCGAGTTCGTCGGAACTAACGCCGCCTCGAAGCGTGTACCCACTTCCGGAACGTCGATCCGCCCCGGTACCGGGAGGCAATAGTCGTAGTCGGGATTGTTTGGTTTCCCCCCATGCTCGAACCGTAGCGCGTTCCTATTTCGCGATACCATCCAACCATCCGGCAAAGCCGCCGATTTCCGACTTCCAGAACTTACTTCCAGAATCTCTTCCACGTGGCGGAACTCCAACCGGAACCCCAGAGACTCCGCCGCTGCCCTGATGACGCGCCGTTGGACGGCCAAAGGAAACTCCGGGAGCACTGCTGTCGTTAACTGACCGTCTTCCCAAACCAGCGGCAGCACTCGCGCAATTTCATTCTTCCAGTATTCCTCTTCCGCTCTTGCGATCTCGGCTGTCTCCGCTAGGGCCTCGCGCACCGCCGGATTTAAGTTCCGCTCCAGCCTCGGCAGGATTCCGTGCCGCACCCGGTTGCGCGCATGGCGCAGATCGCGATTCGTCGAATCCTCTCGCCACTCTTGCCCAACTTCCCGCAGATAAACCTCCAGTTCCTTCCTCCTGATACCCAGCAGCGGACGAACGATGGAAGTTCCTGAGAGCTGAGAACCGTGAACTGCCAACTGGGGATAAATTCCCGCCAACCCGCGTGAACCTGCTCCTCTTACCAGCCGCATTAGAACTGTCTCTGCCTGATCGTCCAAAGTATGCGCCGTAGCAATTCGGTTGAGGCCCTCCCTGCGCAGCAGGCAGTCGAAGTATTCGTATCGCACCTTTCGTGCTGCTGCCTCAACGCTCAGGTGCCTTTCGGTTGCATGGGCCCCCACATCCCCGCGGTCGCAGTGGAAATCCACCTTGTACTTCCGAGCCAGCGCCTGCACGAACTGCTCATCCGCGTCCGCTTCCAGTCCGCGCAGTTTGTGGTTGAAGTGAACCACTGAGAGGACGATTCCGAGTTGCTTGCGCAACTCCAGCAACAATCGCAGCAGGCCCACCGAATCTAATCCGCCCGAAACCGCCACGCCGACGCGGTTTCCGGCCCTCATCAGCCCATGCCGGCGGATGTAGCAAATCACACGCTGAGCCAGCGTCTCCATAGCAACATGGTACATCGCGTGGGCACGGGCGGCCTCGCCCGTGCCGGCCGAGCGAGGCTCGGCAGGTTCGTGGTCAGCAACCCGCGACCACCAAACCACCCACTAACAGTCTTCCCTCTTCACCCTCTCCAGAAATTTCCCCACGCTCACCACCGCTCTTGTCACCGTGCCGCGCCCAATCTCCTGAACTTCATCCCGCGCTGTCACCCGGACTCTATAAAACCGTCCATCGAATGATTCCAGAACCGCCTCTGCGCGGACCCTTGCGCCAATGCCGCTGGCCGCGCGATGTTCGACGTTGATCGACGTTCCCACAGTGATCTCGTCGCCTTCACAGTACGGTTGCAGCGCATGGAACGCTGCCGTCTCCATCAATCGGATCATGTCTGGCGTTGAATACACCGGCGGTAGCTCTGGATGATGCGCCGTCAGCGTGTGCTTGAACTGCACCGTTTCCTCAGCCTCACCACGCACCCCAATCGGAATCGCCTTCGCCATGAAAATCTTTCCAAAAAGTAAGAGCCAATGGTTCTACTGAATCATTGGCCCCAATCGTCCGTGATTGCTCCGCTCTAAGCCGCCTTCGCCATTCGCTGCGCCTCAATCCCATCCAGCGCACGCCACAGCGCCTTGGCCGCATCTTCTCCTGCCGCCAGCGCCTTCTCCGCCGCCTGCGGATTCGCCTCCAACCGTTTGCCTAACTGCTGACGCCAGACGAGGGCGTGCTGCACGTCCGCAGTGGTATGCAGGGTGAAATATCCACGGGTCTTTTCGTCCGCTCGATAAATCTCCCGCAACCCCCGCTCTTTCTCCTTAGCCACCCTCGGCACTTGCGATTCATAGGCATAAAACGCCGCCAGCGCCTCTTCCGGAGTCCCCTGGCTCGCGATGCGATGAAAAAAAGACGTAAGTTCGGTAATCTCCGGCAGTAGCTTGCGCCCTAGAATCGGGCGAGGCGCTCCCATGCCCTCGGCGAAATCCAGCCATAACTCCGAGTGCGCTGGTGCAGTCTCGCCGAGAGCATCTTCTCCGCCCTTTTCATCGCACATGTTGGCCAGCACGGCGCGACGCAGTTCGCCTTCCTCCAAGCGAACTCCCAACTCCGCCAGGTACTCTGGAAAAGCCGCGACATGGTAGTAGTAGTCCTGGGCATAGTCCCTCAAGTCATCGTGGCTCAATTCACTCGCGCTCCATGCTTTATAAAATGGATGGCAAAGCAAGTCATACTTGGCGATCCGCGTGTCTAATTCTTCAAAGAATTCCTTTGCAGTCATGATTACAGTCTCCTTCGCGAACCAATATACGGGTGGCAGCGGGAGCGCGCAACTCGGCTTGTAGGGCGCGGGCGTTACCGCCCGTCCGAGTCCAATCTGGGAATTCGCCCGCGGGAAAACGCTGTTTCCAGCGACCGGAGAGCATATCCCGTCTGATAATCACTGATCATGTAGGCGCGGGCGTCCCGCCCGTGCAAAGTGGGTGTACTGTGGGGATACTGAAGCGCGTTGCGATTGCTGCGGTCGGTTACGTCTTGCTGATTTCAGCTCTGCCAATTCTGGCCGGCCAATCCGGCTCTCCTGAGATCACCGGCATATCCCCCACCAGCGGCCCCGAAGGCTCGCGGATAGAAATCACTGGCAGGAACCTGCAAAATGCTTCTGCCGTCCTCTTCGGAAGCACGATTTCCGTCTTCAAAGTTCAATCCCCGGACCACCTGATCGTTCTTGTTCCCCACAGAGTTTCAACCGCAACCATCACCGTGATCGCACCCCATGGACGTGCCACCTCTCCGGTCGCATTCATCGTTACGAATGACCCACGTATCCCTGATGAAGTGAGCTACAAGGCTGGCTACGTCAGTCCGACACCTCCCCCGACGGATCTTCAATCCGCTCTACTGTGGGGCATAGCCATCGCTGACACTCGCGTCCCAGGCTACGAATCCGCACAGGTGGAAGTCGCCTGGACTCAGCCCTCCTGCCGCATTGACGGCAAAGACGTCATCCTCAACGATGATAGCGGCAAAGTTCGAGGTGGCCTCTACCGTCGCGAGCCCTGGTTCGGCACCGATCAGCATGAGCCCATGCCCATGGCCTACGATCGTCCAAAATACGATCGTCCAAAAAATGACCGTCCCGAAAATGATCAGCCGAACCACGCCGTTGTGCTCCGCGTTGGACAGCGTCCCGACCGAGTCTGGCATTTCTGGAGCGCTTCGCCCCGCGCCGCTCTACCACCCGGAAACCTCGAAGGCTGCACAGTCAAAGCCCGCGTGAAGATTTCTCCGGGAGCCCTTTTGCAAATGGGCATGGATTACTGGCGTTCTCCAACAGTCCTTTACGGCTCCGGTGGCAACAACCACGAAGCCGGCGCCAGCAATTGGTATTTCCCGTCGCTGGGGTGGCAAGAAGCAACCTTCACCGATTTCGGAGGGCCGCAGTTCTAGCTCAAAGTTTGCCCTGGATTTCCTTTGTGAACCTTCGTGTCCTTGGTGGTAAGGCTCTTTGCCGAATCCCGCAAAATCCCAGCTATTGCTAGAATAGAGCTCGAATGTCGTTCTTCACCGAACAATTCGACGTAGTTGTCGTGGGCGCCGGCCACGCCGGATGCGAAGCCGCCGTGGCCGCGTCTCGCATGGGCCTGAAGACCGCGCTCTACACGCTTAACGTCGACCTCATCGCGCAGATGTCCTGCAATCCAGCGGTGGGCGGCATTGCCAAGGGACACCTCGTCCGCGAAGTCGACGCCCTCGGCGGCATTATGGGCGAAGTCACCGACGCGGTGGGCATCCAGTTCCGCCTGCTCAACACTTCGCGCGGTCCGGCAGTCTGGTCTCCCCGCGCCCAATGCGACAAACAGGCCTACCGTCTGAAGATGCGAGAGGTCCTCGAATCGCAGCCTAATCTCAAGATCAAACAAGCCGAAGTAGCCAACTTGATCATTGAAGAATGCATTCAGCCCTCAGCTGTCAGCTCTCAGCCCAACGATTGTCATCCTGAGCGAGCTGCTTTTGCGAGCGAAGGACCTGGGCGAGACACAGCGCTGTTCGAGCCGCCCAGCGGCTCGAACAATGAGGCGCGAGGCGAGCCTCCTTATTCCGCCAACGACCGCGTCTGCGTCGGCATCCGCCTCCGCGATGGCCGTACCGTGGGCGCCTCTGCCGTCATCATCACCACTGGCACGTTCCTGAACGGCCTTATCCATTGCGGAGAGCAGCAATATCCCGCTGGCCGCTCGGGCGAACCGAATGCCGTTCTCCTCGGTGAAGCTCTTAAGCAGCTCGGCTTGCGCGGCTGCCGCCTCAAGACGGGCACGCCTCCGCGCCTCGATGGACGCACCATAGACTGGTCCCGCTTCCAGATTCAGCCTGGTGATCCCGATCCCACGCCATTCAGCTTCCGCACCAGGCGCGTCGCCCATCACGATTCCCAAGTGCCCTGCTACATTGCCTGGACCACGCCGGAGACTCAGCGCATCATCCGCGAAAATGTGCATCGTTCCCCGATGTATAGCGGCCAAATCAAATCGATCGGCCCGCGGTATTGTCCATCCATCGAAGACAAAATCGTCAAGTTTCCCGACAAGACTACGCACCAGCTCTTCCTCGAACCCGAGGGCCTGAACACTCACGAAATCTATGTCAATGGGATGAGCACGTCTCTCCCAGTTGAAGTGCAGCTCGAAATCTTAAAATCGATTCCCGGTCTCGAAACTGCGGAGATGCTCCGTCCTGGCTACGCTATTGAGTACGACTCCATCGATCCTACGGAGCTCGAGCGCACGCTCGAAACCAAGAAGATCGCGGGGCTCTTCCTCGCCGGTCAAATCAACGGAACCAGTGGCTACGAGGAAGCCGCCTGCCAAGGCCTGATGGCGGGCATCAACGCCGCTCTGAAAGTAAAGAAGGAGCCGCCGCTCGTCCTCGACCGCACCGAGGCCTACACCGCGATTCTTATCGATGACCTGATCTCGAAAGGCACCAACGAGCCTTACCGTATGTTCACCTCGCGCGCCGAATTCCGCCTGCATCTGCGCATCGACAACGCGGATCGCCGCCTCACTCCTCACGGTCGCCGCGTCGGCCTGATCTCCGACGCCGCCTGGGCCGACTTCCAAGCCAAACAAAGCCGTTTGCAATCCATGAAGCTGTTGCTGGAAAAGACAAAGCTGACTCCGGCCATGATCGAAGAGGTTAGCGCGACAACATATTTAACTGATTGTCATCCTGAGGCGCCTGCTTTTGGAGCCGAAGGACCTGGGCGAGACACCGCGCTCTTCGAGTCGCTACGCGACTCGAAGAATGAAGCGCGAGGCGAGCATCCTTATTCTGCCAACGGCCAACCAACGACTACCGACCTCTCCCCCGCCCTCGGCCAATCCCTCGCCCAACTCCTCAAGCGCCCCGAGATAACCGTCGAACACCTGGTCCCTGCTCTCCGCGAACTCAGCCCTGAGTTTTTCGATAGAGAAGAAATCCGGCAGCACGGATCCGCAGCGGCTCTTCCCTCCGTAATCCGCAACGAACTCAAATCGGTGGAAACCGAAATCAAGTACGAAGGCTACCTGCTGCAACAGCAGCGCGCCATCGAGCGCATGAAAAAAGCGGAGCAGCGGACCATCCCCGCCTGGTTCGACTACCGCTCCGTCAGCGGGCTCTCCCGCGAGATGCAGGAGAAGCTGGTCAAAGTGCGCCCGCGCACTCTAGCGCAAGCCTCGAATATTCCCGGCGTGACCCCCGCAGCCGTGTCGCTGGTAAACGTCTACATCGAGATCCAGGGGAAACGCCGCGAGCAAGCTGCGGCGGTTTAGAATTCTCCCGCCGCCCTCTATCCTGAATTGTCATCCTGAGCGAAGAGTTTTCTTTCGTTCGCGAAAGAAAACTCGCAGTCGAAGGATCCCTACTCGCTCAACGGACTTAGGGGCTCTGCTCACGTCCACGTCCGAAAACGGCCAGCCTTCTCAGGCGAGATGCGGTATCTTGAAATGTGCTGCCTCAATCGGCATCCTCAAACGTCTTTAGGGCGAGGACTCCCGCAATCATGAGCACTACATATTTCACCCGAATCGAAAGCCCGCTCGGCTCTTTGCTGCTGGCAGCTGACGACGTAGGTTTGCGACGGATTGAATTCGCCAACGGAAGAGGCGCATCTATTCCCGATCCCGCTTGGCAAGAGGACTCCAGTCCGCTCGAAGAAGTCATTCGCCAGCTCCGCGCCTACTTTGCCGGCGAACTGGATTCCTTCGATCTCCCTCTAGCGCCCGAGGGAACTCCATTCCAGCTCAAAGTCTGGAATCTGCTCTGCGACATTCCTTATGGTGAGACCATTTCCTACGGCGAACTGGCCCGCCGTATCGGCAATCCCAGGGCTTCGCGCGCTGTTGGCTTAGCGAATGGTTCTAACCCGATTCCCATCGTGATTCCGTGCCACCGCGTCATCGGCAGCAACGGCAAGCTGACCGGATATGGGGGCGGCTTGCCTATCAAAGAAAAGTTGCTTGCCCTGGAGCGACGCCAACTCCACCTATTGTGATCACGAAAAATTGTGAGTCCAACGCTACTGCGCTCAAGTAACCTGACACCTCCGGTCCCCTTCGGTTACCATGGATATCAGGAGAGAAGAGCGTCCCCCCGCATCTAAACAACTATGACTAAGCGTTACGCCGCCGTTGCCGCCATAACATTGCTTTTTGTTTCTCTCGCTTCCGCCGACGATCTCAGCACCGTCCTCAAACCGCCCAAAGGCGCCCAACTAGCCATCGTCGTGTTTGAAGACCTGCAGTGTCCGCAATGTCGCCTCTCCGCTCCTGTCCTCAGGGATGCAGGCAAGGCTTACAAGATCCCTGTTGTCCGTCACGACTTCCCTTTGCCAATGCACAATTGGTCGTTCGATGCAGCCGTGATTGCCCATTACTTCGACGCGCTTTCTCCGCAGCTGGGATACGATTTCCGTGACTACATCTTCCAACACCAGCTGGAGATCATCCCCACCAACCTACGCAGCTTTGCTGAGAAGTTTGCCGCCGAGCACAAAGTAGACTTGCCTTTTGTCGTTGACCCGCAAGGTAAGCTGGCAGCCGAGGTCAACGCCGAGCGCAACCTCGGAAACCGCATCGGTGTTCATCAGACTCCCACCATTTACGTGGTTAGCAGTAAGCCGGGAGGGAAGCCCTACGTCGAAGTAACCGATCGTTCGCAGCTTTACCAGATTATCGACGCCATGAGGAATCAGTAACGGAAAGTGTGGGGACGGGCGTCCTCGCCCGTGCAGCCGAGCGCAGCTCGGCAATCGTTCTCAGAAAGCTCTTCACCCTCTCTCGAACGCGTGTTTCTTCTCCAACTCCTCCCGAGCTGTCCGCATGTCCGCCTCAAACCTGGCGGCCTGTGCCGTCAGAGATCGGTCTGCAGCCGCCCGATCGCCCTCGAGCTTAATAAGCCCCTCGCCGGCGAGCTTCTGTGCGACCTCCAGCAAGTGCTCCACTGAAGTCTCCACGTAAAGCGCTTCCGTCGGATCACCAATCCACACCGACCCTCCCACTAGCCGCGTCTGCCAGTAGATCTTGCGCGCGACCAACTTCGTGATCTCCTCGTCAGTGGCCTTCCCGAACATCCACTTGCTTCGCTTGAAATCATAGTGACGACTGGAGAAGTGCACCGGCACTCGCTTACCCGATTTCGAGAATTCGATCTGCCGCCGATCCACCTCTTTGCGCAATGCATTGATGACCGGCCCCTCGGCGTCCCTCGGATCCAGCGAGGGCATCACCTCGCGCACCGTGGCGGACAAGTTCACTGCCACCGGCGCGTGCAGACCTTCCGAGCTCTCCAGCCGAATATCGGCATGCAGAACCGAAAAATCCGCTCCCGAAGTCGAAGTATGAAAAGGCCAGTCCAGCTCGAACGAGAGCGGCAATCCACTCAGACTCACGTAGACTCTATTTTCTTCCATTTCTTTCTCGGGAACTCCACTTCAATGCAATGGAGAGCTGTTTCAGAGGCATAGAATACTGCAAACCCGGTCCTTTATCCCACCTGTTTACTTGCTGGATGCCGCCCAGCCCCAATAAACAAGCTCAATAAAAAAGACGGCCATTTGGCCGTCTCTAACTGAAAACTAACTCCTCAGAGCCGCAAACCCTTTACCGACTCACTGCCTCTTTCTCCTGCACCTGCAGGGCAGCAATCTTTGCCACCAGCTCCTCAATACTTCTTCCTGTTTCCAAATTTGCGTCCACCTGCGGGTGTCGCTCCCCATCCGTATGCATGACCAGAACCCGCGTCCCCGGATATGCCTTCTTAACCATATAAGGCAAGTGATGCCGGTCATTTCTCGTCAGCGTCGGCCCTAACACGACCAGGTCAAAAGCGCCCCGCTGCAGTGCTTCCTGCACTCCTTGGCGTCCGACCGCCTGGGTCACCTGATGACCCGCCTTTTGAATCGAAACTGCCTGTGCCGCAAGCACTTCCGCATCGCCTTCGCCGTACAGGATGTTCAGCTTAGATGTCGACTTCCCCGTGTTTGCCATGCCAGCCTTTCTCAGCTCTGCTGGCCTGTCACGGTAGCAACGCCGGCAGGATTAGAGAACGTCACCGAAGACCAAGGCCGAATGGGCCGCGATGTCGCCGCACCCCCAGAGGTGGCTTTGCCATTAAATCTTTGGTTTTGCGACAGCACCATCCAAGGCTATAATTCGCCCCGCGGAGGATAAGGATTGCGCCTTCCATCTATCTGCGTCGTTATTCTGTTCGTCTGCTGCCTGCTTGCCATCGGAGCAGTCGCGCAACAAAACGATTCTGGCCCAGAGTCTGCGAGCGCCTATTGCACCCTGTCCGACGGAAACGAGATCAGCATCCAATACCAAAACTCCGCCGACGTCGCAAAAGAGGAACCCCACCCCGGCAAGATTTGGCTCCCAGGCGGCACTCCGATCACGTTGTTCACGCAGGTTCCTCTTACCATCGCAAACGCTGTAATTCCGGTGGGCGCCTACAGTCTGTACGTCCTTCCAACCAAGAAAGACTGGACTTTGATCGTGAACCGGAACGTCACCGCTGGCAGCTCATACGACGAAAAGCGAGATCTGGTACGCGCCCGCATGGAAATGGGACAAATCAGCGCGCCCGCGAAACAGCTTCAAATCTCCTTTGCCCACATGGCCCCCAAATTGTGCGGCCTACGTCTTTATGCCGGAAAGACCGGAGCCTTCGTCGACTTTCAGGAGAAGTAGCTAGCAATAGCGCGCAACGCTATTGACGTCATCCCGAGCGCAGGCGTTTTTCAGGCGGAGCGAGGGAACTTGCGGGCATCTCCACATCAATTCAGGACCTCCAACACTTGTAACAAGACTCTCTATCGCTGTTATAATCCGCTCGCTTCTCTGGCCACGATCCACAGCACCAATATCAAAAATTTAAAATCAGGAGCAAACCGTGAAAAGCATTTGCACCTTGCTGCTCGTTCTTTTTTCGTTCTTGTCCGTTGCCCTTGCGCAAACCGCGCCTCCCGCACGCACCGACGTTTACCATGTCAACTTCTCGAAGGCTGCACTCGGGAAAGCCGGGGCCCTCGGCGACTTTCTCAAAACCCCGAATCCCAACTCACCCATGCCCCAGCACTTCTTAGTACTGCGTCATCAGGACGGCGCGGAGTGGGACTACCTAACCATCGCTCATCTCGGAACCAGCGCCACCCTGACTGCCGCTGGCAATCCCCCTCCTGCCGCTTTCCGCGATCTCAGCGAATGGCATGGCGATACTTACGTCAACGGTCCGTCGTGGGCCGATTTTTCCCGCGCTATGGGCCTCGGTGACCAGACCGCTAAAACTGCTGGTTCAGTTTATGTAGCCTCCGTCTATCGCGCCGCTCCCGGACATCGCGCCGAAGTGGAAAAAATGCTCGGTCCCGCAGGCGTAAACGCCAATACCGCCGGCAACGTCCTGATGATGCATCTGGAGGGATCGCCCTGGGAATATCTCGTCATCGCCCGCTACAACTCCTGGAGCGAATTCGCCACCGATGAGACCAGCGCTGTGGCGGACATGAGTAAAGGCAAGGGCCCCTGGTTCGAATTGAGGGACCACGTCGCCTTCCACAACGACACCATCACCGACCGCCTCGCTCCGTAAGTGAGAGACACTGAGTGTAGTGGTAGAAGCAGTTGGAACGCGGCTCCACAAAATCAGCCCCGGTAGGAGCGGAATATGTTAGCCCCGGACGTTAGTCCGGGGTTCTAGCGGAACAAGATGAGGGGACCGAAGGTCACAACTGCGCGAGGCCAACCCTGACCTATTACAACCTCTTACCGCCCATACTCAGTAATCTCACCGTCCACTGCTACTGCCACATATTTATGCGTCTGCACGTCTCTGAACTGGACCACTTGATGCTTCTCGCGCGCCAGTTTTCCCCATCGACTTGGTTTCTCCCGGTTCTGCTCGATGGCCTCGAACTCCCGGCCGTTTAGCCTGAACTGC
>Ga0210408_10002702_pt1 | contig 16979 bp, 23 predicted proteins | sample IncBWH4MmetaG_FD_155471 | JGI IMG/M metagenome (GOLD analysis project Ga0210408, IMG submission 155471) | Forest soil microbial communities from Barre Woods Harvard Forest LTER site, Petersham, Massachusetts, United States - Inc-BW-H-4-M | ecosystem: Environmental > Terrestrial > Soil >...
CTTTTCACTGTTCACGAGGGTGCTCCTTTTCGTAGGTGATGTGCTTGCGTGCTCATAACCTACTCCCAAGGCGGCGCCCTTTTATAATGCGATTGCGACAGTCAATGATTTGAACAATCAGCACGGCGCGTCTTGCTGCAACTTTCCTTCGATGCGTGCATCTGGATAAGCCATGTCCTACAGCATATCGACCTTGCTGCTTCGTAATCTGAGCGACGTATTTGGCGAAAATGACCCCGTGCGTCGGCGCGCGGCCATCGACGACATCTGGCATGAGGATGGTGTGTTCTACGATCCTAAGGGAGGCATCTACCGAGGCCGTGACGAGATTGATCGTATTGCTGGTGTGATAAAAGCAACACATCCAGATTTCAAATACCAGCCTCTCTCCCCTCCCGAGGAATTAAGTGATGCCGGACGGGTTCGATGGGTATCTGGCACTCCCGGCAAACCTCCAGCTTACTCGGGAACCGATTTTGTCGTTGCCCGGAACGGTCGCATTGCTGCGATCTATATGTTTTTCGACAGCCTGCCCTGAGCTGAACTCTGTGATGCGACGCAGTCGTTCAATGCCGAATCAGCGGAGAAAGGAAGGACGAATGGGGTCAAGTGATCAAAATAAGATAGCGATGGCTCGCGAATATTTCATGAGAGCTGACCGGGGACGTCCAGACATCCTTGAACTGTTCCATGAACGGTCACACGCAACGCGCAACCCCTCGCGATATTCGAGGCTGTGAAGCCGCAGATCGCTTTGAGTCACGTGTGAAGAAGTGTGATGTCATGACTCGTGTCATGAAGTGACACCTGATATCAGATAGCTCGAGTCGGTTCCGCGAGAAGCAAGCATCGTCGTAGGTGGAACGTTGCATTCGGGGTTGGCTCGCTCGTGGCTGCATTGATGCAAGGGCTCATTTTGGGTGGCCTCATGCAGGGGGTGGCGGTTCAGAACCGGCATTTCGCAGGAAGTGTTCTAGATATCTTTCGCCCTCTACCCATAATCAGTGGCATCACCCTTCTGTTTGGGTACGCCGTACTTGGAGGGGGATGGCTCAAACTGAAATCAAATGTTTCGCTGCAACACTTTGCGAGTGGCTCCCTCCGCGTTGCTGCATCAGCCTTTGCTGTTTTGTTCGGCATCGCGTGCCTCTATGCGGTCAGGATACAGCCAGGCATTCGGTCACAGTGGGCGTCGCATGGGATCGCTCTTGCTTGCCTTGTTGGTTTATTTGCTATCGCGGCAGGAACATTAGCGGCACTTCCCGAAAAGAGTATGCCCGCACTGCCGTTCTTGCTCGGCCTATCGCTCTTTGTGGTGGGTTTCTCAGGAATAGTTCTTATTGTATTTCCCGAGATCGTGCCGTTCAGTGTGTCACTGTGGGATGCTGCATCATCCTCCGCGAGCCAAGAATTCGTGATGATCGGCGCCGCTTGCGTCACTCCGGTAGTGCTCGCGTATTCCACATTTGCCTATTGGATTTTTCGCGGCAAAACACCTGAGAACGGATGGGAAGGATGAGGACTCAGCAGCGCCAAATTCTATGGTTCTTGACAATCTATGGAGTATCGCTGGGTACGTTCGCTCTCTTCGCGATAGTCGTTCGACTGCTAATGAAATGGGCAAGCTAGTCTTCTATTGCACGACAGCCGCACGGCGATCGAATTGTGTCGTACGGGCCATTCATCTGAAGATTCGAAGCAGGACTTCCGCTTCTATACGGAGTTCCAAAGCCGACAATTTGTCAGTTTCAGCGAACTCATGAAGGCCACCTTTGGTAGGCCTTCACCCTCGGCCGAAACGGGCAAACTACTCGTGCCCTCCGATTGTTGGATACGGAACTACTCTGTGCCAAACCGATCGCTGCTCTCTTAAAGCAATTTGGAGAAGAGATCGCCCGGAAGATCGGCATAGGGGAGTCTTGGGAGCGTGACTCGCCACAGATCAATTCAGGAGGAGATAAATGTCCCAGACTCTACAAGAAAAGAACAAGGCGCTGCTGCTCGAAGGTTTCGATGTTCTCTTTAACAAACGCGATTTTGTCGGTGCGGAGAAGTACTGGTCGCCGAACTACATCCAGCACAGCTCACATATCGATCCGGGCAGAGATGGATTGTTCAATCTAGTGAAATCACTGCCCGCTGGTTCCAAATGGGAGCACGGCATCATGATGGCTGAAGGGGACTACGTGATGATTCATAGCCGCTACTCCAACCCGGACGGCTCCGCCATTGTTGTCGTCGACATTATGCGTATTAAGGGCGGTGTGTTCGAGGAGCATTGGGACGTGATCCAGCCTGAAGCAACCAAAGACGAATCCAAGAGTCGAGTGGTCCTTCGAGTGATACCGACATCAATCTTGTCCTCCTACAACTGCCGAACGTTACACCCGAGGCGGCCGCCCGCTATGGTGCGCCCCGGCGCCCGCCTTCACGATCATGCCGGCCCTTGTGCCCGCACGCGCGGCATCGGGAACGAGTTCGTACTGGCCTGCGACATGCGCTTCGCCAGCCGGCAAAGCGCCCTGTTCGGCAACCCCGAGGTCGGCGTCGGGCTGGTCCCGGGCGGCGGAGCGATGGAATGGCTCCCGCGCTTGGTCGGTCGCTCACGAGCGCTTGAGATCGTCCTGAGCGGTGACGACTTCGACGCTGATATCGCCGAGCGCTATGGCTGGGTAAACCGCGCGGTGGACGACGACGGCCTCGATTCCTTTGTCGAGACGCTCTTCCGGCGTCTGGCCTCGTTCGACCATGAAACGCTGGCCGCGGCGAAGGCCCAGGTCAATCGGTTCGGGACGCCGACAGCTACCGAGCGAAGGCGCGGTACCCCAGTCTCACCCAGGACTTTGCGATGTAGTTCCCCTTCGCTCTCATACTCTATCGATTCGCTCATGGTGCGATCAGTTGCAATGTTATCCTGCAAAGGTGAAGGACGAAAAGTTTGACGGAGCTCGAAATAACGAGTTTGGCGGCTGATAGGGAGCCAGGCGATTCGCAAGGAGCAGGGATTGTACGGTCAGATCGGCAACGCAAACTCGGGCTTTACCTGAGGTGGTCCGTGATGACTGGCGAAATCAGATGTCTGAGTATGTTTGTCAATCATTTTTCGAGTATCCCAGTTTCGACGTCCACCTAGAATCCACAGTATGGTCAGGGTGGACCGGGGGCGTCCGCCTTCAGCTTCCAGAGAGTATTAGCCTCTTCAAACCGTCGCGCCATCTTCTCCCCGTCGCTGCGCTGTTCCAAGAGAGTCTCCGCATCCCACTCGCTACGCGCCACGCCAAAAAAATCACCACCATAGACGTGGATGGCACCAGTCAAGCGCGGGATGGGGTTGGTCACGGAGTGAATGACATCCGTTCCCAATGGTACGGCGTCCCGTTCCGCCAGTGCTTTTGCCCCGCAGCTTCAACCTTGACGCCCCGGTTGCCGTCCACACGACGCCAGAAAATGTTGTCCTCTCGCCCCGTGTAGATTCCGATGACAGCCCACATTCGGTGATTGTGAGGCAGCAAGGTCATCCACGGTGCCCAGATGACATTCAAGATCGTGAGCGTGTCTGAGCGATAGAGTGGTTTGATCTCTCCTTGCTTCGGCTCGCCCAATCCATTGAGAACTGCGCGGGGATCGGAGACCGTTCGGGCAACTACTTCGCAGACAAGCTTGTAAGATGCGTCTTGCCGGATGGCATCCTGACAGTCGGAGACGAACTGATCGAGGTCGAACTTCATGGTGACCTCCATGTCGGAACATCGTAACAGCACCCACAAGGGGAAAATAACTGACACTCGCAAGTGGTTCGAACCTTTACCCGGCGAACCAGCTTCGGGCGAAAATTTCGTGTTTGAAAACAAAACAGTTCTGCCTCTTCGGTGAGACCCCTTCTGAACCAGCCCTGAAAAGCCGGGGCTAACACCTGCACGTCCTGCCCCGAATGGCTTCACGGTCTTCCCAAAGGACGAGCGGAACGATTGCCAGAGCTTTCGCAACTCACCTCAGAGACAGGAGCCATGCTGCGGCGAAGCAGCCTGTGCCAACGGCAACGCCGATGGCGGGAGCACGAAACCAGTAGAGCAGGGCGAGAACCTCATAGGCGCACCCGATCAGGGTCAGCGCTGGCATGATGATGCTGACCGGGAGCGTGTTGAATCGAGACCCAGCCCACAGCGCCAGCCCTGCAACCATCAGCACGCCAAGACTGTGGCTAAAGTTGAAACCAACCCAAGCTCGCCACATGTCCGTGCGCCCACCCGATAGTCTGAGCGCCGAATTTGCCATCGCGTGTGCGACCGAAGGATCGACAGGGACCAGTCGTCGCGGGTTGCGCACATCGAGCAGAGTGTAAACGGCATGCATCGCACCTAGTACACCGAATACTGTACCGCCAAGGATTAGCAGGGTGGCAATCATCGGTGATGGAGCTTTGGGACTCATTGGGGAATTTGCCTCCCGATCCGTACTGTATGAGTTATGCCATGAGGGTAATTCGCCGTCAGTAGATGTTCCATACGCCCGGTGTCACGACCTCCAGCAGATGACCGTCTGGATCACGGAAGTGGAGTGCCTCCCCTCCATATTTCCATGTCTTACGCAACTCAATCGAGATGCCCTGTTCCTTCAGCCAGCGTTCCCAAGCAGGCAAATCGCAACGAGCGATCCCGAACGCGATGTGAATTGTGCCGATGGCGTCCGTATCAGCAGTAGCGCCTTTTTTGAACAGCAACAGCACGCTGCGATCACCCGCACGCATCGGGCAAAGGCGCGTCTCATCGTTCAGGGGTTCGCCGGGTTCGAGCGGCTCAAAACCGAATACTCGGCGATAGAATTCAGCGGAGCGAGCAGGACTCTCGACGTACAGAGATGTTTCCAGAATCCCATTTACTCGCGGTGGCATAGTGGCGACATTACTCATGTTGTTTTCCTGTGTCGCGCTGAACAAGAAGAGCACGACCTGACGACGTAATCCTGACCACACAACGTCCGTTCACGTTCTCCCTGACGACGAGACCGCGATCATTCGCCTCTTCCCACACGGGCAGTCTGGGACATGATGTGCGCCAAGCCTCCATTACTTCTTCGTAGGTTCTGTCGCGCTTAGTCACCCACTCAAGAAGATCAAGGATCAGGGCTTCAACTACTGTGTCCGCCATGCCATTTCTCCGAGACTCCAGCGGAAAGTTGGAAAATGGAAATGACTCTCGTCTCTTGTGGTCAGATCAACCCTCGTTTAACGCGGCAAAATATGAAATCCAATGTTTGCGGATTGACTGTTCGTCAACTGAGGTGTCGTCATACGCAGGGGAGATGAGCGGCAACGCACTCTCTACTTTTACGAGCACGAAACCTCGTATTCGGGCTTCTGACTTGCTCCTCGCTGCGTCCACCAATCGCCCTCGATAAAAGTTCATGATTTGCTGAAAGAGTTCGCCGTCCAGAATGACTTCACCAGTGCCTTTGAAGCGGTAGCCTTTGCGGGCAAAAGGATCAACAACGTTTATCTCGACAATAGGATTCTTCCGAAGGTTCGTGATCGTTCCCGGAGAGCGGATGTCGGCAAAGACGAGATGATCGTCGTCCCAAACGGAAATTGTGCCTTTGGGCGAGAGGTTGGGTGTTCCATCGGGGCAGACAGTGGCAACAAAGGCTAGCCGCTGGTCCGCGACAACACGCTTCATATCGGCAGTGAGCTTGGCACCCATCTGAATTCCCACACTCGCGAGGCGACGACAACCCGATTTTATAGATGAGGGAGCTTGGCATCCAGCACTCAACCTGAGAATATTTGAGCTTACACGGCAGAATCAATCGGGCGTGAACCGATCAGCTAAGTACGTGACCGCCATCGTTGTTGCCCACCTGCTGGTCAACATTGCCCATGGTCTTGCGCACCGTGAATTGCGCGTTGGACTCGATCCACCAGCTTCGATCTTCGTGACTGTGGTCGTGCTGGTCAGTCCTTTGCTCGCAATGGCGCTCGTCTGGACAACGAAGAAACGAATCGGACTCATTCTCTTGTCGCTTTCGATGTTTGGATCGCTGCTATTCGGCTTCTATCATCATTTTCTGGTCGCCAGCCCCGATCACGTCCATTCGCAGCCTTCTGGTGGATGGGTACCACCTTTGTCCTGACCGCGTATCTATTGCTCATCACGGAGGCGATTGGAACTTACGTCAGCGTTCATTTTCTCTGGATTGCGAAAGAGACTTCGAACAAAGCCGTCAAAACCTAAAGGCTGCGTTGGCAAAAGCCGCGCAAGGTCGCTGAGCGGCATGTTCACTCCGAGTAACCTTCGTCGTCCTCTTTCTCCTCGTCATCTTCTTCTTTGCCATCGTCCTCTTCGTCTTCTTCGTCTTCTGGCTCTTCTCGAACGAGGACATCGGAGGCACGTGAGCGACTAGACGGGTCTGCGTCGAGGAATTTTGGCTGTCTGCTCAATGGTACGCCTCGGTACCCCTTGGCAAACGCGGGCATTCCCAATACTCGCCGAGAAAAACTGCTCGAACGAGAACGCGACCCGAAGAAAGGCTAATCAAGCCGTATCATCGAACCTGTGACATCGTTTATCTCAATGCTGAGACACCTGGGTGGGATTGGGGTGTTCATTCTTGCCGCCCTCGATAGCTCTGTGATGCCCACTCTCGGTGCAGTTGACGCGCTCACCGTAGTCTTGGCCTCCCTGCACCCAGAGCGATGGCCCTATTACGCTATGTGCAGCACGGCAGGCTCGGTCTGCGGGGCTTCAGCCGCTTACCGCCTGTCGCGTCTTGGAATTCTCCATCGACGTATTAAGGGAGCGATATTTGACAGAGTCACGGCAGTCTTACATCGCTTTGGAAGCCTTTCTCTGTCGCTCGCCGCGCTCCTTCCGCCGCCATTTCCGACTTCCGCTTTTGTAATTGGTGCTGGTGTAACGCGCTATCCCTTCGCTGCGTTTGTGTTGTCTTTCAGCGGGGGACGGGTGTGCCGCTTTGCTCTACTGGCTTACCTCGCATCTGTGTTAGGTAGGCGGTTCGTGACAAGTATGTGGTCGGCGCACACGCTGGTACTTGCAGTGGCTTTTGGTGGTGTGCTGCTGTGTGTCGGACTGCTGGCGTGGCTCGTTTTCAGAAAATCCGAACCGCATACGCCCTTCGGTTTGTAGCTCTATTTGGCTCTCAAGAACAGTTGACTACACCATAGCAGCCCCCTGTTTGTGCTCATCTAGCGAGCCGCACCAGAAGAGGTCCCAACATCGCCATGATGAGCACGTAGGCAGCCGACAGCGGTCCGAGGCTGGGTGGGGATGTGCTCATGATCGAGTACCGGGGTGGAGGAGAGAGCCATCGCGTCGAGATTTCGCCGGGACAGGTTAACTGGGAGGAACCGACCGAGCGCGTTCACGCGCCGTGAATGTTGGCGGGCAGCCCTATGAGCAGATCACCGTTTTCTTGCTCGACCACACCGACGCCGTGCCTCAGCCGTGCGAAGAGTAGCGCAGGCTATGGCGTGAATCAACTCCCGTACCAATCCGAGTGCGGCGACCAGTGGGCGCGACGAGAGGAATTGGGTCGTCAACGCGTGATACTGCTACGTGCTGTGGTTGCCCGTCTTGTCCACTCTGCAAATGATTGACAGGGGGCTGTTGACCACAACAGCCCCTCTTCCAGCCACCTCTGCGCTGCTCTTGGCATGGCTGCGGTCACACGCCAACTGTTCACATCGCCTTCCTAGCGCGTAGAATTTTACCTCAGAGGAAATCTATGCGGACTCATCGCCTGCCTTCTCTTGTTCCTGCTCTTAATTGTGCTGGCGCAGAGTTGGCTGACCTCTGAGGCTCCGAATCGACCTTCGAAGAGAGGAGCAGCGAGATGCCGAACAAAGTGACGGTGTTTAGTCAGCCGGGGTGAATGTTCTGCGGCAAAGTGAAAGAGTATCTTTCACAAAGAAAGATTGATTTTGAAGACCGGGACATCACAAAAGACCCTTCAGCGATCTCCGAGCTACAAAAGCTGGGCTTCATGACCAGTCCGGTCACAGTTATCGGCGACAAGGTAATCGTTGGCTTCGACGCGCCGAAGCTGGACGAAGCGTTAAGGAGTTGACACTAGCAAAAGGGGAGAAGCAATAGAGGTGGCAGAACGAGCTAAAGCTCGCACATAAGGAGCAGTCAAAATGATTCGACCCAAAACGAAAATATTGGTGGATGGCGGCGACCCGCAAGAGACTCGGCGGGCTAAGGAGTTGCTGGGATTTGTCGATGGTCAGACAACCAACCCTTCATTGATTGCCAAAAACCCGCACATCAAAGAGCTAATCGCGTCAGGGCACAAGCTTTCCAGTCGGGAGGAAATGGACGAATACAAGAAGATCGTGCAGACAATCTCCCCCTTGGTCGGCGAGGCGGGAGTTTCTATCGAAGTATTCTCCGATGAGAAAACGTCGGCACAAGAAATGTTCAGCCAAGGGCGAGAAATGTTTTCGTGGATTCCCAATGCGTACATCAAATATCCATGCACGGCTGAAGGACTCCGAGCGGCACAGATGTCGGTGAAGCAGAGAATGAGGGTCAATATAACCCTGTGCTTTTCGCAGCGACAGGCAGCCGCAGTGTACGCAGCAACGAAAGGCACAAAGGAGCCTGTCTACGTCTCGCCTTTCGTCGGACGTTTGGACGACATCGGTCAGAACGGAATGGATGTTGTGAGGAACATAAAGCGGATGTTCTCGAAGGGCGATGGGCATGTTCTAGTCCTAGCCGCAAGCATTAGGAGCCTTGAACACCTGCTTTACTGTTTCGCGCACGAAACGGAGCTTACAACGGTGCCTGCGAAAATCCTCGAACTGTGGGCGAATAAGAATTTCCCAATGCCCGACAAACAGTTCCAGTACAAGACCTCCGGCACACCGATCCCCTATGAAGAGCTTGATTTGGAGCAGGACTGGGAGAGGTTCGATATACAGCACGAGCTTACGCGCAAAGGTATCGAGAAATTTGCGGCTGACTATCGAGCGACTCTCTCCCGATCTGCGTAGGGAGCATTGGCGGCTATGGGTTATATGGACGTAGCACACCAGTTCGATGGCAAACACGGGCGTATGGAAGCCCGGCAGAACATCATTGCGCTAATCGAGGCAAGCACAGGCAATAGCGTGAACTGCGGCATCCACAGTGCCAGACGGCGAACCAGTTCTTGACGAAGCTGCACATGCGGCGACGCGCTGATCTGGCGTGTGAAGAGTACAAAAGCACCACCTAACAAGTGTTCGGCGCAGGCTCGCTCGGATGCGAGATCGGTGAGGAGGGTTACGGATGCCGAGACAAGCAAGGTTGTTTAGCTCAAGCGCAGGTTCCGCTGTGCGTGGCTATCTGAAGTTCCGGGCTAACATTCCGCCTCGCTGGATAAAAAATGCGCGGGGTTCGCGCAAGCGTATCGAGCCTGAGATTGCTGAAGGCTTCCGTTCTCTCAAACGTCTGCGGATCAGGAGACCACGAGCAAGGGTCGCCATTCGGAACGCGCAGCGAGATTTGCGCTCGGTCTTGGATCGCTGGGAGACAGCCTATCGCAAAGAGAGCATCGAGGGATACGAATTCTCTTGGAATTGCAGCGCGACGGCTCCTCCATTTTGTAACTCCTATTCCTTGTCTACTCGCTGTCCTCGTGTATTCTTTCGCTCATGCTCGCCACGGGGTGTGGCAGATGCACTAGCATCAGCCCGTGAATCATCACCCTTTAGCTTTGTCCTGAATTCTTTTCGCATTAGTCACCCAGATCAATTCGAATAGAGAGGAGTTGCGTCCCGAAGAGCCGCACCGCCCTTGCATTCCCGGCACTGCTTGGCAGTTGAGTTGCCAGCCAGCGTTGGCGCTCGCGTGGATCGTCGTCGGAGAGCAGTTGCGCGGTGCCCGTGTGCCAGTGATACTTTAACCCCTCACGCAGCTTCATCCGTACACGCGGATCACCCTCAATGTTGCGGACGTATCCCGCCTTCATCCCATGCTCTGCCACAAGCCAGAACTGGTTTCCGATGCGCCCATCTCCGACTGGCGTGCGTCGTGGCTTCCCCGTCTTCCTTCCTTTTGTTTCGAGCAATGCATATCCGGGCAGTGGCAGACCAATCGCAAGCGCGAGCTTAATTGGCGGGTTCAGTAAATATTTCTGAAGGGTGTGAACAATGCGGTGTTTCATTTCGAGTACTTCGCGCACACAACGTTGATGTCGCGATTCTCAACGACAGGGCTCGGGAAACCCCGCTTCGCTACGTTCAGCATGGCACGACCGACGCACTCTGTTGTTGTTACATAGTTCGGGAACAGCGCCTTCAATACCGGATAGAAAGGTCTCATCACAGCGTAAACTGCGCCATACCATCTGGTCTTTGTGCGAATGCCATGAAGGAGTTGAACGTAGCCGGGGCGAAACAGAAACACAGCTTTAAATAGCATCTGCAACAGTCCGTTTTCTGTTCTTCCTTTTACCCGCGCCCACATTAATCTGCCGCGCTCCGTGCTGTCGGTTCCTGCCCCAGACACATAGATGAAGGTCATTGTCGGGTTGAGCTTGGCTAAGGTTTTAGCCACCGAGACCGTCAGATCGTATGTCACGCGCCGATACGCCTCTTCCTTCATCCCAACTGACGAGACGCCGAGGCAGAAAAAACATGCGTCGAAGCCTGCGAGCCTGTCCTCAATCGCCGAGAGATCAGAGGTGTTTTGATGTACGATTTCGCGAAGTTTGTCATTCTGCGGCAAGCTGGGGTTGCGTACAATCGCGAGGACACTCTCGACATCGGGATCGAGCAGACACTCGCGCAGGACGCCCTGTCCCACCATGCCCGTCGCTCCGAAGATAACCACTTTCACTTGACCGTCTCCTATTTCTCACGAAGGCGCATACCAGTCCGAATGTGGCGACCATCTGCTGCACGAGAGGCACTGGGTTTCAGTCCACTGGTGCATGCAGGCTGGGCAGACGCCTCGCGTGTCGAATGTATTCCACTGCTTCCCGCAGGTGCACAACCACTTGTCTTCCTTGCGTGGCGACCAGCCGCAGAGCGGACAGCGGATGCGTGAGCCGGAGGAGTCGTGGTCTCGCTCCACGTCGTTGTCGGGCGCAATGGTTGGAGCATCAGTCGTTGGACTCATCTTTTTGACTCACTGAATTCTCTCTTCCTCGGCAAAGCTGCTGCGATTCCTCCCGATCACACGCACCTCCTTCCCACGGAGTCCGGCGTACTTGATCGCCATGCCGAGCAGCGTGTACTTGTCTTCTTGGTAGTCGGCAGCAAAAGCGTCTTGGTGGACCAATACCTTTTCTGCGTCATCCGCGCACGCTTTTGCGAACTCAGGAAGCTTCTTCCTGATAGTGGCGATCAGGCTGGACTCTCGCTGCATGCGCTCGTCGTTGGTCATCATGTTACGAGAATAGTCGATTCTGGATGGGAGCGAATTCTGCAGGTCGAGAGCAGGCTGTCAGAATTGAGCATGTCTGACTTTCGTCCCTTGTTTCGCCTCGGCAGGAGATGGTCAGCCAGTATACCTTCTGACCACTTCCACTGCCTTTGACATTCTTTGATCGTATTCGGCGCACATCCTGCGCATGTTCCGAATTCCGATCTCGAATCCAATATCGTTGCGACTAGACATAAACGGTGCTATACACATTGTTCTATGGGAGAGGCAGCACAAACTCGGACGCCTGAGACTCAGCTTTTCCATGATGTTTTCAACGCGAGTCCCATCGGGATTGCAGTGGAGAACTTGGAAGGTCAGCCGCTCTTCGTCAATCCATCCTTCTGCTCGTTCCTCGGCTTCAGCGAGGAGGAATTGCGTAACAAACACTGCGTGGATTTTTCTCCTCGTGAAGATGCGGAGAAGGACTGGGCGCTTTTTCAGCAACTAAAAGCAGGTTCTATAGATCACTACCAATTGGAGAAACGCTATTTTCGAAAAGACGGCTCTTTGGTCTGGGGTCGCTTGATTATCTCTCTATTGAAAAGTCGCCCATCTCCACTCCTACTGGCGATGGTGGAGGACATCACGGACAAAAAGAAGGCAGAGGAAGCGCGGTTTAGGCATGCCGCAGTTATCGAATCGTCTGACGATGCGATTGCTTCGGGGACTCTGGATGGAATTATCGTAAGTTGGAACACAGGTGCACAGAAGATTTACGGGTACACGGAGGCTGAAGCCGTTGGTAAGCCGATTAACATGCTTGTCCCGCCTGAGCTACCGGATGAGGAGAACAGGATTCTTGAAACGTTGAAATCGGGGGATCGCATCGAGCATTTTGAAACGGTTCGTGTTACCAAAACGGGGAAAAGAATTAACGTATCCCTGACTATTTCGCCAATCAAGGATTCAACTGGCAGAACTGTGGGCTGTTCTGGCATCGCCCGTGACATCACAGAGCGAAAGCTGGCAGAAGAGGCACTACGCGCCAACTTGGAGCGGCTGCGATTAGCACAGCAAGCGGCTCGCATAGGAACTTTTGACTGGAATATTAAGACTGGAGTGAATACTTGGACACCAGAACTGGAGGCAATGTACGGTTTGCCGACGGGCGGTTTTGGCGGGACACAGACGGCTTTTGAAAATCTGGTTCACCCCGATGACCGCGCAGGAGTCATCAAGTTGGTTGACGCCGCGATGAAAAGCGGACAACCAACTAAGGGTGAATGGCGGGTGGTCTGGGCTGACGGGAGCGTTCATTGGATCGCAGGGTGCTGGCAGGTTTTCATGGATGCGTCTGGCGAGCCTTCGTCTGGCGAGCCTTCAAAGATGATCGGCGTCAACGTAGATGTCACGGAGCGCAAGCTGGCACAAGAGGCGCGTTTGGAAGTGAACCGCGCCTTAGAAGCGCAATCGCGGGAAGAACTTCTGAAAATCTTCGTTAAACATGTACCTGCCGCAGTAGCGATGCTCGACCGTGACATGCGCTATCTCCAAGTAAGCGACCGCTGGTGCGCGGATTATTCGCTGGACAATTCGAAGATAGTGGGGCGTGCGCACTACGAAGTCTTCCCTGACCTTCCCGACCGCTGGAAACAACTTCATCGCCGTGCTCTTGAGGGAGAAACATTGCGAGCCGAAGAAGACCGTTGGGATCGCGACGGCGGCACCAATTGGAGCCGATGGGAGATTCGTCCTTGGAAGAACGGCGACGGGCAGCCGGGAGGAATCCTCATCTTTTCTGAGGACATCACCCGCCGCAAGCAGATCGAAGAGTCGCTCTTGGAAATTCCCCGAAGGTTGATTGATGCACAGGAGCAGGAACGCACCCGGATTGGCAGAGAGCTTCACGACGACATCGGTCAGCGTCTCGCTCTATTGGCTGTCGAGTTGCAACAACTCCACGAAGACCGTCTAATTTTGCCCAAAGTCCGCAGCCGTATGGGCGAACTCCAGAAGCAGACCGTGGAAATAGCCGCCGATATTCAATCCTTGTCACATGAGTTGCATTCCGCAAAACTGCAATACTTGGGTATTGCTGGGGCGATGATCGGCTTCTGCCGAGAGTTCGGCGAGCAGCAGAAAGTGGAGATTAACTTTCAAACCCACGATATGCCAAGCCCCGTGCTGCCCAACACTGCTCTTTGCTTCTTCCGAGTTCTCCAAGAAGCCCTGCATAATGCAGCAAAATACAGTGGTGTGCGGCACTTCGAAGTGCGATTGTGGGGAACGTCGGATGAGATTCATCTCACCGTTAGCGACTCCGGCGCTGGCTTTGATCGCGAAGGGACAAAGGAGACCCATGGTCTTGGGCTGATAAGCATGGAGGAGCGTCTGAGACTGGTGAATGGAACGCTTTCAATCGAAGCGCACCCCAAGCGTGGTACCACCATCCACGCCCGCGTTCCTTTCGTTTCGGGAAGCGATTCCATGCGGGCGGCTGGGTAAAGAGAACCGAAATCGCGGAGCCGACGCGATGCTGTCTGAGACTCCTGCCAAGCCCTCCGATTGTCCGGTCTTCCTCCTTAAGTTAGCCCGAAGGAGCGATTCCACCGCCGTGCTTTACACGCGTACTGACAAATCGGTCCCCTTGCAGAACGGCTTCCACCGCAGGCAAAAGTTCGTTATTCGCGTCTAGCTTGAGAACGTAACCGCTCGCTCCGTTGCTTAAGGCTGCTCGTACCGTTTCCGCATCGTTGTTCTGAGTTACGAATATTATTTTCGCAGCCGGGACGACTCTGGTCATTCGATGGCAAGCTTCGATCCCATTCAGTTCAGGAAGACCGATGTCCAGAAAAATCAAGTCCGGGTTCAGTTCTTCGGCTTTCTGCAGCGCTTCTAATCCATCTGAGGCCTCGCCGACGATCTGAAAATCCGGACTCTGTTCCAGCATCGAACATACGAATCGTCGAAAGGGTTCGTAATCATCGACCACGAGGACGCGAACTGACGGACGGGGATTGTTAGGCATAACGGCTCCTTGCACAGCAAAAATGCTTTCTGATTTCGCAGGGAACCGTCACCCAATGGGCGCGGCGGAAGGATGCTAGAAGAGACATGTTCATGCTACTCCCTTTGGCGTAATGCTGGACACATCTTTTACTTTCCATCAACATGGGCTGTGATCCTGATCGCTCCCTGCTTATAGTCTTCAGTTGCGATCTGGACGGGATCACCGGCCGATTCAGCCACCGATTGAGGTCCTCCGGCGAAACCTGCACTCGCCGGGCCTTCGCGGGTTGACTGGCATCCCAGCTTTCGCCCAGCGGTGGGCTGGCAGAAATCGGCAGACCTAAGTAGTTGGCGATTTGTCGCCAGCCCTTGAGCGCGTCGGATTCTGGTTCGGGCTTCTTTCGGTTGGGCATAATGCTGGTAGGATGCTTGCTCGCGCTGCTGGGCTGCAAGCTGGTTAGGCTGAGAATCGGCGGCACGACGAAATGCTCGCGCATAGCCCGTGGTTTCGGCTGTGGCAGCGGTATGGCGTCTGTTGCCGAGCAGAGTCCCCGACACTCCGGCTAGGCGACGTTGAGGGCTAACACGCATACCTCACGTAAAGACGCGGGTCTCCAGCCTTAGAATGCCTGATATGTCAGACGATACCGTTGTCCGGCAGGACGCGAATACCGTTCGGCGACACCCCATTCTCAGTTACTTTCTGCTCGCGTACTCGATTTCATGGTTCGGCGCTCTGGCGGTATCCGCTCCACATCTGCTGATACATGAGCCGATTCCAAAACTCAGCGGGATACTCATGTTCCCGGTGATGCTCCTCGGGCCTAGCATTGCGGGACTGGTGCTGGCGCGGGTAGTTGACGGACGTGAGGGCTTGAAGGGGCTGCTGGTTCGAATGCGCCGATTTCCTGCTCGAACAGTGTGGTATTTACCCTTGCTTATCCCAGCGTGCCTCATCGCCGCAGTCCTGCTTTGCATGCAAAACATCATCTCCCCTGTTTACGCACCGGGCTGGTTCATAATGGGAATTGCCTTTGGAATTCCTGCTGGCTTGCTTGAAGAAATCGGCTGGACTGGCTACGCCTTCCCGAAGATGTGCCGAGGCAGCTCCACACTCGCCGCAAGTGTTTGGCTTGGTCTGCTCTGGGGCGTCTGGCATCTGCCCGTGATTGACTTCTTGGGGACAGCCACCCCCCACGGCAGGTATCTGCTTCCGTATTTCTTTGCCTTCACTGCCGTCATGACACCAATGCGGGTGCTGATAGGGTGGATGTACATCAATACGAAAAGTGTGCCGTTGGTGCAGCTCATGCACGCAAGCTCGACGGGGTCACTGGTGATGCTAAGTCCACCTCGCGTCAATGCTTGCCAAGAGGTGGTGTGGTATCTGGTTTACGCTGCGGCTTTGTGGCTGACCGTGGGCTTGATTGCGGGGTTTTTTGGCAGCAAGTTTAGGCGTTCCGATGCCGCGTTGGGCGCGGGCGCGTCGATTGAGTGAACACAAATCTAGTGTGCGTACTAGTGTCGCATTTTTAGTCGCCTTCAGTCACCTGAGCCGCGAAAGATAGCCCCATAACTGCCGACATGTGGCTCTCGTCTTGCGAATTTGATGCAGACCAGCTAAGACGTTTTCGGCGCGTGCGCACACTGCAGCGTGGGCGCGGAGGCGGCGTAGATCGCGATCATGCGGCAAGTTGCGGAGTTCCTTGCAGTCCTCTCATGCAGTCTGTTCACGGGAGCCTCCGTTTATATCAATCTTGTCGAACATCCGGCGAGGATGCAGTGCGGGGTGGAAATAGCCGCGACCGAATTCGCGCCCAGCTATCGCCGAGCCACTATCATGCAGGCGAGTTGCGCAGGTTTGGGTCTGCTGTCCTCTCTCGCAGCGGGGCTCGCTGGGGCAAGTCTTTGGTGGCTGTTTGCCGGCGTCCTGCTGGGCAGTGTGATCCCGTTTACCCTGATAGTGATCCTGCCCACCAACAAGCGGTTGCTCAGCCCAGCACTAGATCGGCGGTCAGCCGAAGCAGAGCGCCTGCTCGCACGCTGGGGTAGGCTTCACGCGGTGCGGAGCATCCTCAGCGGCATCGCGCTGCTGCTATTTCTGTATTTGACGATCTTCGGAAAGGCTATCTGAGACCCTAGCCAACGTAACCTCGAACGATCCGGTATTGTCGTGCATCAGTCCCATCGCCGTGAGAACACGCCCCAGTGCAATCACGGGTCGAAACATCCAGTACTTTCGTCGAATCGCAGCCATCGCTCGTTCGTGCTCGGCACGGTCGGTGAGGAAACGAGCAGTGCCGTCGAAGCTCTCACCAGCAATGGACAGCCTGATTTTTGACATCTTCTGAACCTTGCGCACCCACTGACGGTTGATGTTTGCTGTGCCGATGTACAGCTTGTTGTGCTCCGCAAGAAGTCCATACACACATAACAAGGTGCAACTTTCGCGAGTGACGCTGACGTAAACTGTTACCTTCCAGCCACAACCTGAAAGTTTCGTCGCCAACCGTTTATGCGCAGGACCGCACAGTTCCTCCGATCACTGCTTTCTATCCTTCTTATTACAGCCGGCGAAGGCGTTCAGTTTCTGTGGTTAGC
>Ga0210408_10002706_pt1 | contig 16967 bp, 19 predicted proteins | sample IncBWH4MmetaG_FD_155471 | JGI IMG/M metagenome (GOLD analysis project Ga0210408, IMG submission 155471) | Forest soil microbial communities from Barre Woods Harvard Forest LTER site, Petersham, Massachusetts, United States - Inc-BW-H-4-M | ecosystem: Environmental > Terrestrial > Soil >...
TGGTGAAATACTTCGCGACGGCGCTCGGGCCGCGTGGCATCCGCGTTAACGCGGTCGCGCCGGGCGTGATCGACACCGACATGTCGAACCTCGTGAAGACCGACGAGGGCAAGTCCTTCGTTCTCGGCATGCAGGCGCTCAAGCGGATCGGCCAGCCCGATGATGTCGGCTCGGTTGTGGCATTCCTCGCCTCGCAAGACGCGCGTTGGATCACCGGCGATACCATCCGCGTCGATGGCGGCTCGAAGCTGTGAAGTTGGAACCCCGCGAGCAACGACGCACGCCGGCTTCCTTCCGGCCGCCATTCCACCGAAAAGCGAGGAACGCGCACATGACCAGCACCACACCGAAGCAAAACAAGGCCCTCGTGCTCGAAGCATTCGATACGCTGTTCAACAAACGCGACTACGCGGCGGCGTCCCGCTTCTGGTCGGACGAATACATCCAGCACAGCGCTCATATCGAACCCGGCCGCGAAGGCCTGTTCGAGCTTATCCGCAGCCTCCCCGACAGCCTGCGCTACGAGCACAGCCTCATTCTCGCGGAGGGCGACTACGTCATCGTCCACGGGCGCTTTTCGGGCACCGGACGACCGGGCCGCGTGGGTGGCCACCGACGTGGTGCGGATCGAGAACGGCGTCCTGGCCGAGCATTGGGACGTGCTCCAGGACGAGGCGACCCGAGCCGAATCGAAGAGCGGATTGCCCATGCTCGGCTTCCCCGCGTGACGCAAACCAACGCTCAGGAGCAGCGGCGACGTGAAGGTCCCGATGAGCATCAACGCAACCGCATCTTCGTCGTCTCGAGGCGGAGCGCTGTCGTGCAACGTCACGACGGTCGTCGCCGTGGCCGCGGCGATGACCTTCTCGGCAAGCGGCGCCGCGCCCAAGGTCAGCGACAAATCATTTTCACTTGATAAGAGCGCATGTACGCCCACCTTAATGTTGCCGGCGAGCTTGACATAACAGGAGGCATCCCCAACTGAGAGTATGTACGCATATCGTGCCTTCAGTGGCGCGATTGGACCATTGCCCACAGCAAGGCGGTGCCTGGAGTGTGGCGAAGAAGAATGAAGTGGAAGCCGGCAATCGACATGAACAAGGCTTTCGAGTTGGAGACCTTCCTTTCAACAAGACCTGGAGATAGCCATGATCAAGTCCCCGACGATCCTCACCCGTCGCAGTCTATTTCGCACCGGCGCCGGGCTGGCGGTTGCTGCAACGGCAGCGCCGTTGCTCAACCCCGCTTCGGCCCGGGCGGAGGACGCCGGTCAAGCCGGCGCGCAACCCGTCAACGGCGATGGCTTCTATCGCTTCAAGATCGGCGACTTCCAGGCGACCGTGATCTCGGACGGCTATGGGCAGATTCCGGTCTGGCCGACCTTCGCTATGAACGCCTCTGAAGCTGAGCTCGCTCCGGTATTGAAGGCAAACTTCATGCAGCTGGCGATCCAGATCACGAACAACATGTTGGTGGTTGACACGGGACGAGAACGTATCCTTGTCGATACCGGCTGGGGTGAGAAACTCGGCCCATCCTTCGGCAACTTTCCAGCGCTCGCAGCGAACCTGCGGCGGGCCGGAATCACGCCAGAGAGCATCGATCTGGTCGTGATATCGCACGGTCACCTGGACCATATCGGCGGCTTGGTGACGAAATCGGGCGCGCCGGCGTTTCCGAAGGCTCAGTTCGTCTTTGTCGACACGGAGTGGAACTACTGGACTGGCAGCCGTTACGAGAGCGAGGTCAACAGGTCGTCCATGCCTGACCCGTTCAAGAAGGGCACGATTGCCGCGGCTCGAGAGAACTTGCCACCGATCGCCGACCGATCCCGGTTCGTGAAGCAAGGCGGCGAAATCACAACCGGCGTGCACTATGTAGCGGCGCCGGGACATTCGCCGTCCCATGCCTCAATCTTGTTCACCTCGGGCACGGAGCAGTTCATGCATATGGGCGACATCGCCCATAATCCGGTGACGAGCCTCCAACATCCCGACTGGACGCCGGTTTTCGACTACGAGCCCGCGCAGGCGATCAAGTCTCGCACGACCATTCTGGACCGCGTCGCGACCGACCGGGTCATGGCGATGGGCTATCATTTTCCGTTCCCGGCTATCGGACATGTCGTCCGACGCGACACAGCCTACCGCTGGGAAGCCGCCCAGTGGGCCTGGTAGCGAGCGGATGACATCTCTCTGGAGCCACGCGATGTCTTTCAAGCAGGAGCGCTTCAGAATCGCCGTCCTGGACGACTACCAGCGCGCCGCTCTTTCGCTCGCGGACTGGTCGGTGTTGGAAGCCCGGGCGATTGTCACTGTATTTAACGACCATCTCGCGGATTCCGACGCCGTCGTCGAGCGCCTGCAGCCGTTCGACATCGTCTGCGTGATGCGGGAGCGCACGCCGATGACGCGTGCCATCATCGAGCGCTTGCCCAAGCTCCGCATGATCGCGTCGACGGGGAGCCGGAATGCCTCGATCGATCTGAAGGCCGCAGAAGAGCGGGGCGTGCGGGTCGTTTATACGGGCTACACCTCGGCGCCGACGATCGAGTTGACCTGGGCCCTTATCCTGGGCGGTGCCCGCAATCTCGTCGCTGAGAACACGTCACTGCGCGGCGGTGGATGGCAGCTGTCGGTCGGTGATGACATGGCCGGGCGGACGCTCGGTGTCCTGGGTCTCGGCAACGTCGGCGGTGCGGTGGCACGGATCGGCAACGCCTTCGGTATGAAGGTGATCGCCTGGAGTCAGAATCTCACGACCGGGCGCGCGGCTGAAGTGGGCGCCACACTCGTCTCGCGGGACGAACTGTTCCAAGAGGCGGATGTCGTCACCATCCATCTGGTGCTCAGCGGAAGGACGCGCGGCCTTGTCGGTGCGACGGAACTGGCACTCATGAAGCCGACGGCGCGCCTGGTAAATACGTCGCGCGGGCCGATCGTGGTCGAGGCAGACCTCGTTGCTGCGCTTAAAGCTAAGACGATCGCCGGCGCAGCCGTCGATGTCTTTGACCAGGAGCCGTTGCCGCTCGACCATCCGTTCCGCGCGCTGCCGAACCTGCTCGCAACGCCGCATATCGGCTACGTCTCCCGCGGCCTTTTCGCTCGCTTCTATCAGGATACGGTCGCGAACATCTATCGCTGGCTCGATGGCCAAGCGGTGGAGGTCGTCGGAGCTTAGAGAAGGAAGAAGAGAAATGCTGTCGAATAATTCCGGTGTTGAGCGCTTGTCGCACGCCGCTCTGTCCCGTTCCCGGTTTCTCCGGCTCGCTGCGGGCTCGCTGCTTCCATTCGTCGGCTTGCGCCTGTCGGTTGCCGCCGCCCCGAACCCTGAACTGGCGCAGAACAGTGGCTCGCCCGGGACCAAGGATCGAGCGGCGCCGGGCCGCATTGGGGCCATCCTGGTAAGCCGGTTCGGACCGATCAAAATCCATTCCTATCTCAGCCCCGCCGAAGGCCTTCATGTCAATACGCAGATGGTCGAGGGGCCAAATGCGGTCGTGATCTTCGATGCTCAGCTCCTGCTGCCGTATGCCGACGAAGTTGCGTCATATGCGCAGACGCTCGGCAAGCCCGTCGAGCGGATCATTCTCTCGCATGCGCATACCGATCACTGGGGCGGTCTTCAGGTTCTGACGGAGCGTTTCCCCGACGCCCGCGTGTTCGCCCTGGACGGGATCGCTGACCAGATCCGTGCCAGAGGCCCAGCGCGGCTCGATGGCCTGAGCCGGACTTACGGCGACAAGGCCGCGACGAAGGTCACCGTCCCGACGGAGACAATCACCGAAGGTCCGCAACGCATCGACGGCGTCACCTATGACTTCAAACGGTTCGTCGACGGCGAATCGGATTTGCAACTCGCCGCTCTACTGCCTGACCAAAAAGTGTTGATGGCGTTCGACCTGGTGTTTTCACCCAACCAACACGCTTTCACCGGTGCGAATCAGTTCGATCACTGGATGATCGTTCTCGAGTCGCTCAAGGCGCTTCAAGGCTACGACACGATCATCATCGGGCATGACACGCCCGTCGGCCGCTCCGCGATCGACAGCACGATGACCTACCTCAAGCGCGCCAAGGAGATCCATGCGGCTTCCGCCGACGCGAAAACCTACAGCGAGCACCTAAAAGCCGCTTTCCCCGATCTGCAGCAGGCCGGCTTCGTCGATTTGTCCGCCAGTTACCTTTACGCCACGCCCCATTGAACGGCGCGAGCCAGCGAGGCTTGGGCGTGACGTGTAGCGCCCTGTTCGACCCCAATCAGCAAAGGACCTGACGATGAGTGCAGTCAACGCCAGCAACAATACTCTTCAATGGAATGTACTCACGATAAGGCGTCCCGGTCTCACCCGCGATTTGCCATCGGGCAAGGAAAACCTGATGTGGGTGGCGAATTCATCGACGCTTATCTACGGTGAGCGCGATGCCGTTCTCGTGGACACCTTTCTCACGATTGAGCAATCGAAGACGCTGTTGGATTGGGTCGTCGCGAGCGGCAAGAATCTCACGGCGATCTATGTCACCCACGGACACGGCGATCATTTCTTCGGCCTCGCGTCGCTGCTGGCGCGTTTCCCGCGCGCCAAGGCGGTCGCGACAGCCGAGGTCGTCGGGGCCATGCGCGAGCAGCTCTCGCCGGCCTCGATCGAGGGCTTCTGGCGTCGGCTTTTTCCCGGCGAAATTCCAGACCGCCTGCTGCTCGCCGAGCCGCTCGAATACAATGAACTGGAACTCGAGGGGCATAAGCTTGTCGTGGTCGATGCCGGGCGGACCGATACCGCTCACTCAACGTGCCTGTACGTCCCGTCGATCGGCCTGATCGTCGGCGGGGATGCCGTCTACAACGGAATTCATCCCTATCTCGGCGAGACCGATAGCGGGAGCCGGCTTGAGTGGATCTCCACGCTCGACAAGCTTGAGGCCTTGAAGCCGAAGGCTGTAGTCGCCGGGCACAAGGTACCAGAGAACAAAGATGATCCCCGCATCATTGCCGAGACGCGCCAATACCTTCGCGATTTCAACCGCCTGAATGCGAAAACAACGACCGCGCGCCAGCTCTACGACGCAATGCTGGAAATCTATCCCGATCGCGTCAACCCGGGCTCTCTCTGGGGCGCGGCAAACACCGCCAAGAAGCAGGCGGGAGACTCAGTCTCCGCCGGGACCTCAACCTTGGGACGGAGCCAATCCCTTGCTCGTTGATCGGTAAGTGCGCGGGTGGAGCGGTCGTACGGTCGGATTTAGAGGAGCATGGCCATGAAAGCCGCAGATATCATGACACGCCGGGTGATCTCGGTCGCACCGGAGGCATCCGTTCTCGAGTCGGCGCGCTTGATGCTCCAGCACAGGGTCAGCGGCCTGCCTGTGATCGACGCGGCAGGCAGGCTCGTCGGCGTCGTGTCCGAGGGGGATTTCCTCCACCGCGTGGAGACCGGAACCGAGCTCAAGCGCACGCGCTGGCTCGAGTTCATCGCCGGGCCGGCGCGGCTCGCCACCGAATATGTCCATTCCCATGGTCGCAAGGTCGCCGACGTAATGACCGGCGAGCCGGTTACTGTCGGCGAAGATACGCCCGTCGAAGAGGTCGTGCGCCTGATGGAAAAGCGCCGTATCAAGCGATTGCCGGTCATGCGCGGGACCAAGGTGGTCGGGATCGTCAGCCGCGCCAATCTGCTTCATGCGCTGGCCAGCGTCGCGCCCAGGGCGCCACTGGCCGCCAAGGACGATCTGGCGATCCGCGACCGCGTGCTGGACGAGCTTGCGAAACAGCCGTGGGCGCCACCCAATCTAATTGACGTCACTGTCCGCAATGGAGCAGTCGAATTGTGGGGCGTCGTCACCGCCGACCATCAGCGCGACGCGGCGACGGTAGTAGCCGAGAATATCGCGGGCGTGAAGAAAGTCGCCAATCACCTCGCCTGGATCGATCCGATCTCGGGGATGATTATTTACGAGCCCGATGCCGAGCAAGGGCCGAAGAGCGCTGCGTAACAAGCGAAGTCTAATCGAAGTCCGCGGAACGGGATTAATATCATGAACGACAATCGACCAGCACCTCGGATCACAAGGAGCAACGGCGGTCCTGATTTTTTCGGCTCTGAGGGTTTGATCTGGACGAGAGGCATTATCCTACGCATCTGCCGTCCCAAAGCAAAGGAGACCACCTCATGCCGCTCGCCAAAATCCACGTAGTCGAAGGCCGGTACGACGAAGGCCGGATCGCCAAAGTATCTGGCGCTGTCCAAGCGGCTTTGATGAATACGCTTCACGTGCCGCCCGAAGACTTCTACCAACTTATCTTTGAATTTCCCAAGAAGCGGTTTCTTCACACACCGTCATTTGTTGGCATGCATTATACCGACGACCTGATTATCCTCGATCTCACCTTCATCGAAGGGCGGTCGAAGGAGACGCGGCTCGCACTCTTGAAAGACGTCAACACCCGCGTTGCCGCCGCGGCCAGCGTGTCACCCGACGACCTGATGATCACGCTCTACGAAGCTCCCGGCGAGAATTTCTCATTTGGCCAGGGCGAGGCGCAGCGCGCCAGCGCCGTCCCGCGCGAACAAGAATCGCATGCCTCTCGGTCGTGGCCGAGAGCGCCATCAGGAAGGAAACATGAGTGAGCCCACCGTGAGCCAGATTGGTCGCGCGTTCCGGTTAGAAGCGTCGATGTAAACATAGGAGATTCCCATGATCCGCAAGGCGAAAGCGGTTTGGCGCGGCACGGGTCGCGCCGGCAGCGGCGACCTCTCCACTGATTCCGGTGTACTCGCCCAGACCCCCTATTCTTTCAAAACTCGCTTCGAGAACGAGGAGGGCACCAACCCGGAGGAGCTTATCGCCGCCGCACACGCCGGCTGTTTCACTATGGCACTCGCCTTTCAGCTGCAGGGCGCAGGCTACGCCCCCACGGAGCTCAGCACCGAGGCGGCCGTCACTCTGGATCCAGACGGTCAGGGCTTTCGCATTACCCGCTCGGCTTTGTCGCTGCGCGCCAACGTGCCGAACCTGGACCAAGCGACGTTCGCCCGAATGGCTGGGGAAGCCGAGAAGAACTGCCCGGTCTCCAAGGCCCTGAACGCCGAAATAACACTCGACGCCAAGCTGGTGTGAACTGTTCCTCGACGGCTCGTCACATTGCCCGGGGAGATGCCACCATGACCAGCCTCACCAACAAGACCGCTCTCGTCACCGGCGGGTCGCGCGGAATGGGCCGTGCGACCGCGCTCGCGCTTGCCGCCGCCGGCGCGCGCGTCATCGTCCACTACGGTCGCAACGCCGATGAAGCCAAGTCGGTCGTCGGCCAGATTCGCGCGGCCGGCGGGCGCGCCGATGCTATCGCCGCCGACCTCGCCGCCGCGGACCGCGCCCACAGGCTTGCCGCGCAGGTGCGCCGCCTGATCGGCGACCGGCTCGACATCGTCGTGTCGAACGCGGGGATTTCCAACGCGGCGGGGTTCGAGGACATCACGGTCGAGGACTTCGATAATCTCTTCGCCGTCAACGTCTGCGCCCCGTATTTTCTCCTCCAGCAACTGCTGCCGATGCTCGGCAGCGGCAGCGCCATCGTGTTCCTGTCTTCGCTCGGAGCGCGGACGGCGGTCGGCGCGCTGGCGGCTTACGCCAGCACGAAGGGCGCCATCAACACGCTGGTGAAGTATTTCGCTGCTGCCCTCGGCGCGCGGCATCCGCGTCAACGCGGTCGCACCGGGCGTGATCGACACGGACATGTCGAACTTCACCAAGACCGAAGACGGCCGCGCCGTCGTCATGGGAATGCAGAGCCTCAAGCGGATCGGCACGCCCGCCGACGTGGCTTCGGTCATCGCCTTCCTGGTCTCGGACGAGGCGCGCTGGATCACCGGCGACATCGTCGCCGTCGACGGCGGCTCGAAGCTCTGAAGGGGCCGCCCAATTCCTTTTTCGATCTCGGTGGAGCAAAAGATGAGCACCTGCATCGCATGTTCCGGGCAATAAGGCGGAATGACGATTCGGAGAAAAGTCATCCCGCTTTAGGTGCGCAATGTTGTCCGGAATTGAAGTGAAGGTGATCGACGCAGTCAAGTTATCCGCAGCCCAAGGAGGCCACCATGATCGGGGGAATTCCTGCCGACGTACTTCTGCAATTCCATGTTGCCGTCAGCCTGATCGCCATCGCGTCCGGCCTCGTGGTCTTGTACGGCCTGGTGGCAGCAAAGCCTCTCGCCGGCTGGACCGTCCTATTTCTCGCCACCACCATCCTGACCGGCGTCACCGGGTTTCCGCTTGCGCCGTTCGGCTTGGATCCGCCGCGCGTCGTCGGGATCATCCTGCTCGCGCTGATGGCCGCGGCCGTCGTCGGGCTCTACGTGTTCCATCTTGCCGGCGCATGGCGCTGGATTTACGTCGTCGCCGCGGTGATGGCGCTCTATTTGAACTGCTTCGTCGGTGTCATCCAGGCGTTCCAGAAGCTGGCCTTCCTGCACGCGCTGGCGCCGACCCAATCGGAGCCGCCGTTCGTCATCGCCCAGGTTGTCCTGCTCGTGACCTTCGTCGTGCTCGGCGTCCTCGCCGTGATAAAGTTCCGACCGGGGACTGAAGCGGTCGCGTCGGTGGGGGTGCCGAAGGGGCTTTAGAGTGCGACGGCTTTTCTCGCATTGCCATCGCCCTCCGCCGTAGGAGGCAGCGATAACTATCAGAGAGCGCGGCGCGTGCCCCCACTCGCTCCTCACTATGGTGTCAAAGCCGAGGTGCAACCACCTGAGTTCCAAAGATGCAATCGCCTGGTTTCTTGGCAGTGATACGAATGTATTCATCGAGCAACTGCCGTATCTGCTCCGTCAGCTCGAATCTGATCGGCTGCCTCGCCTTCTTTTGTCGTACCGTGACTCTGTCCAAGGCATGTCCGTGAGGTGCAACATCTTCTACCTTTACCCGAACGACGTCACATGCGCGGAGTTTGCTGTCGATAGCGAAATTGAACCTGGCTAGGTCGCGGATTCTCCCTTCGACTTGGAGCTTCGTCCGGATTGACCAGACGTTCTTGGGTCTGAGCGGCGGCTTAGACCCGGTCAATTTGCCCTTGTTCCAGGGAATGCGCTTCGAGGCGCTTCGACTTGGATTCTCATTCTGCGTGGCCCCATCTCCTCAGCTATGGAGAGGACCAGCATGCATCGCGCGGTGGTTACGCGGTGGTTCCTTTATGAAGAGAGCTGTTGGTGAACAGAGATGCGACGTATAAAGCTTACATATATCAAAGGCTTGCTGGCGCGTCGGAAGGGATTCGAACCCCTGACCCCCAGATTCGAAGTCAGCTGCTGCGCCGATTTTGGCTTCTGCGCATCGCAGCGATCACCTGACCATGTGCCCGACTGGCTTCGATTCCTCTCGCCCGATTGTAGTATTTGGTGGTGGTGCGCAGATCGCTGTGCCCAAGCAGGTCGCGAGCGACGCCGATCTGATCGGGCGCTGAAAGAGCCCAGGTTGTTGCCGCGGCATCCCGTGCGTCGTGAGGGGAAATGTGGAAGCCAAGGCGACTCGTGAAGTGCCGGCCAATGATGAGTCCGATCGCTGCATATGAGAGAGCACCGCCATAGGGATTCAGCCAGAGCGCCGCGCAGGGCAGGCGCCGTAGCATCCGTGGACGAACGATATCGAGATAGATAACAAGATATGGTTCGAGCAGTTTGGGAACTGGAAACTCGATCGGCGTTCGCGTCTTCGTCTCGTCGCGTGGAATGATGACAAACCAGTCATCGCCCTCCCGGACAAGGTGCCGACCGATTTCAATCGCGGCGAAGTTCTTGCGCCGGAGCGGGACGTGTGAGAGGAGCCCGAATATCAGGCCGTCACGGTAACGAATGGCATCACGCATGGTGATCGACGCGTCCAATGCCGGCGTGCTTTCGTCCATCAGCTGCTGCCCCAGCTCGAGCAGCTGGAGGCTGGTAATGACGGGGCCGCCTTTCGAATGTGCGGGCGCGCCAGCCTGGAGCCGCCGCTTGACCGCCTTCAGCCATTTCCAGTCGCCCTCCGGCGTCATTACCCGAGCGGCATTGTAGAGCGTATCAACCTGGGCCGCGACCGATCGGGGAGTGTTGGTCTCAGCGAGGTGGGCCGCGAATGATCGGATGCGTTGGAGGGTAAGGCGTTCCGTCGGGGCGATTCCCAACGCGGTGGGTTCATGGATCGCCAGGAACCCCAGGAAGCGCCGCCATACGAACAGATAGTTATTTTGCGTGCTCTTGGCCAAGCGAGCACCGGCTGCAGCGGCGAAGGGATCATCGCTGCCCATGGCTTGCTCCCAGAGCAGCCGGTCGTCTGCCGGCCATTGCCCATAGGGTAGGTATAGTCGCGGTTCGCATCCGCGCATGAACTAATCCTTTCGCGCCGGAAGTGTCCGGCGAGGTCGCCGACGGCCCAACTTGGATTCTCGAAGCTTCATGATCAGGTCAGCGTGAGCTCGACCGGCTCGACGGGTGTCGATGCCGGCGTAAAAATTCGTGGTCGTTTTCAAGTTCTTGTGCCCGAGCAGCTGCCGTAACAACTCGTACGCGCCCGGGTTGGCGTCCAGGCCGATCTTAGCGGCCAGATGTCGGAACTGGTGCGGAGTGATCTTCACCCCCAGATGCCTCTGAACGGTGGTCTGGATAGTGAGCTTGATCGCAGCCTGGCTTCTCGGCTTGCCCGTCAAGGAGACAAACACCGCGTCGGGCCGCTTACCGATCACTGCGGGGGCGATCTCGTTTCGGTAGACCTGGAGGCGCTCGGCAAGCACCGTCGGAATCTCGAACTCGAGCGCAAGGTCGTTCTTGACCTCGTCGGCCCTGAAGGTAACCAGCGCCGGCTTGCGACGTCCTTGGGGCCAATGTAGGTGCGCGTCGAAGCTCAGGGATGCTAGGTTCTGCATGCGTAGCGGTACGTGGTTGAGAAGGTCGATCGCAAGAGCAGTCTGCAGGGCGATGAACGGCCGCCGCTGCGTTGCCAGGCGGCGCCGCGCTGCGTGCCACAGCGCATCCGGCAGCTGAACCAAAGCTGCAAGCAGGCGTGGGTCATCGAACCGGCGCAATAGCTTTTGGTTCTTCTCGGTGAGGCCGGTCGGCAATGTTCCGAGCTTGCGGCGCAGAGCCTTGAGTTGGCTCAGCGCGTCGGCAGGAAGTTTTGCCCACTCCGCACCGATCGCGATCAGCGTTTCGGCAACGCCATTACCGAAGAAGGACAGCGTGCGTCCGTCCTCCCTCCATCGATGGCGCAGGATTTCCCGGAACGTATCGGGTTCAAGAAGGCTCGCCAAAGAGGTGAGGTTCTTCACGGGGATCCCGGCCGCAACCGCCACCCGCGCAGCCGAATGGATCTGGGTTCGCCGTAGGACCAGGGTGCTGGTTGCCAGGGCCCTTGCCCGAGCACCCTCGCTGAGGGGGTCGAACACGCCCGCCCAGCGGAGGTACCGCTCGGCATCCTCCTGGAACGAGGTTGGGAGCCGCAACCAAGGAATTCCGGTCGGTGTGGGCCTGTTGGTTGGCACCGTAACCGGGCGCAAACCGGCGGGCTGGTGGTGCCTTACAAGGGCGTTCCACGTCCTCGCGACCGTGCCGGGCAGTTTGGGAAGATTCCTGACCAGGCTCGCCCCATCCAGTTCGGCGATGAAGCGCTCGATAGTGCCGTCGTTGACGGCTTCCGGGGCAATCCGGCGCAGGCTCGCCCATCGGCCGAAGCGTGACAGGCCGTTGCGGACCCGCTGGTTGGCAGTTGCAAGGAGCCGGGCCCAGGACTTATCGAGGTCGAGGCCCGCGGTCTTGAGCATCGGTCGCAGGCCCGAGGCATCGATGGCGGCGGCGAGGGCGCTGCGCAGGTTCGCCCAGCGCTTCGGCGACACCTTCGCCTGGGCCGGGACCATGTCGTCGAGGGTCCGGCGGATCACGCCCAGATCGAGGGGAATGTCCGCCGGCGGCTGGCCCGTCAGTTTTGCGAAGCTTGTGACCGCGGAGCGCAGGTCGCGCTTGCGGCTGGCCGAGAGAGCGTCGTCGCTGCCGAGCCGATCGAGGACGCTCTTCAGGGTCGGCGTGGCGGCCGCCTGGGCAACGGGACTAGGCTTCATGGGCTGGCTCCATGGATTTGACCCCCGCGGTCAGGGTTGGACCGTGACGGACCGGGCGTGACATTCGGGAAGACTATAGCAGCGAAGTTTGATCCTCTCTGTGATGATAGTATTCCCGACAATCCGAAAATGTATGACATACCAAGACTCTAGATGACTGGCAGTGACACCGCTCAAACGCTCCGAGTCAGCCGGCGACCTGGCTAAGTTTCCTGGTGCAGCGTCAAAAATTGGCGCAGATCGCCTTCGCCAATTCGAACCAGGGCGCCGAACCGATGCACTTTGAGATCGCCGGATCGGATCCACCTGAAGACCGAGCGCTGGCTGACGGAAAGGCGCTCCGCGACCTCAGAGATCGTGAAGAATTTGATTTCGCTGCGAACGGTTCGGGTGCGCTTTGCATCGCCTCGATTCGAGTTCTCGGCCGCCATCAGCGCACCTTGTCGATGGCGCAGGGCTCGGGTTCGTCAGCAGACCGCACTGCGACTGCGGGAAGCTTCGCCACCCAGGCACGCAGGTCATCGGCGAGGATCAGCGTGCGGCGACCGCGCTTGACCGCTCGAAGTTCGCCCAACTTGATTGCTTGGTACAGTGCCGTTCGACCGGTGCATGCGACGGCACAAGTCTGGGCGACCGTATAGGCTAATTGTGCGTTCATTTTCGATCTCGCCACCGGAAAGCCGGGATGGTCCCGACAACCCCGCTCACGTTCGTCGCGAGCAGTGGCGAAATCGATAAGCAGCGACGATCGATTTTGTCACGCCGCAAGTGCGGCAGACGGCGCAATGCCGTATTTGCGTCTCTATCGGCGGCGCCCCGCAGCTCGCAGGATTGTATCGTCGGAAACGGGGTGGAGGCCGGCCGCCTTTAGCTTGTCTCCTACCTCTCGGCAGAGCACGGCGTTTGGTTTAGCAGCTTGGTCAGGAACACCATCCGGATAAAGCGCGCTAAGTGTATTTCGTGCACGTTCTCGGGAAGGGAGTCTCCTGGCAGGACGCTCATTGAGCTCGCCGTTAGCGGGCATTGTGCGACCAATCTCAGGCCATTTCTGCACAACTTCTTCCCGTCGCAATAGAACATCGGTAATTGCGCGGTGATAGCCAGGCTCGCCATCGCGGGACCGTGCGGACGGAAGCCGAACTCCGGACGGGTGGGCGTGGTCCTTCAAAGCGGCAGCCGGAAATGACCGGATTGATAGAACCTCAATCACCGGTGTTCCGGACGACCCCATATAATGGTGGTTCGGAAACATCACGTGTTTGAGGTGCAGGCGATAGTCGTTCCATTCTTCCGGCGAAACCGTCCGACGCTCGCTGCCGTCGACGCAACCCGACGCAGCGAGTGTTCCGGCCCTCAGTTCCCGATGCAACTCTTGCAGGGTCGCTGTCCCTATTTGGCGGATCCTTTGCAGCGGGAGAGTTCGCGTCTCGATCCAGAACGCCGCCTCTTGCAGTGACCAGACTTTTGGGTGACGCACCATCATTTTTACCATTTGACACGGCGCCAGTTAGCACAAATACAAATGTCCGCGAAAGGCTGCTGCCGCTGATGAGCGCAGCCAAGTACGCCGATCATCTGACCTCGATCAAGATGAACGGCCTGCGCGATGAGATCACGCTGTTCGAAGGCATGATCCTCGATGGCCGCAACCGCTGTCGCGCCTACATCGAACTTGGCGTCGAGCAGCCCTTCGTACAATTCACGGTCATGTCCCGAGTGGTCGTGTAGCTCGGCGGTAGCGAAGCCGCTCGCGAGCGCGCGCCCATAAACCACCGATGACCGACGAGATGATGAACCTTCGCGCGCTCCAGGAAAAGAGTTCCGACGCCGATCTTTTGCGCGAGATGATCGGCTTCACCGCCCAGCGATTGATGGAGCTAGAGGTCGAGGGGCTGACCGGGGTAGGCTACGGCGAGAAGAGCGTGGAACGCCTGGTCCAGCGCAACGGCTATCGTGATCGGACGTGGGAGACCGCGCCGGCACGGTCGAGCTGCGCATCCCCAAGCTGCGCAAAGGCAGCTACTTTCCTGGTTTTTTGGAGCCACGAGGGCTGGCCGAGAAGGCGCTGGTCGTGCAGGAGGCTCGAACGGTTGAACGGCGAGATCAAACGACGGACTGACGTCGTCGGCATCTTCCCCAACGAAGATGCCATCACCCGTCTGATCGGTGCGCTGTTGCTCGAGCAGAATGACGAAGGCGCAGGAAGCCGGCAGACTCGTGTGCGAGCAGCGGGCGCGATCGAGCCGCGGGAGGACTCTAATGTTGACTCAAAGCTCCGAGTCGACCACCGAGGTTCAGCGCGCCCAATGCCCACTTAACCCCTCTTCAGGGTAGCGAAAGCACTCAGTCCCGCTCCGCTGTGGAGTGTAGTAGTCGCTGTTAGGGCAATCGCTGGGGCTTTAGGTTCCCGGAGAGGCGAAACATAGGGCAACATCAACACGTTACGCACGCGAAGCGGCGGAGATGATCTCCGCCAAACCAGCTTGCTCGCACGCCCGTCGCTGCGGCGGCTCTGGGGGGCAGCGCCAAGGCGCAGAGCGTCAACAGAACGCCTGCCCAGAAATCGGTCAAGCGCAGTAAGGCGATGGCCGCATGGAAGCGCTACGTCATGCGCGCATCACTCTGTTCCAGTCAAAATGATAACCGACTGCATCAAGTTCTTTAGCCAGACGCTGCTTCCAGGCTCCCGCAGGATCCAGGGGCGTCCACGCTATACCCAGAATGTCAGACGGTAGCTCAAGATCGCCCGCCTTGAGGGCGCAGACCTGATTCCGGCCGAGCCGCCCGATGAAATAACCGAGCTCCAGGATAACGTTTTGCCGCGCCCGTAGTTGCTGCTTTCCCCCTTGCGGACTGCCCACATCGTCGGGCGTGAGCAGGACGATCGCAAAGCCAACGTCTGCATGCGCCTCGAACTTCTCTATAATGGTTCGGCCTTTATTCGCACGTTCGTGCAGGATGATCGGCTCTAACCCTAGTTGCTCGAGAAAGCGGGCCACGGCTTCTCGTGGCCCCTCGGCATGCCCGTGAACGATAAAGACCTTCTTGCTGGGCGCGAGCGCCTCACCGGGTTCGTCAATCGGGACACTCCCGTAAATCGGCAATAGGGTGTCTGCTCCGCGGTGCCGAGGCTGACGGGTCGCACGCCTCGGAGGAGTTGCACGAAGTCGACGGGCCATGCTTTCACCTGCGTCTCCCTCGGATATTACCCGAGAACTCCCAGGCAGTGACATTCGTTACGGACGATGGCCAAACCGCCGAAAATAGGGTCATCAGAGCGGCGGGCGCCGTGGTGAAACATAGCACCGACACGCGCCTCAGCCTGATGTCCACTTTTCATGCGATAGCGACCACGCTGCGGACATCGCGGAATGTCCGAGAAGTGCCAATAGGCGACATCAGGTCGGTGATTGGAGTCTTCCCCGCCTCAATCTCAATGTAATATTTCCTACCCAAGCGTGACCGACAGGCTCGCTCGGCACGAAACGGAAAGATCATCGCCTACGCATTGCCTCCGAAATAGGGCGCGTCTCACCATAGCGTGCGAGTAGGCGCTCAAAGCTCGCGTGCAGCGCGGTCTCGATCTCCGGCTTGTGTTCCAGCCGCGCCAGCAGCATGGCCGCCGCCTCAATGGTCGAGAGTCCGTCGTTGCGGGGCTCGCGCCGCAGCTTGCCGTAACGCGAGGGGCGCTTTGGCCCGAGCACGACGCGCTTACACTTAAGCATCCAGGCATTGCGCCACCACAGCGCCTTGGCTTGGCTCCAGGTGCCGTCAAGCAGGATGATGCCTTCGATCTCGCGCAACGCCGAATCCTGATGATCGACCGCGTCGCCTTTCTTGTTCAATACCACGATGTCGCGATCGGGCAGGACCGCCGCGGCCTTGACCGAACCAAGATAGAGGATCGCCCAGCGCTGCGGATCGATCGGGCGGCCGAGCATCTTAGTGAGGCTCGGCCAGGACAGGCCGATCTTAAGCAGCGCGTCCATGAAATGCAGCGCTGTGAGCCGCGCGGTGCCGAGGTCGCGATCCTGCTCCTGCGGATGCTGCAGGATGAGCAGCGACACCTTGTTGTCAATTCGCGTGATTCCCTCGCAGACGCACAGCGCCCGCGGCTTGAGGCAGTGCGGGCATTCGACGTTCTGATCGGCCGGGGACGCTTGTGGTGCTGCGGGGGCGGGCTGGTGGGTCATCGGGACCATATACGCCCGACCCCGGGCGGCGACAACGCGCTGCGCCCGGCAGAAAGGTGCCCTTGAACTACTTCACGTTCAAAAGGTAGCCGACCATCAGGAAAGCTAATCATGAGTGGCACGAAGGCGATGTCGGGTTCGGGTGAGACTCGGCCGTCCCGGTCAAGTCTGCCTCACGTCTGCTCTTCCGCCCATAGCGGAAGTCCCTACGCGCTCTCGCCATGTCGGAGAAGTGCCAGAAGCGGACATGACAAGGTCGACGGCAGCCGATGGACCCAAGCTCTGCTGACCGCGTATTCGGGCGTTATCGCCGGTATCACATCATGACGCGAAAGGCCTCGCCGGACCGCCGATCCGAACGGTTCCATTCGTCCGAGTCTCCCCGGCATTCGGCCTTCTGTAGGTACCGAGAATCCTATCCCAGAAGAAATGGATCACCGCGAAATTGCAGTTCGCGTGGCGGTGATGAACGAAGTGTAGTTCCTGTTTCCGTCTGAACCATGCAAACCGCTCAAGCCGCGATCCCTCTACGTGGTACTCCTTGTCGAAAAAGACGTGCGCGTAGAACGACGCCGCACATGCGGCTACCTGAACCAAGAAGAGATCGAGTGGCAATACGAGGTATGTGCACGCGCCTACCAGAAACACGGGAATGAAGAAGAAGGGCGTATTGTTGCCTTGGTCGCCAAGGTACGT
>Ga0210408_10002707_pt1 | contig 16966 bp, 10 predicted proteins | sample IncBWH4MmetaG_FD_155471 | JGI IMG/M metagenome (GOLD analysis project Ga0210408, IMG submission 155471) | Forest soil microbial communities from Barre Woods Harvard Forest LTER site, Petersham, Massachusetts, United States - Inc-BW-H-4-M | ecosystem: Environmental > Terrestrial > Soil >...
CCGAGTATGCGGCGGAGGCCAGTAGTGGTGGGTTGTTTTCGGCCTACCTCTCCACATTGTTTCTCACGCTTACGAATCCGATGACCATCTTGTCTTTCGTTGGTGTATTTGCCGGTTTGGGACTTGCGACATCACCGGATTATCTCAGCACAAGCGCGTTGGTTGGCGGCGTGTTCGTCGGTTCGGCTCTCTGGTGGCTTATACTGAGTAGTGGTGTTGGATTATTTCGGTCGCGACTTAGTACCGGCTGGATGCGCATCGTAAATCGATTGTCAGGCAGTGCTATTTTGGCTTTTGGGCTCTATGCACTTTCGACTCTTTTGTTCAGATGAGTAATAAGTTGTAGGACTTTTCACATGAACGCCTAACCATGCGATGGAGTTAGCCCCTACCATACTGATCGTCCGCACCCATGAAATGAACCCGACCGCGATCAGGCTGACTAAGCGCCAGTAGGTGCGGTCGTGTTCGCTGTCGGATCGCCTGTTCCGTAAAGGATAGCGAAGCCGGCCGGACCGGAATCAACAGCTCGCTAAAACCAACAGCGCGCGAACAAACATCGGCCTCCTGAACTTGATGGTAACACTTTCGGAAAAACAGGGGTTGGCTACGTCGCCGCGGCCGGCATTGAATCGATAGAGTCGGTGCCTTCAACAACGGGAACACTCTGGATCAGGGAATCGAGCTTATTTAGATCAACCGGTTTTACCAGGTGATGCGCGAATCCGACGTCCCGGCTTCTTCGCACATCTTCATCCATTCCGTAGCCTGACAGCGCGATCCCATAAATTGCTCGCCCCGCGCGCAACGTCTGAAAGAGCTCGTTGCCAGTGCCGTCCGGTAGTCCGATGTCGCTGACCAGGACATCAAATTCTTTAATCGCGGCCAGATCGAGCGCGGAACGGACATTGTAGGCCGGATGAACCTCGTAGCCGCGGCGCCGCAACATTTGGGTAAGAGAACGGTTCGTGTCTTCATGATCCTCGACCAGGAGCAGGCGGACCGACTTCCGCTTTGTGGCAGCGCGTGGCAGAGAGGCGGCTTCGGGAATCGCGTCTTGTTCGCATGTGGGAAAGAGAGCAGTGAACTTTGATCCGCGGTCGCGGCCGCCGCTGTGAGCGTTAATCGAACCTTGATGGGCTTCGACTAGGGCCTTGCTGATGGCCAGACCAAGACCGAGGCCACCGAGTTGGGTCCTGCCACCTTGCTCGAACGCGTGGAAAATTGTGGGCAAAACTTCGGGATCGATTCCGCAACCCGAGTCTTCCACTTCGAGTTGAAATTGCCCCTTACTGGTGTTGCTCGTGCGGATGCCAAGCTTGCCGCCATTAGCGGTGAATTTGACGGCGTTCTTGATCAGGTTCCAAAAGATTTGCTGGAGCCGCGCTGGATCTGCCCGGAGATAGACCGTAGTCGCGGCCAGCTCAGTCCGGAGTTCGAGTTTCTTCGCCTCGATTTCCGATTGGCAAATATCGAGCGCATTTCGCAAAAGGGAGTGAGCATCTACAATCTCAAAACTAAGTTGCACTTTCCCTTTGCCAATCCGGGTCAGGTCGAGAAGATCGTCGATTAGCCGCGCCTCAAGTTCGACGTTGCGACGGATGATTTGAAGAGACTCGCGCATACTTTCCGGAACTTTGCCGTCGCACTCGAGCGTCGAGACTGACGCCAGGACCGGGGTGAGGGGAGTTCGCAATTCGTGACTAAGCATGGCGAGGAACCTGTCCTTGGCCGCGCTTGTCCGTTCGGCTTCAGCACGTGCGTGTTCGGCAATCGCCTGTTCGCGAATCAGATTTTCGCGTTCCTCAGCCTGGCGCTTGATTTGCTCGGTCTTCTTGAAAAGATCGACAAACACCGAAACCTTGGCGCGAAGAATGTCGGGAACGACCGGTGTGAGAATATAATCAACCGCGCCTAACGAATAACCGCGCGAGATGTGGTTGACAGTGTCGTTAACGGCGCTCACGAAAATGATAGGCGTTGTTTCGCATCGCTGCCGTTGCCGAATCAAGGCAGCGGTTTCAAAGCCATCCATGCCGGGCATGTTCACATCAAGTAGGATGGCGGCGAAGTCCCGTTGCAGCAGATGACGAAGAGCTTCCTTACCGGATCGCGCACAGACGATTTCCTGATTTAGTTCCGCCAGCATCACTTCGTAAGCGAGCAATTTGTCAGTACGATCGTCAACCACGAGAATGCAGACTTTCTCGCCTGCTGAATGAGTCTTGGACTTGTTTTCTGCCATTAGCGAACCAACCAGTTTCGTAGGAGGGATAGTAACTCTTCGGTTTCCACCGGTTTGGCGATGTAATCGCTCGCGCCGGCGTCGATGCACTTTTCGCGGTCGCCCTTCATTGCTTTCGCAGTCAAGGCAACAATCGGCAGCTCGCTAAAGTTATAGCGCTGGCGAATCGCGCGCATGGTGTCGTAGCCATCCATTTCTGGAAGCATGATGTCCATCAGCACCAAATCGATGTCTCGCGCTTTTTCGAGCGCTTCGATACCCGCCTTACCGGTCTCAGCCGAAATAACGTTGATCTTGTATCGCTCCAACAGACTCGTCATTGCAAAGATGTTTCGAATGTCATCGTCCACGATGAGAATTTTCTTGCCGACCAGGATCTCGTTCGGGTCGTGTAATCGTCGCAGGAGATCGCGCTTGTCCGCCGGCAGTTTCGACACGTCGCGATGCAGCCAAAGCGCCACTTGGTCGAAAAGTCGTTCCGGACTGCGGACGTCTTTCACAATAATTGTTTGAGCGAGTCGATTTAGTTCTTCCTCTTCTTTACGCGACAAATCTTTTCCTGTGTAAATGATTACCGGCAGTTGCTGGTGTTCGGCGCGAATCTTCTCGATCAACTTGAAGCCGGAAACATCTGGCAACATCAGATCGAGAATCACGCAACTCATTTCCTGATCGCGAAGGGCGCTCAATCCTTCCGTTCCGGTGGGAGCTTCGATGACGTCGATGCCATCTCCCACCAACTCGCGGATGGCCGTGCGTTGGGCAGCGTCGTCGTCGATAATAAGGAGTTTCTTCGGTTTCGACGACGCGATCCCCGCTGCCCTGGCAAACAGACTTCGGATGGCGGCCGAACCAATCGGTTTCTCCAAGGCCGCCATCGCCCCGTGCTTGAGCGCGCTTTGCAAACCAAACTTAGGTCTTGCGAATGCGATGATGGGAATATGCCGGATGCTGAGATCGGACTTTATTCGTTCCAACAGTTTGCTGCCGTCGATGTCGGATAGCTGAAAATCGAGCGCAATTACGATCGGCTTATAATCGCGGGCCAGCCCTGCCGCGATGCGTCCTTGCGGAGTAACAATCGCTTTCACTCCAGCTTCATGAGCGGCGTCGAGCAACCATTGGGCGTCTGCGCGATTCTCTTCGATAATCAGAATAGTCTTATCGGACGGCAAAATGCCGAAGCGATCATCCGGAATCGAGGCATCCGTGAACACGCCAGGCGCCGGTTCGCGTCGCTTACCGTCGGGCAAAGCTGCGACAGCGGGGCGTAGAGCCGCGCCAATCTTTTCTTTTTCCCCGACCGAGTAAGAATCTGGCAAAAACAAAGTGAAGGTGCTGCCCTGATCTTCCTGACTCTTGAGCGTGATCTCTCCGCCAAGCAGCCGCGCAAGCTCCCGGCTAATCGCTAATCCGAGCCCGGTGCCGCCATAGCGCCGGCTCGTGCTCCCATCGGCCTGTTGAAACGCCTCGAAAATTGTTGCCTGCTTCTCCGCGGGAATTCCAATTCCGCTGTCGCTTACCGAAAAAGCGAATACCGCTTTCGCGCGCCTTAGCGACGGATGCTCGGCGCTCCAGCCATCAGAAACCGGTGCTACTCGCAACTCAACGTGGCCGCTCTCGGTGAACTTGAACGCGTTGGATAACAGATTTTTCAAAACCTGATCCAGTCGCTGGGCGTCGGTATAAATCGCTGGCGGCAATTTGTCGTCGATGTCGATCTTGAACGTTAGCCCTTTGTTTTCGGCGACGTGGCCAAAGGTTCGTTCCAAATTTTGCTGCATCTCCTGGAAACGAACTTCGCCGACATCGACCGTAACGGTGCCTGACTCAACCTTAGACAGATCGAGGATGTCGTTGATCAACTTCAGCAGATCGACCCCGGAATCGCGAATCGTTCTCGCGAACTCGACCTGTTTCGGGCTCAAGTTGCCTTCCGGGTTGCTTGACAATTGATCCGCCAGGATGAGCAGGCTGTTGAGTGGTGTGCGCAATTCGTGCGACATGTTCGCCAGGAACTCGCTCTTGTAGCGCGAGGTCAGGGAAAGCTGCTGCGCTTTGTCTTCCAGCGCCTGGCGCGCTTGTTCGACTTCGCGGTTTTTCCTTTCCACTTCCGCGTTTTGCTCGACCAGTTGGCGCGCTTTTTCTTCCAGTTCCTGGTTTGTTTGCTGCAATTCCTCCTGCCGGTTCTGCAATTCGGCGGCGAGCGATTGCGATTGTTTGAGAAGATCTTCCGTCCGCGTGTTCGCTTCGATCGTATTGAGAACGATGCCGATGCTCTCCGTCAGTTGATCGAGAAACGCCTGGTGGGTGGAATTAAACTGTTCCGCCGACGAAAGCTCCATCACGGCTTTGACCTGGCCTTCAAACAGAATCGGGAGCACGACGATGTTTCTTGGTCGCGCTTCGCCCAACCCGGAACTGAGTCTCACATAATCGTCCGGCACATTCGTTATCAGAATGCGCTCCTTTTCCAGAGCGGCCTGTCCGACCAATCCTTCGCCGAGTTTGAATCGGCTGTTAACGCCTTGGCGATCGCGATACGCGTAACTGGCGAGCAACTTCAGTTCCGGCTCGTTGCGGTTGCCGTCTATAATATAGAAGACTCCCTGCTGGGCCGACACGACCGGGGCCAATTCGGAAAGAATCATCCGAGCGACCGCGAGCAAATCACGCTGGCCTTGGAGCATTCGGCTGAACTTTGCCAGATTGGTCTTGAGCCAGTCCTGCTCGTTGTTGCGAGAGGTTGTGTCTCGCAAATTGCGAATCATTTCGTTGATGTTGTCTTTTACAAATGCGACTTCGCCCTGAGCGGCAACTTGAATTGAACGGGTCAAATCGCCTTTGGTGACCGCGGTCGCAACGTCAGCGATCGCGCGCAGCTGAGACGTAAGATTGCCAGCAAGCTGGTTCACGTTGTCGGTGAGGTCCCGCCATGTTCCGGCCGCTCCCGGAACGTTCGCCTGGCCTCCAAGTTTTCCTTCCACACCGACTTCGCGCGCCACCGTAGTGACCTGGTCAGCGAAAGTGGCAAGTGTGTCGATCATGCTGTTGATGGTGTGGGCCAGCGCGGCGATTTCACCTTTCGCTTCGAGGAATAGCTTTTGTTTGAGATCGCCATTTGCGACCGCCGTTACGACCTTGGCAATGCCGCGCACTTGGTCGGTGAGATTGCCCGCCATGAAATTCACTGAGTCGGTCAGGTCTTTCCAAGTGCCGGCTACACCACGCACGATTGCTTGTCCGCCGAGTTTTCCTTCGGTGCCCACTTCGCGGGCGACGCGGGTCACTTCCGAGGCGAACGAGTTCAGTTGGTCCACCATCGTGTTGACGGTGTTCTTCAACTCGAGAATCTCGCCCTTAACATCGACCGTGATCTTTTTCGACAGATCGCCAGTCGCGACCGCCGTCGTCACTGCGGCGATATTGCGCACCTGCGCGGTTAGGTTGCTCGCCATGAAATTGACCGAATCGGTGAGATCTTTCCAAGTTCCGGACACACCTTCTACTCGCGCTTGACCGCCGAGCGCACCATCGGATCCCACTTCACGGGCCACGCGCGTCACTTCCGAAGCGAACGAGCGCAATTGGTCCACCATGGTGTTGATCGTATCTTTCAGTTCGAGAATTTCGCCACGAACATCCACCGTGATTTTTTTCGAAAGGTCGCCGTTTGCGACGGCCGTCGTCACCTCGGCGATGTTACGCACCTGACCGGTGAGGTTGCCGGCCATCGAATTCACCGAATCAGTAAGGTCTTTCCAAGTGCCCGCGACTCCGCGCACGTTCGCTTGACCGCCGAGGCGTCCATCAGTTCCTACTTCCCGGGCCACGCGCGTGACTTCCGAAGCGAACGAACCGAGCTGATCCACCATCGTGTTGATCGTGTTCTTTAGCTCGAGGATCTCGCCTTTGACGTCGACGGTGATCTTTTTGGAAAGGTCACCGTTGGCGACTGCGGTCGTGACCTCGGCAATGTTGCGCACCTGGCCGGTCAGGTTCCCGGCCATAAAGTTCACGCTGTCGGTCAGATCTTTCCAAGTGCCCGCGACTCCGCGAACGTCTGCTTGTCCACCAAGTTTTCCCTCGGTGCCGACTTCTCGGGCAACACGGGTGACTTCGGCGGCGAAAGAACTGAGTTGGTCCACCATTGTGTTGATTGTGTTCTTCAGCTCTAAAATTTCTCCACGAACGTCGACCGTGATCTTCTTCGAAAGATCGCCGCGGGCGACTGCGGTGGTCACCTCGGCAATATTTCGCACCTGGCCAGTGAGGTTGCCGGCCATGAAGTTCACCGAATCCGTCAAGTCTTTCCAGGTGCCGGACACGCCTTTCACTTCTGCCTGGCCGCCCAGAATTCCTTCTGAACCGACTTCCAAGGCGACGCGCGTCACCTCTGACGCAAACGAACTGAGTTGGTCCACCATCGTGTTGACGGTGTTTTTCAGCTCCAAAATTTCGCCCCTAACATCGACAGTGATCTTTTTCGACAAATCGCCACGCGCGACCGCAGTCGTGACGTCGGCGATATTGCGCACCTGACCGGTGAGGTTGCCGGCCATGAAATTCACCGAGTCCGTCAAATCCTTCCACGTGCCCGAGACGTCGCGCACGTCGGCCTGACCACCGAGTTTTCCTTCCGAGCCTACTTCGCGGGCGACGCGGGTCACTTCCGACGCGAACGAACCGAGACGATCGACTAACGTATTGATGGTGTTTTTCATCTCGAGGATCTCGCCTTTGACATCGACGGTAATTTTCCGAGAGAGATTGCCGTTGGCGATTGCGGTCGTGACTTCGGCGATGTTGCGGACTTGTGCGGTCAAATTGCCGGCCATCAGATTCACGTTTTCGGTCAAATCTTTCCACGTTCCGGCGACGCCTTTGACATCGGCCTGACCGCCGAGTTTTCCTTCCGTGCCGACTTCGCGAGCAACCCGCGTCACTTCGGACGCGAATGAACGCAGTTGGTCCACCATCGTGTTGATGGTGTCCTTCAACTCCAAAATCTCACCGCGAACATCAACGGTGATTTTCTTCGAGAGATCGCCATTTGCCACCGCCGTGGTCACGTCGGCGATATTGCGCACTTGGGCCGTCAAATTGCCCGCCATCGAATTCACGCTGTCAGTCAAATCTTTCCATGTGCCCGCGACGCCTTTGACCTGAGCCTGACCGCCGAGTTTTCCTTCGGTGCCGACTTCGCGAGCAACGCGCGTTACTTCGGACGCGAATGAACTCAGCTGGTCCACCATCGTGTTGATGGTGTTCTTCAACTCGAGAATTTCGCCCTTAACATCGACCGTGATCTTTTTCGACAAATCGCCACGCGCGACCGCAGTTGTAACGTTGGCAATGTTGCGCACCTGGCCGGTCAGATTGCGCGCCATGAAGTTCACCGAGTCGGTGAGGTCTTTCCAGGTTCCGGACACTCCTTCGACCCGCGCCTGTCCGCCGAGAATTCCTTCCGAGCCCACTTCCCGCGCTACTCGCGTCACCTCCGACGCGAATGAACGCAGTTGGTCCACCATCACATTGACGGTGTCCTTCAACTCTAAAAACTCGCCTTTGACGTCGACAGTGATCTTCTTGGTCAGGTTTCCATTCGCGACCGCGGTCGTCACGGTTGCGATGTTGCGGACCTGTGCCGTCAAATTGCCGGCCATCAGGTTTACGTTCTCGGTCAAATCTTTCCACGTGCCCGCGACGCCTTTGACTTTCGCTTGGCCGCCCAGTTTTCCTTCAGTTCCCACTTCGCGAGCCACACGCGTGACTTCCGAAGCAAACGCACCGAGCTGATCTACCATCGCGTTTACCGTCTTCGAAGTATGGAGGAACTCACCCTGGAGAGGGCGACCTTCAATTTCACGCGCCATTTTCTTGGAGAGATCACCTTTAGCGACGGCACCGATGACGCGGGACATCTCGCTCGTTGGATGGACCAAATCTCCGATCAAAGTGTTGATGCAGCCGATCGAGTCGGCCCAACCTTCGGAGACGGCGCCGAGAGAGATGCGTTGGCTGATCCGGCCTTCTTTGCCGACGACTCGCCCGATGCGTTCCAGCTCGCGGCTCATTCGTTCATTGATTCCAATCACATCGTTGAAGGTGTCGGCCACTTTGCCCGTAAGGCCGGTCCAATCGTCGGGGAGGCGAACAGAAAAATCTCCGCGTTTGAACGCGGTCAGCGCCACGAGCAATTGCTTTAGCTCGGCGTCTTTGGCGCCGTTGAGTCGGGTGCCGTTACTAGTTCGGGTGATCGATGATGCAGTGGGAGCTTTTTTCATAGAGAGTCAGAGGACTGAATAAGCAGGCAGGGCCGGAAAAAACGGCGCTTACCGTTCGCGAGTATTGATCCAGTAACGTAAACCGCATACACCACGGCCCTGGACGAATCCTCAGGTTCATCACACCGGATCGCAGCAGGCACGAGGCCTGGCGGTAAAAAATTTGCGGGGATTTGGGGCCGCTGACGCGAACAGAAAACCGCAAGGGAACGCGCTGGCGGTCGATAGGGCCGATTTTGCTCATCATCGCGACATACTTGAGTTATCGAACCCACTTCCCTCATCATATTCTGAAAATGGCTTGGCTTGTGATTCTTGTGATTGGCGCATCCAATGCGGATATTTGATTTACGTTCACTATCGTGACGGGCACAACAACTAGAGCACTCTTACGCCCCTGCATGATTTCCACCCGCTGAATCTAACCAATCGATGAAGCCAACGGCTCCGTTGCGCTGCAATCTGAACGAGATTGCCCCCGACCCCGCCGCTCGTCCGCGTCAGCGTTCCACCCGGCGACACGCTTTTGCTCAACATGAAGTTGCCTGGCCCGCCGGGGCATGACGAGTTGTTTTTCATGACGCCGCACTTTGCGATGAACAAACAGCATAGCCGGCGCCGAGCACGACCGACAAAGTCACAGATGTTCTAAGAACTATTGGCAGTTCGGTTAGTATCGACATCGGCGGCGGCCACACATCGGGGCCCGGCGGAGATCGACATCGAACCGCCGACAAAGTTCCCACCGACAAAACGAAAATGCACAAGACATCTCCAACCGCCACGCATAAGACCGTGACCAGCGCGTGCAAATGTCATCCCTGCACCTGCCACTGATGGCCCGACGATCAGCTCGTCGGGCAATTTCTGTAATAGAAAATCTCGGAGCCTACGGGGTCCGGTACCTTTTTGTCACTTGCGGCTTTTTGGTAGCCGAAACGGAAAATCTCCGAAGGCAATTTCTCCTGCGTCGAGCCCCTGAGGCGAGGGGTCCGAACCTTTTTGACATTGCCGGGAATGCCGAGCGCAAAACCCGCCGATTTCTTACGTTATCGACTGTTCACTTAGTTGGCCGATCCCACTCATTTCAAGGCCGAGAAACTGGTCGGATTCATGAAGTAGCGATCGATGCGATCTACAAGCGGTCCGTTCGCCTCGGATTCCGCCTTAACCTTTTGCCATTCGGGGTCGGCCTGAAAAGCAGCCCAGTTCTTCTCGGCTTCCCCGCGACTAGAGTGCTCGAGGATGTAAATGAATAGCTTTTGCGAATCCGGCGCGTCTTCTGGCACCCAATAACCAACGCTTTTCATATTGTGTTTCCTGAAAATCGCATCGGTGTGATCGCCAAAGCGATTGCTGAGCGCATCCGCTTTGCCCTCATGAACGTGATACATGCGCAGCTCGTAAACGTGCTGTGGCTGGTTAGATCCCGCGAATGTGTTAAACGCGATCATGAGTGCAACGCCGCAAACAAAAGACAGGAAGCAGGTTGTTTGGATGGTAGCCAAGCCACCCGCCCGTACCGGGCCAGCATTTTGGATTTTCGTTATCGTCATAACTCCTCCTGTGTCCGTCCATCGTGACATCATTAAAATACAGCTGCGCCAGCTGTCGCGACCGCATGGTCTTGATCGCCGCTACCACCGCTGACACCAATTGCTCCTACTACTTTGTCCTCACGCTTGAGCGGGATGCCGCCCGCGAAAATCATGATCTTGCCATCGTTTGACGCATGAATGCCAAAGAACTGGCCTCCTGACTGTGAATGCTTTGCCAAATCTATGGTTTCGATATCGAACGCGCGCGAGGTGTAAGCCTTCTTCATAGAGATATCAATGCTGCCAATCCAGGCGTTATCCATACGAATGTGGGCGACTATGTTTCCGCCTTCGTCAGCCACCGCGATATTCATTGGCTGCCCAATTTCCCTGGCTTTCTTCTCCGCCGCGCTGATCACGCGCCGCGCATCATCTAGCTTCACTGCTGACATAGATTCCTCCTTGCAATTGTTTCACCACATTGTGCGGCGGTCCGAGGTACGGAAACGCGCCTAACAAATCGTCGTGCGGGCCGACCTCATCCGTGACGTTGTTGTTTGCGTACAAAGAGAAGAAACGATCAGCAACGTCGTCGGTTAGTGTCCGGCCATTGTGCGGGTAGCAAACCGGCTTGCTAGGATCGTAGGAAAGAATGTCCGGCAACAACATTCTCGCGACGTTCTTTGCCTCCTCCGGCGTGTAGCCACCCGAGTGTTCCAATTCGTGCGCGAACACACCGACAAAGCGGTCATCAGTGGCCGGCTCGCCGAGGAGGTATTCCTCTTTTTTTTCTCCGGGCAGAAAGACAGCCTGCAATGGTCTTCCACCTCTGTCTGCCTGGATCCAGCCGTCGCGAGTCTTGTCCACTGTGCGCGTCCAGACTCCTATCTTATTGCCCCCGAAGGCCGAATTGGGCAATTCGATCACGATGCTGCAAACATTTTTGTCCAGGAAGAAATCGTCCCCTGTGAACTGCATGTGATTGAAATTGCCTTCTACGTCGAAAAAGAAAGAATCGCTGCGCCAACCGAAGAAGAAACGGTAGTCGCCGGCTTTCGCTACCAGAGCCTCGCGCCCGACTGAGACCGGCGCGTTCTCGATGATTACTTCGCCGTCGTTGCACACTCCGACGGCTCGCGCGCCCTGAGTACGACGAACTGTCGCAGTCTGCTTTCCGTTTTTGGAAGATGCGAACTGCGCGCTGTAACAGATATCGGCAACGGCGTCGCCGTTTGTGTCGATCTTGAATTCGTACAGCGCTCCCTTTTTGAAGGGCTCACTCGTTGTCGGCTCCGGCGAGTCCAATCTGAAAGAGGGATGCACATTGAGGATAAGTATTGATCTGTCCGGATCGCCCGGCTTGGTGAACGCGTGAAGATCGGTCATGTCCAATCGGGCGTCTCCGCGCGGAAAATCAAAGTTGGGTCCCGAAGCGTGGTGTGACATTTGGATTTCCTTTTTGTTAGGCCGCTAGCGACCGACCTGGCCGACGTAATGCCCCAAGCGGGTTTCTACATCGCCCGGCTTGTGAAAGCCCTGTTCCAACAACTTCTTGATCCTCGTTTGCGCAGGCTGTCGCATGATCGAGGCAATGCACACATCCCATTCCGGCGCGATTTCGTAATCAGGCGGCAAACTCGCTACGTCGACGAAGCGCTTCGTCTCGCGGATCGCCCGCTTATCGAACGATGCGATCCGATTTGCTAATTCTTCGACAAACTCGTCGAGCTCTGCATCTGGCAACGAGCGATTAACGTATCCGTATTTTTCGGCCAGATTGCCCGGGATGTCGTCGGCTCCTAGAAATACTTCCAGTGCGCGTCCCCTTCCCATCAGACGCGGCAACCGCGCCATCGGTCCGCCGCCGGGCACAATCCCGGCGCCAACTTCAAAATGCGACAAGATTGCTTTTTCGCGGCTCGCGAAACGCATATCGCAAGCGAGGGCAAGCTCACTTCCGACACCGGTGGCGCGTCCACGAATCAACGCGATCGACGCAACTGGCGCACGGCTCAAGCGCACCAACATGTCCGGCAAAGGCTGCAACCCTATAGGTCCCGGCGGGAGACTGGTTGTTTCCTCAATCTTCGCGAGGAAATCGTAATGAGTGAGAAAGAAGCCATCGATTGCACTGTCAAAGACGACAACTTTGACTTGCTCGTCCGTTTCAATCGCGGTGATGACTTCATTGAGCTGTGGAATTGTGTCCGGGCCAAAGATGTTTAGCGGCGGACGGTTGATCGTTATGCGCCAGTACTGGGGTGAGCGCGGCGTGAGATATATCTGCCTGTTTGTTGCGGTGAGATCAGTTTTTTTAGACATTTTGAATTTCCTTGGTTGGATTACTTGATGACGTTGATTCATTCGAAGTGATGGCCAGTGACGATCATTGCCGGCCCGCTTTGTTGGCGGCGTCGATAATTACCGCAGCTACGTCCTTCGGCTTCGACAGCATTGGAACATGGCCGGCAGCGAGAGTTGTCGTCGTAGCGTGGATATGTTTTGCGATTGCCTGCTCGTATTCGGGAGAGAGCATCCGGTCATTAACGGCTATGAACCACGACGGTTTTGTCTTCCAAGCCGGGGTTGAGACCTTGTCGCCGAGACACTCCGAATTCCACGTACCCTGAGTTGCATAGACGATGGCTCTTTCGGCCGCAGGAACATCAGGAACGAAGTCCTCGTCTATTCCTTTGCGGGTGAGCGAAAGGAATCCAGCAGCATCCGGCTTCGCTTCGGTAAGACCAGGAGGCGGCGAATAGGGCTTGAGCACGTCGTTGGCTGACTGATTCTCGTCGGGCACAATCGCCGCGACGTAAACAAGTCCGGCAACCTTTGGATCATTCCCGGCCTCGCTAATCACCATGCCAGCCCAGGAATGGCCGACCAGAATTACCGGGCCATCCTGATTCGCAATCGCCCGCTTGGTTGCCGCGACGTCATCGGCCAGCGAAGAAAGTGGATTCTGCACGGCAACAACATGCAGACCCTTCGCTTCAAGTAGAGGAATGACTTTGGCCCAGCTCGATCCGTCCGCAAAGGCACCGTGCACCAGCACGACATTTTTTACAGTTGGCGCTGCGGCTGGTTGGTCATTGGCTAATAACGGTATGATCGCGACCGTAAAGATGAGCAATGGAACTACATGGGTTCTGACGATTCCTCTTAATAATAATGTGATGTGTTTCATGGTTGGTGGATTGGTTGCTACCCTTATTTCTTGAGTTGTAAGTCCACGTTTCTGAAAATTTCGCGGCTGGGTTAGCGGCTCTCCCTTCCAATTCCGATGCCCAGCGCAACACCGCCTGCGATGAGAAAGGCATGATGTCCGACTTCGGTTAGTCCGTCGCAGATGAATCCGCCTGCGATCAACACGAAAGCGGGAAGTGCCCAATGCGTTACGATGCGTTTGATAGTTGTAATCATATTCATGGGTAGCCTTAGAAATCCTGGCCGGTGGGCCGGATGACGATTTCATCGATTTCCACATCCGCCGGTTGCTCGATTGCGTAAGCGATCGCATTCGCGATTGACTCGGCCGGAATAGCCATGACCGATTTGTAAAATTCGCGCAGATTCTGTCTGGTCGCTTCATCCGAGCTGGCTTCCGGAAGTTCTGTAGCCACCGCACCAGGCGAGATCATTGTGCAGCGGATATTTTTGGAGTGCAGCTCCATCCGGAGCCCTTCAGTCAAGGCGCGCACGGCCGACTTCGTGGCGCAGTAAACAGTCCCGCCGGGCGCAAACACTTTGATCCCGAAAACGGAAGCGAGGTTGATGATGTGCCCCTGCTTTTGGTTTTGCATGATTGGCAGCACCGCGGCTACTCCGTGCAACATGCCCTTGAGGTTCACATCGATCATCCGGTCCCATTCTTCGACTTTGAGAGCATCGATCGGCGCGATGGACATAATTCCGGCGTTATTTACGATCACGTCGACTCGCCCAAAACCGTCGACCGCCGCTTTGATGAGTCTTTCCACTTCAGCACGCTTCGTTACGTCAACAGCGACACCAATGGCCTTACCACCTGCGCCGGAAATTTCTTTCACGGCTGCGTCGAGCCGGTCCTTACGCCGCGCTCCTAATACGACCTTCGCTCCGTATCGGGCCAGGAGTTTTGCCGTGCTTTCCCCGATTCCGCTGCTGGCTCCGGTGACTACCACTACTTTGTTGAAATTCGGCAGCATGACTTGTTTCATTTCTGTGGCTTCAAGGGTTCTGGTCATAGGTTCCTTTCTTTTCTGAACAACGATCGGCCGACCAGCACGCCATTGTGAAAGACATTGTTTCTTGCCTGAGTATTGGTTAGACCGATGCTTGCTAGCGTCCGATGGAACTCAGGCATCTGCGGTACTTCGTTGGCGTTGCGGAGATGGAAAACGTCTCGCGCGCGGCGTTAAGGCTTCATGTCTCGCAGCCAGCCCTGAGTGCGCAGATTCGCGATCTTGAAAATGAGCTCGGTTTCCTTCTGCTCAAACGCACGGCGAAATCGGTCAGCCTAACAGAGGCCGGTCGCACGTTCTTGAACGAAGCTCGCGCGGTCTTGCAACGAGCTGACGAAGGCGTGAAAAAGGCGCGAGCGGTAGCCACTGCGGATGAGACCGACCTGCACGTCGGCTACTCACCGACGCCATTCGCCGAAATTCTGCCGAAAACCTTACGGGGATTTCAAAGGGCGATGCCAAAGGTGCACGTCAGATTGCACGATTGGAGCAGCAAAACCATTCTCGATGGCGTCCGCGATGGCCGGCTTCAAATCGGATTGATAACTCGTTCCCCTAAGGCTAGTGCGCTGCGCGATGTGCGGTTTGAGGAGTTGGCTCGCCAACGCGTTTGCGTTGCGGTCGCTCCGCAACATGCGTTTGCCCGACGTCGCGCGATTCCGCTTACCGAGGTCGCGGCCGAACCCTTGATTGCCCTCACCCGCGAAGACTATCCGAATTACTATGATTTACTCTCGATCATCTTTTCGAAGGTAAAACAGAAGCCGCGCGTCATCGAGGAACACGACAGCATGTCCGGCGTCATGTCGGCCGTCGAAGCGGGGAGCGGCATCGCCGTTGCGGTAGACTTTGGTTACAGTTTCGGAAACCGAGTAAAGTTTTTGCGCCTAACTCCTGAGCCGAAACCATTTTCGGTTGGCGTCGTCGCGCGAAAAGGACGCCTCAGTCCGGCGGCGGAAGAATTCTGGCAGTGCGCAAAGAAAGCGGCATCAGCCAAATGAGGTTGCTGCGCTCGTCACGGCCTAATCAATAGTTTTTGTAATACAAAAGCCTCGGAGCCTACGGGGCTCGAACCCGCAACCTCCGCCGTGACAGGGCGGCGCTCTAACCAGTTGAGCTAAGGCTCCTCGCGAGAGGCAGACTGTAGCTGCGGCCGTATTCAGTCGCAAGGCAACCTGCCGTTTCCTTGAATTTTTAACCGGGCGCCTCGCCCGGTTGATGCTGTTTAATTTTTTCGCAACTGCGACATGGCGTCGCTTGTTGAACAATTTGTGTGCGCTAAGCGTCGAAGATTGCGAAGAACGGTAAAGTTATAATCGCAATCGATTCGGGCATGGACTGGGTTTTGAGATGAGCGAAGAACGCAGCAGAGATTTCGAAAACTTCGACGAGCCCACGTCGAATCTTCCGTTACTCGACAAACTCGATCGCGTGATCGCCGCGCTCCCACCGGGCGATCCAATCCGGCGCGACCTTCTCGATTTACGGCCGCAAGTCTCCGATCAATCGCAAATGATCGGCGAGGCTCGGCAAATGATCGAGAAACTCGAAGAGGTCATCAAGAAAGTCACCTCGCCGGCGAATCGCATCGGAACATTTCTCGGGGCGACTTCGACAGACACCGCCCACATCGTGGTCGGCGGCGCAGATTATTATTGCAATGTCGATCCCCGCATTCCGCTCGCGAAATTGAAAAAGGGGACGCGCGTTCTGGTCAACGAAGCGTTCGTGATTGTCGGCGATCTCGGTTTTGAAACGGCCGGCCCGGTGACGAAAGTCACCGAGGTCATCGGCAAGGACCGGTTGCGGGTCGGATCCGAGCACGGAACGCAGTCGATGGTCCTTCAACGATCCGCCGATCTCGCCGGTTCAACTCTGAAATCGGGCGACGAAGTGCGCGTCGATTCCAATTACCGGATGGCGCTCGAAATGTTGTCGAGCACCAAGTCGCACGAGCATTATCTCGACGTCGTCCCTGAGCTGCCGTGGGAAAAGGTCGGCGGACAGGAAGAGGCCCTCCAAGCGATCAAGGACGCGATCGAGCTCCCGCTGTTGCATGTCGATCTTTTCAAAAAGTTTCAACACGCGACGCCAAAAGGATTCCTTCTCTACGGTCCGCCCGGTTGCGGCAAGACGCTTATCGGCAGGGCGACCGCTTACAATCTCACCAGGCAGCTTCGCGAAAAGACCGGCGCGCAGATGAAAGAATATTTCATGCACGTGAAAGGTCCGGAGATCTTGAACATGTGGGTTGGCGAATCCGAGCGGATGGTCCGCGAGATTTTTGCTACCGCACGCGAGAAACGCCGCGACGGATTCATGCCGTTCCTCTTCATCGACGAAGCCGAATCGATTCTCGGAACCCGCCGCGCGTCGCGCTACTCCAACATTCTTTCCACGCTCGTCCCGATGTTCTGCTCGGAAATGGACGGGATCGATTCGTTGAATGACGTCGTCATCATTCTCGCTTCCAATCGCGCCGACTTGATCGATCCCGCGATCCTGCGGCCGGGGCGCATCGACCGAAAGATCAAGGTGAACCGCCCGAACAAGGAAGGTGCGCGCGACATTTACCGGATTTATCTCACGAAGGATCTTCCGTACGATGGCGTCCTTGCAAAGGAGGTCGAGAATCTCGATGCGGCAATAGACAAGCTGATCGAGCGCTTC
>Ga0210408_10002709_pt1 | contig 16963 bp, 10 predicted proteins | sample IncBWH4MmetaG_FD_155471 | JGI IMG/M metagenome (GOLD analysis project Ga0210408, IMG submission 155471) | Forest soil microbial communities from Barre Woods Harvard Forest LTER site, Petersham, Massachusetts, United States - Inc-BW-H-4-M | ecosystem: Environmental > Terrestrial > Soil >...
GACTTCCCTTTCTAGGATTTCGGCTCTTCGACCACGAGGTGAGCATCCCCGGTGCCAGCGGTAGTAATTCCTCGGCGCAAAATTTCGGCAACCACGCGGGCTGGTTCTCCGGAACTGTCTACGCGGTGGTCGGCTTGCTGATAGGAAGGCAAGCGTTGCGCGTAAAGGGCGCGAAAGCTGGGCTCGTCGCGAAACAGCGGACGGCTGCTCATGGTCATGCAGCGCGCCAACAAGACATCAAGGGAGGCGTCCAGCCATATGACGGGAACGCCAGCCGCGCGAAGAAACTCCGGCGCGCCAGCCTGGGCGTAGGTTCCGCCGCCGAGCGCGAGGACGGCGAATTCCTTGTGTTCGAGGGCGCGGCCGAGCGCGGCGCGAAGTTGATCGGCTTCGATCTGCCGAAATGCCGCCTCGCCTAAACGCTCGAAAATCTCAGGAATGCGCAGCCCGGCGGCCGCTTCGATGCGATCGTCGAGATCCACGAAGCGCCAAGCCAACTGGCGCGCCAACAGCGTGCCAATCGTAGTTTTGCCCGAGCCCATGAAGCCTGCCAGGCAAAGCACCTGCGGGCGCGATTGTGTTGGTCGCGGAGGAATCGTCATTTATTGCACGTAACTGAGCAGGCCGGTCGGAACTCTCAGCCTGGCGCGCGTCAGTCGCGCTTCAGGATGCGGATTGTACCACTGTAAGAGGAGAGTTCGACTTTAGCGAGGCCGCTGCCGACCGTGCCGAACAAGCCCTTGGTGAATTTAGATGCGATGTGCCGCACGCCGTGCGAATCCGGCTTCAAATACGCTTCCGCTTGGTTGTCGACGGTACCGGTGGCGGTCTGGGCCTTGAGGTCGAAAGAATCGCTTCCGGAGAAGTGCACCTCGACGGTGCCCTTGCCGCTCTTCATCGTATAGATTCCGGTGCGAATGAAGTCGCCGTCAAAAAGAATATTGCCGGACATGGTGAACAGCGTGACGTTGGTCAGCCCCGGCTGCAACACCTGCGCGTTGCCGCTCACCGAGTTGAAATCCAGCTTGCCTGCGCACTGCGTGCAAACCAACGATCCGCCGGTAGTGCGCACCACGATGTAGCCGGAAACTTCCTTAAGATGAATATCGCCGCCGACACTTTGCAGGGTCATGTCGCCCATGACCTGCTCGACATAAACGAGCCCGGTCTGCGTGCGCAACTGCAGCTCCGCTTCTTCGGGCACGGTCAACTGAAAATTGGCCTCCAGTTCATTGGCCGGCGCGGAATTATCGAGCACCGTGGCGATGATATCGACCCGCTCGTCCGCCTGCTCGGCCTCAATCCCGATCTTATTTGAGGCTTGCGTCGCCGAAACGATCACTTCCGAATTTTTCGACGACTTTACTTCGATGCGTCCGTTGGCCACGTTCTGTAGCACAATGACCGGGCGCCCTTTTACCGCAAAATGTCTTTCGAAGCGCTGCGGCGCGGCCTGCACAAAAGCACAAGGCAAGAGGAGCGCTCCCGCGCCCAGCACGGGAAGGATTCTACGTCCCATTGTTTCCAGGCTCATGTTAGTATCCGCTCCCCCCGCGTTCCATCATCACGGATATCAATTCCGCCTTTTGTTGGTAAGCACCGGTCAAATATTCCCGCGTCAGATCATCCTGGGGCTGCTCTTTGATACGCTGCTCGCAATCAACGATAAATTTGTCCACGATATCGAGATTTTCCCGTAGCGATACGTCCACACCGGAATTGCCGGCAAGTTGCATGGCCGGCAGATGAGCTTCGTCGTTGTTCAGGGTCAGGCTGGTGTCCTGGTACAGGGTGTCAGATGTGTTGCGAGCTTCGGTGGGTTGCGTGGCCGGACGCTGAAGCTGCAAAGCAGTGGCGGCGACAATCAACAGTCCGACAGCCGCGGTGGCCAGCACGCGCGGGCGGAAGAGATCGTAAAGACTTGTCCACCGGGCATTCCGCGTACCGGACCGGATAATGCCTTCCTCTTCCAATTGCACACGAAGCGAGGTCCACACACGCCGCGGCGGTTCGACTTCCGCGGGAAGCAAATGAGCGGTAGCCACGATCGCGGTTAAGTCCGCGATGAAACTCTGGCAGGAACTGCAGCCGGCGAGATGCGCGCGCGCCGCCTCTGGCACGGGCACAAAACCCTCTTGCTCGAGGACTACTTCCACTTCTTTACACAGCATGGTCGTGTACTCCGCGACACGCTGCTTCGGAGGTTTCTTCGGCTCGACTCCGAACACAACCTTGCGACGTGTCCGCGCTTGCTGCGTGCACCCCGGAATTTTTTCTATTGTAGCTCAATCGCTGCTTCCCGTCTGTGTTTTCGCCGCGTGGCGTTCTTGCCGCGCCTGCTCACGAATGTCTTCCTGGAGCAGATCGCGCAACCTGGTTCGCGCCTTGTGTAACTGCGATTTCGAATTTCCGACCGAACAACCCATGATCCCGGCAATCTCGTTGTGCTCGTAGCCCTGCACGTCGTGTAAAACAAACACCGTGCGGTAACCCGGCGGCAGCTTGTCGATGGAACGCTCCAAATTCACGCGATCCACCGCTCCGCTCAACCGCAAATCCGCCGCCCCGACGTCCCTCTTCAGACCACCGCCATCTTCGTCCGGCTCGGTGGTTTCCTCCAGGGAAGCCACCGGAAGAACTTTCTTGCGCAACCGCATCAGTACCACGTTCACAGTCATGCGGTGCAGCCAGGTCGAAAACGCAGACTCACCCCGGAACGTCGCAATCTTGCGGAAGAGCTGCAGAAATGCTTCCTGCATCAGGTCTTCCGCGTCGGACGGGTTACTGACCATGCGCAGACACAGCGCGTAAACGCGGCGGCTGTGTAGCTCGTACAGAAACTCAAAAGCCCCGGCGTTCCCGGCTTGCGCCAGGCGAATGGCCTCACCTTCCGTCAGCGCCTTAGGCAGCTGCGGAGCGTTTGATGCGATGGGATCGCCTGGTCTGTTTCGGGCCAACGGTCCAATAGCGGCGCATCCACCCTTTCGGATGCACCGGATACCCCCTGGAGTTGTCTTCGCAACGGCCCGCATAACCAAACAAACACGCAGCGGGCCTTTATTACTCGCTGAGTTGGTGCCCGGGAGAACCGGGTTTAGCAGGCTTGGTTATTCTCCCTCGATTAGCACCATTCGTCCATGCCGGGTTGGTTCGGCATCGTGAGGGGTGAGTATTTGGGCGTTTATGGATTTCTGGAAGGCGCCGACCTGGTCATCGGGGAGTACCACTATAAAAGACTTCAAGAGAACGATAGCCTCGCGCAGGCAGGTGTTTAAGTCAAAGTGAGCGTCGTCCAGGGCGCGCCAATCCGCGGACGGCTCGTCAGAAGCGCCGCTGCCAAGATCGGAAGCCACTTCGCAAAAACGTTTGCGGATGCTCAACACCATCTCGTCGAGGGTGTCGATCTTGTGCAGAAACCGCGACCGTTGAGTGAGGAGCACGTGACTCAAAAGGTCGTTCACGCGAGCGGTGCGCTGCTCCCGGGGCGCGCGAAAGTTGGCGGCGTCAAGGGGAGCAGTGTTCGGAATGATGCCGAAGTGCTTCGCGTGCATTCCTAACGTGTGGAGCAGACTCTCCACAGGGCGCGCCAACCGGACGCACAAAGCCGGTATCACAAAGACTGCCTGGCACGACTCCCCTGATTTTCCGGTCCGGCGGAGTTCCAGAGCCTCATTCAGTGAAACGCTGAACATTCCGTAGAAAATCTCGAGTTGGCGCACGCAAGAGTCAAAGGCCTCGGCCTTGGCTGGGGGAAGCCAGCTGCTCCAGTCCTCTTGGACAGAGGAATTCCTGCAACGAAGGGCGTGGGTGCGAATCCGCACGGGCCGTCTCTCCTAAGGGGGGGCAGTATACCAAAATAGTTTTGGAGCTCGGTAAGAATTTGTTAGAGAAAGTTAACATTTGGTGCTCGCGGCGGCCATTGCACTTTCGGGGAACGTGGCAGAAAACACGGAAGTCCTAACGATATTTATACTTACAGTTACGATTGATGGTCACGAGTCCGGCACGCTCACTATCCTCGCTAACCGATTTGTCGAAACTCCGCATACGCAACCTGCGCCCGCAACGGAGCCGTTGGCCCACATTGAGCGCATGGGCGGTACTAGGCGCGGCGTCTCATTCTTGCCCTGCAATGGCGCTGGCCGCTATACTCGCCTGCGATTATGCGGAAAGGATTTTCCCGTTGCAATTTGAGCCACGCGACCAGTTTGAGCAGCGCCAGAAAAAATTGCAGCAAATCCAGGCGCTGGGCCTGAAGGCGTACCCACACGAATTTCGATGGAGCGATACGGTTGCGGAGTTGGCGACGCAATTTGGCGCGACCCCTAGTGCGGACCTGGAGGCCAACCGCCGGGAGGTCCGGGTCGCTGGGCGAATCGTTTCGCTGCGCCTCATGGGCAAGGCCGGGTTTGCCCACCTGCAGGGCGCGGGGAAACGCATCCAGATCTATGTAAAGAAGGACGTTGTGGGAGAGCGTGGGTTCGAGCTCTTTCAGTTGCTGGACCTCGGCGACTGGATCGGCGTGCGCGGGCACCTCTTCCGCACTAAAACGAATGAGCTTTCCGTTTGGGTAGAGGAGATTTATTTCCTGTCGAAGGCGCTACTGCCATTGCCCGAAAAATGGCATGGCCTGACCGATGTGGAACTGCGCTACCGTCAACGCTATCTGGATCTGATCGCAAATGAGAAGTCGCGTGAGGTTTTTGTTACGCGGGCGCGAATCATCCAGGAGCTGCGGCGGTTTTTCGATGCCCGCGGTTATATAGAGGTGGAAACACCGATGATGCATCCGCTGCCTGGCGGAGCAGCAGCGCGGCCTTTCGTGACCCATCACAAGACGTTGGACATTGACCTTTACCTGCGTATCGCGCCGGAGCTCTATTTGAAGCGGCTGACCGTCGGAGGTTTTGACCGTGTTTACGAAATCAACCGCAATTTTCGCAATGAGGGCATCTCCACGCAGCACAATCCGGAATTCACCATGCTGGAGTTTTATGAGGCCTACAGCAACTACCGGGATTTGATGGACATGAACGAACAACTCTTCGCGCTGCTGGCAAAGAACATTACCGGCTCGACCACGGTGAAGTATGGCGCATGCGAGCTAGATTTTTCGAAAATGGAACGGCTCTCGATGCGTGAAGCGATCGTCAAGTACTGGCCGCGAGAAGCGGGCGAGGCTCCTACGCTTGAAGGTCCGGGCGAAGTATTTGAGCCACCGCCGCCTCCTACGCTTGAAATGCTGGCTTCTGCCGGAGGCGCGCGAGAGGCGACGAGCCGATACAACGCTTGGGCCAAACAGACCGGAGAGCCGTGCGCGGCCGCGAAAGGCAAGTTGACGGATGGGGAATGGACAGGTCTGTTGTTTGAAGCCGTAGCCGAAGATAAATTGGTGCAGCCAACAATTCTGTACGAATTTCCCACGGACATTTCGCCGCTATCCAAGCAAAAGCCGGACGATCCGAGCGTGACCGAGCGTTTTGAGATTTACGTAGCAGGAATGGAAATCGCGAACGGCTTCTCGGAGTTAAATGATCCGATAGAGCAGGAACGTCGCTTTCACGCGCAAATTGCGCAGGGTGGCGACGAGGTTCCCAAACAGGTTGACTGGGACTACATACGCGCGTTGTGCCACGGCATGCCGCCCACCGCGGGCGAAGGCATCGGCATCGACCGCTTGACGATGCTCTTCACGGACTCACCTTCCATCCGCGATGTAATTTTGTTCCCCCAATTGCGCCCGGAAGCGCCATCCAATCCGGAGCAAGGCAGCACGCCCTGACGAGCTCAGCATGAAATTTGAATGGTTCGTCGCCAGGCGGTATTTGCGGTCGCCGTACCGCCCTGCCGTGTTGCGCCTGGTGACGGCGTTCTCCGTGATCGGAGTGGCTGCGGGAGTCGCAACGCTGGTGATTGCTCTCGCGATGAACACTGGATTTCGAGAGACGCTGCAGGACCGCTTGCTAGGTGTGACGGCGCACGTCTCGCTCACCAAGCCTGGCGCGGGCGGCCTCCGCGACTATCAAGCGCTCGCGTCGAAACTTACGTCCACGACAGGAGTACGCTCCGTAACGCCGGCGGTGTATCAGACCGTGCTGATGACCTTTGCCGGCGAGGCGCGCGGCGTTGTCAGCAAGGGGATCGACCTGAAAGCCGAGCAGCGCAACGATGAGGCCCTGCAGCGCGTCATTGCCGGCAAGTTGGATTTTTCGCCCGATGCCGACGGCATTGACGCCGTGTTGGTGGGTAAGCAACTCGCGCAGGAGTGGAAGCTGTCCCCGGGCGACTATGTGACGCTGACTAGCCCGCAAGGGCGATTGACGCCCTTCGGTCTGTTGCCGCGAAGCCGGCGTTTCCGCGTAGCGGGCGTCTTTGATTCAGGCTTCTACGATTACGATGAGAATTGGTGTTTCCTGAGTCTGCCTGCCGCACAAGCTCTCTCCGGCGTCGGCGATAGGGTCAGCGTCCTCGAATTTCGACTGGACAAGCCGGAGCAGGCTGGCAACATTGCGCGGAAATTGGAACAGGCCGCTGGCCCTGGTTTTGCTGTTACGACCTGGATGGAAGAAAATCGTGCCCTGTTCCGTGCCTTGCGCTTGGAAAAGCTGGTGACCGCCATCTTCATCGGACTGATCACTTTTGTGGCGGGCTTGAATGTCCTGGTCGTGCTATCCATGACGGTGACCGACAAAGCGCGAGATGTCGCTGTTCTCATGTCGATGGGATCCCGACGGGACCAGATTCGGCGCATTTTTTTGTGGCAAGGGACCGCCATTGGCGCGACGGGCACCTTCGCCGGGTTATGCATCGGGTATGCTTCCGCCTGGATCGCCGGGACTTGGCGCCTGATTCCTCTCGATCCCCAGGTATATGCAGTACCCTACGTGCCGTTTCATCCCAGTCTACTGGATGGCGTGTGGATCGCAGTTGTGTCGATGGGTATTTCGGTCGGAGCAACGCTCTTGCCCGCACGCGCTGCGGCTCGGCTCATGCCGGTAGACATCCTGCGCTATGAGTAAGGGATACCGCGTAGCAGTCGCTGGAATATATCCTAGCAGGACGGATTTCTTGGCGGAAACGCGAGCTTTGGAGCGCGGTTTGCTCCTATCATCACCGCGTGGGCGTTCGGCCTAATCGAGGAGTGTTCTCGTACCTCGGTGGGCAAAAACTGTCCGCGCTAAGCGTTTGAAATAAAAGCAATTAAGCGTTTCACGAAATGCCTGTTTTGGGCCTGATTTCTTGCTAGGCAAGGCTCCGGCATAAATGGGAAGTGATTGGGTCGCGGCGGCGCGAATTAGGGGCTTGGCAGAGTACTGGAATTGCCCTTCCTGCATCTAAATAGAGTGAGCGGGCGCTTGGGGTTCGCGGCCATACGCAGCGGGGAATGTGGGCCTACGATGAATTTTGAAACCAATACCGGGTCAGACGCGGGGGCAGGGAGCTCCACAAGCTTCCCCGACCCGCAGGTGGTGCTCGAAGCGCGCAGCATTAAAAAAACGTATGGCATCGGCGCGCGATCCTTGACGGTTCTGACAGATGCGAATCTAAGTTTGCGGCGCGGAGAGATGGTCGCGATTGTCGCGCCCTCTGGAGCGGGAAAAAGCACGCTGCTGCATCTACTGGCTGCGCTAGACACGCCAACGAGCGGTACAGTATACTTCGCTTCCAAGCCCATTGAAACGAATCAAGACACCACGGTGGCCGAGTTTAGAAATCGCGCCGTGGGATTTTTGTGGCAGCGTCATCAATTGTTGCCGGATTTTACTGCCACAGAGAATGTAGCCATGCCGTTGCTGCTGCGAGGTGAGGCTTTCTCGCCCTCGATGACTGCCGCGCGGAAATGGCTCGCGGAAGTGGGCCTGCAAGACCGGGCCGAGCACCGCGCAGGGGAGCTTTCGGGCGGGGAACAGCAGCGCGTCGCTATTGCCAGGGCGCTCGTCACCAGGCCGGCCGTGCTGCTGGCTGATGAACCGACCGGAGATTTGGACGAGCAGAATGCTTGGGCCGTGTTCGAGTTATTGCAGCGGCTGCATCGCGCGCACCAGTTGACGTCGTTGATCGCGACACACAACTTGGCGCTCGCCGCGCGTTGCGACCGCGTATTGACTCTGGAGCACGGCGTTCTGCGTACTCGCGCGGTTGCGGCCGCTGCGATGGGGACCCCCGGGGGAGAAGCGAGCTAATCGTGTTTGAACGGTATACAGAGAAAGCGCGGCGCGTAATTTTCTTCGCGAGATATGAAGCCAGCCAATACGGCAGCCCGTATATCGAGACGGAGCACTTGCTGCTGGGCTTGATGCGCGAGGACAAGGCCCTGGCCAATCGCTTCCTGCGTCAGCAGGGCTCCATTGAATCCATCCGCAAGGAAATCGAAGCGCGCATCACCATCCGCGAGCGCATTTCAACATCCGTGGAAGTCCCGCTGAGCGCGGAATGCAAACGCATCTTGAACATGGCCGGCGAAGAAGCCGAGCGCCTCGGCGTCAAGCACGTCGGAACCGAGCACCTGCTGCTGGGCATCCTGCGCGAAGAAAAGTGCTTCGGCGCGGAAATTCTGATGGAGCGTGGCCTGCGTCTCTCCACGCTCCGTGAAGAACTTGCGCGCACTTCCGGTGAAAAAACTACCGCGGCTCGTCCGAAGGAAACTTCGCTACTCGCCGAGTTCAGCCGCGACCTGACCCAAGCCGCTTCAGAAGGCTCTCTCGATCCGCTGGTTGGCCGCGAAGGCGAAGTCGAGCGCGTGATTCAGATTCTGTGCCGCCGCACTAAGAACAATCCTGTGCTCATCGGCGAACCCGGCGTGGGTAAGACCGCCATCGTCGAGGGCCTCGCGCAACGCATCTCCGACGGCGACGTCCCGCCTTTCCTTGCCGACAAGCGCATCCTCTCCTTGGACCTCTCGCTCATCGTCGCCGGCACAAAATATCGCGGCCAGTTTGAAGAACGCCTCAAGACCATCATGAAAGAATTGATGGAGAGCCAGAACGCCATCGTCTTCATCGACGAGCTCCATACCCTGGTCGGCGCAGGCTCCGCGGAAGGCTCGCTCGACGCCGCCAACATTCTCAAGCCCGCGCTCTCCCGCGGCGAAATTCAATGCATCGGCGCCACCACTCCAGGCGAATATCGCAAGTCCGTCGAGAAAGACCGCTCCCTTGAGCGCCGCTTCCAATCCGTGAAAGTTCCTGCTCCCAACGAAGAAGAGGCCATCCAAGTCATCACCGGCGTTCGCGAGCGCTACGAAAAATTCCATGCCGTCAGCTACACCGACGAAGCTCTCCGCTATTCCGTTTATCTCTCCAACCGCTACATCCCGGACCGCTTCCTTCCCGACAAAGCCATCGATCTGATCGACGAGGCCGGCGCCCGCGTGAAACTCCGCCAGGCCAGCGTCCCCGAAGAAGTCGGCGAGGTGCAAAAGCGCGTCAAGTTCATCACCCACCGCATGGAAAGCGCCATCGCCGCGCACGAATTCGAAAAGGCGCGCTTCTACTCCGAAGAAGAGCGCAAGGAAAAAGAAAATCTCCGCGGCCTTCGCGAGCGCTACAAGCTCGACGACGCCTCCACCGGCATCGTCACCCGCGAGGACATCGAGGAAGTCGTCTCCCGCTGGACCGGCATCGCCGTCACCTCCATCAAGGAAGACGAGCAGCAGAAACTCCTGCGCATCGAGCCCGAGCTGCACAAACGCGTCATCAGCCAGGACAAAGCCATCACCGCCCTCGCACGGGCCATTCGCCGCAGCCGCGCCGGTTTGAAAAATCCCGCGCGCCCCGTCGGTTGCTTCTTCTTCCTCGGCCCCACCGGCGTCGGCAAAACGGAAGTCGCCCGCCGCCTCGCGGAATTCCTTTTTGGTTCGGAGAAGTCGCTGGTTCGCTTCGATATGTCGGAGTTCATGGAAAAGCATTCCGTCTCGAAGCTCATCGGCGCCCCTCCAGGGTACGTGGGCTACGAAGAAGGCGGTCAGTTGACCGAACGCGTTCGCCGCACGCCTTACTCAGTCATCCTGCTCGACGAAATCGAAAAGGCGCACCCGGACGTCTTCAATATCCTCTTGCAGGTTTTTGAAGACGGGCAGTTGACGGACGGCCTCGGCAACACTGTCGATTTTCGCAACACCATCATCATCATGACTTCCAATCTCGGGGCTCGCCATTTGCAAAAGCGTACTTCCATCGGCTTCCAGTCCGGCGCCGACGAAGCCAGCCTCAAGAGCATGGAAGAAATGGTGATGAACGAGGTAAAGCGGGTGTTCAATCCGGAGTTTCTCAACCGCTTGGACGAAGTCATTATTTTCAACCCGCTCGGCGACGACGACCTGCTGCGTATTATCGATTTGCTTGTGGGTCAGATGAACGATACCCTGATTCACCGGCAAGTTCAGGTTGTCCTGTCTCCGGAAGCACGCCAATGGATCCTCGAAAAAACGTGTGCTGACCGCAGTTACGGGGCGCGTCCTTTGCGGCGGGCTTTGCAAAAGTACGTGGAAGACCCGCTGTCCGAGGCGCTCATTCAGGGTGGAATCCAAAGACCCGCGACGTTGCAAATCTACGTCGCAGGGGAAGGTCTTTCTTTCCGTCCTGTCGGTGAGGCAACCCCGGTCGTCCACTAGGGAATCTGACACCAACATGTGTGGCCCTGGCGTCTGCGGGGTAAACGCACGGCCGGCCCATACCGGGTTCGGCGGGAGAAGAACATCTTGCGTTTGGGGGCGCGGCCTTGACCACCTCAATGGCCGCTCATACGAGAGTTTCTTTGCCGTTTGGGGGTATGCGCGTCCGGCTCTCGATCGCGGCAGCGGCGTTATTGCTTGCCCTCGCGTCTTCGCTGCTTGCCGCTGCGCCGCGCGATCCTAATTCGGCGGCTTCGCCGTCTTCATTTTCCTTCCTCTTTGATTCAGATCGCTCGGCAAAGGTTACGGCGGAATCGGCCGTCGGCGATTCCTCCGGCCGCTCCTTCCAGAATCCCCCTTCCGAGCAGCCCGGAACCGTCATCGACCGCATCATCTTCATCGGCAATCGCCGCATTCGCAGCGACACTCTCAAGGCCCGCATTTTCAGTCGCGACGGCGATCCTTATCACGAAGAGACTTTGCGCCGCGATTTCCAGGCTCTTTGGAACACGCAGTTCTTTGAGGACGTGAAGCTGCGCGTCGAGGATTCTCCCGACGGGCCCCGCCACAAAAACGTCATCTTCGAGGTCAAGGAGCGCCCAGTCATCCGCCGCATCCGTTACGACGGCATCCATTCCGTTTCCGAATCCGATATCCTCGATCGCTTCAAGGAGCGCAAGGTCGGCCTCACCGTGGAAAGCCAGTTTGATCCCACGCGCATCAAGAAAGCCGAAGTCGTCCTTAAGGAATTGCTCGGCGAGCACGGCCGCCAGTTCGCGAAAGTAACGCCGCAATACGAGCGCATCGCCGCCAGCAACGCCGTCATCCTGGTTTTTAAAATTGAAGAAGGGCCCAAGGTAAAGGTCGGCCGTATCACCTTTACCGGAAATCACGCCTTCAGCGGGCGCAAGCTGATTCGCGCCATGCGTCATGATCGTCCCTACGCCATTCCACTGTACATTACCGAAATCAGCGTCCTACACAAGACCTACGACCGCGAAAAGCTCAACGAAGATCTCGAGGTCGGCGTCCGTGGCCTCTATCAGGACAATGGTTATTTCAAAGTCGTCGTAAACGAGCCCACCCTCGAAAATGTCGATACCGAGGGCTACCATCTCGGAGTTCCTCTCACCGGCCGTACCCACGGAAAAGCGGTCAACATCAATATCAAAATCGATGAGGGCGAACGCTACAAGATGGGCACCCTGAAGATCGTCAGCGCCGACCCTGACAAAGCGCTCTCTCTGAAAGTCGACGCCCTCAAGAGCATCTTCCCCCTCAAGGAAGGCGACATCTTCTCCGCCGCTAAAATCCGCAAAGCCATGCAGGATTACACCAAGGCGTATGGCCAATATGGCTTCATCGATTTCACAGCGGAGCCCCAGTTCGATATCGACGATGCCGCCAAGCGCATCGACACCACCTTGCGTTTCACCGAAGAGAAGCAGTACTACGTCCGCCGTATCGACTTCGTCGGCAACACCACCACCCGCGACAAAGTCATCCGCCGCGAGCTGCTCCTCGATGAAGGCCAGCTCTTCAACAAGCGCGCCTGGGAAGTCAGTATCTTGCGCCTCAACCAGCTCGATTATTTCGACCGCATCGAGGAAGACAAGGCCGTCGAGATCAAGCGCAATCAAAAAGAAGGCACCGTCGATCTCACTCTGAAGCTGAAAGAAAAGGGTAAGCAGTCCATCGGATTGCAAGGCGGCGTCAGCGGTCTGGCCGGCACCTTCATCGGCCTCACGTATCAGACCAACAATTTCCTCGGCCTCGGCGAACGCTTAACCTTCTCCGCGCAGTTTGGCGACATCCAGCGCAGCTTCATGTTTGGCTTTACCGAGCCGTATCTTTTCGATCGCCCCATCACCACTGGCTTTACCATCTTCTCCAGCAAATATAGTTTCAACCAGGCCCGCCAGGAAGCCCTGCTCCTAGGTCAGTCCGTTAGCATCAACCCGCAGTTCATTCAGAATTACAATCAGGACAGCACAGGCTTCACGGTGGTCGCCAGCTATCCGCTCAAGAAGCTCTCCTTCGCCAGGGTCGGTCTTACCTACGGGCTAACGCGTACAACCATCACTCCTTTTAACGATGCTTCCCGCTTCCTTTTCGAGGACATTCAGTTTCGCAGCGTTGCCGGTCCCAGCGCGCTCAGTGGCATCGTCTCCAGCACGATTACTCCGACCATCACCTACAACACCATCGACAATCCCACCAATGAGCACTCCGGAAAAAGCTATTTCTACTCCCTGAGCTTCACCGGCGGCCCGCTGGGCGGCAACGTCAACACCATTACCAACGTCTTCGATTGGAAATATTTCCATCCCATTCAGAAACGTCGCAACGTCATCGGTTTCCACGCCACGGTCGCTCACACCACCGGTTATGCAGGCAAGGAAGTCCCGCCCTTCAGCCGCTTCTATATGGGCGGGGAAAACGACGTGCGCGGCTTCGACATCCGCTCGATCTCCCCGGTTACTTTTATCCCGCAAGCCTCCGCGGTGCAAATCTCCTTTCGCGATCCTACCTGCATCGGCTGCATCCCCCGATCCTTCTCGGTCCCGGTATTGACCTACGTTGCGACTTTGCCCGGCGGCGACGTCCAAACCGCGGGAAATGTCGAATACCGCATTCCCATCGTGGGCCCGGTTACCGCCGCTCTCTTCTTCGACGGCGGCACCGACGGTATTGCTCGCCCGAGCGCGCTCAAGCTCGACCCCACCGGCTTCGCGAATCTCACCCAGCAGTTTCCGGCCGCAAACCTGCGGCAGCAGCTGTCCATCGCGCCGAACACGAATTTTCGCCTGCGCGGTTCGACCGGTGTCGAGTTTGTGGTGCAATTGCCCATCGTGCAGGCGCCGTTCCGCGTCTACTACGCTTACAACGTGCACCGGCTGCACGAACAGATCATTGCACCTACGCCGTACATCGATCCGAACGAGGTTAAGTTCTTGAAAAACGCGTTCAACAGCATCGATCCGACGATTTTTCCGCTGCAGATTCAGCCGCAGCTGAACAATATTATCAATAACCCGGGGCGGCTTGACTATTTCGAGCCCAAGACGACATTCCGTTTCACGGTTAGCCGGACTTTCTAGTGCAAGCGCGGATTTCGCCTCGGGCCGGCCGCAAGAGCTTGCACGCAAGACCGAAGATTAGCGCGAACGCAAGACGCGCCTTTACGTGGGGGAGGCAAGAGTAATGAAGTCGAGAAGCACTTGGAACTGCGTTGCGCTCGCGATTGCGGGTCTCTGGCTGGCCGGCTGCGGCAGCAGCAATAACGCGGTGAACGCTGTAACCGTCTCCGTACAGTCATCCCTGGGGACCACGATTATCGTCGGGCAGTCCACTACCCTGACCGCCACGGTCGTCGGGGGTACCACGACAAACACAAGCGTCAATTGGCAGCCCTGCCAGTTCACCACCACGACCGTTTCCGGGACCACCCCTACTACTTCGACCCCCGCGACCTGCCCCACCGACGGCACGCTCGGCGCCCTCTCCAATGAACAAACCACCGGTACCGCAACGTACACCGCGCCTGGCAAGATTCCCGACCAGACCAAGTATCCCGGATTGGTAATTATCATCACCGCTCAATCACAGCAGGACACCAAGAAGACCGGGATCGTGAAGCTCGCGCTGGACTCCGGCATCGGCGTCTCTCTGACGCCAATCACCGCTACCGTGCCCACCAACGAGCCGCAGACATTCAACGTTGTTCTCACCAACGACTTGCAAAGCCAGGGTGTCACCTGGCTGGTTACGCAATCGTCGCCCACCCCTACCATCACTGTACCCAATCCGGCCACTTGCAGTCCCACCTGCGGCACCATCACTTCCAACACTTCGACTACCGCGACGTACACTGCACCAACAACCGTTCCCACCGCCTCCACTCCTGCCGGCGCCAGTACCACTCCTGCCGACGTCACTGTCGTGGCCACCGCCAAGGGCGACAACACTCGCTTTGCCACCGGAACCATCACCATTATCCAGGGCGGACCCATCACCTTCGGCGGCATTTCTCCTACCATCGCTCCTCAAGGTGGCGCCCTCTGGGACATTTACCTCAACGCTCCCAACATCTCTTCCGCCTCCAAGATCACCATTACAGACCAGAACAACGGCAGCAAAACCTTCGATTCCTCCTCCGGGCAGATTAAAGTGCTTTTCCAGATCCCCACCTCCACGACCCCCAACCCTTCCTCCAGCGGCGCGCGCCTGCGCTTGTTCGAGTCCGATCTCGCGGGCGTTACCACCGGTTCAGCAACGCCGCTCACCTATACTGTTTCTGTCACCGATCCCGGTGAACCTGTCACGCCAGGCGCCGGGCCATTTAGCTTCACCTTAATGCCGGTCAGACCAACCGTCGTCGCCTCTTCTCCTAACGGCGTTGTTCAGGGCGCTGCCACCGCTGAGTTTCCTGTCGCCATTGATGGAGGCTACTTCGGGCCTGGAGGCACTTTCGCCTCTGCTAGTTTCCAAGGCAATACAATCCCGCAGGGTTCCTCGTCCAACTCGCGCCGCCTCATCACGCAGTTCCCCGGCAGCGCGATTGGCCCTCCTGGGCTTTACCCTCTAACCGTATCCCGTACAACTCCTCCGCAACCCAATCCGAACAATCCGGCAGTGACCACCGTTGCCGTGTTTCCGGACTATTCCGCCTCCCTCGGGGTTCTCCCGCCCCCGACGTCTTCGGTTGCAGCAGGCACCAATCCCAGCTCCATCGATATCGATCCCACCCTGGGCGTTGTTGTCGTCGCTGAGACGGGCTCGAACGCCGTCCAGTTTTACAGTATCGGGACCGGAACGCTTACTCCCATCGGAAGTCCCGTCCCTGTCGGCCAGCTTCCTACGGGTGTTTCTGTCAATCCAACCAATCACTGCGTTGCGGTGGTCAACTATGGAGGCCAGAGCGTTTCCATTCTGCCCATTCCTGGTTCTTCCTGTCCCGTTACTTCCACGACGACCGTCGATCTTTCCGGCGCCTTGCAAGGGCAGGTTTCTCCGGCTCCACTGCCTTACGCCATCGGCGTCGACCCGGACACCAATCTCGCTCTCGTGGCTTATTCCTCAACTTCATCCTCCTCGCTCGCCAACCTGGGTTTCGTTGTGAACCTCAATCAAGGAGCGGGCGCTCCGTTCGGCTGTCTGGCCAATTCCGGGCAGACTCCGCCGTGTATCTTTTCCCAGGTTACCCTCAACACCGGGGCTTACCCGCAGATCGCCATGGCCCCGCATGGCCACATGGCCTACGTAACGCCTGGCGCCTCGGGCACAGTCAGCGGGGTCAACGTTTTGCAACCCTCTACCTCCATCGCTCTCAGCACACTCACGCTTACTGTCGGCGGCACAGTAAGTGCTACCACTGCTAACTCAACTCCCCTGACTGGCTTGGTTCCCGGAATTCCCACCACCGTTCTGATCTCCGGCGTTCCGCCCCTTTCGAATCCTGGCGGCAACCCCACTAGCGTTAACTTAAACGGAGTATTCTCCATCTCCGTCACCAGCAGCACATCCTTTCAGTACCGCTTGGGACCGAGTGTCACCGGCAGCGGCACCGCCAACGGCGGAACCGTCTTCTTCGGCAGTCCCAATGTGGTTTTCGCCGGTATTTCCAATACCACCCAAGGCATCGCCATCAATCCGATCACGCATACTGCCGCCCTCGCAGACGCTAACGCAACGAGTCAGCAGATCAACCTCCTCAATCAGCTGGACCAGTCCCTTACTTCCATCAGTTTTCAAACGAATTGCACCGCTTTCACGGTTCCCTGCAACAGTTCGGGTGAATTTCCGGGAACCGCGCGAGTCGCTTGGCAGCCCTACACAAATTCCATCGTTTCCTACAATCCCGGCGTCCCGGGCACACCGGTGAACCAGGTTTCCATATCCGATCCCGTCACGAGAAGGCGCTACGCTCTGATCAATATGCCGTCAGGGACAACGGGTTCGGCCAATATCACCGTCCAGAACGGCACCACCAACTCTCTCACTTTGTGGGGAGGTGTCGCCGTCGATCCCGCCACAAACCAGGCATTCATCGTGCAATCCGGCAGCGGCGTCATCCAGGTGATGAATTTGAGTTCCACTTCTACGAACGCCCCGAAGTCCACCGAAATCACGGAGGTTGTTGTCCCCAGTCCCAATCCCGGCCCGGGCGTCATCGGCGGCATCCCCAACGCTCTTGTGCCGCAAGCCACGCTCACCTCCGCAAGCGATCTGCCCGGTGTGCGGATTCTCGGCACCGGCTTCGTCTCGGGCGCGCAAGTGCGCCTGGATGGCACGCCGATTCCATCCGCCAATGTGCTTGTCGACGCCAGCGGCAGGCTGATCACTGCTACG
>Ga0210408_10002710_pt1 | contig 16957 bp, 16 predicted proteins | sample IncBWH4MmetaG_FD_155471 | JGI IMG/M metagenome (GOLD analysis project Ga0210408, IMG submission 155471) | Forest soil microbial communities from Barre Woods Harvard Forest LTER site, Petersham, Massachusetts, United States - Inc-BW-H-4-M | ecosystem: Environmental > Terrestrial > Soil >...
CGTGCCCGATCTCCTCGGCCAGCGATTCAACATACTGCGCAAACCGCGATTCATCATCACAAGCTTGGTGGTCCATGTCAGCCCCCTGAGTTGCTGAAACGTGAATCCAACCAAGTACTTGATTCCCTCCCCGATGAACTGCGACCTTCTGACTCAGTATTGTTAGCTAGGCCCTTTCCCGTGTCGCAAGCGTTAAGAGGCGCCGACATCGTCGCGCGTTCGCTCGAGCGGCTCGGCTGCCGGCACGTCTTCACGCTCTCGGGCAATCACATCATGTCGCTGTTCGATGCAGCGATCGAGACCAAGCTCGACTTGGTGCACGTGCGGCACGAGGCGACGGCCGTGCACATGGCGGACGCGTGGGGACGGCTCACCGGCGAAGCCGGCGTCGCGCTCGTCACCGGCGGCCCCGGTCATGCCAACGCGGTCGGTGCGCTATTCACCGCGCTCAGCGCGGAATCGCCGATGGTGCTGCTCTCTGGCCACGCGGCGACGTGGGAACTCGGCCGTGGCGGCTTTCAGGAAATCCGCCAGGCCGACATGGCAGCCCCGGTTGCCAAGGCCTCATGGACCGCGAAGTCCGCCGCGACGCTCGGGCGCGATGTGGCCGAGGCGATGCGGATCGCGACGACCGGGCGGCCCGGACCGGTTCACGTGAGCTTGCCGTCCGATCTGCTCGATGAGCGCGTCGAGAGCAACGCCATCGTCTGGCCTGATGGGCTCGACGGGTCGGCTGCCGCGCCGCTTCTCACAACGGCCGTTGCCGACGCGGTGCTCGCGGAAATCGCGACCGCCGCGCGGCCGATCATCTTCGCCGGGCCGCAGCTCTCCGGTCCGAGCGGGCGCGCGCTCCTCGCACGCCTGGAGGCGGCGACGAAAACGCCGGCGGTGGTGATCGAGAGCCCGCGCGGCATTGCCGACGCGACGCTCGGCGGGTTTGCGGACGTGGTGCGGCGCGTTGATCTCATCGTGCTGCTCGGCAAGGCGCTCGATTTCACCACCCGCTGGGCGTCGGGACGGGGCTTCGATCCGGCGGTCCGCTTGATTTCGCTTGACCCGGAATCGGCGCTCGTCGACCGCGCGGCGCGCGAGTTGCGCGAGCGGCTCGTCATCGGCTGCACCGCCGACGTGCGCGAGGCGGCGCAGATGCTGATCGCCCGCGCCGCGCACGGGCCGCAGCGCGACGAGCGGTGGCTCGGCGAGGCTCGCGCGGCGCTCGATGATCGACCTGGAGCGTGGGGATCGATTACGTCGTCAACGCCGGGCCGGCTCCATCCGGCCGAAGTGTTCCGCGTGCTGCGCCCCTACATCGAGCGCGACGAGGACACCGTGCTCATCTGCGACGGCGGCGAGTTCGCTCAATGGGGCCAGAGCATGCTGCCGGTGCGCCGGCGCCTCATCAACGGCGTCGCCGGCGCGATCGGCAGCTCGCTCGCCTTCGCCATGGCCGCGAAAGTCATGAACCCGGCGGCACCGGTGTTTGCGGTGCTCGGCGACGGCACCATCGGTTTCCACATTGCCGAGTTCGAGACTGCGGCGCGGCGCGGGCTTCCTTTCGTTGCCGTGCTCGGCAACGACGCGCGCTGGAACGCGGAGAGCGAGATCCAGCGGCGCGATTACGGCAAGGAACGCATGCACGGCTGCGAACTTTTGCCGGCGCGCTACGACCAGGTGGCGGCGGCGTTCGGCGGCCACGGCGAACTCGTCGAGCGCGCCGCCGATCTTCCCGCCGCGATCGAGCGGGCGCTTAGTTGCGGCAAGCCCGCCTGCATCAACGTGATGATCGAAAGCACGGCAGCGCCGGTCATCCGGCGCGCGTAACGGCTACGCAGTCACAGCGACACGCCGCCGTCGATCGAGATTTCCGCGCCGGTGACGTAGAGGCTTTCGTCCGACAACAGCCAGAGCACGAGCTTCGCGACTTCCTCGGCGGTGCCCATGCGCTTCATCGGCACCTGCGCGACGCGCTGCCGGTTTGTCTCCTCGCCGCGGATTTTGATCATGTCGGTGTCGATCGGGCCGGGATGCACCGAATTGACCCGGATGTGGCGCGGCGCGAGATCGACCGCCGCCGCCTTGGTCATGCCGCGCAGCGCCCATTTGGTCGCGCTATAGGCGAACGCGCCGGGCGAGCCGCGCAGGCCGGCGACCGAGGAAATATTGACGATCGAGCCGCCGCCCGACCGCTCCATCGCCGGCGCCACCGCCTTCATGCCGAGGAAACAGCCGAACTGATTGATGCGCGTGTGATCACGACCTTGGCGCCTTCAGCGACCAGCATGCGCGCCTCGGCCGCGCCTTGCCCGCGCGCGCCGCCGCTGATCAGGACGACCTTATTGTCGAAGCGTGCCACGGCTTCCTCCCGCAACTTCGCCCATGAGAGCGCGTTTCCCGCGGTTTGGCCAGAAGATCGGCGCAGGCGATTTTTCGCCGCCGTTGCCGAAATGCCACAGTCCAGGAGGTAGGGCCATGCTAACGTTTGACAGTCGTGTATGCGGGCAGAACGGGGGAATCCCCATGCGGCGGCTTCTTCTGACGTCAAGCGTCGTGTTCGCTTGTGCAGCGGGTTCGGCCGGCGCGGCCGACCTTCCGCCGGCGGCGCCGCTACCTGCGAAGGCGCCCATCGTCGCGGTCAACCCGTGGAGCTGGACCGGCTGTTACCTGGGCGTCAACGCGGGCGGGGCGCGCGCACACAACGTCGCCGATCTTTCGCCGAGCGGCGCCTATCTCAACGCCGTCGGGGCCCAGCCCCCGCCGAATGCTGCAGGCACCGGCGACTTCGCGGCCGATATCGCGGCCTTGTCCCATTCTTACGATATGACGAATACCGGTTGGGAGGCAGGCGGCCAGATCGGCTGCAACGCCCAATGGGGCGCGGCCGTGGTCGGCCTCGAGGGCGACTGGCAGTGGACGCACCTCGCCACGTCGGCGGACGCGGCGTATGCGGCTTTCCCCAACGTGGGCAACACCCTGTTCACCGACCCCGCGCATACCGAACACGTCGACGTCACCCAGCGCTGGTTTGCGACCGCCCGGGCGCGCGCCGGCTTCACCCCGTGGGAACGCGTGCTGGTCTACGCAACCGGCGGCATCGCCTGGGCCAATTATCAGTCGAACACCGCGGTGAACTTCGCCACGGTCCCGGTCGCATTGCTCAACCAGCCGTTTAACGGCGCGACGCACGCCGGCTCCGTGGCAACGACACAGGTCGGGTGGGTCGTGGGCGGCGGTGTCGAATGGGCGATCGCCGACCATTGGACGATCAAGGCCGAATATCTCTACATGCGGTTCGACGCATTCAACTACGCCTCGCCGCTGACCACCGCGGCGACCCCATTTGCGCCGGGCTACGCCTGGAATACCAACATTACGCCGCGCGAGCAGGTCGTTCGGCTCGGCGTGAATTATCTGTTCAACTGGGGCGGCCCGGTCGTCGCCAGGTATTGAGCGGGCACTTGCTCGTTGGCATGTTCAGCTTGCGGCAAGCATCGCCTCGCCGGCTGCCGCATCCTCTTTCGCCTCGTCGAGTTGCGCCAGCAGCGTGTGCGCGCGTCGATCAATCGACGCCTGTACCTGCTCGAGAATTGGGTGCAGCCCAGCGGGCATCGCGGCTACTTCCGCGGCCGCAGCCCCCGTCTCTGCGATGGCCGACTGCGCCAGTGCCCTGACGCGCGCAACCACCTGCCTTGCGCCGAGGCCGCATTCGCGCGCAAAACGGTGCCAATCCTTGCCGGTAATCTCGTCACCGCGATTTTTTCCGGCGATCTTCTGTGCCAGGTTCTTGGTGACGTGCTGCCACGCCTGTCCGCACATGACGTCGTAAAGGGGCGCCAGCGCACTGCCGGCCGCGTTGATCATGAGGGAATAATTCTTGGCATGGGCGTCGGTGTTGCACGCGATGATGTTGAAGATCGCCATGTCGAGCAGGCGCACAACGTCGGTCGGCGCCATCAAACGACGCGTCAGGCCGAACATCTCCTCAAGCGTCGGGCCGGGAATGCCGGTTTGATTGACCTCGTATTTGGCGGAAGGCAACTTGCCCAGGGCTTGGCAGAAGTCTTCCTGATGCAGGCGGCGCCAGCGTCCACCCCCGCCCACGCGATCGTATCGCTTCACCAGCAAGAACGCCCGCTTGCCTGATTTTCCCGTGGTGATCTCGACGGCAGGGAGGCCGAGGCGTTTAGCGAGCGTGAGACAGAACGCCTCGTTGTGCACACCGCCGGGGAGGCGCTCGGAGTCCGGCTTGAGGATGTGCGTCGATGGCGAACCGACTGTCGGAACACAAATTCGGCCGTGGTCGTCCACCCCGACTGCGAGCTTCGACTGCACGCCGGCGAGCGACATCGATACGCCCTCTTCGCCGACCAGAAATGGCTTGCTCGGCAGTTCCTCGATGACCCGTTCAAGGTCTGCTTCTGTTTCAACCGGCCGCCAGTAGACCGCGGAGGTGCCGCCGGGTTTTCCCATGGAAAGCGCGCCGGCGGTGTCGCGACCGATTTCCGCCAACAGGCCAACCACGTCATTGGGCGACATGCCGAGAAATTGCCCGACGGCGCGCAGTTGCTCGCTTTCCGGCAACAGGTTCGCGGCCCAGGGCAGGAACACGGCGGGGAAGAAGGGGTCCGGCCCGAGTGGCATTGTCGTCGAGATCGGGAAGGCCCCGCGGGTGTTGAGCCACGTGCGATCGTAGGTGAAGGCCGGGCCCTTGCTGTCGACTTTGACGATGCCGACCGATCGCTGCTCGAAATAGACGGGGAGATCACCCATGAATGTCGGTCTCTTGCTCCAGCTCCTCGTCGAGCGGGCAGGGTAGTTCGAGAGAGGCAGATCGCGTCGTCTCCGCGACCATAAGCAGCTCGCTTGATCGAATACCGAGCGCTTCTGCGACCACGAGGCTCAGCCCGAGCTGGCATGTGGTCTTGCCCGCCTCCAGATCGATCAGGAAGCGCCGGCCGACGCCGGTCGCGAGCGCCAATTGATCTTGCGTCATGTTGAGTGCTTTGCGGCGCGATCGGATCAGCCGACCGAACGGACGGGTGACGTCGCCCGCGCGTCGGTTCAGAAGCGTAGAGTCGTCATCCATGTGATGTTCCCGGCCGGGAACATTTGGCGCGCCTTCATAGGGATAAGGCGCCAATGTCCCCGAGCGGGAACATCCTGACGCATGGGCGGTTAAGATCAGCTAAATGTAACCGGTCGGGAACTTGTCGGCGTGGCGCGGTGAGAGGCGCGCTATGAGCCCTTCTTCTTTTTATATCTACTCAGAAAAAAACCTGATGGGATCACGATCATGACGGTGACGACAAATGTCACCTCCCATCTTCTGAATGCCCTAAACTCCGCCTCCGAACGCAGCGTCCCGCCTCTCCCACAATATGCCGCTTCCCCACATGGTTTGATTGGAGCGTCGGGATACATGACGAAACCGTAGAAAAACACGCAAAGGAAGACTGCTAATAGCGTCCGCTCCAAAAGCTCGACCTTGCTGGCCGGCACGCAGCGGCCGAACACCTTGCGGACGGCATTGGCCGTCCGCGATGAAAAGAGATCGACGAGCGGCATCCCTAAATCTGTATCCCCAGCCCTAAAAGAGAGCGGAGCTTTCAAAACTGCCGTTGCCGTAAACTCCTGGCCCAGCGTCTGTTTTTGGTCGGAGCGGCGAGATTTGAACTCGCGACCCCTAGTCCCCCAGACTAGTGCGCTAACCGGGCTGCGCTACGCTCCGACGCTTGAGCTAGATAGCGCCCGGCGCCGGTGCGGCGCAAGGGCGACGGGCTCGATCGAGGCCCGCCGGTGCGGCGCCTCTGCGTAGCGCCGTGAAGCCAGCATCAGCCCCCATAGCGCGCCGACGATCAGGTAAACGTGTCGCCAGTGTTCGCTGTCGATGATCAGGCTCTCGGCAAAAATGCCGGCGAACGTGCAATAGATCGCGAGATACGCGACCTGCCAGGGCGTCGCCACGAAGGCGTAGCGCAGGCCGAGGGCGAGCGTCACCAGCATCAGGGTCATGTAGGTCAGGCCCGAGAGCCAGCCGCCCGACATGAACGCGTTGAGGAAGGCGTTGTGCGGGTCTTCGACGAACAGGTTGTGGAACTGCAGCGGACCGAGGCCGAGGGGCGTGTCGAGGGCGAGCAGCGCGCCCAGCACGTGGCGCCCGAACCGGCCGAACTGGCCGACGTCGTAGCCTTGCTCCAGCGCAAAGCGCTCGGCGAACAGCGCGGCGACGCTGTCGAAGGAGAGAAGCAGCACGACAAGCCCGGCAAGCGCCGTCGCCCCGATACCCGCGAAGAGCAGAATGCGCGCGCGTTCGCTACCCGAGCGGCTGGTGAGGAACGAGAGTGCCATCATCATCAGCGCGGCGAAGGCCGCTTGGCCCCAGGCGCCGCGCGAGAAGCTCAACAGCAGCGCCGCGGAGAAGAGCATCAACAACACGCATGCGCCAAGCGCACCGCGCCGGCCGGCGAAAATGCGCCCCATGGCGACCAGCATGGGAAATATCAGGAATGCGCCGAGCACGTTCGGATCGTTGAAGGTGCCGCGCGCGCGTCCGTAGCGCAGGAACAGGTCGGCGAGCGCCGGCACGATTTGCGAGTACCCCACGATCGCCGCGATCGCCGCGATCGTTGCCGCCACCATGGTGCCGCGCACGAGGGGCGCCAGCGCGTCCGGTTCCTGCGCGATCAGCGCGGCAAAGAAAACGGCGGTCGCGGCGAGGTAGCACGAGGTGAGGACCCAAATAATCGTCTTGGGCGCGTCGAGCACCGGGATCGCCGCGATCGAGAAGCCGACGTTGTAGAGCACGAGCATGAACGCGAGCGGCATGATGCCGGCGCGCAGCGAAAGTCCGGTCGCCGCGAATACCACGATGGCAAGGAGCGAGGCGTATTCGTACGGGCTCGGCTCGATGAACACGAAGGCGCCGGAAACGCCGGTGAGCCACAGCAGGCCGGTGCGCAGCCGCTCGACCGAAATGCTCGCGGGGGCGGCCGGCGCGAGGCCGCCCGCGGGTACGCTTACACTACGCAACGCACTCGTCCTTCGGACGGATGACAGAGGTCGGACGACGGAGGACAGATAGCTGCGTGCCGAACGGCTCAGCGGAGCCTGACGGGGCTCGTTAGCGCCTTAGTCTGGGGGACTAGGGGTCGCTATCGCTTATCGGTCCTCTGTCGTCTGTCCTCTGTCATCCGATTCAATAAGCATTCTCGGTCTTGGCGAGCGCGAGCGGCGTCATCGCCAGGATGTAGAGGTCGAACAGCACCGACCAGTTTTCGATGTAATAAAGGTCGTGCTCGACGCGGCGCTGGATCTTCATTTCGCTGTCGGTCTCGCCGCGCCAGCCGTTGATCTGCGCCCAGCCGGTGATGCCGGGCTTGACGCGATGGCGCGCGAAATAGCCGTCGACCGCTTCGTCGTAGAGCTGGTCCGCGGCCTTGGCGTGCACCGCGTGCGGGCGCGGGCCGACCAGCGACAGGTTGCCCTTGAAGACCACGTTGATGAGCTGCGGCAGTTCGTCGAGGCTTGTCTTGCGGATGAAGCGGCCGATGCGGGTGACGCGCGGGTCGTCCTTGGTCACGAGCTTCGCCGCGGTCGCATCGCTCTTGTCGGCGTACATCGAACGGAACTTGAACACCTCGATCAACTCGTTGTTGAAGCCGTAGCGCTTCTGTTTGAAGAACACCGGTCCCGGGCTGTCGAGCTTGATGGCGAGGGCGGTGAGCGCCATCACCGGCGACGCGGCAAGGAGCGCAAGGCCGCCGACCAGCTTGTCGAACAGCCATTTCATCACCACGTCCCAATCGGTGATCGGCCGGTCGAACACGTCGATCACCGGCACGCTGCCGATGTAGGAATAGGAGCGCGGGCGGAACTGCAGCTTGTTGGAATGGGCCGACAGCCGGATGTCGACCGGAAGCACCCACAGCTTCTTGAGCATCTGCAGGATGCGCCCTTCGGCCGAGATCGGCAGCGAGAAGATCACGAGGTCGACGCGGGTGAGCCGCGCGAACTCAACAAGGTCGTCGACGCTGCCGAGCTTGAGCAGGCCGCCGCAGACGGCGGGCGCGCGATCCTCGCCGCGGTCGTCGAACAGGCCGATTACCTGCACGTCGGAATTGCGCTGATGCTTGAGCGCGTCGACCAGCACCTCGCCGGCATCGCCCCCGCCCACGATCACCGCGCGGCGGTCGAGCCGGCCCTCGGCGGTCCAGTGGCGCACCAGGCCGTAGAGGCACATGCGCGAGCCGGTGAGCGCGACGAGCCCGACGCCATAGAAGCCCGCGAGCCAGACGCGCGAGTAGTAGTCGCCGAGTTTGGCGAAGAACATGATCGCCGCGACCACCAGGAACAACAGCGTCATCGCGACGGCCAGGCGGATGCATTCGGAGAACGGGGTGCGAAACGCCTGCACCTGATAGATGTCGGCGGTCTGCAGCGCGAGGACGATCAGCCCGGCGATGCCGACCGCGGTGAGGGGGTAATACCAATTGAAGCCGTAGACCGGGAAAACATAGGCGAAGTAGATCGCAATCCCGATCGCAGCCATGACCGCAAACTCGATCATGCGCACGAAGCCGGCGAGCACGATCGGCGAGAACGCCGGCACGATCGTCTGCGCGGCCGCCAGCATGGCGGCGGGCGACAACTCACGCCGCCGGTTTGGCGCCGACGCAATGGCCGCGGCGGCGGACCCGGCCGAAGCCGCCCTGATTTCCCTGATGCCGTACTCACTCATCACAGACGCGCCCCGTGCCGCGCCGAGCCCCCACGCGGCATCTCGCAATTGTCGTTGGCTCGTCCTAACGAAAAAGTTTCAAGAAAGGCTTTAGGCGAGTGGTATTATCGAACCGCAGGGCTTGGGCGCCTGACCGGCCGCCGGTGAAATAGGCGACGGAGGACAGGATGGTTGCCAGCGACGGCTTTGCCGAGTTTTTGCGCGACCAGCTCGCTCCGCTCGGCGGCGTCACGATGCGGCGCATGTTTGGCAAGACCGGCGTCTTCTGCGACGGCGTGATGCTCGGCATGGTGACCGACGACACCCTCTATTTCCGGGTCGATGACGAGAACCGCGCGGCCTTCAAGGAGGCCGAGTCCTCTCCGCCGCTCAACTACGAGAAGCAGGGGCGCACCATAGACCTGTCCTTTTGGCGCGCGCCGGAGCGGCTGCTCGACGATCCGGACGAGCTTGTTGCCTGGGCGCGCGTCGCGCTGGCGGCGGCACGGCGGGTCGCGGCGAAGGGAAAACGGACGCCGGCTAACGAACCGCGGCTCGCGCGAGCGCCGCGCGGTAGGACGCGAGCACGCCGGCGACCATCGGCTCGGCGCTGAAGTGCGCGCGCACCCGTTCCCGTAACGCCTGCGCCGACGCCTGGGCCGCGGCTGTGTTGGATAGCGCGGCCTGGATCGCCGCGGCGAGGCTCGCGACATCGCCCGCCGGCAGCAGCTGCCCGCCGTAGGGGCCGAAGATTTCCGGGATGCCGCCGACCTTCGTGGTCAGCATCGGCACGCCGGCGGCTGCTGCTTCAAGCACAATGTAGGGCAGCGACTCAGCACGCGAGGGCACGACCAGCAGCCGTCCGCGGGCAAAAGCTTCGCGGGCGGGCAGGGCGCCAGGAAATGTGGCCGCCACGCCGCGGGCGCGAGCAAGCGCCTGGAACTCCGCGGCCTCGGGCCCGCTGCCCACGATGGTCGCGCTCACCGGCCGGCCCTGCGCGCCGAGCAAGCTCAACGCCTCGATCAACACGTCGACGCCTTTGAGCCGCCGCAGCTCGGCGACGAACACCACATCGCTCGCGTCGGCAGCAGGCATGACAGGCTCGAATTCCGCGGCGGCGACGCCATTGTGGATCACCTGCGCCGGCGCGGCCGGCGCGCCTATGCGCCGGTGATACACGTCACGCGCATAGGAGCTTTCAAACAAAAGGAGATCGGTGCGCCCTAATAGCGCGCGCTCGAGCGTCAGGTAGACGAAGCCGATCGGCGTGCGCGGATCGAAATGAAGGCTGCCGCCATGTGGCGTATATGCGCGCAGCGCGCGCGTCCCGGCGAGCCGCGCATAGGCCCCGCCTTTCGCGCCGTGGCCATGCACGATGTCGGCGCCGCTCGTGCGGATCACGTTGGCGACCCGCCGCACCGCCACAACGTCGCTTAGGCCCAGGTGCCGGCTCATCGACACTCGTGTGATCCCGAGTGCCATGAGCGGCGCAATTTCGGCCAGGGTTGCTTCGGCGCGCCCGCCGCCGGTTATGGCGTCGGCGATGATGCCGACCCGATGGCCTGCCGCCGTTTGTCCGCGCACGAGGTCGACGACATGGCGGAACAAGCCGCCCACCGGCGCACGAAACACGTGCAGGATCGAGAGAGGTCGTGCGTTGGCGCTCATGAATCAGATGACAGAGGACGGACGACAGAGAACGGATCGCTGAGGCGCCGCTTGCGCACTTTCTGTCCGCTGTCGTCTGTCCGCCGTCCTCCGGATCAGAACCAGCGTTCGGCAACGACGATGGTGTCGCCCGGCCGCACCGGATAGTTAAGTGGCACCGAGCCGACGAGGATTCCATCGCTGCCCTGACGGTGCATTTCGACCGGCCCGCGCAACGCGCGCGGCGAGAAGCCGCCGGCGATCGCCACCGCGCCTTCCGCCGTCAGGTTGGGCACGTAGGGAAATTGTCCCGGCGTCGCCACCTCGCCCAGCACGAAGAACGGCCGAAAGATCTCGACCTCGACCGCTACATGGGGCTCGCGCACGTAGCCGTCCTTGAGCTTGCCGGCGATCGCCTGGCTCACCTCGGCGGTGGTCATGCCGCGCGCCGGCACGCCGCCGATCAGCGGCATGGTGATGCGGCCGCTCGGATCGACCGCGTAGGAATTGCTCAAGCCCTCCTGCCCGAACACAACCACGCGCAGGCGGTCGCCGGAGTCGAGCACGTAGGGGCCGGCCGGATCGGGGGCGGGCGCGAGCGGCGGCGGATTGCGCACGCAGCCGCCAAGCACCAGCCCGGCAAGGACGGCGATGAAGATGAATTGCGCCCGCATGAACCGAATCCGCGCCCGCAGTGAGGACCGCAGGCGGAATTAAGGCGCCGTATGGTTAACAAAGCCTCACCTTGGGCAACGGCCCGGTAAGGAATTAACGCGACGGCAACCATAATCGGGTTTGATGGCAGTGCCGCGAACCCGAAGTTCGCACAGCGTTGCGGCAAGTTCGGATGCGAACTTCGGGTTCAAAGCGGCACTGGAATCATAGGTCTTCTAGTGTCCTACGATTCCGAAGTTCGCATCAGAGCGCGCTGCAAACCCGAGCGAACTTCGGAATCGGGACACTAGGTGAATGGCGTCGGTACGGTACGGAGTCGGCCATGCGTGTAGGTGCGATGTATGCGGGTTCCGCGTTCGGCGGACCCGATTCGCGGTCGGTCGAGTTGGGCGCGGTGGGCCGGGAGCTGTGGCGCAAGAAATGGTGGGTGCTGGCGCCCACGCTTGTCGTCGTGGCGATCGCCGCGGTTGCCGTCAACATGGTGACGCCGCGTTACAAATCGGAAGCGCGCGCGCTCATCGAAGGCCGTGAAAACGTGTTCCTGCGGCCGGAGGCCGAGAAGAGGAACGACCGCGCGATCGTCGATCAAGAGGCTGTCACCAGCCGGGTGCAGCTCGTGCTCTCGCGCGACGTGGCGCGCCAGGTCATCCGTCAGCTCAAGCTCGGCGAGCTTGCCGAGTTCGATCCGCTGCTGCGCGGGGTCAGCCCAGTCACGCACATGCTCCAGGTCGTCGGCCTGGCAAAAGATCCGCTGCGCATGACGCCCGAGGAGCGGGTGCTCGATAGTTACTACGACCGGCTCAATGTCTATGCGGTGGATAAGTCGCGGGTGATCGCGGTCGAGTTCCAGTCTTACGATCCGGACCTTGCCGCGCGCGCCGCCAACGCCGTGGTCGACGATTTCGTCGCGCTCCAGCTCGCTGCACAGCAGGAAGAAACGCGCGGGGCAGGGCGCTGGCTCGCAGGCGAGATCGAGGTGCTGCGCCAGAAGGTCGCCGACGCCGAGGCGAAGGTTGAGGAATTCCGCAGCAAATCGAATCTGTTCGTCGGCACCAACAATACGACGCTCTCGGCGCAGCAGCTCGGCGAGCTCAACTCTCAGCTCGGTGCCGCGCGCTCGCAGAAGGCGGACGCCGAAGCCAAAGCGAAATTCATTCGCGACACGCTCAAATCGGGCAAATCGCTCGAGTCCGCCGACTTTCTCAATTCCGAGCTGATCCGCCGCTTGAGCGAACAGCTCGCGACCGTGCGCGGTCAATACGCGGAACAATCCTCGACGCTGCTGGACAATCACCCGCGCATCAAGGAACTCAAAGCCCAGATCGCCGATCTCGACCGGCAGCTGCGCACCGAAGCGGAGCGGCTGGCGCGCGCGCTCGAGAACGACGCCCGCATCGCCGGCGCGCGGGTCGAAACGCTGAGCGAAAATCTCGGCCAATTGAAGGTGCAGGCGGCGAGCACCAACGAGCAGGACATCCAGCTGCGCGCCTACGAGCGCGAGGCCAAAGCGCAGCGCGACTTGCTCGAGTCCTATTTGGCGAAATATCGCGAGGTGACCTCGCGCGACAGCCTCGGCGCGGTGCCGTCCGATGTGCGCGTGATTTCCCGCGCGATCGTCTCCAACACGCCGTTCTTCCCGAAGAAGGTGCCGATCGTGCTGATCGCGGGCCTCGCGATGCTGCTGATCGCCTCAGGTTTCATCGTCACCGGGCAACTGATGGCGGCCATGCCGGCGCGCGCCGCTGCAGGCGCCACGCCGCACGAGGATCCTTACTTCGAACACGATGACCCCCGGCTCGATCATGTCGCCGACGCCGTGCCAGTCGCTCCGGAGGCAATGGCTGCGGATGCCGTGGCGGCCGATATCGCCGACCTCGCCCGCGACATCGCGGCCTCGCCGGACGCGGGGCGGCGCGTCGTGGTCGTGGGCGCCCAGCGCCACATCGGCACCACGTTGACGGCGCTGGCGCTGGCGCGCGACCTCGCGCGCGTCGCCCGCGTCGTGATTGTCGATCTTGCCTTCGCGCATCCGAATCTCGCCGCGGTGGCGATCGATCCGGGCGCTCCCGGCATCGCCGACCTGGTGCGCGGCGGCGCCTCGTTCGGCGCCATCATCACGCGCGACTGCGACTCGCGCGCGCATATCGTCCCCGCCGGCCGCGGCGGTCCCGACAACGCGGCGATCCTCGCCTCGGATCGGATCGGCGTTGCGCTCGATGCGCTCGGACGCACCTACGATCACGTCATCATCGACGCCGGCACCGCGTCCGAGCCGCTGCCGGAACCCTTGCTGCGCGGCTCGCCGCGCGCCGTGCTGGTCGTCACCGGCGTGCCGCACGAAGCCGCGCTCGCGGCGCGCGACCGGCTGCATGTCGCCGGTTTTGGCGAGATCGCCATGGTGGGCGCTGCCCCGCCCGCCATGGCGGCGCCCGAGCACGCCGCCGCGGCCTGAGCGGGCGCCGCAGTCGCCTCGGTCGGCGTCCGCCTTTAACATTCCTCAACGGTGCGCCAGCATGATCCGGCCACCATGAGGGCATGGCCGTGGCCGGGCTGAAGAAAGCGATCCTGCGCACCGGGTTCGAGGCGCTCTATTTCAGCGGCTCGCACGTGTGGCTGCGCCCGTTCGTGAGCGGTATCGGCGCGATCCTCACCTTGCACCATGTGCGCCCGCCGCGGCGGGACGCATTTCAGCCCAATCGCCTGTTGGAAGTGACGCCCGCCTTCCTCGAGGCAGTGATCGTGCGTCTGCGGCGCGCCGGCATCGACCTCGTCAGCCTCGATGACATGCACCGGCGCCTCACCGCGGGCGAGCGCAGCCGGCGCTTTGCCTGCCTCACGTTCGACGATGGCTATCGCGACAACCTCGAACACGCCTATCCGATCTTGAAGAAGCACGGGGCGCCCTTCGCGCTTTACATTCCGACGAGCTTCCCCGACCGCCTCGGCGAGTTGTGGTGGCTCGCGCTCGAGGCGGTGATCGCGCGCAACCACCGGATCGGTCTGGTCGTCGACGGCGAGGACCGCAATTTCGACTGCCGCGCCACCGGCGAGAAGCGCGAGGTCTACGAGGCGATCTATTGGTGGCTACGGCGCCTGCCGAGCGAGGAGGATCTGCGCAATGTCGTGCGCGACCTCGCCACGCGCTATCAAGTCGACATCGCGGCGTTCTGCCGTGATCTTTGCATGGACTGGAACGAGCTCGAGGAACTCTCCCGCGACCCGCTGGTCAGCATCGGTGCCCATACGGTCAATCACGTGCGGCTCACCAAGGTGCCGGAGAAGACCGCGCGGGCGGAAATGCGCCAGAGCGCGGCGGTGATCGAGAGCGCGCTCGGCCGCCGGCCCGAGCATCTGTCGTATCCGGTGGGCGACCCAACCTCGGCCGGCCCGCGCGAGTTTGCCATCGCCGGCGAGCTTGGCTTCAAGACCGCGGTGACGACGCGCCCGGGCGTGCTGTTCCCGGAGCACCGCGAGCATTTGACGGCGCTGCCGCGCATCAGCCTCAATGGCGAATACCAGCAGATGCGCTATGTCGAGGTGCTGCTCTCGGGCGCCGCCACCGCGATCCTGAACAAATTTCGCCGCGTCGACGCCGCGTGATAATCAGCCGTCGGCGTCGCCACGCGACATCCAACTGATCAGCGGCATCGCGGGGAGCACCCAGCCGAGCCCCGCCACCGCATAATAGATCCAAGCCGCAAGCTCGTTGGTCGAGCGGAACACGAATTGCGCAACCGCCATGGCGATCAACGCCCACGTGGTGACGAGCGCGAGCAGCGCGACCGTGCCGATCAGCTTGCGGGTGCGGATGCGCATCAAATGGTATCCTCAGAGCACCGCGACAGCGCGGCAATTGCCGCCTTGCTGGCCGCTCTATATGTTTTGCGACGTTAGTTGCAAGCGGAGAGGCCATGACCGAGGTGACCGCAGCGTTGCCGCACGTGCGCGCGATCCGGCTGTGGCTCGTCGCGATCGCGGCGTTGCTTGTTGTGATGGTGCTGGTGGGTGGTGCGACGCGGCTGACCGAGTCCGGCCTCTCGATCGTCGAATGGCAGCCGATGACGGGCACGCTGCCGCCGCTGTCCGAGGCGCAATGGCAGGCGGAGTTCGACAAATACCGCGCGACCCCGCAGTACCGCCACCTCAACGCCGGCATGCGCCTCGACGACTTCAAGACGATCTACTGGTGGGAATGGGCGCACCGGCTGCTCGGCCGCGCGATCGGGGCCGCTTTCCTGCTGCCCTTCCTGTTCTTCCTGTGGCGCGGCTGGGTTGGGCCCCGGCTGCGCATGCGGCTGTGGACGATTTTCGCGCTCGGCGCGCTGCAGGGCGCGGTCGGCTGGTGGATGGTTGCCTCGGGCTTGGTGAACCGCGTCGAAGTCTCGCAGTATCGCCTCGCGACGCATTTGGTGCTCGCCTGCGCGATTTTCGCCGCCATTGTTTGGACCTTGCAGAGCCTCTCACAGCGCGTAGCGATAAGCGTACCCGCACGCGTGCGCTGGGGCGCCGCAGGATTGCTCGTGCTGGTATTGGTGCAAATTTATCTCGGCGCGCTCGTTGCCGGGCTGCGCGCCGGGCTGATCTACAACACCTGGCCGCTGATCGACGGCAGCCTGGTGCCCGGCGCGGATTCTTTGTTCGCGAGCGCGCCGGCGTGGCGCAATCTGTTTGAAAACCAGCTCACGGCTCAGTTCGATCACCGCATGGTCGCTTATGTGCTCTGGATCTTTGCTGTGCTGCACGTGATAGACGCGGCACGATCGCGCAGCAGGGCCGCGCTTAGCAGTGCGCTGGCGCTCGCGGCAACGGTCACCATCCAGGCGGCCTTGGGGATTCTCACGCTCGTCTATGTAGCGCCGCTCGCGCTGGCGCTCGCGCACCAGGGCATGGCGATGGCGGTGCTGACGGTGGCAGTCGTGCACGCGCAGCGGCTCGCGCCGCCCATACGCAAGCAGCATGCGGCTGCTGCGATCGCACACGCGCAGGGGAGGGGGTCTCCCGCATGATCGATGTCGAGCTTCGCGGCGAAATCGCCGTTCTCCTCATGCGCCATGGCAAGGCCAACTCCATGGACGCCACCTTCTGCGCAGACATCATCAAGCGCCTGGACGAAGTACGCAGGTCGCCCGCGCGCGCGATCGTGATCACCGGCCAGGGCAAGATTTTTTCCGCCGGCGTCGATCTGGTGCGTGCGCTGGACGGCGGGCCTGACTATTTTCGGGATTTCCTGCCGCCGCTGCGCCGCGCGTTCGAGCAAGTGTTCTTCTATGAGAAGCCGGTCGTCGCCGCGGTCAACGGCCACGCGATCGCCGGCGGCTGCGTGCTCACCTGCGCGGCCGATCGGCGGCTGATGGCGCAGGGCGACGGCCGCATCGGCATCACCGAGCTTCTGGTCGGCGTTCCTTTTCCGGTGATCGCGCTCGAGATCATGCGCTCTGCCGCGGCCCCACAGCATTTCGAGCGCATCGTCTACAGCGGGGCGACCTTCGCACCCGATCCCGCGGTCGGCCTCGGGCTTGTCGACGAGGTGGTTTCGGCCGATGACTTGCTCGAGCGCGCGATCGCCGCGGCGGAGAAATTAGCCGCGCTCGGCCCCGAGGCCTTCGCGCTCACCAAGCGCCAGACCCGGCAGCCGGTGCGCGAACGGCTCGAGCGGGACGGACCGCGCTTCGACCCCGCGGTCGACGCCATCTGGCACGCGCCGGAAACAACCGCCCGCATCCGCGACTACGTCACGCGTACGTTCAAGAAGATGTAGGGTCGGCTCTGCCGGCCGTCATGCCCGGCCTTGTGCCGGGCATCCACGTCTTTTTGACGTCCAGCAAACAAAAAGAAAGCCGTGGATGGCCGGGACAAGCCCGGCCATGACGAGGAGTCACGCCGCCTCGAGCGCCTGGTCGAGATCGGCGATGATGTCGGCCT
>Ga0210408_10002712_pt1 | contig 16944 bp, 17 predicted proteins | sample IncBWH4MmetaG_FD_155471 | JGI IMG/M metagenome (GOLD analysis project Ga0210408, IMG submission 155471) | Forest soil microbial communities from Barre Woods Harvard Forest LTER site, Petersham, Massachusetts, United States - Inc-BW-H-4-M | ecosystem: Environmental > Terrestrial > Soil >...
GGCGGCGGCAACGGAGGCGGAGCCCACAGCAGAACCGGCAGCAACGCCGAAGGCTGCCGCAAGCGCACCAGCCAAGAAGCCGAGCAGCGCGCAGATATCAGCGATCCGCAGCGCCTGCCGCTCCGATTATCCGAAGGTCTGTGCGGGAGTGCCGACCGGCGGCGCTCCGGCGCTGGAGTGCCTGGAGAAGAACAAGTCGAAGGTCTCCGTGGCTTGCCAAAAGGCCGTCGCCGCGGTCGGCGGTGGCGGTGGCGCGCCGGCTTCGGGCGGTGCGCCGGCAGCGGCGGCAACCGCAAGCCCGGCTGCGGCCCCGGCCGCTGCACCGGCGGCAGCGGCGCCGACGGTGCTGGTGCTGCGGCCGATGCGGCCGCGCGAGGTGCTGTTTGTGATGCGATCGGCTTGCGGCGGCGACGTGCGTGCGCTCTGCCCCGGCGTCGAACCCGGCGGCGGCCGCATCATCGAATGTCTGGCAACGCAGGCGGCTTCGCTGTCGCCCGCGTGCAAGGAAGTGCTGGCGCCGTTTGCCGCGCAGTGAACGCACGCGAGCATTTCAGATTTTAATCCGCAGCACATTGCTTGCTTTAACGAAACAAAAGCAAAGAGGGAGACAAAGATGCGCACATTCCTGCTGATTGCTGCCGCCATCCTGGCCTTCGGCGCCACCATGACCTTCGAGACGAGTGACGCCAATGCGGTGGTCTGCGCCCGTGGCGTCGTCCGCGCCGGATGTGCCGGACCTAACGGCGCGGTGGTGGTTCGCCGCCCGGTCGCCGCTTGCCCCCGGGTGCTGGTGAACGGCGTGTGGGTACGCCGCTGCGTCTGACGTAAGACCGGTTCCAGCCGATATTTTCAGTAGCGCCGCCCTCCGGCGCAGGGTAATGTGGCCGCCGATTGTGAGTATACTGTCAATCATAAAGCTCTTGAGGGAGGGAGGATCGTGCGCATTGCCGTGCTTGGCGGAGGGCCCGGCGGTCTCTACTTCGCCTATCTCTGGAAGAAGCGGCATCCTGATGCCCGCATTGATCTGTTCGAGCAGAACGCGGAAGGTGCCACCTTCGGCTTTGGCGTGGTGTTCTCCGAACAGGCGCTGGAATTCCTGCGCGCCGACGATCCCGACACGGTCGATGCGATCGCACCCAGGATGGAGAGCTGGCAGAACATCACGCTCAACCTGCGCGGTGAAAATGTCGCGATCGACGGCGTCGGCTTCTCCTCGATCGGCCGGCTGGAGCTGTTGACGATCCTCCAGCAGCGGGTGCGCGCGGTCGGTGTCGCGCCGCGATACGAGACGGCGATCTCGTCGGTTGATGAGCTAAAGGATTATGATCTCATCGTCGCGGCCGACGGGTTGAACTCGCTGGTCCGCCGCAGCTTCGAGAAGGAATTCGGCGCCTCGGTTTCCTATTCGACCAACAAGTTCGCCTGGTACGGCACGTCAAAACGCTTCGAGACCCTGTCGCAGACGTTTGTGAAAACCGATCTCGGCGCCTTCAACGCCCATCACTATCGCTATTCGCCCGAGATGAGCACGTTCCTGGTCGAGTGCGACGCCGAAACCTTTCAGGCTTACGGCTTTGCCGACAAGGCGGTCGAGCAGTCGAAGGCGATTTGCGAACAGATCTTTGCCGCGACCCTCGACGGCCACGGGCTGGTGTCGAACAAATCGGTGTGGCGCAATTTCCCCTGGATCTGGAACGAGACCTGGTCGTCAGGGAATATGGTGCTGGTCGGTGACGCCTTGCATTCGGCGCATTTCTCGATCGGCTCGGGCACGCGGCTTGCGATCGAGGACGCGATCGCGCTGACCAAGACGCTGGAGGCGGAAAACGATTTGGCCGGCGGTCTCGCCCGCTATCAGGCCGAGCGTCAGCCGATCGTGAAAAAACTGGTGACGGCGGCGCGCACCAGCGCCGGTTGGTACGAACACTTCGCCGAGCATATGCGGCTCGATCTGATGGACTTCGCCTATAGCTACATCACCCGCTCGGGGCGGATCGACGACGCGCGGCTGCGCGCGATGTCGCCCGCCTTCATGGCGCGCTATGAGGCCGCAAGGAGCAGACCATGACGTGCGAAATCGCCGACCGGGTGCCGAGGGATTGTGCGGGCACAAGCGAGATCGGATTTGCTGTTACGCAAAAATATAACGCGAGCCGGATCCTGTTCGACAACCTGGCGAAAGGTTTTGGCGGCCACCCTGCCCTCCTTGGCCCGGCGGGAACACGGACTTACGACGAGCTTTGTGCGGAAGCCTCCCGTTGGGGACACGGCTTCCTCTCGCTCGGCTTGAAGCGCGGCGACCGAGTGCTGCTGTTCCTCGACGACACGCCGGCCTACCCGGCGGCATTTTTCGGCGCGGTGCGTGCCGGTTTCGTGCCGCTTCTGATCAATACGCTGACGCCGCCGGATCTGCTGCAATTCTATCTCGCCGACAGCGGCGCTGCCGTCGCCGTGGCCGAGGCGGAGTTCTGCTCGCGCTTCGATGGGGTCGCCTGCAAGGACACAAGCTTGCGCACACTGATCGTGGTCAATGGTGCCGCGGACTACTCTGCCGCGGCGAAGATGATCGCCGCCGGGCCCTGGTTGCAAACGTTCCCGGCCGATCTCGCCGAAGCCGACACCGACCGCGACGAGATGGCGTTCTGGATGTATTCGTCGGGATCGACTGGCCGGCCCAAGGGCATCGTCCATCTCCAGCACGACATGGCCTATAGCGATGCGGCGTTCGGGCGTACCGTCCTGCAACTAAAGCCTGATGACATCTGCTTTTCCGTGCCCAAGATTTTCTTTGCCTACGGGTTCGGTAATTCCATCACCTTTCCGTTCTCGGTCGGCGCCGCCACGCTGCTGCTGCCGGGCCAGCCCAAGCCGGCAACGATTTTTGAGGCGATCGGGAAATATCGTCCCACCGTGTTCTTCGGATTGCCGACGCTCTATACCTCGCTGACCAAGGCCGACAACGCCGCGGCGGCGGATTTTTCATCGCTGCGGATGGCGCTTTCCGCCGCCGAGGTGTTATCGGCCGAGGTCTTCAACGGCTGGAAAGCGCTGACCGGGCTCGAGATCGTCGAAGGTCTCGGCTCGACCGAAGTCCTCCACATCTATCTCAGTAATCGGCCGGAGAAGAAAAAGCTCGGCGCGGCAGGCTTGCGCGTGCCCGGCTACGAGGTTGCGCTGAGGGACAAGGACGGCCGCGAGGTCGGCGACAATGAAGAAGGGATATTGTGGGTGCGCGGCGATTCCTCAACACCGCTCTACTGGAACCGGCCGAACAAATCCGCCGAAACCATCCGCGAGGGCGGCTGGATCTATACCGGTGACCGCTTCGTGCGTGATAGCGACGGCTTTCATTTCTTCCGCGGCCGCGCCGACGATCTCATCAAAATCTCCGGCCAATGGGTCTATCCGCTCGAGGTCGAGCTTTGCCTTGCCGAACATCCCGACGTGCGGGAGTGCGCGGTCTATGCCGCCGAATTGCCTGATAGACGCATGACGCTGAAGGCGGTGGTGGTGATGAACAAAAGCGGCTTCGATGCCGCCGACACGACGAAGCAGCTCCAGGATTTCGTCAAGGCAAAATTATTGCCCTACAAATACCCGCGCGAGGTGCGCTTCCTCGACGAGCTGCCCAAGACCGGTACCGGCAAGATCGACCGCCAGGCGGTGATGAAGATGTAGCGCGTCCCGACGATCATTTCGCGCTTTCGCCGAGCGCCTTCCAGTTTTCATTGCTGATCAGGGTGGATCGATAGACCTTCATCGAATTGCAGCCTTCGATCTCCTTTATCGTACTTTTCACATGGTCGGACAGCACGGCCGGAATCCAGGGACTCAAGGTGATGCGCTCGATGCACGCGAGCGGAATGGCGACGTCCAGGGAGTTAGTTTTTTTGGTGGACGACTCATAGATGATCCGGAACTCCCGCTCGTCCTCGTAAGCGGATCGCTTGAGGAACGGCAGGGCTGCCGTCTTTATCTCAATGTCTCGAATGTCGGAGAGAGTCAGATACTGAACGGCCTTGGCCGTCACCCCGACCTGCTTTCTTATGGCCTTGAGCAACCTGGCGCGCTCGAAATTGATGCACGCTCCGCTGGAACCGCCCGCAAACAACCGCCAATGATGGTAGGTCTCGAACGCCGGGGTGAAGCAAAGCGCCAGCACCGACTGCAAATTCTTCTTCTGTTGATAGAGCGACAGGAAATAGGAATCGTTCTTGTCGTCCCACGAGGCCGGATCAAGCAGCGTAATTTTTCTTTCCCTGAGCAGATACAGCAAAGCCGGTATATTGGTGTATCGTCGAAGATATTGCTTCACGTCTGGCCTCCCCGAACAGCTGTGACCCGTGAACCTTAACAATAATCGTCATCGCCCGCGAAGGCGGGCGATCCAGTAATCGCCGGTGTCAACTACTGTGAACGCTGGTGGTTACTGGATGCCCCGCCTTCGTGGGGCATGACGAGCGGAATTGGACGCGGTCGGCTTCAGACCTACCCCGCGAGCCCCGTCCCGCCGTAGAGCCAGGCGAGATCGCCGTACCAATCCTCCGACGTCTTCGCGCGCATGATGGCGTTGCGCAGGCGCGCGTGTTCGCCAGCGGGATGATAGATGTGCTCGCCGATGGCGCGGGACAACAGCTGCACTTTTGCCGTGCGCGGAAAACGTTGCGCGCGGTAGCGCTCGAGTGCGCTGGCATGGTCGTCATACTGCGCCAGCATATGCGACAGGCACACCGCGTCTTCCATCGCCTGGCAGGCGCCTTGCGCGAAATATTGCAGCATCGGATGCGCGGCGTCACCAAGCAGCGCGACACGGCCGTCGATCCAGCGCTCGACGGGGTCGCGGTCGCACAACACCCAGAGCCGCCAGTTCTTGCCATGGCGGATGATGTTCTGGGCGCGCTCGTGGATATGCGTAAATCCTTGCATGACCTCTTGCTCGGACACGGGCTTGCCCGCCACCGGCTCCGGCGCGTCGTTGTGATAGGTGACGACGAGATTGAACACCTTCCAGCCCGACAGCGGGTAATGCACGATGTGGCATTTCGGGCCGGCCCACAGCGTCGCCGCGTTCCAGCGCAGATCCTCCGGCATCTGCTCGGTCGGGATCACCGAACGGTAGGTGGTGTGGCCGGAAACCCGTGGCGGCCCGTCGGAGGTGACCAATTTACGGACATTCGACCACAGCCCGTCGGCGCCGATCAGGAGCGATCCGGTCACGCGCTCGCCAGAGGCAAGATGCGCCGTCACCGATGAAGCGTCCTGATCGTAGCCTGTGACTTCACTGGAGACCCGCAGCTCGATTGCGGCATGATCGCGACAGGCTTTCAGGAACACGCCATGCAGATCGCCGCGATGTACCACCGCATAGGGATTGCCGAAACGCGCGCGAAACGCCTCGCGCAGATCGACATGGGTGATTTCTTCGGCCGTGAGCGCATCCATCAGCCGGAGCTGATCGATATAGACCGCCATGCCGCGGGCGGCTTGGCCGATGCCGAAATAGTCGAAGGCATGAAACGCGTTGGGCCCGAGCTGGATGCCGGCGCCGATCTCGCCGAGCGCGGAAGCCTTCTCTAGAAGAATTGAGCGAAAGCCTTTTTGCGCCAGGCCAAGCGCTACCGCGAGGCCGCCGATGCCGCCGCCCGCGATCAGGATCGGTCGTGCATCCCTGGGCGCCATCAGCCCGACTTTCCGAGATGTTCGAGCGCGTCTTCGGCACGGAGCGGCACCCGCGACGCCTCGTTGTTGAGATCGACGAGCTGCGTCAACAGCACCACGAGCGTCTTGCGGTCGGCGGCTTTCAGGGGCTGCAGCATCCGCGCCTGCGCGCGACCGACCGACGGCATGATCTCGCGCAGCAGCGCAGCGCCGGCTCTGGTCAGATAGAGCAGTTTGATCCGCTTGTCGCCACGTGACGGCTTGCGCTCGATCAGCGCTTTCGTCTCCAGCCGCTCGATCACATTGCCGAGCGTCGAGCGGTCGAACGCGATCACGGCCGACAATCTCGTCGCGTCGATGCCGGGATGGGTGTGGATCGCGATCAGCGCTGCATATTGCACCGGCGTCAAATCGCAGGCCCTGCATTCCTCGATGAAAATCGACACCGCGATCTGCTGCATCCGCCGGAACAGATAGCCCGGCGCGGTGTAGACCGCGTCCATCGTGATGGGAATTTGCTTACTCGGCATCGGGTTGCTTGTCCGGTGCTGCGTCCGCGAACGCCTTCATGGCTTTGGCCGTGGCTTCCGCCTTCAACAGCTTCGGAAAGGCTGCGACGTCGACGCCGAAGCGCCGCGCGTTCGCCAGTTGCGGAACGAGACAGAGATCGGCGATGGTAGGCTGGGCACCAAAGCAGAACGGACCGCTCTCGCCCGCAATCAGCTTTTCGCAGGCCGCAAGACCCTCGCGGTTGGCCCAGCCGGCCCAGCCGGTCACCTGGTCCTCGGGCAATTTGAGCTCGCGCAGCCGCGCCAGCACCTTCAGATTTTGCACCGGATGGGTGTCGCAAGCGAGCACCTGCGCGAACGCGCGCACCTTGGCGCGGCGCAGCGGATCCTTGGGCAACAGCGGCGGCTCGGGATGGGTTTCGTCCAGCCATTCGATGATTGCGAGTGACTGGGTCAGCACACTTCCCGCATCGTCCTCCAGCGTCGGGACCAGCCCCTGCGGGTTGATGGCAAGATAGGCGGGAGCGCATTGTTCGCCCTTGCGAAGGTGGTGGGCGAGATGCTCGGCGGGCAAGCCCTTGAGATTCAGCGCGATCCTGACCCGGTATGACGCGCTGCTGCGGAAATAGCCGTGCAGCTTCATCGGAACCCTCCCTTCCCAAATTTGTCGTTTGTTATGGCCTTCGCATTGACGCTATCCATATTGTAAGTATGCTGTCAATCAGCCAACAAAAATGACGGGAGAGAGCCCATGGAAGCCGTGTTGAAGACCCCGGAACGCGAGGCGTTCTATAAGAAGATCGACGGCGAAAATCTCTCCGCGCTGTGGAACGTAATGGGCGATCTGATCACGCCGGAACCAAGGAGCGCCTGCCGGCCGCACCTCTGGAAGTTCGACGCCATCCGCGCCTTCATGACCGAGGCCGGCAAGCTCATCACCGCCAAGGAAGCCGAGCGGCGGGTGCTGGTTTTGGAAAATCCCGGTCTGCGCGGGCAGTCGAAAATAACGACCTCTTTGTTCGCCGGCGTGCAGATGGTGGTTCCCGGCGATATTGCGCCGGCCCACCGGCATAGCCAGTCGGCGCTGCGCTTCGTGCTCGAAGGCAAGGGCGCCTATACCGCCGTTGACGGCGAGCGCACCGCGATGGCGCCCGGCGACTTTGTCATTACGCCCTCGATGACGTGGCACGACCATTCCAACGAGACGTCTGAGCCGATGTTCTGGCTCGACGGGCTCGACATTCCGATGGTGCAGTTTTTCGATGCGTCGTTCGCGGAAGGGTCGAACGAGGACCAGCAGAAGATCACGCGGCCCGCCGGCGACAGCTTTGCCCGCTACGGCCACAACCTCCTGCCGGTCGACGAGAAGCGCGCCTCCAAGACCTCGCCGATCTTCAATTATCCCTATAGCTACACCCGCGAGGCGCTGGAGAGTGCGAAAGTGCGCAATGAATGGGACGCCTGCCATGGGCTGAAGCTGAAATTCTCCAACCCCGAGACCGGCGATTTCGCGATGCCGACCATCGGCACCTTTATCCAGCTGTTGCCGAAAGGTTTCAAGACCGCGCGCTATCGTGCGACCGACGCCACCGTGTTCGCGGCGATCGAAGGCAAGGGACGCACGCGGATCGGCGAACAGACTTTTGAGTGGGGCCCGCGCGATTTGTTCGTGGTGCCGAGCTGGCAGTGGGTCACCCACGAGGCGGAAGCCGACTCGGTCTTGTTCAGCTTTTCGGATCGCCCGGTGCAGCAGAAGCTCGATCTGTTCCGCGAAGACCGCGGCAATGCGTGAGGTCTTCATTGCGAGGAGCGAAGCGACGACTTCACCTCGCCCCGCTTGCGGGGAAAGGTCGGAGACGAAGCGATAGCGAAGTCTCCGGGTGAGGGGGACTATCCGCGAGTCCGAATGTGTAGAGAGCCCCGCGGGGCGAGGGAGAAGCTCACCGCCAGTGCAACAGCCGCGTCTCCAGCAGATTGATCAGCTTGCCGACGGCGAGCCCGAACAGCGACAGGATGACGACGCCGGCTAGCAGCTGATCGGTTTGCATCAGATTGCCGGCTTGCAGCACGAAGGCGCCGATGCCGTACTCCGCGCCGATCATCTCCGCGCTCACCACGAGCAGCAGCGCGACTGAGGCCGTGATGCGGAAGCCTGCAAGGATCGAGGGCAGTGCGCCCGGCCAGATCACCTTCCGCACGATGGTTGGAAACGGCACATTGAAGCTCTGCGCCATCCGGATCAGATTGCGCGGCACGTTATCGACGCCGCTATAGACCGAGATCGCGGTCGAGAAGAACACCCCAAGCGCGATGGTCGCGATCTTCGGTTCCTCGCCGATCCCGAGCCACAGGATCAGAAGTGGCAACAGCGCGATCTTCGGGATCGGAAACAGCGCCGAGATGAAGGTGATGCCGACGCTGCGCGCCAGCGCCGAGAGCCCGATCGCAAAGCCTGTGATGATCCCGGCCGCAGTGCCGAGGGCCCAGCCGACGCCGATGCGCATGATCGAATACGACAGATGCTGCCAGAGCGCGCCCGAGATCGCGAGCTGATAGATCGCCCGCGCGATGGCTGATGGCGCCGGGAGGAACAGCGGATTGATAAGCGCGGTGCCGGCGGCGAGTTGCCAGAGCGCGATCACCAGCACCAGCGCGATCCAGCCGCCATAACGGCCGGTCGAGGGGATAAAACCTCCGCCGCGAAACTCGACCCGCCGCGTGTCCGACGCGGCCTCGGTTTTCGGCCGATCTTCCGATGTCGCGCGGTCAAGCATGCTGGACCTCGCGCTCGGCATCGATCGCCTCCTCGCGGATCAGCGACCACAGCTCGTTCTGCAACGCCAGCAATTTGCCGCGGGCATCGATCGCACCGCGCTCGCCGCGCGTCATCGGGATGGTGACGACCTCGCGGACACGGCCGGGGCGCCGCGACAGCACGACGATGCGATCGGCGAGCCGGATCGCTTCCTCCAGATTATGCGTGACATAGACCGCGCCCATCGCGCGGTCGGCGAGCAGGCGGACAAAATCCTCCATCAGGAGTTCGCGGGTCTGCGAGTCCAGCGCCGACAGCGGCTCGTCCATCAGCAGGATCGCTGGTCTAACCGCAAGCGCGCGCGCAATGCCGACGCGCTGGCGCATGCCGCCGGACAATTGCTTTGGATAGGTGCCGCGAAAATCCATTAGCCCCGTGCGGCGCAGGGCGTCGTCGATGACGGCGCGTTGCTCGCCGGCGGTAAGGTGCGACAGCGGAAAGGCGACATTGTCTTCCACCGTGCACCAGGGCAGCAGCGCAAAATCCTGGAACACGAAGGTCAGCGGGTTGAGGCTACCCGCGGGTGCCGCACCGCGCAGTTCGGCCGCGCCGGCGGTTGGCTGCAACAATCCGCCGAGGATCGACAGCAAGGTGCTCTTGCCGCATCCGGAGGGGCCGACGATCGCAACCACCTCGCCGGCGCCAACCGTGAATGATACGGAATCGAGCACCTCCAGCGCGCCGAAGCGGTGGCTGATATGGTCGGCGATCAGGTCCATTTCGGGTCTCCTGGGCGTCAATTGCGAGCGGAGCGAAGCAATCCAGACTATGGATATCACAGCCCTGGATTGCTTCGTCGCTTCGCTCCTCGCAATGACGGCATCACTCGAATCAATCCGGCTTCACATAGTCCCTGGCGATGATGGTGTCGGCGTCGAATCCTTTGTCGACAAAACCCTGGCCTTGCAGCCATTTGATCTGGTTGTCGACATTCTTGACGTCGAGCTTGCCGTCGGCGTCGATATAGGCGCAATTGCCGACCACCTGCTCGACCGGCAGGTTGGTGTATTTCGCGATGATCTCCAGTAGCGGCTTTGTTTTCTCGTTGATCGGCGCCTTGCCGTCGATGACATCAGCCAGGATCACGTCGTAGTACTCACGATCGGCGCGGGTGAGCGCTGCGAGCAATTTTGTCACCAGGGCCTTGTTGGTCAGCGCCTTCGGAGAAGCGAACACCGCGCCGAGCTGCCAGGGCGTCTCGTCGCCAACCCAGCCCAACAATTTGGCGCCGCCATCGTCCATCAGTTTCCGCGCGGTCGAGACCGGTAAGAGCGCGGCATCCACCGTTTCGCCCTTCAGCGCCGCCGCCGCATTCGACAGCGATTGCAGCGGCACGATCTTCACGTCGGAAAGCTTGAAGCCGTATTTGTCGGCCAGGAGCCCAAGCGAATAGTGAAAGCTTGAGCCGACCTGCGTCACTGCAACACGTTTTCCAGCGAGATCCACCGGCGTCCTCAGCCCCGCGGCGTAGGCGTTATTGCCAGCGAAATAGCCGATCAGGGGATAGCCGGCCTTCTCGCGGCTCATGCCCCCGATCACCTTTAGCGTACCCTTGCCCGCGAGGTTATAGAGGCCTGCGGTGAACGCCGTGATGCCGAAATCGATATCGCCGGAGGTGGTCGCCACCGCAACGGGCTGCGCGGCGTCGAAGAATTTCAGTTCGACATCGAGCCCGGCGTCGCGGAAATAGCCCTTGTCCTGCGCAATGAACACCGGCGCGGACGACGACAGGCGCAGCACGCCGACTTTTGCTTTCAGCGCCTCATCGGCCCGCGCGATCCCGCTAGCCGAAAGCGCCAGCAGCAAAGCGAGTGCGAGCCGCACACATCCCCTCATCCAGTTTCCTCCGTCTTTTTAGTTCTCACTATCCGATCCAACTGAAGCATTGCCCCGACGTCACCGCAACGGCAGTAAGCTCCCTCTCCCCTTGTGGGAGAGGGTTGGGGTGAGGGGTTACGATCTATCGATAGGCCGGGACCCCTCACCCGGATCGCATCTATCGATGCGATCCGACCTCTCCCACAAGGGGAGAGGTGCGGCGAGCATGCGGCACGGGTTTAGATTCATCAGTCAGCCTTACAACCCTTCGGGCACGCTCTGGTCCCGCCCGATGAAGGCGCCCTGTTGCCTGAGCGCTTGTTGCAACTTTTCTGGCGCGATGTCGCGCGGAATCGTGTTTCCCGAAAGCGCCAGCGCCGCCGCTGTGCCTGCGGCCTCGCCCATTGCAAAGCAGGCGCCGGAGACCCGCGCTGCCGATTGTCCGTCATGGGTCATCGAGGCGCAGCGGCCGGCGACCAGCAGATTGTCGATGCCCTGGGGAAGGAGCATCCGGTAAGGCAATTCGTTGAAGCCGCGCGATTCCGGGATCGGCGGAAACTTGAAGATCACGTCACCCGCGACATGCACCTCCATCGGCCAACCATTGACGCCGATCGAGTCGTCGAACGAGGCGCAGCCGAGCACGTCCTCGCCCGAGAGCATATAGCCGCCGACCACCCGCCTGGTTTCGCGGATGCCGAGCTGCGGCGGCAGGTCGACGATGTAGGATTTTTCGAAGCCCGGCACGGTGCGCAGGAACTCGAAAGCCTGGATCGCCTGACGGCGGCCATCGATCTCGCCTCGCGTCAGATCGTCGGGCTCGAGCCCGTTGATGGCGCTGCCGTCGTTGCGTTTCAATTGCGTGAAGTTGACCCGCCATTCGATCCCCGAACGCTGCGGCCGCACGATCGCGCCCCTGCGCGGAAATTTGTGCGTGCCTTCAGCTTCGGCCTTTTCCATCAGCGCCGGAATGGTCCGCCAGGCCTCGCCGGCTTTTTCGGGATCGATGCCGTTCAGGCGGAACATCATCGAGGGGTAAAGCAGGTGGCCGTCATGATCGCCCACCTCGAACGGCGCGCCGGCCCAGGCCGCGAGATCGCCGTCGCCGGAACAATCGATGAAAATGTCCGCGGCTACCGCCTGCCGGCCGGCCTTGGTTTCAACCATCAGCGCGTTGATGCGTTTGTCGTCATGCATCACCGCGCCGGCGCCGAGCGCGTGAAACAGCATATCGACCTTGCAAGCGCCGAGCAGGTCATCGGCCGCGATCTTGTAAGCCGCGGTGTCATAGGCCTGCGCCAAAATCTTGCCGAGGATCAGATGCGGCGCATTCAGCCCGCCGAGGCGATCGATGCGCGCCAGCAGGTCGGACGCGATGCCCTGCACCACCCGGTGCATCTCGCCATGGACGTTGGCATGCAGCCCGCAAAAATTCGTGACACCCGCGGCCGTGCCCATGCCGCCGAGAAAACCATAGCGCTCGATCAATAGCGTGCGCCGTCCGGCGCGCGCGGCTGCAACGGCCGCCGCAATCCCCGCCGGCCCGCCGCCGAGGACTACGACTTCGTATTCGCCGTAGAGCGGAATTTGGCGAGCGGGCTCGGTGATGGTGCGAGAGGACAACGTGGGTTCCCGGATGAGCGGTAACGGATCACGCCCGGTTTTGCCGATTTTGGCTATCGCGGCAAGGGGCAGGCAGGGTAAGCAGGAAGCGACGTCATCGCCACGTGCTTCGCCAAGCCGGCGAAAGCCGAGGGCAAAGGACCGACAGCGTTGAATATCCTCGTATCCGTTCTGCTTGGCCTCATGATCGGCGTTGCGCCCGCCGCAGCCGTAGAGCAATGCCGGTTCATCCAGGCCAAGCCCGAGCGGGAAGCTTGTTACCAGCGACAGGAGGCCGAGCTCGCCGCAAAGCGCAAGCCCAAACCGGCCGACGACACGACGTCGCTGGATTCGCTGCGGCAGATGCGACAGGAGGACGGCGCCGTCTACCAAAGCCTGCGCAGCATCTGCCGGGGCTGCTGAGCCTTATTGCGGAAATCACGGCTCGCCGGCGCCCCAGTTCCCCGCGCGTTTTTCGGCGAACGAGGCAAGCCCTTCGGCAGCTTCAGGGGTCTGGCGCTTGCCCGCATGCATCCGGACCAGGCGCGCATAGGCTTTATCGTCGATGCTCATGCCGCCGAACGAGCTTTCCATCGCCAACGCCTTGGTTTCGGCCAAGGCCTCCGGCGCGTTGGCGAGCAACTGCTCCACGACTTTTGTGCCCGCGGCGTCCAGTTCGGCGAGCGGCACCACCTCGTGCACCAGGCCGATGCGGCGTGCGTCCTGCGCGCCAAAACGCTCGCCGGTCAGCGCATAGCGGCGGACCTGGCGCACGCCGATGGCGTCGCAAAGTTGCGGGATGATGATCGCCGCCGTCAGCCCCCAGCGGACTTCGGTGATCGAGAAGATCGCGTTGTCGGCCGCGATCACCACATCGCAGGCGGAGATCACCCCGGTGCCGCCGCCGAAGCAGCCGCCCTGCACCAGCGCTACCGTCGGGATCGGCAAACGATTTAGCCGCTGCACGGCCTCGAACGTCGCGCGTGACGCCGCCTCGTTCTCCTCAGGCGATCGCGGCCTCACCGCGTTGATCCATTTCAGGTCGGCGCCGGCCTGAAAATGCCTGCCGTTGCCTTTCAGGACCACGACGCGGAGGTGTGGCTTCCGGCCCAGCTCGTCGATGGACGAGAGCACGCCCTGGATCAGGTCGCCATCATAGGCGTTGTTGACCTCGGGGCGGTTCAACGTCACCGTTGCGACCCCTCGCTCATCGAGGCTCCACAAAACTGGATTGGCGGACATGGACGTTTCCTTTTGCTCGGTATTTTTCGTGTTGCGGTTGCGCTTGCCGGCCAGCTTGTGGAAACTGGCCGCTCAGCCACTGCCCTTCTAACAGGACCCCTCCCCTATGCGTATCTGCATTTTCGGCGCGGGCGCCGTCGGCAGCCATTTTGCGGTCAAGCTCGCGCTCGCCGGACATGACGTTTCCTGCGTGATGCGCGGGCCGCATCTCGCGGCCGTGAAGGAAAAAGGCCTGACGCTTCGCGTCGGCGATGCCAGCTTCAATGCGAAGGTAAAGGCGTCCGACGACCCGGCTACACTCAGCCCGCAGGATCTTGTGATCAGCACGCTGAAGGCGACCAGCGTCGCCAGCCTCGCAAGCGGCCTCAAGCCGCTGCTGCGCGACGAGACGCCGGTGGTGTTTGCGCAGAACGGGATCCCCTGGTGGTACGATATCGGGCTGCCCGCCGGTCACCCCGCCCCGCCGGATCTATCCTTTCTCGATCCCGGCGGCGCCTTGCGTGCCGCGGTTCCGAAAGCGCGGATCATCGGCGGCGTGATCTTTTCCTCCAACGAGGTGGTCGAGCCGGGATTGGTCACCAACCTTTCGCCGGAGCGGAACATGCTCCTGATCGGTGAATGCGACGACCGCCAGAGCGAACGGATCGAACGGCTGCGCGCCGCGCTGAACGAGGCTACGATTGCATCGCAACCAGTGGCGCAGATCAGGGAGACGATCTGGTCCAAACTCCTGACCAACATGTCGATGTCGGTGCTCTGCCTGCTGACCGGGCAAACCGCGCGCGCCGTGCGGGACGAGCCGTCGCTGCGCGAAGTAATCCCGCGCCTGCTCGATGAGGCCAACGCGATCGGGCAAAGCTGCTGCCCGAGCGTCAAGCGCGTGACGCGCAGCGGGCCCGCGCCCGAGCACAAGCCGTCGATCCTGCAAGATTACGAACTCGGCCGCGCGATGGAGATCGACGTGCTGGTGCGCGCTCCGGCCGCGTTCGCACGCGCCGCGGGGCTTTCGACGCCGATGCTCGACATGCTGGCGGGCCTCGCGATCCAGCGGGCGCGGGACACGGGACTTTACCAGGCCGAGTGGCTATCCTGATACAGCCGATCAGATCGCTTGCAATCCCAGGCGGTCGAACAGCTTGCGGTCTTCGGCATCTTCCGGATTGCCGGCCGTCAGCAGCGTATCGCCGACGAAGATCGAGTTGGCGCCGGCAAAGAAACACAGCGCCTGCATCTCGTCGGTCATGGCCGAGCGGCCCGCCGACAGCCGGACATATGATTTCGGCATCATGATGCGCGCCAGCGCAACGATGCGGACGAACTCGATCGGCGCGATCGGCGCGGATTCCGCCGGCGGCGTGCCCGGAATCGGAATCAACATGTTGATCGGCACGCTTTCCGGCGGCTCGACGAGATTCGCCAGCGTCACCAGCATGTCGACGCGGTCACTTTCCTCCTCGCCCATGCCGAGGATGCCGCCGCAGCACACTTTCATGCCGGATTGCCGGACATTTTCCAGCGTATCGAGCCGATCGGCATAGCTGCGCGTCGAAGTCACCTTCGGATAGTAGCGCTCCGAGGTATCGATATTGTGGTTGTAATAGTCGAGCCCCGCGGCACTGAGACGGTCCGACTGCTCGCGGTCCAGCATGCCGAGCGTCATGCAGGTCTCGAGCCCGAGCGACTTCACCGCGCCGACCATCTCGACAATCGCATCCATGTCGCGCGGCTTCGGATTGCGCCACGCGGCGCCCATGCAGTAGCGCGTGGCGCCACTGGCCTTGGCCTTGCGCGCTTCCGTCACGACCTTTTCGACGTCCATCAGCTTTGCGGCGGCAAGGCCGGTCGAATGATGCGAGGACTGGCTGCAATAGCCGCAATCCTCCGGGCAGCCGCCGGTCTTGATGTTGAGGAGCTTTGAAAGCTGCACGCGGTTGGGATCGAAATGCTGCCGGTGAACGGTTTGCGCCTTGAACAGGAGATCGTTGAACGGCAGCCGGTACAGCGACCAGGCCGCCTCGCGCGTCCACGCCGGCGAAGCCGCGGGCAGCATCATCAGATTCGTCTCGACCCGTACTTCAAGCATGCCCACTTCTCCGAAATCCCGATGGCGGCCGGACCATTGCATGGCGGCAAATCCAAGGCCAGCGAAGCTCGCCGGATTTTTCAAAAGTTGATCGCCGGATCGCATTGACCGCGCATCACCGCTGGTATCACTCTGTTGCCCCTGCACCGCCACAAGAAGAAGCGAGCAAGAACATGCGCGTTGAAGGTAAAGTCTGCGTGGTCACGGGCGCGGCGAGCGGCATCGGCGAGGCGGTGGCCCGCGCGTATGCGGAGCGAGGTGCGCGCGGCGTCGTGGTCGCCGATCTCAAGAGTTCGCGCGATCGCCTGGCCAGGGTCGCCGGCGACATCGATGGATTGGCGGTGACTGCCGACGTCGGCCTCGAGGACGACATCAAGGCGTTGATCGCGGCGGCTGAAGCCAAATACGGCCCGATCGACGTGTTCTTCTCTAACGCCGGGCTGTCGCGCAAGGGACAGGAGACGGCGTCGGACGCCGACTGGGATGTGAGCTGGCGGGTCCACGTCATGAGCCATGTGTTCGCGGCGCGCGCGCTGGTGCCCGGCATGCTCGCGCGCGGCTCCGGCTACCTGCTCAACACCGCTTCGGCGGCGGGGCTGCTCGCCTCGCTGAACTCGATGCCCTACGGTGTGACCAAGAACGCGGCGGTAGCGCTGGCCGAGCATCTTGCGATCCAATATGGCGACCGCGGCATCCGCGTCTCCGTGCTGTGCCCGCAATCGGTGCAGACCGGCATGACGACGCCGGGCCCGAGCGCGGCGCGGGTCGATGGCGTGCTGCAACCGGCCGAAGTCGCGCGCATGGTGATCGAGGCGATGGAGCAAGAACGCTTTCTCATCCTGTCGCACCCGCAAGTGCAGGAATATATCGAGCGGAAAGCCTCCAGCCGCGACCGCTGGCTCACCGGCATGCGGCGGCTGCGCGACAAGATCTATGGCGGTCAGGGCGCGGGGTGAAGTGGGACCGTCCCAATCAATTTAGAGAGGGCGTTCACCTCGCCGCGCTTGCGGGGAGAGGTCGGATTGCAAAGCAATCCGGGTGAGGGCGACTCTCCGCGAGCGCGAATCTGTGGAGAGTCCCCCTCTCCCCGACCCTCTCCCCGTAAGCGGGGAGAGGGAGAAGTCAAACAATCGCCTCCGCCAGATCCGTCATGGTCGGCACCAAGATGTCCGGCTGGTGCGGGGTCTCGCCGAAGGGACGGCTGCGGCGGTCGATGA
>Ga0210408_10002714_pt1 | contig 16928 bp, 18 predicted proteins | sample IncBWH4MmetaG_FD_155471 | JGI IMG/M metagenome (GOLD analysis project Ga0210408, IMG submission 155471) | Forest soil microbial communities from Barre Woods Harvard Forest LTER site, Petersham, Massachusetts, United States - Inc-BW-H-4-M | ecosystem: Environmental > Terrestrial > Soil >...
GCGGAAAACCTACGCCAATGTGCCGTCGCCCTCGCCGGAGTTCGACCGGCTGGAGCCCAGCCTCGAGCCCGGCGACCAGCCCTTCTCTTACGACGAGTCGATCGACGAGGGTGATCGCTACACGCCGCCTCCGCCGCCCGCGCCGCGCACGCGGATCGGCGCCGATCGCGATCGTGAGCCCAAGCCCAAGCGTGCCCGCGCCGGCACCGTGTTTCCGTTCAAGAGCGCGATCGCCGTCGGTATCGTTCTGATCCTGGTAGGTGCTGCGATCCTGTGGGGCAAGTCGGTGGTCTCCGGCGTCAGCGGGCTGTTCAAATCACAGCCCGCTGTCGAGCAGCCCAAGGATACTTCGACGCCGCTGTCGAAACCGAAGATTCCCGATCGCGTCGGCCAGCCGTCCACCTCGTCGGGGGATCAACCGGTCGCGCCGGTGGCGCAGCGTGTCGTGCTCTATGACGAGGATCCGTCCGATCCGAAGGGCAAGCAATATGTCGGCTCGGTGGTGTGGCACACCGAACCGATCAAGGCGACCGGCAACCAGAAGCCTGATATCGCCGTGCGCGCCGACATCGAAATTCCCGATCGCAAGTTCAAGATGACGATGTCGTTCCGCCGCAACACCGACGCATCGCTGCCGGCGAGCCACACCGCGGAGCTCACCTTCATCCTGCCGCCGGATTTCTCGGGCGGCGGCGTCTCCAACGTGCCCGGCATCCTGATGAAGTCCAACGAGCAGGCGCGCGGAACTCCCCTTGCCGGTCTCGCCGTCAAGGTCACCGACGGCTTCTTCCTGGTCGGCCTCTCCAATGTCGACGCCGACCGCGCGCGCAACGTCCAGCTCCTGAAGGAACGCTCGTGGTTCGACGTGCCGCTGGTCTATTCCAACCAGCGCCGCGCCATCATCGCGATCGAAAAGGGCGCGCCGGGCGAACGCGCCTTCAACGACGCCTTCGCGCAGTGGGGCGAGTAGCGGGGCGCCGCCTTCGACCAATTATTTTGTCTAGCCTTCATCCTGCGCTGCTATAAATGGCCCCGAGCAGGCGGAGGATGGAGCATGAAACGCTATCTGATTTTCGCGGCGATCGGCCCGCTGCTGGGCGGCTTCTGGCTGTTGCTGACGACGACGCTGTTGTCGGGCTATTGGAGCAGCCATCCGAGTGCGGCCGAGATCGGCAAGCTGTTCACGGTGTTCGCGACGACGCTGCAATACAGCTATCTGTTCGGCCTCTTGCCTTCGCTGATGATCGGGGCGGTCGAGGATATTCTTTTCCACGTCAAGCGGATCGGCGCGCCGTTGCGCATCCTGCTCGTCGGCGTGGCCGCCTTCGCTGCTTCCGAATTGCTCTACGGCTCGCGCGGGCAGGACAGCGGCGCGTTCCAGTTCATCATGTATGGGCTGGTGGGCTTCATTCCCGCCACCATCTCGGCCTGGCTGGTGCATCGCTATGTCGAGGAGCCGCAACCGGTGCAGGCCACACCTGCGACACCTGCGGCTTAAAAAAACGGCGGGCAGAGACTGCCCGCCGCGTCAGTAGTGTTACGTGATCGAAAGAGCTCAGCGCGGGATCCGATAGGTCGTCGCGCTTTTAGCGTCCGTTGCCGACGCAGCCGCCGCCGGGGCCGACATGGAAGCCGCGCGGGCAGGCGTGTGCGCCCGGGTTGGCGAAGTTCGCCAGACAGCCGCCATAGGGTCCGCGATGGAAGCCGGCGCCGCATCCGCCGGCGATCTGGATGATATCAGCGTTCGGCGTGGAAGCTGCGGGGGCGAGCGGCATCGCTTGCGCGGTGCCGGCGATCGTGCCGAGGCAGAAAGCTATGGCCAACAGTTTTCGCATGGTCTTCGGTCTCCTTGGGTTTAGGGATCAGTTGACGGATTGAAGCGCTACTGGGCGGCGAAGTTCATGCCGGCTTGCACTTCGCCGATGGCCTGGTCGATCAGTCCAAGTGCACGCTCGCGATGGCCGCCCTTGTTCGGGGTTGCCTTGACGAGCTCGGCACGGGCCGATTGCAGGATCACGATGGTCTCGGCCATGTGCGGCTGTGCGCCGATCGCGTAACCGATGCCGAGGCTTGAGGCGATGGCGGCGCCAAGCAGCAACTTGCGCGCGAAATGAGTGCCCATATCGTTGTCTCCTTGAGGGGTCGTTTTGTGAGGCGGGCGGCCGTCGCCGTACAACGGCTTACGGCCGCCAGGCCGACCGGGGGGAATCGGTCGGGCCGAATGAATAAATTGGTCGCCTCGCGCCGTCTTGGACTGGCTGGCGTGGAAGATCGGCGCATTTGGACTGTCCGGCGCCATTTCAATGACGGACAGGTGTTGCTAGGTTCGCGCGCCGCATTCAGCGGGCGTTCATTGGCTCCCTGCCAGCTTGGCCGCAAATTTTGGGCTTCGATGTTTAGGCTTCGATGACTGTCATCCGGAAATCGCTGTCGACCGACATGCTGCCGCAAGGGCTCGACGATCGGCAGCGCTTCCTGCGCTTCGCCGAGCTGTTCGAACATTTTTCGAACACCGGCGAGCTCGATCCGGCTTCCGATGTGCCGTTTCGTGCCGCGATGAATTCCGTCCATGTCGGCACCACGATGCTCGGCCGCTGCGACGGCACGTTCACCACCGTGCGGCGCGAGATGCGCCAGGTGCTCGAGACCAATGACGACCGCTATTGTCTGGCGCGCAATACCGGGACACGGGCCTCGACCATGACTCATCGCGGGGCCGAGTTCACGTTGCGGCCGGGCTCGATCGTCTTGCTCAAGCTCGACGAGCCGTTCTTTGCCGCCGACGGCAGCAATCGCAAACAGTTCACCAATGTGCATTTTCCGATGGAGACGCTGCGGGCCATGGTGCCCGGCGTCGAGGCGATGGTCGGACGCGAGCTGGAGCCGGGCGGCGCCCTCTCGCTCGCCATGGATTACAGCGATCTCCTGCTCAAGCATCCCGCAGCAGTCGAAGAAGCCGGCATGGCGATCGCCGCGCATTTGCTCGATCTCGCAGCCATCGGCCTTGGCGCAAGCGGCGATCTCGCGGTGGAAGCTCAGCGCGGCGGCTTGCGAGCCGTGCGGCTCAAGGCGGTGCTGACGATCCTGCAGCGGCGCTTCTCGGAGCCGGATTTTTCCGCGCAGAAACTCGCCGCCGAGGCGGGCCTGTCGGAGCGCTATGTCAACGAGCTCCTGTATGAAGCCGGCGCCAGCTTCACCACGCGGCTTAATGAATTACGAATGCGTAAGGCTGCCGATTTGCTCGCCCGCAAGGAAGGGCGCATCAGCGATATCGCCTTCGAATGCGGCTTCAACGATCTCTCCTATTTCAACCGCTGCTTCCGTCGCCGCTTCGGTCTGACGCCGACGGCGGCGCGCGGAAAATAAAGCAACTTGCACTCGGCAGGCGCGTTACCATCTGATGGTCATGGCAAACAAACACGCTTTCGGTCACGCCCACGCCGCCCGCGCTGATTTTTCCGCCGCGGAAGCGCGCGGCAAAATCATCGACCAGGACGGGCGGGAGATTCCGCAGGAAACGCCGCGGCCGTTCTTCGGCGGCGTTCATTTCGATTTTCGCCATTCCACGATGAACCCGTTCGGCCAGATCACGCGCGAGCAGCGGCTGAAGCGACTGGAGGCCATGGCCAAGCTGCTCGACGTCGCCTTCATGGTGCCGGGCACGAAAATCCGCTACGGCGTCGATGGCATCGTCGGCCTGATCCCGATCGTTGGCGACATCATCGCAACCGGCCTCTCGCTCTGGCTGGTCTACGAAGCCCGCGCGCTTGGCGCGCCCTGGCATATCACCGCGCGGATGCTCGGCAATGTCGCGTTCCAGGGCGTGGTAGGCACGGTGCCGGTTGCGGGCGACGCCATCGACGTGCTGTTCCGCGCCAACATGCGCAATGCGCGGCTGCTCAGGCGCTGGCTGGAGAAGCAGCCCTACTGACCCCACCAAAGAAAACGCCCCCGGACCGATGTCCGAGGGCGCGTTTCACAAAAGCAAAAAGCTTACGCAGCGTCCTTGTCGCTGGCGGCGGCAGGCTCAGGCTTGCGCGGCCGGCGCGGCAGCGGGAACGACTCGCTCTCGTACAGCGAACGGATGCCGCTCTGGTCGAAGCGCGCTTCCTCGACCTGCAGATAGGCGCCATTGAGCGAATCCGCCGGCAACTCCTCGATCGCGAAGCGAACAGCTTCTGCCGCGGTGCCGAAACGCCGATAGGCAAACCCGGCACGCTTCTTCTTGCGAATCGCGGCGGGGAAGAGTTCGGCGGAGGTGTTGAAGTTGAACGGACGCAGTGGACGCATGGTCGATGGCCTCATGTCTTTTTGGCGCTTGCGCGAGCGGGTTTGAGGTGGGCCGGCAGCAAAGCCACTACCGGCGGCCGCCGAGCATGTCATTTCGACCCCTAATATAGGCCTGTTTGACAGAATTGCGAATCCTGTCGGTCCAAAACGTGAATCTAACAGTAAACAAACAACCTATGTAATATCAATAGGTTGCATGATTCATAGCTTGCCGAGCAGGAGCAGGACGAGCAGTACGACAAGAATTACGCCGCCGATTCCCATTCCGGAGTGGCCCATTCCGTAGCCATAGCCGCCAAACCGCCCGCTGAAGCCGCCCAAGAGGTAAATGATCACGAGAATAATCAGGATCATCCCAAGCGACATGGCACCCTCCAAGCGAACGGTAAGCACAACAGGCGGCCGGCGAGACCTCACCGCGCCGCCTGTGAAGAAAGCATATTTCTGGCGGTAAGTCCCGGCTCGATTGTTGGCAGTGACTGCGCCGAGGGCCAAGGGCTATTGCTGTCCGTCTTCGATCGGCAGCACCTTCAGCGGGCTTGCATAGGGTTCGACGCGCAGCGAATCCTTGGCGATCAGTCCGATCCTGTGCAGCGGCGCCTGCTCGAGGTCGCCGCTCGCCGATTTGCGCACGGCATATTGCCAGACGCTTAGCGAGCCATTGGCCACCAGCGTCTTGGCAACGCCGCCGGCAGTGCCGTCCATCTTCGCCAATTCTCCTTCGGGAATGCCGATGAGCACTTCGTCCTTGCTGGTAATGACCTTGAACAGCGACACTTTTTCGGCGGCGTAGGCAGGTTGAATCACGATGCTCTCCATGATGAAGCCGGCGACGCCGAGGCCAAGAACGAGGCGAAGCAGCAGGCGTTTTGAATTTTGCATATGTGTTCCTTGCGGGGAGGGGTGCGCGGCGCAGGCGGGAAGGGGACCCGCCAAAACAAAACCCCGCGCGACCAGCCCTTGGTCGCGCGGGGTTCCAATCGCGTTCGATATGGACGGATCGTCTATTTGGGCTTGTGCTTCAGCGCTGCCGAGTTGATGCAGTAGCGCAGGCCCGTGGGGCCGGGGCCGTCATTGAAGACATGGCCGAGATGGCCCGAGCATTTCGAGCACAGGACCTCGGTGCGGATCATGCCGTGGCTATGATCGTGCTCCTCGTCGACATGGCTTTCCGCGGCCGGCTGGGTGAAGCTCGGCCAGCCGCAGCCGGAGTCGAACTTGGCATCGGACTCGAACAGGGTCTGACCGCAACCGGCACAGACATAGGTGCCGGGTTTGGTCTCATACTCGTACTCGCCCGTGAACGGCCGCTCGGTCGCCTTCTCGCGCAAGACCGCGTACTGCATCGGCGTCAATTCCTTGCGCCACTCGGCTTCGCTCTTGACGACCTTGTCGGTTGCTTTGGTGTCGGACATGGATACTCCCTCAATCAGGCGCATGATCCGGAAAAGTGTGCAGCGGTTTTCCGAAAGATTATGCGCAAACAATAGACTGAAGCGCGATGATACTCATCGCGCTTCGGAAGCAGTTAGTTCGAAACGCTCGCGTTGGCCACCAGCGTCGGCTTCTCGATGTAATTTTGAGCAAACAGTTTCTTCAGGTTCTCGACCTTCGGCAGGTCGTTATAGGCAATATAAGCCTGGTTGGGGTGCAGCGTCAGGTAGTCCTGGTGATAGGCCTCCGCCGGGAAGAAGCCTTGCAGCGCCGATATCTTGGTCACGATCGGCTTGGCATAGACCTTGGCGCCATTGAGCTGGGCGACATAGGCCTCCGCCACTTTCTTCTGGTCGTCGGAGGTAGTCCAGATCGCCGAGCGATATTGCGTGCCGGAGTCCGGGCCCTGGCGGTTGAGCTGGGTCGGATCGTGCGCCACCGAGAAGAAGATCTGCAGGATCTTGCCATAGGAAATCTTCTTCGGGTCGAACTTGATCTGAACCGACTCGGCGTGCCCGGTCGAGCCGGTCGAGACCTGCTCATAGGTCGCGGTCATCTGGCTGCCGCCGGCATAGCCGGAGACGGCGTTGACCACGCCGGCGGTGTGCTGGAACACGCCCTGCCCGCCCCAGCAGCAGCCGCCCGAGACCACGGCGGTCTGCAAGCCGTCGGACGCCGCAACATCCGACGTGGGCGCGGGGATCACGACCGCCTCCTCGGCGGCGCGCGACGGGACGACGACGAAGGCGGCGATTGCGAGAGCGCCGATGGCGGCGGCAGAGAGCGCAAGGCGGCTGAACTGGCTCATGGCATGTCCTCGTTGGGAACCTGGAAGGGGTGGGTGTCGGATCTGGCGCTAGTGTAAGGCGCTCCGCATCGGCTTCACAATCGGCCGGAAGCGCTTTCGTGCATCCATAAGTACGGGACGGACGCCCCATTGTTACCGGCGGACAGACACGACTCCGTGAATAAATCGCCTATGATCAGGGCGTTAATGCCCAATTCAGCGCCCGGCCGGCGGAATGGCGAAATCCGTTCCGGAATGAACCGCAGTCCGCATTGACCGACAAATCTTCGTTGTGCCGGAGCATTTCTGCCGATGTTGCGCGCCACCTGCCTTGCGAGCTTGACCCTGCTCTCGATCGTGGTTTCGGCCGCGGCCGATCCGCAGCTTGCCGACGACATCACGGTCTGCCAGGACCGGCAGAACGACCTGAAGACCCGGCTTGTGTCCTGTGAAAAGCTGCTCGCCGGCGGCACGCTCACGGGCAAGGACCTCGCCGTCGCCCTCAATGTCCGCGGCAACGGCTTCATGGCGCGTCGTGACATCGACAAGGCGATTGTCGCCTACAATTCGGCGTTCGACGCCGATCCCGACAACGCCGGAACCCTGGTGATGCGCGGCTGGGCCTATCAGCACAAGGGCCAGGATGACCAGGCCCTGGCCGACTACAACCTCGCGCTGCAGAAGCGCTCCAATTTCGGCGCGGCCTACAATGATCGCGGCACGCTCTATCTGCGCAAGGGCGCGCTGCAGAGCGCGCTCGATGATTTCACCGCGGCGATCCGATGGGCGCCGAACATGCTGGTCGGCTACACCAATCGCGGGCGCGTCGAGACCCTGAACAAGGACTATGACGCCGCCATCGCCGATTTCGCGGCCGCCGAGAAGATCGATGCGAACGCGCCGCAGCTTCACTCCAACCGCTGCATTACCTATGGCGCGATGGGCAAGTTCGACGAAGCGATCGCCGAATGCAATGTGGTGATCAACATCAATCCGAAGAACCAGTATGTGATGGCCAACCGCGCCGATGTCTATCTGGCCAGGGGCAATATGGATGCGGCGCTGAAGGACTACAACGCGATCCTGGCCCTCAACCCGAATAATGTGCGCGCCCATGTCGGCCGCGGCCAGCTCTTCGAGCGGCGGCGCGACCTGACCCAGGCGCGGGCGGACTATCGCTCGGCGGCCGTCGCGCTCACGAAATATGACGACATCGACGTCGTGATGGCGAGGAAAACCGCGCAGGAGCGCCTGGCTGCGCTAACCGAGGGCGGACCCGGCGCAGCCACGGGCCGCCGCATCGCGCTCCTGATCGGCAACGGCGCCTACAAGAACGTGCATCCGCTCGACAACCCGCCGCGCGATGCCAAGCTGCTTGCCGACCAGCTGAAAGGCCTCGGTTTTCAGACCGTGACGCTCGCCAACGATCTCACCCGCGACAAGTTCTTCGAGTCTCTCAAGGCCTTTGCCGCCGATGCGGAGAAGGCCGACTGGGCCGTGATCTATTATGCAGGCCATGGCTTCGAAGTCGGCGGCGTGAACTATCTGGTGCCGGTCGATGCCAAGCTCGCCGTCGACAAGGACGCCGAGATCGAGGCGGTGGCGCTGGAGCAGGTGATCGCGACCGTCGGCGGCGCGCGAGGCTTGCGGCTCGTGATCCTGGATGCCTGCCGCGACAATCCCTTTGCCTCGACCATGAAGCATACGCTGGAATTGAAACTGGTCGACAAGGGCTTTTCAGACATCGAGCCGTCCGCCGGCTTCATGGTCGTCTATGCCGCCAAGCACGGCGAGACCGCCCTCGACGGCGAGGGCAAGGACAGCCCGTTCGCGACCGCGCTGGCGCATGACATCAAGGAGCATGTCGAGGTGCGAAAGCTGTTCGACATCGTCCGCGACGACGTCTGGACCGCGACCAAGCACGAGCAGCAGCCGTTCACCTACGGCTCGCCGCCGGGACGCGAGGATTTTTACTTTGCGGGTAAGTAGCTGTTCATCCCTCATGGTGAGGAGCGCGTAGCGCGTCTCGAACCATGAGGCCCGTGGCCCATCCTTCGAGACGCCGCTTCGCGGCTCCTCAGGATGAGGTCGAATGTGTGGCGCCGCTACACCACGATGCTCAACCTCTTCGCCGCCCGCGTAATCCCCGTGTACAGCCACCTTGCGCGGCTGTCCTGGAACGCAAAGCTCTCATCGAACAGCACGACGTCGTCCCATTGCGAGCCCTGCGATTTGTGCACGGTCAGCACATAGCCGTAGTCGAACTCGTCATAGGGCTTGCGCTGCTCCCAGGGGATCTGCTCGATGCCGCCCTCGAAACAATCCTGGCGCACCGAGACTTTCGTCACCTTGTGCTGGAATTCCTCGTCCGGCGACAGCCGTAGGCTGAGGATGCGCGAGGTCTTCGAGCGCGATGGCGTGCGCGCCTTCACCCGCCACAGCCCGCCATTGAACAGGCCTTTCTTGCGGTTGTTGCGCAGGCAGACGAGCTTGTCGCCGGCGACCGGCAGCGCTTCCTCGATGTTCTGGCGCTGGCGCATCCGCATGTTGTAGGCGCGGCGGGTGTTGTTGCGCCCGACCAGCACCTGGTCGGCGTTCATCACCTTGTCTGGATCGAGCTCGGAGCGTGACACCACCTCGCTCTCGCCATAGCGGCCGATGTCGAGCTCGCGGCCCTCGCGCACATCCATCGACATCCGCACGATCGGATCGTCCTGCGCCTGGCGATGCACCTCGGTCAGCATCGCGTCGGGATCGCTTGAGGTGAAGAAGCCGGCGCCCTGGATCGGCGGCAGCTGCGCAGGATCGCCCAGCACCAGCAGCGGACATTCGAACGACAGCAGGTCGCGGCCCATCTCGGCGTCGACCATCGAGCATTCGTCGATCACGATGAGTTTCGCCTTGGACGCCGGCGCGTCGTCCCACAGCTCGAAGCTCGGCTGCTCTACGCCCGATTCCCGCGCGCGATAGATCAACGAGTGAATGGTCGACGCGTTGTCGCAGCCCTTGTTGCGCATCACCAGCGCCGCCTTGCCGGTGAAGGCTGCGAATTTCACCTCGCCGTCAACGCCATCAGCAATGTACCGCGCCAGCGTGGTCTTGCCGGTGCCGGCAAAGCCGAACAGGCGGAACACCGGCGGCGTGCCGCTCTTGCCGGGTTTTGCTTTCAGCCAGTCGGCAACGGCTTTGAGCGCGGCATCCTGGTGCGGAGAGAAATTGGTCATGCGCCTTGAGGGAGAGGAGCCCGCGGATTGCGACTCGCAAGCCCCCAAATTAATCATTCGGCAGTTCCGATCAAGTCGACTTCCGCGGCGCGGAATTGGTATGCGCAACCGCCGCTAGACAGGGCCCGCGTGCCGATTACACTGACCGAAAAACAAGGTGGTCCCGGGAGAGACGTCATGAAATTCGGCATCTTCTATGAGCTGCAACTGCCGCGCCCGTGGGTCGAGGGCGACGAGCTGAAACTCTACCAGAATGCCCTGACACAGCTCGAGACCGCCGACCGCTGCGGCTATGACTACGCCTGGGTCGTCGAGCACCATTTCCTCGAGGAATATTCGCATTCGCCGGCGCCCGAATCCTTCCTCGCCGCGGCGAGCCAGCGGACCAAGCAGATCAGGCTCGGCCACGGCATCTTCCAGCTCACGACGAACCATCCCGCTCGCGTCGCCGAGCGCGTCGCGGTGCTCGATCTCCTGAGCAACGGCCGCTGCGAATTCGGCATGGGCGAAAGTGCCTCGATCACCGAGCTCACGCCATTCGGCCGCGACATGGAAACCAAGCGCGAGGTGTTCGAGGAGGCAGTCCAGGCGATCTTCCCGATGTTCACCAAGGTCGGCACCGAGCATCACGGCAAATATTTCGACATTCCGCTGCGCAATGTCGTGCCGAAGCCGGTGCAGAAGCCGCATCCGCCGCTGTGGATGGCCTGCTCGCAATTGCCGACCATCGAGCGAGCGGGCCAGAACGGGTTTGGCGCGCTCGGCTTCCAGTTCGTCAGTGCCGATGCGGCGCATGCCTGGGTGCATGCCTATTACAACGCCATCACCAAGCGGCTGAAGAAGCTCGCCGACTACGAGATCAACCCGAACATGGCCCTGGTGTCGTTCTTCATGTGCGCGAAGACCGACGAGGAAGCGCGCCGGCGCGCCGATGGCGCCACCTTCTTCCAGTTCGCGCTGCGTTATTACGGCCAGGGCCAGAACCGGGCGCGTCCGGCGCCGGGCACGGTCAACATGTGGGACGAGTACAACAAGTGGAAGCGCGAAAATCCGGAAGCACAGGAGGCGGCGCTGCGCGGCGGCCTGATCGGCTCGCCGGAAACGATTGCGAAAAAGCTGCGGCGCTTCCGCGCCTCGCATATCGATCAGGTGATCCTGCTCAACCAGGCCGGCAAGAACACCCATGCGGATATCTGCGAATCGCTGGAGCTGTTCGCCAGGGAAGTGATGCCGGAGTTTCGGCACGATCCCGAGCATGAGGAATGGAAGAAGGGCGTCATGAGCGGCGCGATCCAGCTCGAGGAGATCGACACCGCGGCGTTCACGGACCGCTACGGCAAGCTCGCAGTCAGCGTGTCGCCGCAGAAGGTCGCGGCGGGCTAAATCAGCCACGTATTCTCGAGCCAGCGCGAGCGCCCGGCGGTATGCCCGTCAGGCGCTCCATTTTTAACGAACCGTATTTTCCTTCTCCGCGAATACGTCGGCGGAGAAGAGCGTTGTCGTCGCGTCGAAAACAAAGAAATTCTGTGAGATTGCCGCCACGTGGCTTTCGCCCGACATTTGGCTGAATGCGGATTCTGCCGTTTCGGCGCATCGGCTAGGGGAAAGACTATGTCGGATATTGCGGTCAAGGCATCGGAGCCCGCGCTCTCGCAGCGGGCGCTGTTGAACGAGGACTGGCTCGCGGTCGCGATCGGCCTCCTGGTGTTCGCGCTGGCGCTGTTTTCGGTCGGCGGCGTTGATCTGTTGGGCTGGGCGGTCACGACTTCGGTCTATACCGATATCGCAGGCGCGCTTACGCCGGTCGCCAAGGCCTATGCCCCGCTCGGCGGCGTTGTTTCCCTGCTGCTCACCTATGCGGCGCTGCTGCTCGTGCTCTCCATCGGCGTCAGCACGCTGGGCGCCGATGTCAGGAAATTTGCGACTGCCTTCACCGCTGTATTCGCCATCGCCTATGCGAGCTGGATTGTCGGCAGCTATGCCCATATCGCCGCGGTGACGCCGGCAGAACAACAGAAATTCGGTATCTCATGGTCGCTCAAGCTGACCAATGAAGGCGGCTTTGTCATCGCGCTGCTGTCGGGCCTCGTCATCGCCAACTTCTTCCCACGCTTTGCGGCGTGGCTGAAGGAAGCGATCCGCCCCGAGCTCTATATCAAGATCGCGATCGTCATTCTCGGCGCCACGGTGGCGGTCACTGCCGCGGCTCGACTCAATCTAGCATCCTCGCTGCTCCTGCGCGGCGCGGCGGCGATCGTCGAGGCCTATCTGATCTACTGGGCGGTGATCTACTACGTCGCGCGCAAATGGTTCGGCTTCAGCCGCGAATGGTCGGTGCCTTTGGCCTCCGGCATATCCATCTGCGGCGTTGCGGCGGCAATTGCGACCGGCGGCGCAATACGGGCGCGGCCGGCGGTGCCAGTGCTGGTGTCGTCACTGGTCGTCGTGTTCGCGGTGGTCGAAGTGCTGATCCTGCCGTTCCTGGCCCAGACTTTCCTGTGGCAGGAGCCGCTGGTCGCAGGCGCCTGGATCGGGCTTGCGATCAAGACCGACGGCGCGGCGGTTGCGGGCGGCGGCATCACCGAGTCGCTGATCATGGCGAAAGCGGCGGCCGAGGGCATCAAATATCAACCGGGGTGGATTCTCGCGACAACGACCACGGTGAAGATCTTCATCGATATCTTCATCGGCATCTGGGCGTTCATCCTCGGCTACATCTGGACCAACCACATCGACAAGGGGCCGGATAAGGCGAAGGCCGGTGAAATCTGGCAGCGCTTCCCGAAATTCATTCTCGGCTTCATCCTGGTATTCGCGATCTCGCTCTGGCTAGCGGTCGGCACCACGCCCGACATCGCCAAGGCGCTGCCGGCGGCAGCTGGCGAGGCCAATGTGTTTCGGGTGATCTTCTTCATCCTGACCTTCTTCTCGATCGGCGTGCTCTCGGATTTCCGCAAGCTCTGGCAGCAGGGCTTCGGCAAGCTCGCCGCGGTCTATTTCATCAGCCTGTTCGGCTTCGTGATCTGGGTGGGGCTCTTGATCTCGTGGCTGTTCTTCTCCGGCTTCAAGCCGCCGCTCGCAAGCTGATCAAGCAACCTGATTTTTAGAAAGACGCACCATGTCGGAAACCGATCTCAGGGAAGAATTGAAGGCACCCGTCGAGCCGCTGCTCCCGATCGAGAAGAAGCTGATCGGCTGGAGTCTCGGGCTCGGCATCGCGTTCCTGATTGTGCTGATCGCGATCAATCATTTCGTGCCGATCAAGCTGTAGTGCTTCGAGCACATGTGTCAAAGAGGCCGGCGGAGACGCCGGCCGCTTTTGTTCGGATGGATGGCGTGATCAGTTCCCGCTGCTCATTTCATGATTAATGATTTACGACGAAAGTCGCCCAGAAGATTTTCGCCGCGCAAACCGACGCTCTAGCAACAAACATTGCGTCGTACGCATCTTCGACAGCGCGCGCATTGCTATTTTTGCAGGGCTCTCGACAGTTTCATGGCGTCGCACCATCATTTCTCCATCGCGTTTTCGCGGTTGGAGATCGGAATGAAGCGTCGGGAATTTCTGAAGCTGTCGCTGGCAGGCACAGCCGGCTTTGCGCTGTCGTCGCCGTTGCGCGCCGAAGAGTTGCCAAAGGCGATCCGCATCGGCACCCAGAAGGGCGGCTTCTTCCCGGCTGTTCGGGAGCGTCATACGCTGGAAGATACGTTCAAGCCGCTCGGCATCGACGTGCAATGGGTAGATTTCCAGTTCGGGCCGCCACTGTTGGAGGCCATCAATGTCGGCAGTGTCGATTTCGGCTATGTCGGCGACGCGCCGCCGATCTTCGCACAGGCGGCGAATGCGAGGGTCCGCTACGCTGCGGCGGTAAAGCAGGACGGAAATACGCAGGCCATCATCGTCCCGAAGGATTCCCCCATCAAGACGCTTGCCGACCTCAAGGGCAAGCGCATCGCCTACGGCAAGGGATCAAGCGCGCACAACCTGCTTGTCGCAGCACTGGAGAAAGCCGGAATCGCGTGGAGCGACATCGTCCCGACCCCGCTTGCGCCGTCAGATGCGACCGCAGCCTTCATAAAGGGCTCGATTGACGCTTGGTCGATCTGGGATCCCTATCTGGCGCTGGCGGAGTTGAAGGAAAATGCACGCGTGATCGTCTTCGACAAGGACGTTCACGATCCCTATGCCTTCTACATCGTTGGCGCTGATTTCGTCGAAAAATATCCCTCGCTTGTCGCGCGTCTTGACACGGTGTTTGCTGCTGAAGGCGTGTGGGCCAAGGCTCATCATGAGGATGTTGCGCAGGCGCAGGCCGCGGCCACCGGCGTCGATATCGAGGCGATCAGGCGCTTCGTCGATCGTTCGAACTACAAGGTTATCCCCGTCGATGACGAGGTGATCCGCAGCCAGCAGGCGGTCGCCGATCGCTTCGCGCGCCTCGGCCTGATCCCCAAGCCGGTCAGGGTCGCCGATATCGTCTGGAAATGGACGCCAGGCTCGTAAGGGTAATCGACAATCGGAGAGAGTTCATGCGTTGGTTTCAACGAACGGTCGCGGCAGCGGTGCTGTCGCTCAGCGCGGTCGCGGCAACGGTCGGCGCGAGCTACGGCCAGGACAAGGTCGTCCGCATCGGCTACCAGAAATATGGCAAGCTGGTCTTGTTGAAGGGCAGGGGCACGCTCGAGGGCAAGCTCAAGCCGCTTGGCTATAGCGTGGCCTGGACTGAATTTCCCTCCGGGCCCCCGCTGCTCGAAGCCCTCAATGTCGGCGCCATCGATTTCGGCATCACGGGCGAGACGCCACCGATCTTTGCGCAAGCCGCCGGCGCGCCGCTGGTCTATCTCGCCTACGATCCGCCGGCTCCACGTGGCGAAGCGATCCTGGTGCCGAAGGACAGCCCGCTCAAATCGGTCGCTGATCTTCGCGGCAAGAAGGTCGCGCTGAACAAGGGCTCGAACGTCCATTACCTGCTGGTGCGGGCCCTGGAGCAGGCCGGGCTGAAATATACCGACATCCAGCCAGTGTTTTTGGCGCCGGCGGACGCGCTCGCCGCCTTCACGCGCGGCTCGATCGATGCCTGGGTGATCTGGGACCCCTATGAGGCGGCGGCCGAAGCCTCCACCGGCGCGCGCATCCTCACGGACGGCACCGGACTCGTCTCCAATTACCAATTCTATTTCTCGTCCCGGAAATTCCTGACCGAGAATCCGAAGGCCGCGGATATCGTGCTGGAAGCTCTCAACGAGGCTGATGACTGGGCGAAGAACAATATCGACGCGGTCGCCGAACAGTTGAGCCCGTCGGTGGGGCTGCCGGCTGCGGTGCTTGCCGCGTCGCTCAAGCGCGAGTCCTATGGGATCCTGCCGATCAGCAACGAGGTGATCGCAAGCCAACAGCGCATCGCCGACACGTTCTATGCGCTCGGCCTGGTGCCAAAGGCCATCACCGTGTCGGACCTTCAACGCAAACCCGGATCCTGATCATGGCCGCGCAAAAAGCCCCGAAGGCCAACATCCTCTGGTTCCTGCCGACTCATGGCGATGGCCGCCATCTCGGTACTTCGATCGGCGGCCGTGACGTCAATTTCAACTACCTGCGCCAGGTGGCACAGGCGGCCGATCAGCTCGGCTATTTCGGCGTGCTGCTGCCCACGGGACGTAGTTGCGAGGATTCCTGGATCGTCGCCTCCAGCGTCGCGCCGTTTACCGAGCGGCTGCGCTACCTCGTCGCGGTTCGGCCGGGCTTGCAATCGCCGACCGTCGCCGCGCGCATGACGGCGACGCTCGACCGCATTACCAATGGCCGCCTGCTGATCAACGTCGTCACCGGCGGCGATCCCGTCGAGAACAAGGGCGACGGCATCTTCCTCGATCATGACGCGCGCTACGCCGTGACGCGCGAGTTCCTCGGCGTCTACAGCGATCTCCTCGCCGGCAAGACCGTCGATTTTAATGGCGAGCACATCCGCATCGAGGATGGCCGGCTGCTGTTCAAGCCGGTGCAGTCGCCACGGCCGCCGCTTTATTTCGGCGGATCGTCAGATGCCGGCATCGACGTCGCCGTCGATCATGTCGAGAAATATCTCACCTGGGGCGAGCCGCCGGCGCAGGTCGCCGAGAAGGTCGCGCGCGTGAAGGCTGCGGCAGCCGGGCGCGGGCGGCCGCTTTCGTTCGGCATCCGCCTGCATGTGATCGTGCGCGAGACCAATGAGGCCGCCTGGGCCGCGGCCGATGATCTGATCAAGCACGTCACCGACGACACCATCGCTTCGGCGCAGAAGATCTTCGCCCGTATGGACTCCGTGGGACAGCAGCGCATGGGGCAGCTCCATGGCGGCCGGCGCGACAAGCTCGAGATCAGCCCGAACCTCTGGGCCGGCGTTGGCCTGGTGCGCGGCGGTGCGGGCACGGCGCTGGTCGGCGATCCCCCAACCGTCGCGGCGCGGATCAAGGAGTATCAGGACATCGGCATCGATACCTTCATCCTGTCCGGTTACCCGCATCTGGAGGAAGCCTATCGCTTCGCCGAGCTGGTGTTCCCGCTGCTCAAGCTCGAACGCACCGGCAACGTGACGCCGCTGCGCGCCAACACCGGGCCGTTCGGTGAGACCATCGCGGGCGAGCATCGTCCGCAGCAGAGAGCCTCGCAATCATGAGCCTGATCGAAAGTCTTCCGCGCGTCCGCGCACTGCGCTCGCCGCGCGCCGACGGCCTGATCCCATGGATATTGCCGCTCGCCATCGTCGTGATCTGGCAAATCTCCTGCGCGACAGGTTTTGTGTCGGACCGGGTGCTGCCGGCGCCGAGCGATGTGGTGCGTGCTGGCTGGAAACTGCTTCTGTCCGGCGAGCTCGAAAACAATATCTGGGTCAGCTTCTGGCGCGCTGGGATTGGCTTCGTGATCGGCGGCAGCATCGGCTTCGCCTTCGGGCTTGCCAACGGCCTGTCGGAGCTTTCTGGCAAGCTCACCGACACCACCTTGCAGATGGTGCGTAACGTGCCGCACCTTGCGCTGATCCCGCTTGTGATCCTCTGGTTCGGCATCGACGAGGCCGCAAAGCTGTTCATGGTGGCGCTCGGGGTGTTCTTCCCGATCTATCTCAACACCCTGCACGGCATCCGCACCGTCGATCCGCAACTGATCGAGATGGGCCGCATCTACGGCATGGGCGATGGCGAGCTGTTTCGCCGCG
>Ga0210408_10002716_pt1 | contig 16914 bp, 11 predicted proteins | sample IncBWH4MmetaG_FD_155471 | JGI IMG/M metagenome (GOLD analysis project Ga0210408, IMG submission 155471) | Forest soil microbial communities from Barre Woods Harvard Forest LTER site, Petersham, Massachusetts, United States - Inc-BW-H-4-M | ecosystem: Environmental > Terrestrial > Soil >...
GCCACCACGTTGGACAGCAAATCGATCACCGGGCCGGGCAGCACGCCGGCGACGAAACACAGCGCGGCGAAAATCCCCATGGCGGCGAGCGAGAAACGGTCGACCTCGTGCGCGTTCGCGGCGGCGTCGCTGCGCGGGCGGCCGAGGAAGCTCACGCCGAACGCCTTGACGAAGCAGGCGGCGGCAAGCGCGGCGCCGAGCGCCAGCATGGCGCCGACCGCGGGCACGAGAAACTTCAGCGGCCACTGCGGCAGCACCGGGCTCACCAGGATCGCCTGGAAGGTGAGCCATTCCGACACGAAGCCGTTGAGCGGCGGCAGCGCCGAGATGGCGGCGCAGCCGACCAGCACCGCGGCCGACGTCTGCGGCATGCGGTGGATGAGGCCGCCGAGCTTCTCCATGTCGCGCTCGCCGGTCGCGCTCTGCACCGCGCCGGCGCCGAAGAACAGCAAACTCTTGAACAGCGAATGGTTGAGCACGTGGAAGAGGGCCGCGGTGAGCGACAGCGCCGCGGCGAGCGGGAAACCGTCGGCGCGGAACGCGAGCGCCAGGCCGAGCCCGATGAAGATGATGCCGATGTTCTCGACCGTGTGATAGGCGAGCAGGCGTTTGAGATCGTGCTGCATCAGCGCGTAGAGCACGCCCACCACCGTGGTGATGCCGGCGAGCGCCAGCACCGGGATCGAGGCCCACCAGGCGGGCGGGCCGGAGAGATCGAACACGATCCTGATAAACGCGTAGACCGCGACCTTGGTCATCACCCCGCTCATCAAGGCGGAGACGTGGCTCGGCGCCGCCGGGTGGGCGAGCGGCAGCCACACGTGCAGCGGCACCAGGCCGGCCTTGGAGCCGGCGCCGAGGATGGCGAGCGCGAGCACCAGCGCGGCGACGAGCGCGTCGGGCGGTGTCGCGCGCATCGCGTCGAAGGCGTAGTGGCCGTCGGCGCCGGCGAGCAACCCGAAGGCGAGCAGCAAACAAAACGTGCCGAACGCCGCCATCACCAGATAGATGTAGCCGGCGCGCGCGTTGGCGGGATCGCGATGGTGCGCCATCACCAGCGCCCACGAGGCGAGCGACATGAACTCGAACGCGAGCAGGAAGGTGAAGGCGTCGTCGGCGAGCAAGGTGAGGTTCATGCCGGCCAAATAGGCGGGCACGAACGGGAGCACGCGGCGCGGCGCGGTTTCATGCCTGCCGTAGCCGAGCGCGTAGAGCGAGGCGGCGGCGCCCCCGAGGTTGACGACGAGAGAGAAGAACGCGGCGAGCGCGTCCATGCGCAGATGCGCGCCGAGGCCGGGGAGCCCGATCGGCAGCACGAGCGCGCCGTCGCCGGTGTCGGTGAGAAGCCGCGCCAGCGCCGCCGCGAGCGCGACGAGCGCGACGAGGCCGGTCAAGCCATAGGTGACGGCGTTCGCCGGGCGCGCGCGTCCCAGCGCCGCGGCGATCGCGGCGACGGCCAGAAACCCCGCAATGCACCCGAGCCCGACCAACGTGGGCATCACGCTTCCTTCTGTTCCACGCACCGCGCGCGGGGTTCCCCTCCCCCCGCGAGCGACGCGAGCGGCGGGGAGGGGTCAGGGGTGGGGGGCGCTTCTGCGCAAGTCAAAGGAAGGACCCCCACCCGGCTCGCTTCGCTCGCCACCCTCCCCGCGCTCGCTTCGCTCGCGGGGGAGGGATGGAGCAAGCGGCCCCGCCACGGCGTAAGCCGCACGACCGCGACGCGTCGCAATGGCAGAAAACCCGCATCCCAGGCTTGATCTAGCGCAACGCGGAAATTGGGGCAAAGCGGTGCAGCACGCGCCCATCCCTCCCCCTTCGGGGGAGGGATTACCCCCGCCGAAAATGCTTCCCCTGCCCCACGAGGCCGTGCTGCGGCAGGTGCACGCGGCGCGCGGCGTCGGCAGTCGCGTGGCCGATGCGCCAGGCGCGCTTGCCGTGGCTCGCGGCGATCGCGACCGCGCGCGCGGCGTCGGCGTCGTTCACCACCGCGCAGAAGCCGATGCCCATGTTGAACACGGCGAACATATTTGAATCGTCGACCTCGCCGAGCCGCTGGAGCAAAGCAAAGATCGGCGGCGCCGCCGGCAGATTGTCGAGCACGTAGCCGACCGGCGCCTGCACGCGCGTGAGGTTCAAGAACCCGTCGCTGGTGATATGCGCCAGCGCCTTCACCGGCATGGCGGCGAGCAAATCGAGCGTCTCTTTCACGTAGATATGGGTCGGCCGCAGCAGCTCTTCGCCGAGCGTCACGTCAAGCTCGTCGAAGCGATGCGACAGCTGATAATTGTGCTTCTTGAACAGCGTGTGCCGCACCAGCGAGAAGCCGTTCGAGTGCACGCCGTTGCTTTCGATGCCGATCACCGCGTCGCCCGCGCGCACGTCGGCGCCGACCACGATGCGGTCCAAGGCCACGTGGCCGATCGCGGTGCCGGCAAGATCGAAGCCGGCGACCATGTCGGGAAGCTGCGCGGTCTCGCCGCCGGAGATCGACACGCCGGCGCGTCGCGCCCCTTCGCACAGGCCCACCGCGATCGCGTCGAGCATGGCGGCGTCGACCTTGTCGGCGGCGATATAATCGACGAGCGACACCGGCGTCGCGCCGACGCACACTACGTCGTTGACGTTCATGGCGACGCAGTCGATGCCGACCGTGTCGTATTTGCCGAGCATCGCGGCGATCATGGTCTTCGAGCCGACGCCGTCGGTCGAGATCGCGATGCCGTGGCCGGCGACGTCGATCACGTTGGCGAAGTAGCCGATCGGCAGCTTGACGGCGCCGGGCGCGCCCGCCGCCGGCCAGGTGGCGGCGATGCGGCGCGTGAGCCGCCCGAGGCCCTCGTCCGCCGCGTCGGTGTCGACGCCGGCGTCGCGGTAGTTGTCGCGGGAAGCGGTCACTCTTGCCTCGGCTCGGGCTGGCGCCATGGGAATGCTCCGCCGGTTATAAGGCGTCATGGCCGGGCTTGTCCCGGCCATCCACGTCTTGGCCACCGGCCCCGATTCGCGGGGCTAATTCAAACGTCGGCGGCGGACTTATCAACACGCGGCTGCGCTCGTGTAGAATGCCGCCCTCCATCTAAAGGGAGGAGCCGCATGAGACCCGCCCGCCTCGCCGTTGTGTTTGTCGTCGCGGCGTTCGCCGCCGCGCCCGCGCTTGCCGAGGACGGCGCGCGTCACCTCCCGGCGCGCGAGGTGCCGGCGCCCGACACGGTGAGCCCGGCGATGCGCGCGGTGATCGCCGCGCCGCTGCAGCCGACCTGGAACACGCATCCGAAGGACGCGCAGGAATGGAAAGCCTTCGTCGCGCAGCGCGCCGCGCCGGTGCTCGCCGCCTTGCCGGAGCTGCGCCGGCGGCTCGGCGTCAACGTGACGCCGGCGGTGATCGGCGGCGTCAACGCCTTCGTGGTCACGCCCGAGACCATCGCGCCGGAAAATCGCGACCGTTTGTTGGTGCACGTGCACGGCGGCGGCTACGTGCTCGCTCCCGGCGAGGCGGGGACGCGCGAGGCGATCCTGATGGCGGGCTACGGCCGCATGAAGGTGATCTCGATCGACTACCGCATGCCGCCCGACGCGCCCTACCCGGCCGCCATGGACGACGCCATGGCGGTGTGGCGCGAGGTCGTCAAAAGCAACGACCCGACCAAGCTCGCGATCTTCGGCACCTCGACCGGCGGCGGCATGACGCTCGCGATGGTGCTGCGCGCCAAGGCCGAGGGGCTGCCGCTGCCGGCCGCGACCGCGCCGGGCACGCCGTGGTCGGATATGACCAAGACCGGCGACAGTTTTTTCGCCAACGAGATGCTCGACAATGTGCTGGTGAGCAACGACGGCTGGCTTGGCGAGGCCGCCAAGCTCTACGCCGCCGGCCATGATCTGAAGGACCCGCAGCTTTCGCCGGTCTACGGCGACTACGCCGGCTTTCCGCCGTCGATTCTCACCACCGGCACCCGCGACCTTTTTCTGAGCAACACCGTGCGGGTGCATCGCAAGATGCGCGCCGCCGGCGTCGAGGCGGAGCTCGTCGTGTTCGAGGGCCAGTCGCACGCGCAATACGCCGCCGACCCGTGGGCGCCGGAGACCAAGGAGCACTTCGAGGAAGTGGCCCGGTTCTTCGACAAACATTTGGCGCGGTAGCTCTGCTTTCCCCGGGCGCAGCGCTGCGCCGCGTCAGCGGCGTGCGCTGCAGCCCCGGGGTCCAGGGGCCACACGCGTGGACCCCGGGTCTGCAGCGCACCACTTCGCTGCGCTCGTGCTGCGCTGCGCCCGGGGAACGCTCAGGCCGCGGGGTTCCCCTCCCCCGCGCCGCAGGCGCGCGGGGAGGGGTCAGGGGTGGGGGCGAAGCGGGCAGGAATTGACCTAATTATACCAATAGCAGTACATTGACGTGCATAGCTCGCAGGCTATATAGATGGATTGGGTCGTCCGTTTCGAAGACGAGTTCCAGCGCGAGTTCGCTGCGCTTGAAAGGGCAGTGCAGGATGAAGTGTTGGCGGGCGCGCGGCTGCTTGCGTACTACGGCCCGCGACTCGGGCGGCCGCACGTCGACACGCTCAAGGGCGCCAAACACGCGAACCTGAAAGAGCTTCGTTTTGACGCTGCCGGTGGGGTATGGCGTGTGGCCTTTGCGTTTGATCCGAACCGCCACGCGATCCTGCTGGTGGCCGGCGACAAGGCCGGAGTGAACCAAGATCGTTTCTACGACCGGCTGATCGCACAAGCCGATCGACGCTATGCGGCGCATCTGCGGCGTCTCACTGCGGCGACAAAAAGGAGATGACGATGGGTCAAACCCTCGACGAAATTTTGAAGCAGCTGCCGAAATCGCGGCAGGCGCGGATCGACCGTCGATTTCGCGAATTGCGAGACGAGGTCGAGAGCCTTCAGCAACTCCGCCAGGTGGCCGGCCGCGCGCAGATCGATATAGCGGCGGCACTGCGGATCAAGCAGCCGTCGGTTTCCAAGATCGAGAAGCAAACCGACCTTTATCTCTCGACGTTGCGCAGTTACGTGGAAGCGTTGGGAGGAAAACTGGATCTGGTGGTCAAATTGCCGGCCCATCGTCCGCTGCGAATACGCCAGCTTGGGCAACTGACGGGCGGCGCCAGCGGGTCCAAGCGGCCTTCCCGGACACGTCCGGCGAGACGCACTACCGCCCGCCCGAAGCGAGCCGCAAGGGGATAGGCTCCGTTCCAGTGAGCCCTCCGCATCGGCTGTTGTCGCCAAACACTATCGCAACCGGTTCATAGCCACACGCGCGGCCTGCCTCGTATGTTTCTCGCCCAAACTCCGCCCGCGGGGTTCCCCTCCCACACGGCGAACCTCGATTGGGCTTGCCGGCCCTCGATGGCATCTTCGCGCGAGAGACGGTCGCAGATCTCGAAACGGCGAAACTCACCAACCGAGCCCTCATGGACTCGCTCTATCGATTGGCGTGGATCAAAGAGGACTTTGGTCTTGTGCCGGTCAACTGGCGCGACATGGAGACCGAGGAGCTTGGTTCGGTTTACGAGGGTCTTCTAGAGCTCACGCCCCAACTTGCCGACAATGGCCACCGTTTCAGCTTCGCCGAGGGCGGCGAGGCCAAAGGCCACGCCCGCAAGATGAGCGGTAGCTTCTACACGCCCGACAGCCTCGTGCAGATTCTACTCAACTCCGCCCTCGATCCAGTGCTCGACCGGGTCGAAGCGGAGGCAAATGATCCGGCAACGGCACTCTTGTCGGTGACGGTGCTCGATCCGGCCTGCGGCTCCGGGCATTTCCTGCTTGCTGCGGCACGGCGCATCGCCGCCCGCCTCGCACGCGCCCGTACGGGCGGCGTTGCGTCCGCAGTTGACTTCCGTCATGCCCTCCGCGATGTCGCGCGCGCGTGTCTGTACGGGGTCGACCGCAATCCGATGGCGGTCGAACTCACCAAAGTGGCAATTTGGATCGAGACGGTGGAGCCCGGAAAGCCGCTCGGCTTTCTGGATGCGAACATCCGTTGCGGCGACTCGCTTTTTGGCGTGTTCGATCTTGCTGCGCTGGCGATGGGGATTCCCGACGCCGCCTATAAACCCCTAGCCGGCGACGACAGGGAGACGGCGAGGTACTTCGATAAACGCAACAAGTCGGAGCGCCATGGCCAGGGCGCCCTCGACTTCGCTGGCGGTAAAAGCGGACTCCCTGCGGCCGCGCCAATTGCTGGGGAGCTCAAGGCATTGCGCTTGATGCCGGAAGATAGTCCCGAACAAATAGCGACAAAACGCAAAAGATTCGAAGCTGCGCTCGCTGACCCGCGCCGCTGGAATCTCCGGATTGCTGCCGACCTCTATGTTACGGCATTTCTCGCGCCGAAGACGGGCGGCGTCCCGGCGAACGACAACAAGGTTACCATTCCAACCACGACACACATCTGGGCGGCACTCGCCAATCGGCCCCTGTACGGGCCACTGATCGGTCATGCCCAAGAACTTGCCGGCGCTGCGCGCGCATTCCACTGGCCGCTGGAGTTCCCGGACATGATGGCCCAGGGCGGCTTCGACGTTGTGGTCGGCAATCCGCCATGGGAACGGATCAAGCTGCAGGAGCAGGAATTCTTTGCCTCACGGGACCCAGAGATCGCCGAAGCACCCAATGCCGCGACGCGCGCTAAGCTGATCGCCAAGCTCAAGACCGCCCAACCTGGTTCGCGCGAGCGCACCCTATACGACGAGTTCGAAGCCGCCAAACGCACGGCCGAGGCAAGCTCGCTGTTTACCCGTGTTCGAGCCGACCGGGGCGGCCGCTTTCCACTTACCGGACATGGCGATGTCAATACTTATGCGCTGTTTGCGGAACTGTTCGCACAGCTTGCCTCCAGACGCGGAAGAGTTGGCGTAATTGTGCCATCAGGCATTGCTACGGATGATACGACAAAAACTTTCTTTCAAAATATCATTAGCCGACAGTATCTGGTATCAGTTTGTAGTATGTATGAGGTACGACAATGGTTTACGGGCACAGATGATCGAAAATCTTTTTGCCTACTGACGCTTGGAATGACGAACCGACCCCCACAATTCGCCTTTGGTGTTAAAAGACTTGACGAGCTTGACCACCCAGAGAAGGTTTACACTCTAACCTCTCAAGAGATACATGCAATCAACCCCAATACAGGGACCTCGCCCGTTTTTCGGTCAAGGGCTGACGCTCAATTGACGGCAAGTATCTATGCACGTGTTCCGGTGCTCCTTGACGAAACGACGGGCAGCACGGTCAAAAACCCGTGGCGCCTCTCGTTCGCCACGATGTTTCATATGGCTAGCGACAGTGGCGTATTCCGTAACGCACTTCAGTTGCGAAAGGAGGGCTTTGTACGCGATGGCATTGACTGGATCATGGCTCACGGTGCAGCCCCGCACCAGCACGCGCTTGCTCTGTCAGGCGGTCGTGACAATCGAAGCCTGCCATTGGAGGTCGTAGCATCCATTCATTCCAGGGCGCGGTACGTTCCACTTTATGAGGCAAAACTCATCAATCAGTTTGACCATCGATGGACCACGTTCGATGATGATGAGAGCCGCGCGATAAGCGAGATAGAGAAAGCGAACCCAGAATTCGAACCTTCACCACGCTACTGGGTACCCGATCAGGAGGTCGTCGACCGACTTATTTCTAAGAATTGGAGATATGAGTGGCTCGCTGCTTGGCGGGATATCGTGCTGACCGCTGTCGAGCGCACAGTCATTTTTGGTGTGATCCCGCTGACCGGCGTCGGCCATACATGTCCATTGATGTTTGTCGGTGCAGGCCCAGAACTCGTGGCATTGTTACTCACGAATCTCAATTCGCTCGTGCTTGACTACGTCGCACGACAGAAGATCGGCGGAACGCACCTCACGTATGGATACTTGAAGCAATTACCTATTTTGCCGCCTTCTAACTACAAGCCGGCCGATGTAGCTTTTATTGTTCCCCGCGCCCTTGAACTCATCTACACGAGCCACTCCTTGACGCCGTTTGCCCGTGATCTCAACTACAATGGACCGCCATTCGCGTGGAACGAAGACCGCCGCGCGCAGCTCCGCGCCGAGCTCGACGCCTGGTACGCGCGCGCCTACGGCCTCACGCGTGACGAGCTGCGTTACATCCTCGATCCCGCCGACGTGAAGGGCCCTGAATATCCCTCGGAGACCTTCCGGGTGCTCAAAACTAACGAAATCCGACGCTTCGGCGAATATCGCACCGCCCGGTTGGTGTTGCAGGCGTGGGATACGATGGAACGGCGCGGGGTTGGCGAAATCTCGCCCCCGATCAGCGTCATGACACGCGCTGAGAGGCCCCGCATCGTTCCTATTGATCCGAAGACATTGCCAGACGGAGCATGGGTTGGCGCCGGCCTAACTCAGGATGCGACGCTGGCCCAACTCGCTGCTCTCGTCCTCGCCCTACCCGAGCCGACAGCCATTCCCCGCGTTCGAGTCGCCGGCCTCTTTGCACTCGAACCGCGCTATCTCACGCGTCGACTTTCCGGCGCAGAGCGCGATACCTGGCTTCGACTGATTGGACCGACAGCCGAGGTTTTCGCGGGTAGCAACGTTGTCGCCCTCTCTCCCAAGATCAACGCATGGTGGGGGTCAGCCGTCGCACAGCTTCGTGGAATGAGTGCGCTCGTCGAAAATTCGGCGGCGCGAACGTGGGCTCCAGGAGATAAAATCAGCGAATTTCATATCGAACCAAATGACTGGACCTTCGGTCGAGCGTCGTTCGTGCTTAAGGCAATGCAAGGCATGACGCTCGACGATGCGGTTGCCACCCTGGCAGCCGAGGATCGGGTTTGGATGCGAGCGCATGCAGCATGATCTTTTTCCTCGTGCTCCGTTCTCGCTAACACCCGAGTCGGGGCGTAAAGAGCCGCGTCTCTGGATTCGCCGCCTAGTGATCTGGCGTAACCCGGGGGAGATCATCCGGAGCGTCGACCTCAGGCCGGGACTAAATGTGGTCTGGTCTCGCGATCCCGGAAGTGGTCAAACCGGCCCAATCGGTCACGGCGGCGGCAAGACCATGTTCTGCCGCTTGCTTCGATACTGCCTTGGCGAAGAATCTTTTGCGCCCGAGGTCCAGCGACATCGTATCGCGGATAAACTTCCCAATGGCCGCGTTGGGGCGGAAGTGATCCTCGATGGTGAGTCGTGGGCGGTAGTTCGCTCGCTGGGCGCCCATCGGCATGATGTCGTGGTCAAAGGCGGCGCACTCTCTGATGCTCGCCGAGAAACCGTCAGCCCGACCGGGATGGCTCCGCTGCGCAATGCCTTAGTGCAGAAGATTTTGGGTGATGCTGCCAAGCTGTTCCCACGCACGATCGGCGAATCCGCCGAGTGGCAAGCGACACTGGCGTGGCTGACCCGCGACCAGGAATGCCGCTTCGCGGGACACCTGGAATGGCGTGACCCGCATAGCGACTCCCGCTCGCCCGTTCGCGGACGCTCTATGGAGGATCGGCTCGCGATTGTGCGCGCTTTAATAGGAGCCCTAACGACAGCTGAAATCGGCGTCCAGCAGCTGGAGGAAGAAGAGGATCGCCGGGAGAAAGACCTGCGCGCTGAAACTACGCGGCTCGACTGGGAAATAAATAGAGAACACGCGCGTCTCGCGATCGCGTTAGGGCCCGCAACAGGCCCGGCGATCGGGCATGAACTGGATGTGGCGCACTTCAAATCGGCGGCGGCTGCGCGATACGCGGAAGCACTTAGGCTACCTGTCGGTAAAGCCATCACGGATTTGGAACGTGCTCGCGGCAGGCGCGCCGAGCTCACTAGTATAGTTATTGATCAGGAGAAGGCTCTCTCCGACGTTGCGGCGCGCATCGAAGAGAGAACAAAGGGCCTGGGGCAGCTCCGCGGCGAACTGCCGACATCGCGGGCTCGGGTGGATCTCCACGCCGGCAGGACGAAAATTACCGGCAAACAGACTTATTCCGGCAAGCGCTTCGCGGTGCAATGCAAGCACCAGGGACGGCCGCAATTTGAATGCACCACGATCCAGCGCCGTCTGAATCGCGCGAATCCCGAGGTCATATTGCCGAAATCCGTTCCGGGTTTCGGCTTCGGCCTTGGCGGTTGGGTCGGTTATCAGCTCCGGCTCGAGAGCCCGGCTGTCGCGCTTTTCAGGCTCGACGCTCATCGCCTTCGCGCGCGAGCCGTTCGGCCTCGCGGTCGACCATTTCTCGGGTAATCAGGTGGTTCTCGAAGGCCGTATTACCGAAGACAAAGCTTCGCCGCTGCTGCTCCCGGTGTTCGGCGCTGGGCTTAGCGGTTTTGGCTGCTTCGAGAAGAGCTTTCAGCGCTTCGAACATCAATGTCCCCCTGACACGAACGGAATCACTCTACACGGCTCTTCATATGGTGACTACTAGGACCCTAAGGAGTCCTCACCCGAACCATTTTGGACCCCAGATCGGCAGCGCACTGTTCCGCTACGCTTGACACTGCGCCGCGCCCGCGGGAACGGGCTAGAGGCCTGCCCGAAAACCCCAGCCGACCCTCATCGTAAAATCAAAAGTTATATAACGTAATGTAATCGCTCATGTATCCGCACAAAGTGCTTGACACCCTATATTCGCAATAGTATATATATGTCGACCAATGGAATTAGCGATCGTCGCCATGACGCAACCCGCCCTCGCCGCCCGCAATGCGCCGATCCTCGCCGCGATGGCCCAATTCGCCGAGCACGCGGCGGAGATCGTGAGCGTCGTCATCCGGCGCGCGCAGGGCGGCGATCCGGTGTGCCTCAAGCTCTGCCTGGCGCGCGCGCTGCCCGCGGGCCGCCTGCCGCCGCCGATCGCTCTCGCGCCGGGCTTCGACCCCTGGAAGCTCAACCGCATGTTCAAGGCGATCGACGCGCTCGTCGCGGCGAAGCGCATCAACATCCGCCAGGCCTCGCGGTACCTCGATGCGCTCGGCGCGCCGGTGCGGTTGCGCCCCGCCGTCGCGCAGGTGCGCAAGTTCGCCGACATCGAGGCCGACCTCGCCAAAAGGCTCGCCGCGCTCGGCCGCGACGATTTCGTCACCGTCGCGCCGGGCGCGCCCGGTGGGATTTTTGAAATTCAACGAACAAACCAAGCGCCCCCCACCCCTAACCCCTCCCCGCCATTTGCTGCGCAAATGGGGGGAGGGGAACCTAGAGAGGAGCAAGCAGCATGACCTTCAAACCCGGGCAGAGCGGCAATCCCGCCGGCCGCGCGGTCGGCAGCCGCAACAAGAAGACGCTCGCCGCCGAGGCGCGGCTGTTCGAGCACGCGCAGGAGCTGGTCGACAATCTGGTTGAGCGCGCGAAGAACGGCGAACCGGCGGCGATGCGCCTCGCCATGGAGCGCATCCTCCCCGTCGGGCGCGGGCGGCCGCTGCCGATCGAGCTGCCGCCGGTGCGCTCCGCCGCGGACGCCGACGCGGCCGCCGCCGTGATCATGGACGCGCTCAAACACGGCGCGCTCTCCGCGCGCGAGGCGGTCGACCTCATCAACGTCGTCGCCGCGCTCTCCCGGCTCACCGGCACGATCGAATACATCAAGATGATCGCGCGGCGCGAGGTGGCGAAGGCCGCCCAGACGCTCGGCTTCGAACATTTCTTCGCCGGCCGGCCGGCCGACAACAATTACGCGCGGCGCGTCGAGGAAATGAACGCGGACGAGGAGGCAGCGGAGGCCGCGGAGGCGGACGAGCTGCCCGATCGCCACCCGGACGAATACCGCTCGACCCAGGATCCGCTCTACCGCTGGAACTACGAGGACATCGAGGCGCACGCGGCGGGCGCGGATCGTCGCGACGACGCGCCGCCCGAGGGGGACGGCTTGCAGATCGTTGCTGATTCAGACAACGGAGGACGGAGGACCGAGGCCGGATGAGCTGAGCCGCGCTGCCGCGGTGCAGCGAGGAGAGGAGCGCCATTGTAAACAACAATGAAAATACAATGGCGGTGATGCGGCGGGTTGCGCGAGCGATGCGCCGAGTTGTTTGAAGTCGTTGAAGAAAACACCAGCGCGCGGGAGATGCCGCGGCGCAGCAAGAACAATGGGCGCGGCCAAAACAACAATGGCGAAACAATCGAACAACAATGCCGAACAAGAGGCCCGGGAACCACGTCCGCAGGACGTGCCCCGGGCGCAGCGCACCGCGAAGCGGTGCGCTGCAGACCCGGGGTCCAGCAACCACGCGCAGAATGGACCCCGGACCAGCGGTGCACCGCTCCGCTGCGCTACGCGCTGCACCGCATCCGGGGCACGCCCTTCGGGCGTGGCTTGCAGATCGTTGCTGATTCGGCGTTCCCCGGGCGCAGCGCTGCGCCGCGTCAGCGGCGTGCGCTGCTGACCCGGGGTCCAGGGGCCACAGGCACAGATGTGGACCCCGGACCAGCGGTGCACCGCTCCGCTGCGCTACGCGCTGCGCCGCATCCGGGGCACGCCCTTCGGGCGTGGCTTGCAGATCGTTGCTGATTCCGCGTTCCCCGGGCGCAGCGCTGCGCCGCGTCAGCGGCGTGCGCTGCAGACCCGGGGTCCAGGGGCCAAAGGCACAGATGTGGACCCCGGATCAGCGGTGCACCGCTCCGCTGCGCTACGCGCTGCACCGCATCCGGGGCACGCCCTGCGGGCGTGGCTTGCAGATCGTTGCTGATTCAGACAACGGAGGACGGAGGACGGACGACAGAGGACGGAACGCATACGCGCCGCCCGACCCATCCGTCCTCCGTCGTCTGCCCTCCGTCCTCCGCTTACGCGATCTTCACATACTCGAAGTCGCCGGGCTTGTTGTCGATGCCGACCTTGGGGGGCGCGATCCAGCCGGCGAATTTGGCGGGCTCGTACTGCGGCTGCATCAGGCTCTCGATGAAGGCGCGGTCGCCGGCCGATGGGAGGAACTCGTCGCGCCGCTTCTCCCACTCGGCGTCGGCGAGGATGTTGCCGTCGGCGTCGGCATGGACGGCGGCAAACTCGCCGATGTGACGATGGAACGCCACATGCGGCAGCTTGATCTTGAACTTCACGCCGTATCTGTCGATCACCGCGTTCCAGCGGGAAACCCCGATGTTGCAGTCGGTGACGTAATCGTCGCGCAGGCGCATGTTGAGCCCGGAGAGCGCGGGCACGTCCTCGTTGACGATCTTGTGGTCCTTGAGGCGGAGCACCGGATAGGTGCCGCGCTCGAGCACGTGGTCGTCGTCGATGCGCTCCTCGCGGAAGCGGCCCTTCAAGCCCGCGTGGAAGGCGTTGGCCGCGTTGGTGGAAATCTCGCTGCCGAAGAGATCGAGCGTGAGCGAGAAGTGCAAATTCGCCTTCTTCTGCAACGTCGGCAGGTCGATCACGCCGAGCTTGCGCACGCGCGCGACGTCGTGCGGATCCGCGACGCCCGCCTCGGCCATCGCCTGGCAGGTGCGCTCGACGATGCGGCCGACCCCGGTCTCGCCCACGAACATGTGGTGCGCCTCTTCGGTCAGCATGAAGCGGCAGGTGCGCGAGAGCGGATCGAAGCCCGAGCGCGCGAGCGCCTCCAATTGCATCTTCCCGTCACGGTCGGTGAAATAGGTGAACATGAAGAAGGAGAGCCAGTCGGGCGTCTTTTCATTGAACGCGCCCAACATGCGCGGCGTGTCGGGATCGCCGGAGCGGCGCTGCAGCAGTTCCTCCGCCTCCTCGCGGCCGTCGGCGCCGAAATATTTCTGCAGCAGATAAACCATCGCCCACAGGTGCCGGCCCTCCTCGACGTTGACCTGGAACAAATTGCGCATGTCGTAGAGCGAGGGCGCGGTCTTGCCGAGAAAGCGCTGCTGCTCGACCGAGGCGGGCTCGGTGTCGCCCTGGATCACGATCAGCCGGCGCAGCATGGCGCGGTATTCGCCCGGCACCTCCTGCCAGGCGGGCTCGCCCTTGTGCGCGCCGAAGCCGATCTTGCGGTCCGGCACCTGCGGGGCAAGGAGGATGCCCCATTTGTATTCGGGCATGCGCACGTAATCGAACTTGGCCCAGCCCTTGGGGTCGACGCTCACCGCCGTGCGCAGATAAACGAGCTTCTCCTGGAAGCCCTCGGGCCCCATGTCGTTCCACCAGTCGAGATAGCCGGGGTGCCAGCGCTCGAGCGCGTGCTTGACGCGGGTGTCGTGGGCAAGATCGACGTTGTTGGGAATGAGGCCTTCGTAATCGACGTTGCCGATGTCGTTCATGTGGCACCTGTTTGGTTCTTTGTTCGCACTGGCCTCTCCAAATCCCTCCCCCGCAGGGGGAGGGTCCGCCGCGTAGCGGCGGGGGTGGGGGCGCTTTTAATTCGTCCGCCCGTCAGAAAGCCCCCACCCGGCTCGCTTCGCTCGCCACCCTCCCCCTTCGGGGGAGGGATTGGAGCGCGCCTCACGCACACGGCTCTAAATTCTGTCCCGATCAAACGTCGGCTTCACGCCGGTGCCGTAGAGCTTGAGCGCGCCCTGCGGGCCGACCGAGTTGGGCCGCTGGAACACCCAGTTCTGCCAGGCGGAGAGCCGCCCGAAGATTTTCGTCTCCAAGGTCTCCGGGCCGGCGAAGCGCAGGTTCGCCTCCATGGCGGTGAGCGCGTCGGGCGAGAAGCTGGTGCGCTCCTCGATCATCACCCGCAGCTCGTCGTCCCAGTCGAACGGCTCGATCGCCGCGGTGACGAGGCCTGCCGCCTCGGCGTCGGCGCCTTCGAGCGGCGTGCCGATTTTCTCCTGCGCGCGCGCGACCGACTCCGGCTCGCCGAGGAAACGGGTCGCGAGCCGCGTGAGGCCGTTGCCCATGGGATAGCGGCCGAAGTTGGCGCGGCCGAGCATCAGCGCGGCGGGCGGCCGGTTGTCGCCCTCGCGCGCGCCGAGAAGCATCACCTGCCGGTCGGCGGCGAACGCCAGCTCGGCGAGCGTGCCGGCAAAGCAGGTGCCGGGCTCGATCACCGCGATCAGGCTCTTCGCCGTCACGTCGAGGCGCTTGAGCACGCGCTTCACGTAAAGGCTGATCTCGCGCATGAGCCAGTCGGCCGCGTGCGCGTCGAGAAAATCGTCGTAGGCGAGCACGGCCTGCGCGTCGCCCTCGGCGCGCAGCAGCAGCAACCCGGTCGCCGGCTCGTTGAAGCGCAGGTGCAAAATCGCGTCTTCGAGTTCGCGCGCCATGGCGAGCGGCCAGAAGCGGCAGCCTTGCGCGTGCGCGGCGTCGCGCGAGGCGGGCGGCGGCGCGGTCGGTCCCTGCACGGTGACGGTCGCGAGCGAACGCGCGCGGTCGAGGTCGACGCGCACGTGCGAATAAACAATCGCGTCGCCGTCGCTGCGCCGGTCGAGCGGTTCGAGCGCGACGCCGGCGGCGCCGTTGGCCGGCCGGTCGGATTTCGCGGCGAGCGCCTGCGCGCGCGCCTTGACGCCCTCCTCCCATTTCGATTTGGCGACGACTTCATCAACAAGCCGCCACTCGACCGCCTTCCTGCCGCGCACGCCTTCCTCGGTCGAGCAGAACACGTCGGCGAGGTCGCGCCGCACCTTGCGCTTGTCGACCACGCGGGTGAGCCCGCCGGTGCCGGGCAGCACCGCGAGCAACGGCGTCTCCGGCAGCGCGACCGAGGAGCGCCGGTCGTCGACCAGCATGATGTGGTCGGCGGCGAGCGCCAGCTCGTAGCCGCCGCCCGCCGCGGTGCCGTTGACCGCGCACAGATATATTTGTTTGGAGTTTTCGCAGGCGTCCTCGATCGCCAGGCGCGTCTCGTTGGTGAATTTGCAGAAGTTGACCTTGTGCCCGTGGCTCGCCTTGCCGAGCATGCGGATGTTGGCGCCGGCGCAGAACACGTTGTCCTTGCCCGACTTGATCACCACCGCGCGCACCTGCGGGTGCTCGAAGCGCAGGCGCTGCACCGCGTCGTTCAGCTCGATGTCGACCGCGAGATCGTAGGAATTGAGCTTCAGCTCGACCTCGGCGTTGAGCCCGCCGTCCGACTGCACGTCCATGATCAGATAGGCGACCTCGCCGTCGCGCTCGATCTTCCAGTGGCGGTAGCGCGCGGGCTCGGTGCGGAACTCGATGGGGGCGCTCATGGCCGGCTCTCCGCGGGGGATGCAATATTATGCATCGAGAAGTGGGTTTGGGCAAGGCATATATGCACTAAAGTGCAGCACGCGCGCTTACCCTCCCCTGGAGGGGGAGGGTGGACGCGCGCGAAGCGCGCGGCCGGGTGGGGGTTCTTCGCACTGCCCCCACCCGCCTCGCGCCTGCGGCGCTCGGCACCCTCCCCCTGCGGGGGAGGGATGGAGCGAGCCTCGCCGCCGCGGCGCTACTTCACCCCCGCGTCCTCCTCGCGCAGCTTGAACCGCTGGATCTTGCCGGTGGCGGTCTTCGGCAGTTCGCCGCGCACGTCGATCCAGCGCGGATATTTCCACGGACCGGCGCGCGCCTTCACGTGTTCCTTGAGCGCATCAAACAAACGCGCGTCCGCCTGATGCCCGCTCTTGAGCACCACGAAGGCCTTGGGCTTGAGCAGGCCCTCCTCGTCCTCGCGCGCGATCACCGCCGCCTCGAGCACCGCGTCGTGCGAGACGAGCGCCGCCTCGACCTCGAACGGCGACACCCAGATGCCCGACACCTTGAACATGTCGTCGGTGCGCCCGCAGCACTGGTAGTAGCCGTCGGCGTCGCGGATGTATTTGTCGCCGGTCCAGGTCCATTCGCCGGCGAAGGTGCGCTGGCTCTTGGCGCGCTGGTTCCAATAGCCCTCGGCGGCGGACGGCCCGCGCACGATCAGCTCGCCCACTTCGCCGGCGGGCAGCTCGTGCCCGTCCTCGGCGACGATGCGCGCCTCGTAGCCGGGCACCGGCTTGCCGGTGGTGCCGTAGCGGATGTCGTCCGGCCGGTTGCTCAAGAAAATATGCAGCATCTCGGTCGAGCCGATGCCGTCGAGCACGTCGAGGCCGACGACGTCCTTC
>Ga0210408_10002720_pt1 | contig 16911 bp, 16 predicted proteins | sample IncBWH4MmetaG_FD_155471 | JGI IMG/M metagenome (GOLD analysis project Ga0210408, IMG submission 155471) | Forest soil microbial communities from Barre Woods Harvard Forest LTER site, Petersham, Massachusetts, United States - Inc-BW-H-4-M | ecosystem: Environmental > Terrestrial > Soil >...
GGTCAAGCGCCTGCTGCAGGAAGAGGTGGAGGACATCCTGCGCCTGATGAAGACGCGCGACGCGGAGACCGAGGCCCGCTATCGCAACGCGGTGAAGATCGCGCTGCAGTGGATCCGCAACTACACTCAGCTCGACTACCGGAGCCTCGGTTCCTACACCCGGGCCGACCTCGAGAGGATCGCGGCGGCCCCCGACCCCTTGTAAAGGTTGCCCCCACCCTATCCCCCTCTCCCCTTAGGGGGAGAGGGCAGGGTGAGGGGCGGTGACGGCGAGGGGCGGTGACGGCGAGGGGCGGTGACGGCGAGGGGTGGTGACGGCGAAGGACGGTCCCCGCCGCGACGCTACGCCGCCGAGGACTTCTCCACCGCCACCACCGCGGTCTCGGCTCCTTTCCGCAGCAGCTGCAGCAGCACCGGCAGCACCACCAGCGCGGCCACCAGCCCGCAGAACGACCCGAGGGTCAGCAGCAGCCCGAGGCTGAAGATGCCCTGGTGGGAGGCGATCATCAGGCTGCCGAAGCCCACCATGGTGGTGATGCCGTTCAGCATCACGCCCATCACCGCGCTGCGGGCGATCAGCGGGCCGCCCTGGTGGGAGCGCACCTCGAGATGGCTCACGATGACGTTGAGCCCGAACTCGGCCGCGGTCCCGATGATGAGGGGCAGCCCCCAGATGTTGGCGAGGTTGAACTTGATCCCGAACACCTGCATCAGCCCGATCGTCCACAGGAGCGCCAGCACCATCGGCACCAGGGCGAGCATGCTCTCGCGCGGGCGCCGGATCATGAAGACGCTGAGCCCGCCCACCAGCACGAACGCGTAGAGGGTGCCGGTGAGGTAGGCGCGCTCCATGAGCACGGTGGCCTCGTAGGTGATGATCGGCGGCCCGGTGACGTCCGGATCCACCGTGCGCATCTCCTGCACGAACTGGGCCGCGCCCGCCTTCTCCCAGATGTCGACCTTCGGATGGATCTGGATGAGGAAGAGCCCGCTCTCCCCGATGAACTTGCGGCGCAGCTCGTCCGGCACGTCCTTGATGGTGATCCCGACCGGGCTCAGGTTGCGCTGCAGCCCGTAGAACTTGCTCACGAAGTCGCGGTAGAGCTGGGCCTGCAGGTAGTTGAGCGCGGCCTCGGAGGAGTCGCGATGGCCGCGGTCGAGCAGGCGGATCACCTCGATGGTCTTCTCCCGGACCACCCGCACCTCGGCGGGGAGCTTGGAGCCGGCCTCCGCGGCCACCACGTCGAAACGCCGCTTGATGTCGGCGAGCGCCTTCTTGAGACGGTCGAGGTCCACCGGGCTCGAGCGCCCGACCCGGATCGGGGCGACCAGCGGGCCGAAGCTCTTGATGATCGCGATTTTCTCGGCCTGGTCGTCGGGGATGACCCGCAGGACCGAATCCACGTCGGAGACCGAGGGGAGCTTCTCGAAGGCGGCCTGTTTTTGGCGCAGCTCCTTGAGCGACGAGGCGGAGGAGAGCCCGTTGAATCCGGAGCGGCCGGTGCCGGCCAGGATGCGCCGCTCCCACGCCACCGACTCGGTGCCCTTGGCCTGGAGGTTGAGCACGTTGTAGTCGAAGCCCACCCGCGGGATGGCCCAGATCGCGAGCGCGGTGGCGAGGCCGGCCCCGATCAGCACGGTGTGGGGGAAGGTGACGAGCCGGTCGAGCAGCGGCACCCGGATGCGCTCGAGCTGGTGGGCGCGCGGGCGGCGCTGCCGGGGCCGCTCCGCGTGATGGCGGTCCACGAACATGAGAACCGCGGGGAACAAGGTCATCATGCCGACCCAGGCGATCAGGATGGCCAGGCCCGCGATCAGCCCCAGCTCCTGGATGCCGCGGAAGTCGGTGAGCATGAGGACGAAGAACGTCCCGGCCGCGGTCAGGGCCCCGATCAGCATGCCGGGCCCGGTGCGCGCCGCGGTCAGCTCGAGAGCCTCGCGCAGGTTGCGGCCGAGGAAGATCTCCTCCTCGTAGCGGAAGAGGTAGTAGATCCCGTAGTCGATGCCGATGCCGACCACGATCGAGATGAACATCACCGAGAAGAGGGTGAGGTGCCCGACCACCAGGGTGACCACGCCCATGGACCAGGCCAGGGTCACCGCGAGCACGCCCAGCATGAGCACCGGCTTGCCCACCCGCATGAAGGCCAGGGTCATGACCACCAGGGTGAGCGCGAAGGCGAGCACGTCGGAGATGCCGCTGTCGTGGAAGGCCGAGGTCATCTCGTCGTTGGAGAGGGCGGGGGCGCCGGTCACCCCGGCCTGGACGTTCGGGAAGGCGGGCCGCAGCCGGGCGATGGCCCCGCGGATGGTCTCGATCGCGGCCTGGTCCCCGGTGAAGCTGCCCTTCTCGCTGGACGGGGTCTCGACCAGGATGAAGAGCAGGCTCTTGTCGTCGGAGAGGAAGTAGCCCGCGTCGGCGGGCGGATCCTCGCCGAAGGAGAAGAGCGTGCCCCACGGCGACCGGTAGGGGCCGGGCTTCTCGAGCCGGCTCGCCATCTGATCGAGCAGCACGCGCAGGAAGCGGGTGTCGACCGGGAGGTCCTTATCTTGGAGTCCGATGTCGAAGAGGTTCGACACGAAGGCGGCCGCCATCTGGGTGTTGACGCCCTCGAGCAGCCGGGCCAGGCTCGGGTCGCCCGCGAAGCTCTCCATGAACTCCTGGTGATCGAAGATCTTGTCGCGAATCTCGCGCAGCTCGGGGGTCGGGAGGTAGAGGAGCTGGCGGCCCTCGAACCGCTTGGGGTCGATCCGGTAGGCGATGCGGTGGAAGTTGACCGGCCCGCTCTCGAGCTCGTCGGTGAGGCGGGCCGCGTAGGCGCGGGCCCCCTCGAAGGAGCCGGCCTCCACCACCACCACGATGTCCTCGAGCTCGCCGAACTCCTTGGAGTACTCTGCATAGCGCACCACGAAGCCCGCGTTCTGGGGCAGGAGCGAGCGGGTGGAGGGCTTGAAGGTGAGGGCATGCATGGTGTAGAGGACCGCGACAACGGCGAGGAGCAGGGAGACGCCGACGGTGACGGCGGGCCGGCGGCAGGAAAGCCGGACCAGCCGGCGCAACAGACGGCCGGTGCGGGAGATCGCGACCATAGAGCGGTGGGGCGGCGGGGGTGCCGAGGCTGGACTAGTCCGCGCCGCCGATGAACGTCTCCAGGCGCGTCCGGGCCACCTCGTCGGACCACTGCTCGGGCGGGGACTTCATCAGATAGGCCGACGGGGCGAGGAGCGCGCCCTTGATGCCGCGATCCATCGCGATCTTGCAGGAGCGGATCGCGTCGATCACCACCCCGGCCGAGTTGGGCGAGTCCCACACCTCGAGCTTGAGCTCCACGTTGATGGGCTGGTCGCCGAAGCTGCGGCCCTCGAGGCGGATGTGCGCCCACTTGCGGTCCTGCAGCCACGGCACGTAGTCGCTGGGGCCGATGTGGATGTTGTCGTCGGCCATGTCGTGGGCGAGCTGGGAGCGCACCGCGTCGGTCTTGGAGATCTTCTTGGAGGCGAGCCGCTGCCGCTCCAGCATGTTGTAGAAGTCGGTGTTGCCGCCCACGTTCAGCTGGCTCGTGCGCTCGAGCCGCACCCCGCGGTCCATGAAGAGCTTCGTGAGGACGCGATGGATGATGGTGGCCCCCACCTGCGACTTCACGTCGTCGCCCACGATCGGCAACCCCCGGTCCTCGAAGCGCCGACGCCAGTAGCCCTCGCGGGCGATGAACACCGGGATGCAGTTGACGAAGCCGCACCCCGCGTCGAGCACCTGCTCCACGTACCACTTGGTGGCCATCTCGCTGCCCACCGGCAGGAAGTTCACCACCACGTCGGTGCGGGTCTCCTTCAGGATCTGGGTGATGTCGGCGGTGGTGCCGGGGGCCTTGGTGATGACCTGGGAGAGGTAGAGGCCGAGGCCGTCGTGGGTCATGCCCCGCTGCACCGGGATGCCGAGGTTCGGGACCTCGCCGAAGCGCACCGTGTTGTTCGGCTCGGACCAGATGGCCTCCGAGAGATCGAGCCCGACCTTGCGGGCGTCGATGTCGAAGGCGGCCGAGAACTCGATGTCGCCCACGTGGTAGCCGCCCAGGCGCGGGCGCATCAGGCCCGGGACGAAGCCGTCGTCGGCCACGCCCTTGTAGTAGTGGACTCCTTGGACGAGAGCGGACGCGCAGTTACCGACCCCGACGATCGCGACGCGAACAGGTGCCACGGACGCCTCCTGGACAGTCGCCGTGGGCGGCGACGCAAAGGTTTTCACGAAGTCTAGCACACGGCCACCGGGCCTGCCTCAAGCTACGCCGCCGGCTCGTCGGTCCGGGGCACTCCGTGGGCACGATGGGAGACCCCGAGCGCCAGGAAGCCGAGGCCGGCCCAGACCATCTCGCGGAGCCGGCGCACCAGCACGAACGAGAGCCCGGCGGTCGCGGTCAGGCCGAAGGCCTCGAAGAAGGCCACGTAGCCGCCCTCGAGGGCCCCGAGCGAGGCGGGCACCATGAAGCTCGCGAACTTCACCCCGCCCGCGAAGGACTCGATGATGAGCGCGGTCCCGAGCGAGGCCGGCGTCCCCAGCCAGTGGAGGACGAGGTAGATCTCGAGCGCGCCGGTGGCCCAGGCGACCGAGTGGACCAGCGCGGAGGTGAGCAGGCGGCGCCGCCCGTGACGATAGAGCCCGGCGAGGGCCCGGTCGAGGTCGCCCAGGCCCTGCAGGTAGCGCTCCCCGCCGAGCCCGACCCGTGCCCCGAACCGCCCGCCGAGACGGCCCAGCAGCCGCCCGCCGCCACCGAGCCCCCCGCTGGCCTGCACGAGCGCGAAGCCGCCGATGGCCAGGATCTCGACGGCCAGCAGGCCGGTCATGATCGGCACCAGGCGGCTCGTGGACGGCAGCGCGCCGCGGGCGGCCAGGAGGCCCGCGGCGAGGAAGATGATCTGGCCGACCACGATCGTGGTCTTGTCCGCGATGACCGACACGAGGCCGTCGAGGAGCGGGACCGGCGGCCGCAGGAGGAAGGCCTTGAGCGGCTCACCGCCCACCGCCATCGTCGGGGTGGCGAGGTTCACCGCCTCTCCGGCCAGCCGCGCGCGGAAGACCAGGGACAGGGGCACCGGGCCCGGCAGGAGCAGCCGCCACGCGATCGTGTCGACGAGGGCGGCCAGCGCGTAGGGGAAGGTCAGCACGATCGGCAGTCGCCATCCGAGGGTGACGAACGACGACCAGATCGCAGCGGGCCCGATCTGCGCGACCAGGTAGCCGACCACCGCCAGGCCGGTGAGCACCAGGAGCGGCCGGAACCAGCGCGACACTACGCGGTACGTTTCCGTCCCAGCCGCCGGATGCGCGCCAGGCAGCCCACCCAGTACGCCTGCGAGCCCACCGCCACCACCACCGCAGCCACCCCGACCGCGCCGTGGTGCAGGAGGCGAAGCGTGGCCGCGCCGAGCAGCAGCAGATAGAAGAGGTCGCGGTTGGCGATGTTCCGGAGCACGCCCCCGACAGTGGGGCCGATCTCGATCTCGTGCGGCAGGTAGCGCGCGAACAGGGCGCTCAGGGTGACGCCGGCGGCGCCGACCAGGCCCGCGGTCACCATCACCGGACCGCCCGCGGTCACCCCGATGCCGAGCACGAGCCCGGCGTGGATGATCGTGTCGATCGTCCAGTCGAGGCTCGCGCCGAAGCGCGACTCCTGGAAGGTGAGGCGCGCCAGCTCGCCGTCGGCGTGGTCGACGATGCAGGCGAGCGCGTAGAGCACGACGCCGACGAACGCGCTCGTCGGAGTGGAGTGCCAGAAGCACCAGATCGCTCCGAGGCCGATGGCCAGGCTCGCCAGGCTCACGTGGTTCGGGGTGAGGTCGGTGCGGACGAGGAGGCGGGTGATCCACCGCGAGCCCCGGCGGTGCAGATACCGGTCCATGGCGGAGTCGGCCGGGATCGAGAGGGTGGCGTCGAGGGCGGTCTCGGCGCGTCGGAGATCCGTCGCGTCGCGCACGTCGACGTAGGGGCCCGCCGCCGCGCGGGGTACCGCACCCGTCTCGCGTAGCCAGTGGCTCAGCGCGAGGCCAATCGGTCGCCCCGCGGCCGCGTCCTTCCAGACTGTGGACCAGAGCGCGGTGGGCTCGGCCGACGCGGCGGGCGGGCCGGTGGGCAGCAGCGCCACCGGCGCGAACCCGTCGGCCGATTCCGCCAGCACCACCGGTCGCCCGGCCGGCACCGCGAGCAGGTCCTCGAGCACGGTCGCGTGGATCAGCGCGGACGCGGGGAGGAGGAGCCAGCGCGCGGCCGCGCCGTCGGCGGGCCCGGGCTGGCCCGCGTCGAGCCACTCCAGCGCGCTCGCGAGCTCCGGCATGCGATGGAGCGCGCGGTCCACCGCCGGGTCGCGCAGGAGCGAGGGCACCGCGATGCGGGACGCGCCCGCGCGGAGCGCCGCCACCATGACGCGGACCGCGAGGGTGCGCCCCGCGACCGGCGTCGCGGCTAGCCGGTCGGCGGCGGCGTCGGGGAGGTACAGGAGCGCGCGAACCACATCAGGGCCCGAGGCGCGCGATCTTGGGAAGGACCTGCGTCTCGGCCCGACGCAGGTCCTCGGCGAAGTCCACTTCCGTCCACGGCAGGCCGGTCACGTCCACCCAGCCCACCGGGACGCGGGCGAGCAGACGGTGGAGCGCATCCTCGTACTCGTTGGCGCCGCCGGTCTCCCGGATCGACTCCTCCATCAGGCGGAGGTACTCGGGGGCGTGGGCCGCGCTGCACTTGAAGAAGCCGACGCCCTCGCCGACGACGTCCCACGACTGCGGCACGAACTTCTTGCCGAGGGCGATCACCCGGTCGCCCACCGCGTAGAGCTTCACTTCCTCGCCGGTGTCCTGGAAGCCGCGGTCCAGCAGCAGCGCGCTCTCGGCGGGGGAGTCGATCAGCCCGCGCAGGAAGCGCTCGGGGAAGAGCACGTCGGCGTCCATGACGAGCGTGGTGTCGCGGAGCAGGGTCTCCCGCGCGCACTGTAACGACAGGATCGAGCCCTTCTGGTAGTCCGGGTTCACCACGTAGCCGACCCGCATCGCGCCCCGGGCGGTGCCCGCCGCCCGTCGTACCTGGTCCTCGCAGTGGCCGACCACCAGCACCGCCTCGTCCACGGAGGCGGCCGCGAGGGCGTCCAGCATGCGATCGAGCAAGGAGCGCCCCCCCACCGGGAGCAGGCACTTGTGGGTGTGGTCGGTGAGCGGCGCCAGCCGGCGCGCGACACCCGCGGCCAGGATGACCGCCTTCACCGGCCGCCGCTCACGAGGCCGGCGCGGAACCGGTCGCGGATCTCCTCGGGCGGGTACGGGATGCGGGGCGCGGGCTGCTCCTCGGCGGTCACCCGGGCGAGGATGAAGCTCGGGCCGCCCCCACGCAGCGCGGTGGTCACCGCCGCGCTCAGCTCGTCGGCTGCCGCGACCGCGACGCTCCGCTCGTAGCCGGCGGCGCGCGCGATGCGGTGCAGCCCGACCGCGCGCGACGGCGACGCCTGGTTGCCGGTCGAGCCGTAGAGCGCGTTGTCGAAGACCACGTGCACGAGGTTGGCGGGCCGCTGCCGACCCATCACGGGACCGCCGCCGATCATGGGCAGGATGCCCAGGCTCATGAGTAGGTTGCCGTCGCCGTCGAAGACCACGGTCGCGCGGGTGGGGGCGGCGAGGGCCACGCCCAGGCCGATGGCGGAGGCCATGCCCATCGAGCCGATCATGTAGAAGTTCTCGGGCCGGTCCTTCACCGCAAAGGACTCGCGGCAGATGTAGCCGTTGGCGTGCACCACCGGCTCGGTGGTCAGCGGCGCCACTGCGGCGCGCAGCGCCTCGAAGCGCGAGATGCGGGGGGCGGGGATCGGGCCGTCCGCGGCCGCCGGTGCGGCGACCGGCGCGATGATCGGCGCTCCTGGGGGGGCCGCGGCCGGGTGGGCGTGCGACGCGGTGTCGAGCACGCCGGGCGGCAGCAGGAGCGCCACCGGCTGGCTCAGGCGGTCGGACTCCGCGCGGCCCCACGCGACGTCGTCGGCAAGGCTCGCCGCGGAGACGACGCGGTGCGGGATGCGCAGCATCTCGAGGAGGGCGGGGGAGATCTCGCCCATCAGGAGGTGCTCGGGCGCGTCCTTGCCCCGGTGACCGCGCCAGGTCACCAGCAGCAGCGCGGGGAGCCGGTACATCAGCGAGAGCGAGACCAGCGCGTTCATGCTGGTGCCGAGCCCGGAGTTCTGCATCAGCACCATCGGCCGGCGGCCGGCCAGCCAGGCCCCCGCCGCGAGCCCGACCGCCACGTCCTCGCGCACCGCCGGCACGTAGGGCAGGCGCGGGTGCGCTTCGAGCGTGGCGATGAGCCCCTCGATCATCGAGCAGGGCACGCCGGTGAAGAAGTCGTAGCCCTGCGCTTCCAGTAACCCGGCGAGGGCGGGGCCGGTCAGGCCTTGATCGCCGCCCATGCCCGCTGGTAGTCCTCGAACGTGTCGACCTCGAGCCAGCCCTTGTAGACGTCGACGCACGCCACCGGCTCCCCCCGCTCCACCAGCTCCTGGAGGAGATCGGTGAAGGCGGCGCGCTCGGGCCGGTCCGCCTCGTGGAATGGCCGCGCGCCCGCGGCCAGCCGCTGCTGGTAGGCCTCGCGCATCGCGGCGGTGCCGCGCTCGGAGAAGAGGGCGAGCCCGATGAACTCGCCGGTGGCGCGCTCGGGGGCGAGGCGCTGGCCGACCGAGACCAGCCGGTCGTCGGGGGCGCCGGGCAGGGCGCGCAGCCCGGCCTCGGGAGTGCGGGCGGTGATCACCAGGTCGAGCGGCTTGGACAGCGGGAGCAGGCGGTCGCGCTGGTCCACCCACGCCCGATCGACCACGATGGCGCAGTCGGTCTCCGCTCGCAGCAGCTTGTCGAGCACGCTCTGCTCGAACAGGATGTCCGAGTACAGGAACAGGATGGGTCCGCGCAGCTCACGCTCGGCCGCGAACAGCGAGCCGAGCTCGCCGGTCTCCTCGTACCGGTCGTGGTCGTAGTAGCGCACGCCGGGGACGGTGACCATGTCCTTCTTGTAGCCGCGCACCACCACGATGTCCTGCACCCCGCACGCCCGCAGGGTGTCGATCTGGCGCTCCAGGATGGTGCGGCCCTTGATGTCGAGCATGCACTTGGGCCGGTCCTCGGTGAGCGGCAGCAGCGACTTGCCGGAGCCCGCCGCGATGATGATCGCGCGGGCGGGGCCGGCGGAGGCGGGCAGGTAGGCGTCCTCGATCGCCTTGAACTCGTCGACCCCCACGTGCTTGTAGATCTCCTCCAGCGGCACGATGTGCGGGTCGAGCGCGTCGAGGCGGCGCTCGCGGGCGAGGGTGGCGAGGGTCTGCTGCATGCCCTGGACCGCGCCGCGCAGCACGTGGTTCGCCCAGATCACCATCTTGACCCCGGCCTGCTCCAGCTCCTCGAAGGTGACCGAGGGATACAGCGTGGGCACCACCACCACCGGGGTCGGCCGGTCCCAGAGGCGCATGAACTCCAGGATCTCGGCCGCGGTCTTGGACTTGGAGTGCATCAGCACCATGTCCGCGCCCGCGTCGGCGTAGGCGTGGGCCCGGCGGAGCGCCTCCTTCATGCCCCATCCCGCGATGAGGGCCTCGACGCGCGCGATCACCACGAAGTCGGGGTCCCGGCGGGTATCGACCGAGGCGCGCACCTTGCCCGCGAACTCCTCCACCGAAAGCAGCTCGCGCTTCATGCCCGGGTAGAGGCTGCACTTCTTGGGGAAGACGTTGTCCTCCATGCAGATGCCCGCGATGCCGGCCCGCTCGTACTCCTGCACGGTGCGGACGACGTTGACCACGTTGCCGTAGCCGTTGTCCACGTCGGCGATGACCGGGGCCGCCACGGCCCGATCGATGAAGAGGGCGGCCTCCAGGTTCTCGGTCATGGTGAGCAGGTTCACGTCCGGCACCGCCCGCTGCGCGGCGGAGACCGCGAAGCTGGAGGACCACACCACCGGGAAGCCGGCCGCCTCGATGAGCTTGGCGGAGAGGGCGTCGTGGGCGCCCACCATGGGCACGAGGCCCGGCCGGCGGAGGATCGCGCGGAGGAGGCCGCTCTTGGTCATAGCTTCTTCTTCGTCCCCTTGTCCTCCGCGAGCAGCTCGTCCTGCTTGTTCTTCAGCTTCGAGACGAGCTCGTTGTAGGAGGAGGTCTGGATGATCTTGTTGAACTGGGTGCGGTAGCTCGAGACCAGGCTGACGCCCTCGATGCTGACGTCGTAGACGAGCCAGCGGTCTCCCCCCTTTTTCATGCGGTAGTCGACCGGCACCTCGGTGCCGTTCTTGGTGACGATCCGGGTCGACACGGTGGCGTAGTCGCCGTCGATCTTCTCGGCGGTGTACTGGATCTTCTCGCCCCCGTAGGTCTCGATCTTCGAGATGTACGAGCGCTCGAGCAGGTCGGCGAAGAGTCCGACGAACTCGGTCCGCTGCGCCTCGGAGAGGGGCTGCCAGTGGCGCGCCATCGAGCGCTTGGCGATCTCGCCGAAGTCGAAGATCTCGTTGGCGATCTTCCGGACGGCGACGCGCCGATCGGCGACCTTGTCCGCGCCCTTGAAGCTCGGGTCGTCCAGGGTCTTGAGCACGCGGTCCACCGCGCCGCGCAGTTGGTCGGTGGGCACCCCCGCCGCGGCGGGCACCGCGGTGATCACCGCGAGCCCCAGGGCCAGCAGCGCGCTCTTCACGTGGAACCAATTCATCGCGACCTCCCGGTTCGAGAGTCTACACCTTGCCGAAGATGTACTTGGAGAGCAGCTCCTCGATGTCGACCGGCGGCTCGACCTCGCGGATCCGGCCGTTGGGCGGGATGATCTTGTCGGAGCCGCCCGGGCTGATGCGGACGTAGCGCTCGCCGATCAGGCCCTTGGTCTTGATGGAGGCGATCGAGTCGTCCTGCAGCTTCACCCCGGGCTGGATCACCATGACCACGTGGGCCTGGTAGTCCTGCAGCACGATGCGGTCGACCCGGCCCACCTCCACCCCCGCGATCTCGATGGTGGAGCCGGCCTTGAGCCCACCCACGGTGGGGAAGTCCGCGCTCACCACGTAGCCCCGGTTGCCGATGAGATCGACGCGGCCGAGCTTGACCGACATCCACCCCAGCGCGATCAGGCCCACGAGCACGAACAGGCCCACGCCCAGATCCAGTGTCGATCGCCTCATCGTCCCTCTCTCCTCCCTCCGTGCTCCGCGGGCACCGTCTCGACGTCGCCGCGGATGAACTGCTGGACGACCGCCTTCGCGGAGCCGCGCACCGCCTCCGGCGCACCCACCTCGACGATGATGCCGTCGTGGAGCATCGCGACCCGGTCCGCGATCTCGAAGATCTCCGGGATCTCGTGGCTCACCATCACCGCGGTGAAGCGGAACTTGCGGTGCAGCTCCACGATCAGGTGGTGGATGGTGTTGACCAGGATCGGGTCGAGGCCGGTGGTCGGCTCGTCGAAGAAGACGATCTCCGGCTCGGTCACCAGGGCCCGCGCGATGGCCACCCGTTTGCGCATGCCCCCCGAGATCTCGGCCGGGTTCTTGTCCCCCATGCCGCCCAGCCCCACCTGCTCGAGCTTCTCCTCGACCCGCTCCCGGATCTCCGCGTCGGTGCGCCGGCTCTTCTCCCGCAGGGGAAAGGCCACGTTGTCCCAGACCGACATGGAGTCGAAGAGGGCGCCGCCCTGGAAGACCACCCCGTAGCGCTCCCGCACCCGGTCGAGCGCGCTGCCTCGCAGCCGGGTGATGTCGGTGCCGTCCACCAGGACCGCGCCCGCGTCGGGACGCAGCAGCCCGATCATGTGCCTGAGCAGCACCGACTTGCCGCCGCCGCTGCGCCCGATCACCACCATGATCTCGCCGGTGGCGATGTCGAGGTCGAGGCCCCGGAGCACCTCCTGGGTGCCGAAGCGCTTGTGGAGACCCTGCACACGGATCACGGCAGCACGGACCCCAGGAAGTAGTCCCAGACCAGGATGAGGACGGAGGAGAGCACCACCGCCTGGGTGGTGGCGCGCGCCACCCCCTCGGCGCCGTGGCCGCAGTTGAAGCCCTTGTAGGTGCAGACCCAGGGCACGATGATTCCGAAGGACAGCGCCTTCCAGTAGCCGGTCATGAGATCGGACCAGTCCACGAAGGTCTTCATCTCGCCGAAGTAGGTGCCGGGGGAGAGCCCCAGGAGCTCCACCCCGACGAGGTAGCCGCCCAGGATACCGACCACGTCGAAGATCGAGACCATCAGGGGGAAGGTGATGACCCCCGCCACGATCGCGGGCACCACCAGGTAGCGGATCGGGTTCAGCGCCATGACCTGCAGGGCGTCGATCTGCTCGGTGATCTTCATGATGCCGATCTCGGCGGTGAGGGCCGAGCCGGCGAGGCCGGTGACGAAGACCGCGCAGAGCACCGGGCCCAGCTCGCGGATCAGCGACAGGGCGACCGCGGGGCCCAGGTAGGCCTCCGACCCGAAGCGCGAGAGGGTCAGGAAGATCTGCAGGCCGAGCACCATGCCGGTGAAGGCGCCGGTCAGCACCACGATGGTGAGCGACCGGAAGCCGATGAAGTGGATGCGGTCGATCAGCCGGCCGAGCTTGAAGGGCGGGATCACGATGTAGCCCGCCGCCTGCAGGAAGAAGCGGCCGAATCGCCCGAGGCTCTGGACGATCTCGAGGCTCACGTGCCCCAGCGCGGCGACGGGCCGGAGCGGCGCTGGCCACATGTCGGACTTGGGGGTCGAAAACATCGCTAGATACTAGCATAGGGGTCGGCGAATCCCGGCGCCGTTCTTGAAAAAAACCGCCGAGTTCCGTAAGGTGAACGCGTGATGACCATCGACGTGGCGCTCGCCGGGCTCGTCTCGATCGCGGGCCGGCTCGTGGGGACCTTCGTGCTCCGCCCTTACGTGTTCGGCTTCCTCGCCTTCTTCCTGCTCGCGGGTGTGCGCGACATCGGGCGCGTCCGCACCGTCGGGTTCTTGCTCTGGGGCGGGGTGGTGGCGCTGGTCGCGGAGCTGGTCTCGACCCGGGTGGGGATCCCGTTCGGCCTCTATCACTACACCGGCGCCACCCGCGGCCTCGAGCTCTTCCTCGGCAACGTGCCGTTCTTCTCGCCGCTGTCGTTTCCCTTCCTGGCCTACGGCGCGTTCTGCCTGGCCCGCTGGAGCCTCGGCCCCGGCTGGAGCACGACCCGGGCGGGCCGGGTGCGCATGGTGACGCTCGTCGGCGTCCTGATGATGCTCCTCGACGTGGTGATCGATCCGCTGGCGGTCCGGGGCGGGCGGTGGTTCCTCGGCCACATCTTCTACTACCCGGAGGGCGGCCTCTACTTCGGGGTCCCGCTCTCCAATTTCCTGGGCTGGCTGGTCGTCGGCTGGATCACCGTCGGCGGATTCGTCTGGGCCCTGGTGCCCCGCGGGGCGGCCGCGCCCGGCGCCCCCGGACCGGGGATCGCGCTCTACTACCTGGTGCTCGGGGTCAACCTGAGCGTGACGCTCTGGATCGGCGAGGGGCTGATCGCCGCCGTGGGATTAGTGGTCCACTCCGGGCTCTTTCTGCTACTGTATGGCGTCAATAGAGTGACGGTCGGCCGATGGTCAGCCGAGGCGCTGTCCGCCCCCGTCATGACCGGCGAGGGAACCAGGCCCTGAGGGGCCGAAAGGGTCGTCGAACATGAGCGTTCCGATGTCTCAGATGTGGACGGTTGCGACCTACGTGCTCCGCCAGAAGCTGGCGCGGCGCAAGCGCTACCCGTTCGTTCTGATGCTCGAGCCGCTCTTCCGCTGCAACCTGGCCTGCGCCGGCTGCGGCAAGATCCAGTACCCGGCCCAGATCCTCAAGAAGAACCTCAGCGTGGAGAAATGCCTGGCCGCGGTCGAGGAGTGCGGCGCGCCGATCGTGAGCATCCCCGGCGGCGAGCCCCTGATGTATCCGGACATCGACCGGCTGGTCGCCGAGCTGGTGAAGCGGAAAAAGTACGTGTATCTCTGCACCAACGCCATCCTCCTGAAGGAGAAGCTCGACCTGTTCACCCCGTCGAAGTACCTCTCGTTCAGCGTGCACATGGACGGGCTGCGCGAGGAGCACGACGAGGCGGTGTGCCGGGACGGGGTCTACGACCAGGCGGTGCCCGCCATCCGCGAGGCGGTGGCCCGCGGCTTCCGGGTCACCACCAACAGCACGCTCTTCGACGGGGCTTCGCCGCTGCGGATGCGCGAGTTCTTCGATGAGATGATGACCCTGGGCGTCGAGGGCATGATGGTCTCCCCGGGCTACAGCTACTCCAAGGCGCCCGACCAGGAGCACTTCCTGCTGCAGTCGCGCACCCACGAGCTGTTCTCCAAGATGCTCGCCCAGCCCAAGAAGCGGTGGCGCTTCAACCAGTCGCCCCTCTTCCTGCGCTTCCTCATGGGCAAGCACGACTTCGAGTGCACCCCGTGGGGGAACCCGACCTACAACATGTTCGGGTGGCAGCGTCCCTGCTATCTCCTGCAGGAGGGTTACGCGCGCACCTTCCGGGAGCTGATGGAGACCACCCTCTGGGAGAACTACGGCAAGAAGAGCGGCAACGAGAAGTGCCGCGACTGCATGGTGCACTGCGGGTACGAGGCCACCGCGGTCGACTACACGTTCAGCTCGATCAAGGGCTTCGTCGAGACGGTCGGGGTCACCCTGACCGGCAAGCTGTAGGCGCGCGATGAGCCTCGAGGGCTGGATCCCGGACGTCGGCCAGTACCTCACCCTCGAGGAGGTCGTCGAGTTCGCGTTCGACTACCGCGGCAACACCACGATCGTGAAGACCGACGGCACCGAGACCGTCGGGTACATCTTCAACCGCAACACCTACGGGCCGGAGCCCTTCATCGAGTACTTCGACGAGAGCGGCGAGGGCCCCTTCACGCTCCGCTACTCCGAGCTCGCCAACGTCAAGTTCACCGGCAAGGACACCGCGGCCGGGAACAGCTGGAAGGCCTGGCTCGAGCGCAAGGAGCGGGAGAAGGCGGAGCGGGTCCCGGCGCGGAGTGTCGCGGATCCTGATCCTCACCGCGGTTGAGCTCGAGGCGCGGGCCCTCGCCCGCCAGCTCGAGCTACCCGCGCTGCCCTCGCTGCCCTTTCTCGCTTTCGGCCGTGGCACCCTGCGCCTCGCCCCGGTCGGCCTGCGGGCGGTCCTTCTCGCGCAGCGCTGGCCGGAGCTGCGCCTCGGGCTCGACCAGCCGCTGGTGATCTCGGCCGGAGTCTGCGGGGCGCTCGCCCCGGACCTCAAGGCCGGCGACCTGATCCTGCCCGAGAGCGTGATCGGCCCCTCCGCCGAGCGGCTCAACGTCACCCCGACCGCCTACGCCCGGGCGGTCGGGCTCGCGCCCACCGCGCGGCACGGCACCCTGGTGACCTCGCGCGACGTGGTCGCGACGCCGGCCGACAAGGCCGCGCTCCACGGGCGGACCGGCGCGGTCGGGGTCGACATGGAGTCGTCGCAGATCCTCACCTTCGCGGCCGGCGCGGGCTGCCCGACCCTGGTGGTACGCGGCGTGTCGGACACGGCGGGGGAGAGCGTGCCGCCGGAGCTGATCGGCCTCGTGACCGAGGCGGGCAAGCTTCGTCCTGGGCGCGCGTTCGCGCTCGGCGTCACCCGGCCGCAGGTCCTGCCGCGGGCGCTGGCCCTGCGCCATGCGGCCCAGCGGGCGCTCGCCGCGGTCGCGCGCCTGCTGACCGCCTTCACCGCGTAGACGGCAGGCCGTGGACGCGCTCGTCACCGGCGGCACCGGCTTCGTGGGGGCCAACCTCGTGCGCGAGCTGCTCGCCGACGGCCACACCGTGCGCGTGCTCGCGCGGCCCGGCGGCGACCGGCGCGCCCTCGACGGCTGCCGCGCCGACATCGTCGACGGCGACCTGCTCGACCCCGCCTCGCTGCGCCGCGCGGTGGCGGGCGTCCGCCACGTCTACCACGCGGCCGCCGACTACCGGCTCTGGGCGCCCGACCTGCGCGTGCTCTACCGCGCCAACGTGGACGGCACGCGCCACTTGCTGGAGGCGGCGACCGCGGCCGGCGCCGAGCGCGTCGTGTACACCTCCACGGTGGGCGCGGTCGGCATCCCCAAGGACGGCACGCCGGGCGACGAGACCACGCCGGTCACCCTCGCCGACATGGTGGGAGCCTACAAGGCGTCGAAGTTCCTGGCCGAGCGGGTGGCCGAGGAGTGGGCCGCGCGCGGCGCTCCGGTGGTGATCGTCAACCCGTCGGCGCCGATCGGTCCGTGGGACGTCAAGCCCACGCCGACCGGGCAGATGATCGTCGACTTCCTCGACGGCAAGATGATCGGCTCGGTGGACACCGGCCTCAACGTGGTCCACGTGCGCGACGTGGCGCGCGGCCACATCCTGGCCGCCCAGAAGGGCCGGGTGGGCGAGCGCTACATCCTGGGCCACGAGAACCTCACGCTGCTCGAGATCTTCCGCAGGCTCTCCGCGCTGACCGGCGTGCCCGCCCCGCGCTTCCGCGTGCCCTACGCGGTCGCCTGGGCCGCGGCCGCGGCGATGGAAGCCGCGTCTCTCGTCACGCGCCGGGCGCCCCGCGTGCCGCTAACCGCGGTCCGCATGGCCCGCAAGACGATGTTCTTTAGCGCAGACAAGGCCGTCCGCGACCTCGGCCTCCCCCAGACCCCCGCCGAGACCGCATTGGCGGACGCGGTGTCATGGTTCACCACCCACGGCTACGTGCGCGCGAAACCGAAGAAGCGAAGCGCGGAATCAGCGGTATGAGCGGTGTGAGCGGTGGGACACGGTTGAGTGCCGGCCGACGGGGTACCGCGCGCACGTGCGAGCACGCCAAACGGAATGGGGGGAGTGCGGGGGCCATTCTGGGCCCCCGCAGCTGAAGGGCTTAAAGAACTAAGCGGATGACAGCCCCATGAACGC
>Ga0210408_10002721_pt1 | contig 16907 bp, 12 predicted proteins | sample IncBWH4MmetaG_FD_155471 | JGI IMG/M metagenome (GOLD analysis project Ga0210408, IMG submission 155471) | Forest soil microbial communities from Barre Woods Harvard Forest LTER site, Petersham, Massachusetts, United States - Inc-BW-H-4-M | ecosystem: Environmental > Terrestrial > Soil >...
AGGGCTGGATCCAGATACTCGATAAAGCTGCTGCAGTTGTTGCGGGGCTGATGCAGACGAAATAAGAAGTTGAAGCCTGGATGATCGTCATGCGCGAGATAATGAACGCAAAGCAAACGCAGATCCACCCCTGCAACCCCAGCTAGGGGTGGCTGCGGAGGCTTAGTTCAATCGCGCTCTCGTCACCTGGCCGAATCGTCGCCTTAATCGAATCTCGGATCGCGATTCTCCACCGTGGCTCGGACGAGATCGACGAGTTCTGCAACAACATCGTGGGGAAGTTCATCGTGTGTCAGGCTCTCGCACAAGGCAATCAAATCAAGAACCCGAGCCAGTCGTCGCCATTCATCAGGCAGTCTTCCTCCTGCATGCAAATACCCTTCCGAGAAATGGGGTTCGGCGAGGGGACGACAAGCGCATTCGTAGCGCAGAAAATGGCCCAAATCAGTCAGGGGAGAACCAGAAATTGCAAACTCCCAGTCGAGAACAGCAGCCACTCTCCACTCTCCTTTAACCTGTTGCACGAGGAGATTTCGCTTGCCAAAGTCACCATGAACGAGGCATCTCTCCTCATCCAGGGCGGCGAGTTGAGAGGCGTATGACCAAATCAGAGTGTGGATTTGATCCGTCAACTTGAGTCCCAACCGGAGCTGACTGTTCCCAGATGCTAAACATAAATCAACAAAACGCGGTCCCGCGTTTGTGCCTTCCAAGAGTGGAGCACCCACCGCCGGACCAGGACCGAGCCATCCGGATTTGTTGAAGGTGGTCTGACTGATTGCAGCCAGAGCTTGTCCAGCGCTATAGGCAGCCTGAGCGATCGAGCTAGAATCTCCATCGTGCTTCAGTTCACGCAAGCTGATTCCTTCGACGTAGTGCATGAACACAAAAGGAGGAATTTCCTTCAGTCCTTCAGGCTCGGCATGAATGATTGCGGGGACTGGGACGGAATGTTTGATCAGGTTGAGGAGGTCCACCTCTTTGGCGCAAAGCGAACGATCGTGTTCATAAATACGAAGCACAACGAATCCAGGTATTGAATCGAGGCGGAGCCTGAAGTTGGCGTTACGGAAGCCATCAGCGAAAGGCTGCACGTCTACCAGCCGGCACCGAGGAAACGCAATGCCAACGATGTCCTCCAACACACGCGCGGGAAGAGAGCGGCGCGGCTTCGCTCGGAGCCAACGCGATTCATCGGGAGCGCCTGGGATCATAGGTTTATTATTCCTGATCTCATGAGCCAAACAACCATTCGGAACATGTTATCTGGATAACGGGCCATCGGGAGCCATTCCGGTACAGAAGTCCTCTTACAGGAAGTTTCACCAGATAAACGCCTATGGGGCCTGCATTGTCCATGGTCCCGGTACCAATCTGATCCTGAAACTGTAACGCCAAGCCGACTTGTCGTTACCAAAGGTCGGAAGCTTCTATGGTTAAGTGGTAGAAATCGGTACAACATATTCGACGCATTAAAGAACAGCCAATGTTGGCGGGCATCGATGATGAAGGATATGTGTCCGCAAAGGGTTTGCAACGGCAGTTGCGGACGCAGCCCCGGGCGTGGAGGCGGTCGCCAGGATGATAGAGTACAAACAAGAGCCTTGCAGAAAGCAGGCGTACTGCTGGGGGCTCGATGGGTTTCTTTCCGCCGTCAACTGGAGCGCGTGTTTCCTATGCAGACGGCACAGCCACCGTCACGGATAGACCGTTCGCTGAGGCCAAAGAGGCTATCGGCGGCTATTGGATCATTCAGGTGCGTTCGCGGGAAGAGGCGCTCGAATGGGCCAGGCGAACACCGATGGCCAACAACGAGATCATCGAAGTGCGCCAAATCTACGAGAGACCCGATTTCTCCATAGTCGTGCAGAAAGAAGCCGTGCAGAAAGCAGCCGGAGGCTTCGAGGAGCATTCGAACGCGGCTGCGGCAAAGGCGTGAGCGACATTCAGGCATGAGCGACACACATAAAGCGATCGAGGCCGTGTGGAAGATCGAGTCCACGCGACTCATCGCAGGGATTGCCCGCGTCACCCGCGATATCGGCATTGCAGAGGAACTCGCTCAGGACGCTCTCGTTGCGGCCCTTGAGCGGTGGCCGGAAGAAGGCATTCCGGAAAAGCCTGCGGCCTGGCTGATGACAGCGGCAAAGCGGCGCGCGATCGACTCTCTACGTCGTGGCCGGATGCTGGAACAAAGGCATGGAGAGATTGCGCGAGAGCTTGAATTTCAGCAGCAGCGACTCGGTGAAGCAATGGATCAGGCTCTTGACCAGGTGATTGATGATGACGTCCTCCGCCTTATCTTTACCGCCTGCCATCCCGTCCTCGCGGTCGAAGGGCGCGTTGCGCTCACGCTGCGCGTGGCCTGCGGTCTCACCACGGACGAGATTGCCCGGTCTTTTCTGGTCCCCGAGAAGACGTTAGGCCAACGCATCTTCCGAGCCAAGAAGACACTCGCCGAGGCTCATGTTCCCTTTGAGACCCCGCGCGGTGACGAGTTGCGAAAGCGGCTTGAATCCGTGTTGTCCGTGGTCTATCTGATCTTCAACGAGGGATACACCGCAACCTCTGGAGAGGAGTGGATGCGGGCAACACTGTGCGTGGAAGCCGTCCGCCTTGGCCGCAGGCTGGCAAAGCTTCTTCCTGATGAGTCCGAGGTCCATGGCCTCCTCGCGCTCATGGAGTTGCACGCATCGCGCACCGCAGCGCGTCGCGGACCAACCGGAGAAGCCGTCCTCTTGTCCGAGCAGGACCGTTCTTTGTGGGACCATGCACAAATTCAGCGAGGAATGGCCGCGCTCCAGCGCGCGCAGCAGTTGGGTGGCGGCGTTCACAGTTACGCCCTGCAGGCGGCGATCGCTGCGTGTCACGCGCGAGCCAACACCGCAGCAGAGACCGACTGGGAGCGAATCGTGCTTCTCTATGACGCCCTGCTTCAGGTCAGCCCATCTCCAATCGTGGCGCTCAACCGCGCGGTCGCCGTCGGAATGGCGCAAGGGCCGGCCGCTGGACTCCACGCGCTCGATGCTCTCGCGGCCGAGCCCGCGCTGACCAACTATCATCTGCTGCCCAGCGTCAGGGCAGATCTGCTTGCGAAGCTGGGACGCTTTGCCGAAGCGCGCGAAGAGCTGCAACGCGCCCTTGCGATGACCGAAAACCGTCGCGAGCAGGATTTGCTGACGGCAAAGCTAAACCAGACGCCGCTCAACGATCCATCAAATTGAATCAATGGAGAAAGTCGATTCTTAAGATAAAGCGCGGGTGAAAGAAAAAATCTTGTACCCTTTGTAGAATTCGGGTCAGGCCATTCGTCGACATAATGAAGGCAGGTCAGATCGGCCGCCCGAAGACCGATACAGGATAAAAGGAGAAGTTATGCCACACTTTGCGATATTTGGTCAGCTCCCCGACAACTTCGACCCGTCCACCATGGACGAAGCGACGGTACACAATATCAACGTGCTCAACGACGAATTGGAAGCTGCTGGCGCCAGGATCTTCGCTGGCGGCCTCAGCGCAGCCAGCCAGGCGAAGTCGCTGCGGGCGCAGCCCAATGGCGAAGTGCTCATCACCGACGGCCCGTTTCTGGAAGCCAAGGAGCACGTTGGTGGTTTTACGATAATCGAAGCCGCTGACATGGACGAGGCGCTGGCGTGGGCCCGCAAAGCTGTCATCGCCTGCCGGACGCCGGTAGAGTTGCGCGAGATCCCATACAGCAACCTGCCGAACGGCACAGCTCACCCATCGCGCAAGCGAAAGCCGTGAGCACCCCACCGGCCAACCCGGCTCGGACGCCGGTCGAGGTACGCCCGTTTTTTGAGATGCCCCCTTCAAAATGAGCAAATCAACTCACTCGTCGCGACTTCGCTATCCGCAGCGCCGGCTTTGGTCTGGCTTTGGGACTCGCGCCCGCAGCTACGCTGGCGGAGGCTGAGCGGAAGTTCGTGGTGGTCGTGCAACGGTGGTCAGACGGAACGGAATATCGCGAAGGCCCTGCTGCGGAGCATCATCATTAGCACCGATATGCCTACCGGACCTTTGCGGACGCGGTCTTTCGAGGACCGAAGATCAGGATGCCGCCTACTTTCTCACCATCCGTGCGAGCGGCGACTTTACCGGCGACGGTGTCGAGCAGATTGCAGTTTTCGCTTCGGCCAATGGAAAACGCAGTAACTGGTCACAGGCCGAATACTTGATCCTCTCGCCAGCGAGTCAGGGGCACGCTCGCGCGAGTAACTGATCGTCGCGCCCCGTACAAGATAAAAGCAATCCAACGCGGAGAGAATCATTGAAAGTTGTAAGTTTACGACGAAGCGGCGAGCCTCCGGCATTACTGGTGAAATCAGGTGTAGCTGTTGAAAGAGTCCATCGCTCGCCATGGATGGACTTGTGCCAAAAGCCAGTTTATCCTTCATTGTGAAAAATGGAGGATTCATGAAGCGCTTTCTTTTGGGTTGCGTTGTCCTTCTGGCTGCGGCTGCTATGGCACAGCAAACAAAGTCGCCAGTCTCCGATGCTTTGCGCACGATGCTCGCAGGCCGGGAGAAAAACATGATCGCAGCCTTTGAAGAGATGCCGGCTGATAAGTTTGCTTATAAACCTACACCTGAACAGATGACCTTCGGACACTTGGCCGCCCACATCGTCTCCGGCAACTACTTCTTCTGTTCCAACGTGGGGGATGTTCCGCGGCCAAAGATGGAAGAACTAAAAGAAACAGAAGGCAAGGACAAGCTGGTCGCTGCGCTGAAGGCCTCGTTTGAATTCTGCGATTCAGCACTGGCAAAAGCCGATGACTCCAAGCTGAATGAGACAATTACCTGGTCGGATGGCAAGCCACGGGCACGGGCTTTGGCCTTTGTGACATTGGCCAGCAGTTGGGCGGACCACTACGGGATGGCGGCCATGTATCTCCGTCTAAACGGACTCATCCCGCCTACCGCGAAACAGGTAGAAAAGAAGTGACCTTTCTGCGGACCGCTGCCGTGGGCGCTGTCACCCAAAGTGACGGAAGGGCGTTTTCCCAGTACCAATCCTATTCCCTGTACCATCCGCCAACTTCTTCGAAGCCGTATCTTGGGAGTTGGTGGACCATGACCCGGCGTCTCCACCCTTGGGCGTTTGCGGGGAGTAATCTGACACCCGCGATGACCTTCTTGCCGCGACTTGCGGGAACTGTCTACGGATATGCTGATCCTGAGTCAGAACCAGCCTATTAAGGACAAAGAAGATAAAGGACTTAGCTCGGTAAAACGCGGACAACTTCGGAAAAATCCGCAAACAATCCGCAAAGAAAAGTAAGCACGGAGTCGCCCCCTGCTTCGCACATTCGGTGAGGGACCGTCGAAAACAGTGCGCCGGTTAGGATAGACCACGGCGTCGACATTCTTATTAGCCGTGGGATGCAGCCGATCCTACTGATTTTCTGACCGGTGTTCAGCGAACCTCGTACCCAGCCTCTCCATTTCCAAAGATCAAAGGACCCGACTATTATGAACAAAAGATGGCACTTTCTGGCGCTTATCGTGGGTACCTCCATCAAGATGCAGTCACTGCCCATCTCCTTGCCACGCTGCTGTTGCCCAGCGCCAGCGCAAGAACTCTTTCCGCTGAACGAAGAGTTACCCCGGATGACTGTTTTGACGACATCGAACTGCGCGGCACGACTCGGCGGCGCATTCAAGTAAAGTCCCATCAAGTAGAGTACCGCCCCTTACAGCTGAGGGATTTCACAACTCAAGAAATTTCGTTTCGCATAGACCGTGCCGTCCGAAGTTTCACGGCGGAAACCAGTCCTGCAGACGAATACCGCTTGTTCACTACATACGATCCTCCGGACGAGACAGTTGGCCAATTCCTTGAGCCCGCGCAAAATGTTCCCCAACTTCTTCCGGGCGTTTCGACGCAACGCTATCGATTGCTGGTGTCGCAGATTTGGCCGGAAGGTGGAAACTCACTATGGCCACATCTCGCAGAGATAGGCCGTGATATTTTCGCGTCTTTTTGCTCTCGATTCGTGATTGAGATCGGCTGCCCGCATTCGTCCACTGACCTTCGACAACCGGGTCTGCTGGAGCAGTCATTGCTCAGAGTCTTGGCTGACGAAATAGGAGTCGGGTTCTGGCCAAACAACAACCGAGACGTACCTGACTCCGCTGCCCACCTAATCCACGAAGCGAGCGTCGCCCGCGCCAACAGCGCTACGCTGGCCGAGGGTGAGGTCATTCAAGCGCTTGGCCTCCGAATTGACTATGGCCGCGTTCCTGAAATTCTCCCAGTAGACGACCGCAGACTCGTGCATCGAGTTGACGCGTTGGGTGACATTACTCGAATGCTCTCTACAACTTCCCGAATGGCAGTCACTGGGCCACCGGGGATTGGGAAATCTTGGCTTCTGCACCAGCTCGCTATCCGCTTGGCCGACGAAGGATGGTGGGTGGCAACTCACTACTGTTTCATTCATGTCTTCGATGCAGATCAGTCACTCCGGACCTCAATCGAGACCATTTTTGGCAGCATAATGTTCGAACTTCTAGAGCGAGATCGTTCGATTACACCTAGTGGACCGCGGTTTGCGGCGGGTCCCCGGGAACTGGAGAAACTCCTCGAAGATGGAAGTACGGCGCAGCCAAACCGCCGAATTGCCATCATTGTCGACGGACTAGATCATGCCGACCGCATTTCGGGAGCCCCTACCGCGCGTCTTGCAACCGAGATCTCCGACGAACTTGCCGGCATTTCTTTGCCAAAAGGCGCAGTCGTGATTGTCGGCTCGCAGCCGGGAAATCATCTCACGTCATTCTTGCAGGTTGCCTCTCGATATCAAGCGCCGAAGTGGCCGGGAGAGTCGATCCGAACACTGATCGACAACCTTGATCTAAGAAGCAAGCTGCAGGAAAACAACCTTAGCGACGACGAGGCTGTTGTCCGGATAATTGTAGATAAAGCAGACGGGAGTCCACTTTATGCCACGTACCTCGCTCGAACCGCGACAGACATCGCGGAGGGCAAACACACAGAAGCGTCGGACATCGCTGACTACCTCGCGACCGCGCCCGCCTTCGACGATGATCTGAACCGGTACTATCAATGGCTGATCGGGCCGATTGAGGCGGAGACGGGCGGGCTCTCGATCATTCAGCTACTTTCCTTGCTCGATTTCTCCCTGACCCGCGACGAGATCAAACAGATATTGCCGTCTTTCGCTCACCTCGTTGAGCGGGTGGTCTCGGGTATTTCTCCAGTGCTCGTCGAAGATGTCGGTCACGGCGGCCTCAGAGTGCATCACGAGAGCTTCCAAAGATACATCCGTGAAAAGTTGGAGGCTGATCCCCAGGCAGACTTAGAAGCGATCTTGCGCCCGGCGATTGATTGGCTCAACTCGAGAGGCTTTTTCGAAGACACTCGTGCATTTCGATCAGTTCTCAGACTGCTTGAGAGATCGGGCCGCATCGACGACCTTTTGAACCGAGTCTCGGACAACTTTGTGGATCTGGCAGTGCGTGAATGCCAACCTGGGGATGCGGTCAGAGATAACTTAGCAACGGCTGCTCAGGTCGCTTCGAAAGCTCGCAACTGGCCGGTCTTGGCCCGTCTGGTGGAACTTGCGAGAGCCGCCGAGAACCTGTACGAGTGGCGTTTCGATGATTTTTCACTGGCAGAAGCATATGGTTTGGCTTTCGGCACATTATTTGGCGGCAAGCGTCTGGTGGGGAGTCTTCTCCATGACGGACGGTGCACCTTCACACCTCGTGCGGGGCTCCAGTTGTGCCGGCTATGCGACGACGCTGGAATTGTTCCCCCATGGTCGGAATACATGGCGGGATACGATGTGCAGAAGGCTAGTTCCAACACGAGTTACGGAAATGAAAGCGAATCCGCGATCTCAATTGCATTGTTGACGGGGCACTTGCGCCTTGCCGGGAAGGAGGAAGCCATTCGCGTGTGTTCGGAATGGTTTTGTTCACAGAGCGAGCCTCCGTTCCACGCGCGGGATATTGCCGAAATACTGGGACGCATGTACGGCGTGGACGCCGTCGGGTCCGCTATTCAGAACATGCCAACCCTTCCAAGAAGAGGGTGGGTCCTGCTGGCTCTTGCTTCGCTGGAAGCCTCTCCTGAGCTATCGAGAGACAGAGCAAATCAGGCGGTAAGTAACCAGTTGCCACTCGGCGGTTGGCTAGAAGCACTCAAGTACGGTGCCAATATTCCGTCGACGCCTCGAACCAGTGAAGAGGTTGACGCTTTGACGGATGACGTCCTGGATCACCGTGTCCAGTTTGAGCCTGATCGGTTTCTTAGATGGTTCTTGCAAATTCGTTTGTGGGCGTCAGCTGGTGACACCGTTTCGTTAATGCGGACTGAGGCCCGCATCCCGAGCGATTCCTGGTATCGACGATGGCTACGATTTTGTGTGACGCTCGTGCATCCCGCCACTAGCTCCGATGACCTGATTGCGGCGGCTCGAGAACTCAGCCAAAACATAGAAGTGTTCGCGGGCGACCCGCGCGCCTGCGATCTATATCGACTCCACGGCGCGATCAGAATGTCTTTCAGAAGGATGCTCGAACGCCTCGACGATGCCCGTTGGGAAGAAGCGCTCAACTACTTGGCAACGATCAGCGATGAAACTAACACTTCACTTCAGAGAGCGCGAATGGGTCCGTTGCCGGTCGATGCTCTCTCCGAACTTTGCCTTGAGGCAGCAGACACGCCAGCGAAAAAGGCCACAGCTAGTGCGATCTGTTCGCGCTTACTCTCAGCAGAACAGCGGACGAACGAGTACTACGACACCCATGCCGCGGATCAGCTCATCCTTGCCAGGATCCAGGCGGCCTCTGGGCAACAGGATATTGCGGAAAGAAGTTGGCGCGAAGCCTGCACGTACCTGGTTGCCTATGGGCATCGCAAGGACATCACATTGTGGGAACTGCTGGATCCTTTGGAAAAATTGGCCTCAGCTAATTCCCATAGAACGCGTAGGTGCTTACGCGATCTGGCTCCATTGGTCGAACGCGTTCTAGTGCATACCGACGGCAAAGAAACCAGACACGCCATCCATACCTGGATTGATCTTGCCGCAGAGATTCACCCTGCTGGCGTTCTTTCATATCTCTCTCGCGACCAAATTGCGGACATGCCCAGCTTTGGCGACCTCGACCATGCGATTCCAAAATGTCTGGCCGCGCTTGCGTCTGCAGTTAGCCCGGTTGCGTTATCTGCCGCGTGGATCGGGATAGGAAGCGAGGCCCGCGCAGACATGTCGGCTGCACTGGCGGCGTGCGAGAGACTGGTGCAAGTCAGTCGACCTCTTGGCGAGCAATTGTGGTCGGTGTTGGTAGCTTCGTTGGACGGTGATGGAGCCAGAACACCGAATGATCTTGCCGCTCTCGCACAGGCCTCCTCTGAAAGGTTATTCATTCCCGAACCAGAGATCGACACGGGAACCAGTGTTCCTCCGAAGGAAAGTGACGGGGAGTCTAACGTTAGAGGAGCAGCCTCAAAAGTCAGTTTTCACGATGCACCGATCTTACCGACGCACGCAACCCCGTTGCAGATCGTGCATTTCGTCCGGAGATGGCGGGACAGTGCAAGTCTTGACCTGGATCGCGTGGTCAACTCGGTGGGCTGGCGCATTGTCGAGATGATTGACGAAGGCCAGGAAGAAGCGGCGGAAAGAACCATTCAACGTCTCGCCAGAGACACTTCAACTTGGGAAAAGCATACGGTCCTGCCGGGTCTCGCCGAGGGATTGGAACGTCATGGAAAATTGCGCTTAGCCGCGTTCACTAGGACGTATGCCTACACGAGAAGTGGAGACGGGTGGCGTCGTTTCGCCGGCGCGAAAGGTGAGGAGCATTTCAGGGCGGCGCTTGGGGCAAATGAAGACACGGCTTGGTCGACCCTCGCGGATGAGGTTGGTGAAGCGGTTGCCGACGGTGGTCAGTATGGAGTAACGACCCACTTGATTGAGCTCCTCGCCGGTGCGGGACGAGCGGACGATGCCTTTGCTACATGGGACGCAGCCTGCGGGGCGATCAGTTACAGGCTCCCGTCCGTCGGGCGCCGAGACTCGATCCGAATTGCTTACGACGAAGAATGCGAAAACGCCGCGGAAATGCTTTGGTCAGCGATGATCATGCGCATGAACTCGCCGGCTCACCAGGAGAAGCGCGTGGCCACTCTCGCTGTTTTCCTTGGTATCCGATACGACGCGTCGGCTTTTTCGGCGGCCTTGAAGTTTGCTATATCCCACGAGGTTCCGGTTTCAACGCTGACGGTCGTTTTGCAACTAGTTGAACAATATGAGCAATGTCCGTACGAGGTTACAAATGGCGCACTTGCTGAGCTTCAGTCTGTTGCCTTCATGCCCTTTGTCACCGCTCGCGTGCTTGCGCGTAGTCTTCTCGAGCGTGCCGGAATCGTCGTCGCCATGCCCCCGTCGTCAGAACCCGGCGTTGCACTCATTTCAGAAGAGCAAGCTACGGAGATCGAATTGGGAGTTGGCCGCGCGCGACTTTCGAAAGCAATTGAAATATGGCCTGATTTCGTGCTGCTCTTCGGAACTTGTTTCGAAGCGGCGCGGGCCTCCGATGAAATGAAAGCTCAAATGCAACGCACGATCAGGCGACTCGGTCCGAGGCGAGAAGGACGACGTTTGGCCTTGTGGACTCCCGTCGATGAGCATATTGAATGTTGCCTTCAGCGCACTGGCGCCGGTGTGCGTACAGCTCTGACCAAACGAGGAGTACTTGATCCTGATGCGGAAGGGGTCTTAGGCCGCAGTCTCTTGGGTAAAGCGGACCTCAGTCTTCGAATATCTCTCAGCCGAAGCGTTCGCCCCGCCTGTTTGCCATCGCCAACCACTCTTGGGGAAGGAACGACCGTTTCCCCGCCAATTATTGCACAACGTGGACAATTTGCAGGCTGGGTCGTTCTCGCTTATCAGGAGACGGAACTCCAAATCGGAGATGGATACGACCATCCGGTGACGGCGAAACATGTCTTGTACGCAGGCATGGTTTTCAGCGAATGGAAGGATGAGGGTGGATTGCCTCTCGGATATGCCTACCCAAGAATATGGCAATCGTCAGCGTGGAAGAAACTTGGAGTACCACATTCGTTTGGCGGTCCGATTGCCGCTTTGGGAGTGAAAAGAGACGCATTCTCGCGAATCGAATTCCTTGCGCCTCATCCAGTGATTTTGGTTGCCAGCAGTCTTGATCTCGCGCCAACCGCACGAGGTCTCATGTTTGTCGACTCGGCTGGCTCCCCAGCAGTCGTTTGCGTTAATTGGCAGCGGAAGCTAATCGGGGAAAAAGATCTTACGGACGTTGAGCCGTCGCAGTATGGAATGGCGCTCTTTGGTCGACAGGATGTGTTTGAAGCCGTGGCAGTCCTGGCCGAAATACCCCCGACCTACGTAACAATAGTGGATATCAGGCCGCAAGACGACTAAGAACTTCGACAGCTGAGTGTGAATTAGTCTGCGCCCGCTGCAAACAAATAGTATAGTTGGCACCAGCAACCCTTGACCTAAGAATTGTGCATGAGCGGAACGCTAGAAAAAGCTGAAGAAAAGGGCACCGAAGTCCAGCCTAAGGAAAGCGAGAGTAGGGGCAGTCACCTGCTTCAGGCCATCGTCACGTCTGTATCCATTGGCGTCGCTGCCTTGTATACGGTTGGAATGATGGTCACGAATGAGTATCTTTTCACGATTGGTTACAGCGACTTCAATCTCATTCGGCCTAAGTGCATCATCACCGGAACGTGGGCAATCCTTGTGATGATCTCTTGCAGCGGCCCTGCGCTCTCTCTCGACAGGTTTAAGGATGGCAAGATCACAAGGAAGACATTGGGAATCGAGTTCCTTGCAGGATATCTCGTTGCGGTCGCTCTGGGTCTGATATTCAGCTCTGTGCTTGTGTCGCACTGGAGCACTCGAGTTTTCGTGGGTTTTCTTCTCGTGCCGGTGGCCTTGGCGATCGTACCGCTGTTGTACTTCTCCGTCGTTTTGACGCTGTACAGAGATCAGCAACCAAAACCCTCTTACATGCGTCACATCCCTGTTTTAGCGTTCATGCTGATCTCTCCGCTAATCGCCACTGTCCTGATCGCATTCTTTATCTATCCTCAAGTCCATTCGGTTCTTGGTGGAGGCAGACCGTTGCCAGCCAAGCTCGTCTTGAATGACGAAGGCGTGAAGGTTTGGAAGCAGCTTTCGGGTTCAACTCTGAAGGGCCATGATTCCGTAGCGGCGGACCTGGACATTCTGTATGAGAACGAGTCGCACATCATCGTAAGACTCAAACATCCGAGTGCGGACACTGGTTCAATCGCCATCCTTGACAAGAAAGTCATTCTCGCAGTGCTGCCCGGCCCCTACTCAATGTAAAGATTTCGGGCTGTCGACCATGTGTTTTTATCCGGCAGGAAGGCATCCACATCTTCGCCGAATAGGGACCGAAGTAGATCTGAGAACAAAGTAACACCCGACCTCACTGCTAAATAGATCTGCTGTTCTGGAATATCAAGCAGATAGTGCTGCTCAGCATCACGCAGTGCATTGTTCAGCTGCAGCGTGAGAGCTTGTTCATTGCTTAGAAACTTTATCTGCCCATCATTCGATGCACGCTGAACGCATGCATCGAATCCAACTGTGTTTTTCGCTCGGCGTTCCCGTATTAGACCACCGCGGTGGAGAATGCCAGCCTTGAGAAGCATTTCGAAACTGTGGTCAAGAAGAATCAGTTTTTCTGAGCGCAGCACGAGAAGTGCTGCGCTCAAATTGCCGCCGTCCCGATATGCTGAGAGAGAATCAGCTGTCGCTTGTTGCAAGCAAAGCAAAAACGTGCACGCCACCTGGCAAACTGCGCCTTTTTGACCCCCGAAATCCGCAAACCCCAAGCAAACTGAACGCCAATTGAAATTTTAGGGCATCAGGCCAGATTACTCCCGAGAACGCGCTTGCATTGACTGATCGGGCAACTTCCTGGATGGCACCCCTTACCTTACCGGATTATAGAAGGGCTGTCCGTCACTTCGACCGCGATAGAACCTAAACCCAATTTGTGCCGGCTTGAGTTGCTTTGCCATGTTGCCTAATTGCTTCCTAGGGTACGGCTGGACATTATTGTTGGCGACGATCGCGCCAGGGGGAAGAGTTGGCATACAATATAAAAGTATTATATAAGTATTGTTAATTTCTATAAGGGTCGGAGCCGTGACGCAAGAAAATCTACCCCCTAATTCTTTCAGGCTTTGCGATCCAGCCCGCAGGTGGTCCGTCATTTGCTAAGATGGTGAGAGTAGCCCCATATCTCTATTGGGCGGTTAGCTCAGCCGGTTAGAGCGCCTGCCTTACAAGCAGGAGGTCCACAGTTCGAGTCTGTGACCGCCCACCGATCTTTTTCAGTGACATGTTGTTGTTTAGCCACTGTGCCGTGAAACAGACGTCAGTTCGGTGATTATTTGATGACCGGGTTTCACAGCGTTTTTAAGGGACTGGCTTGGCTTGCGCGAAAGATTCATCGAATGCCGTTCCTGAAACTATGTCTTGGCCAAAGTAGCATCCACCCCACCCATGTCCTTTCCGTAGGCCTCCCGTGTGATCTTCAAAGCTATCTGAAAGCCTGGAGCATGGTTGCTCTTTAAAGTTCTTACGATATCGATGGTTGTATTGTGTGCTGATGGATCAGCTCTCAGATTGACACTGTAGACGATTATTGCCAGCCGTGACCGTTTCGGGAACGACTTCCTAAATTGGCGATTTCATTTGCAAAGGGTCTTGATCGGAGTTATCTTTCAATTTTCCAGGCATACAGATATCCAAGGAGTCCCCCACCTAATTGGAGCTCTGATGACAATCGTTCTGTTATTTTGTGCTCGTTTAGGCCCCACTTGGCCAAGGCCGCAACATGGCTGGCATGGCGCATCCAGAAAATCTCATAGATCCGGTTCGCATGGTGGATCCTATCGTGGTGGACAACAAGTTTGAGTCACAAGGTCGGCCACTAACGAACAACAAAACATATAATCACTACCCCAATCGGAAAGCCGGTACGCAGCAACGAAAAAGATGACTTTATGGCAAAAGATAAGGAAATACGGAAAGAAAAAGACTGGCTTGGTCAAGAGAAAGAAGTAATTTACGAGGATGGGAAAAAAACGGGTGAGATCCGCGAAGAGACTACTTGGACGGGCACAAAAGTCAAACGCGAGTACGATACTGAAGGGAAGCGTGTCAGCGAAATCCGACGAGAGAAGGATTGGCTGGGCAACGATATTGATAGAACTTACAACAATGACGGCAAGAGGATAAGCGAAACCCGCCACGAGACTGACTGGCTGGGCAACCCAGTTGACCGAATCTATGACAATGATGGGAAGCTAATAGCTGAAACCAGTCGCGGGACGACATTGTGGGGAGCGGCAATCAAGAAGGTCCATGGCAAGCGTTCTCTGGGAAGGGACAAATCTAACGTAGGCCGTACCTATTACGGCTCAAGTGGCGGCACTTCATCGTCAGGAATTGGATGGCTTGTCGGTATCGGATTCATTCTCGGTATAGTTTATCTTTTAAGCGATCAATTGCCACATGCTTCATACCAACAATCTGGACCTACTCCGCCAACCTCTACCGAGCAGGCCTCTCAACAAACGGCGGAGCCTGATGTGATAGCTAATCCAGCCTCTGATGGGGAAACTACTGAGAAAACTGTAGGGGCGGGTCAAAGCAGTAGTCCCACAATTCAGCAAGATCAGCCAAACGAAGCCACTGGCACAAACTTTGATTCATCAGAGGACGATGGCAAGATTACATTGCCTCCCGACCGGCCGACCCTGCCATCAACACCCACAATAGCTTTTTGGGCGAGTCATAAACACACCTTCGGCAAGTGTGATGGCCAAGTACAACTAGATGGAGATGTCTTTAGATATTTAGGCCATCCTCATACTATTATTTTGAGACGGAATCAAATTCAGCGCATCGATTCGGATGGAATAGTTGATTTTCTCGGGAAGAAATGGCACTTCCGTTTTGAAGGTAAGACTGAAGGTGAAGTACGCGACATTTTGAGCGTCTGGTTCAATCGCGATTTGGGTAGCATGGACCGGTGACTTGGCCCCGTTAGGACGGAAATCACGGGTAAAGCTAGAGGCTTGTGGTTTGTTTTCTGTGCGATGAAATCCTGGCGACAATTCCACTTGGATCACGCTCATGTACGAAGTTCAGAAGTTCACCCGAAAGCGCTTGCAGAGTGCTGAGATGACGGATGAATTTGCAGCGACTGTTTCCGCCTGGAGACAACCACATGTTTGTAGTTGATGAAGCAGGAATAGAACTGAATAAGCGACATGGCCGCCACCAGAGACTTCATGTTTTGGTGCAACTTTCACAATTCCTTCCGTCCGAGTTAGTTTTTGAGAAAGTCATTGAAGGAAAAGGATTACAACATAGAAGGCAGGTTAAAATTATGTGCCTTACAAGCAGGAGGTCCACAGTTCGAGTCTGTGACCGCCCACCATGAACTTTAAAATCTTCAACTTACTTCGAATTCATGGCAATCGGAGGACGCCTTCGAGGAAGATTCAGAGATCACTTCGCCTCAGGAAAACAAGGGGCGTCGTTGAACGCCCCTTGTTTTCACTGCGGAGAGGCCAGGCAGTTACTCAGGATTGGCGCAGTGGTGGGGGCAGCTAATTACAAAGGTTAAATCTGAGTTTAGAGTGCAGCCGACGTTCTTATTGTCGTCGGGTTTGGGGACGAGATTATTAAGGGTTTCCTGATGTAGTTCGAGTTTACTAAGAGCCACTTCAGTTTCCTCCTATCAAAGATTATGCTCCTATGCCGCGAATAAGGAAAGTGATTCAACCGTCCCTGGCGGGACTTGGTTGGGTTTTTGGGAGGCCACCCAGCACTGGGTTCGGCCAAGCGCGGCCTTGGAGGCCAAGATTCTTGCGGGCCGAACCGTGGCTGGGCTACTGTCATACGTCCCTTGCGGGACTCTTCGTAACCCCATTCATCTTGTTACAGCGTGTTTCAAAAATAGATGTTTTCGTCACCAGGGCTAAAAAGCCCTGGTCGTTTTAAGGCCAGTAACGCAGGCCTAAAGGCCTGCTCTTCCACCAAAAGAATTCTGAACAGCATTTTTGAAACACGCTCTAATAATGTAGGAACTCCGGCGCCGAATAATTTTCTTCGGCTCGCAAGCCCACCTCAAAGACAGGCTATTCTAGACTAAGCAGACAAAACTCTATGCCATCATCATCGCGTAATCGGATACTGCTGCGCACTATTGCCGCATTTAAGTTTGTGAAGGCGGTGCTCCTGATCATAGCTGGGGCAGGTGTTTTGCGACTTGTTCACCGGGACATCGCTTCTACGGCAGAGCATTTTGTGGAAACATTCCACCTGGACCCGGGCAAACCTTATGTTGCACATGCGCTGTCCCGCGTCTCCAGCCTCACGCCCAAGCAACTGCATGAAATTGGCCTGGTGACATTTATTTATGCCGGACTCTTTCTGCTCGAAGGCATCGGCCTATGGAGCCTGAAACGATGGGGCGAGTGGATTACTGTGGTGATTACCGGATCGCTGTTGCCGCTGGAAATATATGAGTTGTTTCGTCATCCGACGCTGCCGAAGATCGTCGTTCTGCTGATGAATGTGGCCATCGTCGTGTATCTGATACGACGCATCCGGCAGGCTGATGCGCACGAACACGGGTAAATCTCTCGGAACAAAGTTTTATCGGCAAAGGACGCGAAGGGAACGCCGGGATAAACCGGCATGAAGTAGGGAATGAAAGAGTCCTACAGGAAAGGAATAGCGAACCATCCTGACCCCGAATCATGCGTAGGTGTTTCCGTAAGGACGCCACGAAGTATTGATCAGGGGCACAAGC
>Ga0210408_10002722_pt1 | contig 16904 bp, 19 predicted proteins | sample IncBWH4MmetaG_FD_155471 | JGI IMG/M metagenome (GOLD analysis project Ga0210408, IMG submission 155471) | Forest soil microbial communities from Barre Woods Harvard Forest LTER site, Petersham, Massachusetts, United States - Inc-BW-H-4-M | ecosystem: Environmental > Terrestrial > Soil >...
CTACACCCACGCCCAAACCAGCCCCAAGTGCGACGCCAACGCCAAGCGTGACGCCTACATCAACGCCTTCTACTTCGCCGGCCGTAACAGTTTTAGCGGCGCCCACAAGCATCCGAAGCCGACAGACCTCGACGTTCACGATTTCTGCTTCAGCTCCAGCTGCGGGGCCAATCACCGTCACCTATACGATGGGCGGGAACGCCACTTTGGACAAAAACTACTCGCTCAGTGGGACACCCGGTCAAGTAACGATTCCCGGCGGCGCGAGCTCGGCTACCGTAACGTTGAGCGTGCTAAGCATTGGCGACGGAGGCAAGACCGCGACAATGATCCTGGCGTCCGGCTCGGGCTACACAGTTTCGTCTCCTTCAAGCGCTTCAGTGTTCATGAAGAGATAAACCCACCCATTTCCTACTTACATGAAAATCAACTATCTTCTCCCACTCACGTTGATCGGTTTGGCTTTTGCCGGCATCACGGCTACGACCGTGATTCCACCGACCTTTGATCAACTCGTTAAGCAGGCCGAACTCATTTTCCAGGGAACCGTGACCGATGCCCGCTCAGTCTGGGAAGGCGAGGGCGGTCAACGCCACATTGAGACCTATGTTACCTTCAAAGTGGACGACAATGTGAAAGGCGACGCCGGCAATTCCTACACGATCCGGATGCTTGGCGGCACAGTCGGCGATCAGACCATGGAAGTAAGCGACGCGCCGAAATTCAAAGTGGGCGACCGCGACATTCTTTTCGTCGAACACAATTACGACCAGTTCGTTCCGCTTGTGGGAATCGATCACGGTCGCTTCCATATCCAGCATGATGACGCGACCGGCCGCGACATTGTCGTGAACGGCGAAGGAGAGCCAGTTAGAGATCTGACCAAGCTCGGCCGTGAAGAGCAATCCGCCACCGGGGCGGCAGCGATGTCGCCGGAGCAACTCAAGGCTGCTGTTAAGATCCAACTTAAGGCACCTCAAGCCGATCAACCTACGCAATAATTGGCGTCGCCTGCGATTGTCGATCTTCGTTGAGGGTTATCGCGTCGCCTGAAATTTTAGGGGTCTTGCGCCTCTTTAGTCTGCGCCCGAGCCTGATCTCGTACATCGGCTGCGCGATCCAGCGCTCGCTTCATCCAATTGTGTTCAGACGTCTGGCCGCGTGGAGCGGGCGTCAGAGCCGGTTTCGATGCGATAGTTTGCTGCTGAGTCGCTGCTGGAATTTCCTCCGGCGCAGCTTTTTGCCCGTGCTGCTTTTGCCAAAGGAACAGACCGCCGCCGATCCCGGCGACTAGTATGAACGTGACAAGGCCGCGCATGTCAGATTTCCCAGCACGATGCGAGCCAGCTTCCTTTGCCGCCATGATCGGCCGATGGTAAATGTCAGGATGACCTTTTGGCGGCGATTTTGGTTTGGGCTGTGCGCGGTCGCCCTGACTCATTCAGCTGTCGCCCAAAACTATCAGGGCAAGGAATTGGTCCGCGCCACGATTCTCGCGGATACCTCGGCGATTGTGCCTGGAAAACCGTTTGCCGTGGGAGTTCTTCTGCGAATGGCGCCCGACTGGCACACTTACTGGAAGTTTTCCGGCGACGCCGGTTTGCCGACCGAAATCAAATGGAATCTCGCCCCGGGTTGGAAAGTCGGCGAGATCCAATGGCCAATCCCGCTCAAGACGAATGATCCCGGCGACATCCAAACCTACGGTTATCAGGACGAGGTGATGCTGATTCAGGAAATCACGCCGCCGTCAACGATCGACAACTCACCAGTGAAACTTTCGGCGCAGGTTGATTGGCTCGTTTGTGAGAGGATTTGTATTCCTGGCGGCGCAACCCTGACTCTGGAACTGCCAACAAAGACATCAGCCGAGCCGAAAAACACTGACCTATTCGCCCGCTATCGCCGTCTGCTGCCACAAAAGTTTCCGGATGCGAACACGGCGAGCGTAACTTGGAGCCGCACTGGTAACAATCTTCACCTCAAAGTTACCGGCGACCAGATCGCGAATTACCAGGCCATCGACTTTTTTCCGGTATCGCAAAGCAACGACATCATTGTCGGCCACCCGAGCGTCGAATCGCGCAAACCGAACGAGGCCACATTTAAGATCCCCGTCGAATCGCCGGACAAGAGTTTGTCGTCGATGCCCGGTCTCATTGTTTTTGCGCAGCACGAGAACGGCAACGATCGGCAGGGCTGGGAAATTAGTCCGGCGCAAACGGTTCCAGCCGCCAAAATCCCGCAACCTTCGCGCGGTCTCGCCACGTTTCTATTCTTTGGATTCATCGGCGGATTCATTTTGAACCTGATGCCGTGCGTGTTGCCAGTGATCTCGCTCAAAATTTTCGGCTTCATTCAACAAGCGGGGCAGGATCGACGTAGGATTTTCCGAAGCGGTCTCGCATTCGTCGCGGGAATCTTCACGTGGTTCGTCGGACTCGCGCTCGTTCTCATCGCAATCAAGGCCGCCGGTCACAACGTCACATGGGCGTCGCAATTCACAAATCCCTATTTTGTTTTGTTTCTCAGCGTCGTTGTCCTCGCCTTCGCGCTGAATCTTTTCGGAGTATTCGAGATCACGTTGCCGCAATTTGTATCTCGCGGAATCGAGTCCGCGCCGAACCAAGGCAACGCGGGCTCGTTTTTTCAGGGCGTTTTCGCAACTGCATTGGCCACACCGTGCACCGCGCCGTTTCTGGGCACCGCGATCGGTTTCGCATTTACCCAGTCGTCTTCGATCATCTTATTAATGTTCGCCGCGGTCGCGGCCGGGATGAGCGCGCCGTATTTTCTGCTCAGCGCGCAACCGGCCTGGCTCCGCTTTCTGCCAAAGCCCGGGCCATGGATGATGCATGTAAAGCAGTTCATGGGATTTCTCCTGTTGGCGACACTTGTCTTTCTAATCTATGTCCTCGGTGCGCAACGCGGCCTCGACGGCGCGATTTGGGCGAGCTGCTTTCTGCTCGTCGTCGCGATCGCCTGCTGGATGAAAGGCGCATTCGTTGTTCCGACTGCGCCGGCGGCAAGAAGAACCATCGTTCTCTTGCTTATCCTTGCGCTCCTACTATCGGGCGGCGTTTATTTCATTGGCGACAAATTTCAGTCATCGAAGATCGACATCGCACAAACCACTGGTGACTGGCAGCCTTTCACGCCCGAGCGTTTGCAATCCGAGCGCGATGCCGGTCACGCCGTGTTTGTCGATTTTACGGCGGCCTGGTGTTTGACCTGCAAATTCAACGAGAAAACCGTGCTCGAGAATTCCGAAGTCCGCGACGCGTTCCAGCGCCGCGGCATAGTAAAGATCAAAGCCGATTGGACCAACGGCGACCCGGCCATCACGAAATTACTTCAACAATTTGGCCGGCCAGGTGTCCCATTATACGTGCTTTATCCGGGGAAATCGCAGGAGCCGATTGTCTTTCCGGAATTGCTGACCAAAAATATTTTGCTGAACAAGCTCGAAACCATCACTGTTGCTTCACGATAATTTATGAAAACAAAACTACTCCTCATCGCAATCACGACACTCGCAGCCGGCGCCCTTTACGCCTCCGACATTCCACCGGTTGGTAGCGCGGCGCCCGACTTCTCGCTTAAGGACACCAAGGGTCAGACTCATTCCGTGACCCAATACAAAGGCAAAACCGTGGTGCTCGAATGGTTCAATCCCGAATGCCCGTTCGTGAAGAAGCATTACGGCAGCGACAACATGCAAAAGCTTCAGAAGGAATTTACCGACAAAGGCGTTGTCTGGTTCACGATCGATTCCTCGGCCGAAGGCAAGGAAGGTTACGTTACTCCTGACCAGGCCGAAAAAATCATGACCCAGTGGAAAACGCACCAGACCGCGCTCTTGCTTGATCCTGACGGCAGCGCCGGCAAAGCCTACGGCGCGAAAAACACGCCCGACATGATCGTCATCAATCCGGAAGGAAAAATCGTTTACGAAGGCGCGATCGACAGCAAAGCGTCGCCCAACCCCGCCGATATCCCGAGCTCGACCAATTACGTCAAAGCCGCGCTCGACGAATCACTCGCTGGGAAACCGGTTTCCAACTCGCAGACCAAACCGTACGGCTGCTCGGTTAAGTACAAATCGTCCTAAATTTTGTGGAGGCGGGCGTTTCGCTCGCAACTATTTCAAAGCGGCGGTCCTCATCGACCGCCGCTTTTGTGTTAGCGCTTTGCTCTGAATCGCAACGCGATACGCAAGATCGACATCGGCGTCATGCGAACGAAAAACATTACGATTTTCATTACGAAGCCGGGGATGATGAGTGGTTTGTCGGATGCGATGGCGGCAAGCGCGTCGCTGACTGTTTGCTCGACCGAGACATAAGTGAATTCCGGTCCGGTTTCGGGTTCGCGTCCCGCCCGTTTGGCGACGTCGCCAAATTCCGTGTGGACCGGTCCGGGACAGAGCGCCGTCACCACGACGCCACTCCCGCGCAATTCGGCGCGAAGCGCTTCGGTAAAATTGTTGACGAACGCTTTGCTTGCCGCGTAAACAGCCATCCCCGGAATTGGCAGGAAACCCGCGGACGAACTGACATTCAAAATTGCGCCGCACTTTCTTGCGATCATTTGCGGAAGCAGGTGACGCGTCAGGGAAGTGAGCGCGGTGATGTTAACTTGAATGATCCCGTTATCGCGTTCGATATCGCTCGTTGCGACCGAACCGTAATCGCCGAGCCCGGCGTTGTTGATCAGGAAGTCGATGTCGATCTTGTTGTGCGCGAGCCAGCGAACCAGCTCATCGATTTGCGATTTGTCGCAAAGATCGACAACGCGCGTTTGAACGTCCAGTTGCGCGTTCCGATTTCGAAACTCCTCTCGCAATTCGTTCAATCGTTGCTCACGCCGCGCGACGAGCACGAGCGTTCGCGCGCGCGTTGCAAGTTGCCGCGCAAACTCGCGACCGATTCCGGCCGACGCGCCAGTGATCAAAGCATTACAACCATTAATTTTCATTCGGTCTGGGTTTTAACAGCAATGCCAGCGGAACGCCGCCGAGTACTCCGCCGATGTGACCGGCCATGCTGATGTCCGGAAGAAATGAAATTGCGAATCCGGTCAGCAGTACAATCCAAAGCCACATCCGGAAGCGAGGGTCGTCGTTCCTCCGATACGCTATGACCAGCGACGCGCCTAACAAGCCGAACACTCCGCCCGACGCGCCGACGGTCGCGCCGAACTTGGGATGAAAATAATGGACGAGCAGAATTACGATTGCTGACGAAACGACACTGGCAAAGTAGATGAGCGCTGCCTGGCCGGCGCCGATTTGCTTCTCAACGATTCGGCCGATCCAAAAAAGTAATCCGACATTCAAAAGCAGATGCAGCCAGTTGAAATGGAGAAACGAATAGGTAACGACTCGCCAAACTTCACCGTGCAATCGGCCGTCATCGGGAAGCGCGCCAAGCTTCAACAGCGCGGCGTCGTTTCCGGCGCTGTTTGCTATGAGTTCGATTCCGAAGCCGATCGCGATTGCAACGATCAACAGGATTGTTCCCCGGTTTCGGCTCATCGATGAGTTTCGATAAACTTCGTCGGATTGATCCACCCGCGCGTGTCCTGACGATAACCGGGCCCGATGAACGGCGTGAGAAATTCGCGCATTTCGAAATGTAGATGCGCGAAGTAGCGGCCATTCGCAGTGCCGACGGTCGCAATCTGTTGCCCGCGCTTCACCATTTCACCCGGATGAACCAGCATGTCTTGAACGTGACCATAGTAGGACTGCACATATTTGCGTTTGCCGTTTTCGAGATAGGCGTGAAGCAAGATGACAATGTTGCCCCACCCAGCGCCACCATCGCGCGTAAGCAGCACGCGGCCGTCGGCGATCGCGTAGATCGGATCGCCCAGATCGCTGTTCTCGCCCCCGATGCCGTTCAAATCGTCGCCGAGATGTCTGTTCTCGGTGAAATGCTGGGCGTTGTAAGCCATCGCGCCATTCTCGTTGCCGAGCGGAAAATCAAAATGCGACGCGGTCGGAATTGACTCGAGCTCGAGCGGCGAGGGGACTCGAAACGCGGGATCGACATACTTCGATCGGGTCAGCTCCGGCCAAAGTTTCCATGCCAGCGTCCCAATGAACGCCAGGACGAATGCGAGCGCACTCGCGCCGATAACTCTCTTCATCAATAAACCACGAATGGACACGAATCGACCCGGAGCACAAACAACTTGCTGTTCTTAGTGTCCATTAGTGTTAATTCGTGGTTAATGAGGATTTTGGTCACCGGCGGCGCGGGGTTTATTGGCTCTCACTTAGTCGAAAGGTTGCTTTCCGATGGCCATAAGGTCGCGATCCTCGACGATCTTAACGATTTTTACGATCCGAAGATCAAACGCGCGAACATTTCGGACGTCGCAAAAGAGATCACAGTGCACGACGTCGATCTTCGCGACGCCGACAAGGTCGCGAAGTTGTTTCAAAAAGAAAAGTTCGGCGCAATTTTTCATTTGGCCGCGCGCGCGGGCGTTCGGCCGTCGATTCAACAGCCGCAACTTTATTATGACACAAACGTTGCCGGCACCTTGCATTTGCTTGAAGGGGCGCGAGCCAGTGGAGTCGAGCGATTTGTTTTCGTTTCGAGCTCGTCAGTTTACGGCGCGGCAAAAAAGCTCCCGTTCTCCGAAGATGAACATCTGACTCAAACACTAAGTCCGTACGCGGCGACGAAAATTGCTGGCGAGTTTCTCTGTTCGACCTACTCGCATCTCTATAAAATACGAATTGTCGCATTGCGTTACTTCACCGTTTACGGCGCACGGCAGCGACCGGATTTGGCGATTCATCAGTTCACTCGAAAAATTCACGCCGGCGAACCGATTGACCAGTTCGGCGACGGCACGACGCGCCGCGATTACACCTATATCGATGACATTCTTCAAGGAACGTTGGCCGCGCTGAAGTATGACGGACCGATGTTCGACGTTTTCAATTTGGGCGAAAGCGACACGATTCAGTTGAAGGATTTGGTAGCGGCGATCGAAAAAGCGCTCGGCAAGAAAGCGAAGATCAATCGTTTGCCGGAGCAACCGGGCGATATGCCGCTGACGTGCGCGGACATTTCCAAAGCGAGAAAACGTCTCGGCTACAACCCGAAAACGAAATTCGAAGACGGGCTGCCGCGATTCGTCGATTGGTTTCTGAAATCGCGTGCCGCTAAATAATGATTTCTTTCGATCAGCGCGCGTGTTTCATCGCCGGTCAGGCCAAATCGGGAACGACGCTCGTCGCTGCACTACTGGACAATCATCCGGAGCTTTTGGCTCTGCCGCAGGAAACTGCCTACTTTCCGACCCTTCTGAAAAAGTACGGCAGCGCTGGTCGCCGCGCGCAGTTCGATTACCTAACCAACGAATCCTTTTCGCGGGTGCTGTTCGGCGGCGAACCGAAGTGGCGCGAGCACGAGTACAAGGATTTTCCGCAGCGAAAATTTCTCGAGACGTTCGAGCGGATCGCGTTCGATCCGGCCAATGCCCAACGCGATTTACTCGCGCTGATGGCCGAGGCCTACGCCGCGACCATCGGCACGCCGCTCGATCAGATCAAACGCTGGATCGAGAAAACGCCGGCCAATCGCAATCATGCCGATGAAATCTTCGCGCGCTTTTCAGATTCGAAGCTGCTCGTCACGCTACGTGATCCGCGGGCGATTCTGGCCACGCAGATCGCCCTGGAGAAAACGCGCAAAACGAAGCGCTTTTCGGTTTATTACGTGATCGCACACTGGCGCGTGGCCGCGAAATTGGCGCGACGTGTTCGCGCGGGAGATCTTCCCGGTTTGTTCGTCCAGTTCGAACAACTGGTCAGCGAGCCGGCAAGGGTGATGAAAGACGTTTGCGACTATCTCGAGATTCAATTCGATCCCGAGGTTGTGCTGACGCCCACGAAAATTGGCGAACCGTGGGGCGGTAACTCCGCCGCCAGGATTGCATTCTCCCAAGTGAGCGCCGAACCGGCAGCGCGGTGGCAGAAGGAGTTATCCGAGGAGGAGATCGGCTGGGTGGAATGGCATTGCCGCGACCTGATGCCGGAGTTCGGATACGAGCCGCGACTCAAGTCCCGCAGAGCGGGTTACTTCTTGAAGCCGGTTCGCGAAGAACGCGCTCGCGAATATCTGAAATCCCGAATTTATTCGCTACGCGACTCAATGACGAAGCACGAATGACGAATTAATGATTCAAGCCCGCGGAGACAAGATCTTTTTCGCCATTCGGCCTTCCCTTTATTTGTCCCCTTGCCAAGCCGCCACCCTTCGCGGATAATTAGGCCAGATGTCGGGAATCTAGTTCGATCTCGCATCCGTTTCATTGAGGCTAAAAGTATGAAGCGAGGTTTGTCATCTTCGCGATCTGATTGGCTGAGCAAAACGGGCTGCATCCTGAGACGATTCTATTTCCGGCGTGACGAGGTGGAGTTTCCAGCGGCGTCGCAGACTGGTTGCAGTTTATGGACCTTTCGGGATTCGCGAGTCGCGGACCGTGCATCACTGGATGCGCTTCGCCAATTGAACAACTTAAAAATTAAGGATCAACATGAACTCGCATTCATACGGGGGACGCCAGCGCCATGGGCGCGGTCGGCCTCGACGTCGGAGCGGGCGCGGACGTTTCCAAGAGCAGCGCCCGCAGGCTCCGAAGCAGAAAACATTTTGGCAACGCATCGTCGCATTCTTTGGGGGAGACGGCGGCCAACGAAAGCCAGCGCCACAATCGCGTAACGGCCAGGAACGACCGCAACAACAACAGCAGCGCGAGCGCGAGCCGCGGCCGCAGCGTAAACCCGAGTCGGTCGAAGTCACTTCGCCGCGTCTTTACGTCGGCAATTTGTCGTTCGACGCGACCGAGAGCGATCTCTTCGAGCTCTTTAACGGCGTCGGCCATGTGCAAAACGCCGAGGTCGTAAGCTATCGCCACAACCAGCGCTCGAAAGGTTTCGCGTTTGTTTCGATGCAGACGATCGACGAAGCGAAGCGCGCAGTGGAGGAATTGCACGACAAGGAATTCCTTGGGCGCAAACTCGTGGTCAGCGGCGCGAAGTCGAGCGAACATTCGCACGATTAATCGCAGCTTGTGATTTTAGTCGGGAGACGAAGCGCTGATTAAGGCGCGCGTCTCCCGATTTTTTTATGCGCGGCGCTTTCTTCATCGTCGGACCGACGGCCGTCGGTAAATCGGAGCTGGCGGCCGACGTCGCGCGCGAGCGCGGCGCCGAGATTATCAGCGCGGACGCGTTTCAAATTTACCGCGGACTTGATTTGTTAACCGCGAAACCGGGCGCGGTGACGCTTGCAAAAGCGCCGCATCACCTCATCAAGACGATGTCGATCCTCGATGAGATGAACGCCGAGAAATTTAGGAAGCTCGCTTTACAAGCTATCAGCGAAGTCCACTCGCGCGGCAAGTTGGCGATCGTTGTTGGCGGAAGCGGGCTTTACATCAAAGCGTTGACGCATGGGTTGTCGGCAACGCCCGGATCGGATCCGACGACGAGGGCGAAGCTAAGCAAGCTGAGTCTCGGTCAGTTGGGTTTACGACTCGCAAAGCTCGATCCAGAAACCGCGCGCAAAATCGACATGAAAAACCGGCGCCGAGTTCAGCGCGCTCTGGAAATTTGTCTACTGACCGGTAAACCGGCATCGCAACAACGAACCGAATGGAGTACAGGCGGGACGCCTGCCGCCATAGGAGTTTTCGTTTTTCGAGACCGCGAAGATCTTTATCAGCGAATCAATCGGCGAGTTGAAGCAATGTTCGAGGCCGGCGTGATCGAAGAAGTGCGTGCGACCGGCGCGACGAGCGAGACCGCTTCGAAGATGATCGGATTGCGCGAGATTTGTGATTTGCTCAAAGGGAAGATGTCGATGTTGCAATGCGCGGCCGCTATTCAACAGGCGACATGCCGTTACGCCAAACGGCAGTTGACCTGGTTTCGACGCCAAACTAGTTTTCAGCCGCTGAATTTGTCGCTTCTCACTCACAACGAAGCAAGGATTTCGCTCCTCGCGAAAATGTCGGGAGTTCTGGCAGGGAATGATTGAAACACGTCCGAAAAAAACGCACGAGCGCGCTCTCTTAATCGGTCTCGAAAAGCAAGGCGTCTCGAAGTGGGACTTGCGGGATTCGCTGGACGAATTGGCCGAGCTGGCGAACTCGGCCGGCGCTGAAGTTGTCGATACCGTGACGCAAAAATTGGAGAAGCCGACCGCGCCTTACTACATTGGCAAAGGCAAAGCCGAATCGCTCAAGCCGGGGTTGGAGGATCGACAAGTCACGTCGGTGATTTTCGACGATGAACTTTCGCCGGCGCAAGGACGCAATTTGGAAAATCTGCTGTCACGCAAAGTTCTCGATCGCACCCAACTGATTCTCGACATTTTCGCGCAACGCGCGCGGAGCCGTGAAGGCCGATTACAGATCGAGCTCGCGCAGTTGCAATATCTGCTGCCGCGATTGACTCGGATGTGGCACCACTTGTCGCGACAAACTGGCGGAATTGGAACGCGCGGTCCGGGTGAAACGCAGCTGGAAGTGGACCGTCGCCGCGTGCAGGATCGAATCTCGCGTTTGGAGCGCGAATTGGAGTCGGTTCGCAAAACGCGCGCGGTGCAGCGCCAGGGCCGCAAACGCCATCAGTGGCCGGTCGCGGCGGTCGTCGGTTACACGAACGCCGGCAAATCAACTTTGCTGAATTTGCTAACCGGCGCGGACGTGGTCGCCGAAAACAAACTGTTCGCCACGCTCGATCCAACAACGCGCAGTTTCGTTTTGCCGAATAGACAACGCGTGCTGCTCACCGACACGGTCGGGTTTCTGCGAAAACTTCCACACACTCTTATCGAATCGTTTAAAGCTACCCTCGAAGAAGTAAGCGAGGCCGACCTCCTGATCCACATTGTCGATCTTTCACATGCACGGGTCGACGATCAGATCGAAGCGGTCGAGCGCGTCATCAAGGAACTCGACGCGTTTGGAAAACAAACGCTGATCGTGTTCAACAAGATCGACAATCTGCAAAATCCGGAACTGATCGAAACCTACTTGCGAAGATTTCCGGGGAGCGTCGCGATGTCGGCGCGGACTGGCGAGAACGTAAACAAACTCGTGCAGGCGTTGCAGGATGCGCTGAGCGCATGGCGGCTGTGCTCGCGATTCAAAATTCCAGCGAGTGAATCGGCAATGATTGCTGAGATCCATCGCGTTGGTCACGTCCTTGAATTGAAATACGAGGGCAGCGACGCGCTGATTGTCGCGCATATTCCGCCCGAACTCAGTCAGAAGTTGGCGAATTTCGCGCAGTAGTTGCAACATCGCCTCGGTGCGGTAGAGCGAAATGTGCAGTGGGCGAGAAAGATTCGGGAAAGAATTGGCCTCAATCGCCTGCCGAAATTTCTGAGGCGCCTCATTGTTGGTTTAATTGGAGGCACCATCGTTTTGTTCGGCATTGCCCTGATTTTCCTGCCTGGGCCGGGATCGATCGTCATACCGATCGGCCTCGTTGTCCTTGCCAGTGAATTCGCTTGGGCTCGCTATCTCTTGCATCGGGGCAAAAAAGTGATGAACAAAGCGAAAGAAAAATTTACCGCAACACCGCGGTCGGACCGCGAATTATGACTGCCCGCGAGCGTGTAGCGAAACTACTGAAAGTTTGGCCGAATGTTTATCCGGACGCGCACACCGAGCTAAATTTCAAAACGCCGCTCGAACTGTTGATCGCGACGATTCTTTCCGCGCAATGCACCGACAAGCGTGTCAATCTGGTCACGCCGCGGCTGTTTAAAAAATATCGGACCGCGAAAGATTACGCGAGCGCGCCGGCGGGTGAATTGGAGAACGCGATAAAATCGACAGGGTTTTTCAACAGCAAGGCGAAGAGCATTCGCGGCGCGACGGCGACGATCGCAGCAAAGTTTGGCGGCAAAGTTCCGAAGACGATGGCGGAACTGCGCGAGCTGCCCGGAGTTGGGCGCAAAACGGCGAATGTGGTTTTGGGAAACGCGTTCGGGATCAACGACGGAATTGTAGTCGACACCCACGTGATCCGTCTGTCGCAGCGGCTTGGCCTAACGAAGCAGAAGGACCCAGAAAGAATTGAGCAGGACCTGATTAAGCTCGTGCCGAAAGAACATTGGACCGAATGGAGTCACTGGTTGATCTGGCACGGACGGCGTCGCTGCTTTGCGCGCAAACCGGATTGCGCGAACTGCGAAGTGTTCAAGCTCTGCCCAAGCGGTAAAATTTTTTTGCGGAAAGGATTGGCGAAGAATTAACTCAGTTGGCTTTGTCCAGAGCCGTTTCGCACTTGGGCAGCTCACCGGCGATCTCCCGCGCCCACTGCTCGTTCGCACCCAGACTGCCGCCGCCCGGCAAATCGTCGAGGATGTTCAGCGCTTGCCGAAACATCGAGCGCGCCACTGGGCTATACGTTTATTGGTTCCGGTAGGTTTAAGCCTGACGCCCGGGAGCCAACGGACCTGCGGGCGGCAGGAAGGGGCCGCACGGCGTCGTAATCAATGTCGATGTTTATCGGAAGAATTAGCTGCGGGTTAAGTCAGACTTAACGCTCCGGCTCGAGATCTTCTGAAGGTTCGACGTGGCGCAAATTCCGGCCGTGAGTTTCGGCTCTGGTGCGCACGCGTTTGAACTGCTGTTCCAATTTATCCAGCTCTTCGTCGGAAAGATCCTCCAGATCCACCATCTCGTTTCGCGCTTTCTTCAGCGCGCGAATGACCTCATCCAGTTTCAGATGCATTGCCTTGGCGTCGCGGTTCTGAGTGTTTTGGATCAAAAACACCATCAGGAACGTGACGATCGTTGTCCCCGTATTGATGATCAGCTGCCAAGTGTCGGAGAAATGAAAAACCGGACCGGTCGTCGCCCACACAGCGATTATCAAAATTGCGGCGGCAAACGCCCAGGGACTCCCAAGAATTACGGAAGAGCGGCGAGCGAAGACACGGAAAACGTCACTCACGACGCAGAAGAAATCGCGTTCCTCTTCGTGCTTTTTTAATTCCTGGGTTTGCGTGTGATTCATAAGCTTCACTTTATCTTCGCGTCGAAGCTGGAAATCGCGCGCACGGAAAATGTGGATCTACGACCATGCCCGAGACAGGCCGGGATTGATTTTCCCGCCGATCTGAGGAAAATAGATCCCCCGCAGCCCCATGCAGCACGTCACCGCATTCTCGCGTCCAGAAACCGTGCCTCCCGTGTCGGCGATTGTGCCGAAACGCAATGTCTGGATTCTCGACAGCTGGCGCGACCTGATTCTCTACGTTGGAACGCCGCTGCTGATCATTCCGCTTTTCACGGTGGCGCAGGCGCGCTGGAGCGCGCAGGAGATTTATCTCTTTGTCGCCGCGTTTGGCGCGATGGGTCATCACCTGCCGGGAATGATTCGCGCCTACGGCGATCGCGCATTGTTTGAACGATTTCGTTGGCGGTTTATCCTCGCTCCAATTTTTCTGCTCGCGGTCTGCGTCGGTTTTTATTTCTGGGACATCAAGACCAACCCGGTGATCATGATTGTGTTCCTGTGGGGTGTCTGGCACGGCATGATGCAGACCTACGGGTTCGGCCGCATCTACGATGCGAAGATGGGTTCGTTTGCCGCCCTGACCCGACGGCTCGATTTCGCTACCTGCGGGATCTGGTTCGCCGCGGGCGTGATTCTTTCGCCAGCCAGGATGACTGATACGCTCGAGGGATTTTACGGATGCGGTTTCCCGTTCATTGCGGCGGGTGGGATTCACGCTCTTCAACAAACGTTCCTGTTTGGGGCCGTGGCCATTTCGATCCTGTGGCTGGCCAATTACGTCCGAATGTGGATCGCCGGCACACGGCAAAATCCGGTGAAGCTGGCGCTCTTCATTACCAGCATCGCGTTTTGGTGGTATTGCAATAACGGCGTGACCAACATTCTTGCTGGCATCGCCTTGTTCGAGGTCTTCCACGATGTGCAATACCTGTCGCTGGTCTGGATCTACAACCGCAACCGGGTGGAGAAAGACAGCTCCATCAGCGGATTCATGCGGTTCATCTTTCGCCGCAGCGGATCGTTGATCGGACTTTATGTCGGGTTGGTTTTTGCCTACGGCTCGATCGGTTACCTGAATTCGACCATCGGAATGGAAACGGTGACGCGCGTGCTCACCGGGGTAGTGGCGGCGTCAGGGCTTCTCCATTTTTATTACGACGGTTTCATCTGGAAAGTACGCGAGAAATCGACTCGCCAATCGCTCGGCCTCGCCGGCGGTACCGCGGACGTGAGCCTCGGCGGTCTTTTGCCAAGTTGGGCGCTGCACGGAACCAAATGGGCGGTCGCGTTTGTCATTCCGCTTGCAGCGATGTCGTTTGGGAAAGTCTACCGTGCAGCTCCAGCAGCGGATCGCACTGCTCATGTGGCCGCGGATTTGCCGGCCAGCGCGCGGGCACACTTTAATTATGGCGTAGCGTTGCAGCAGAACGGCCGACTCGACGAAGCGGAAAAAGAATACAACACCGCACTGCGGTTCGATCCCAACTACGTCAAGGTTTACATCAATCTGGGCCAGCTCTTTGTCTCGAACTCAAAATTCGACGAAGCGAAAAAGAATTACGAGAAAGCGATTCAGCTGGAACCAGGCAACGGCGAGATCCGTTCCGGTTACGCTTATGTTTTGGAACGTCTGGGGCAGCCCGACGAAGCGCGCGCTGAATACCAACAAGCGGTTCGCCTCAGTCCGAAGTACGCACGACTCTTTTATGCTTACGGCGTGTTTCTCGATAAGCGAGGCGAAGTCGATGCGGCAATCGCTCAATATCAACGCGCGTTGGATGTCGATCCTAACCTCGCCGATGCCCATTCCGAGATCGCGACCGCGTTGTTGCTGAAGGGCGATTCCCAAAAAGCGGAATTTCATTATCTCGAAGCTGCGCGACTCGATCCCAAACGGGCCGACGTTCACAGCAATCTGGGCAGTCTGCTTTTGCGCGAAGGCCGCACTTCACAGGCCATCATCCAGTATGAAGAAGCGTTACGGATCGATCCAAACCTGACCGAGGCGGCGGAAAATCTGCGCGTCGCAAAGCAGAGCGACAATCGATTTCAAGCGCGCGGGCGGCCATAGTTGTTCTGAACCGCGCACTTCATCTCAATCTCGATGACGCCTGGCGAGATGAGCCGCTCAACCTGCCGGTACTCGATGTGCGCGAGTGGGGTCCACGCTTGCGATTTTCGGCGCCGCCGCGGTTGGTCGAAGAGTTTTATCGGCAATTTTCGGAGCGCGTCTCGCCATTCCTCCTGTATGGATCGGGCGACTTCCATCACTTGAGCGCGCTCTGGCTTCGCCGAGTCGCGCAACCATTCGTCCTGGTTTCATTCGACAATCATCCGGACTGGGACATTCGCCCGCCCAAATGGGTCTGCGGCGGCTGGATCAATCGCGCTCTCGAACTCGAGCAGTTGCAACACATCGCGATCTGGGGCTGCGGGAATTTTGAATGCTGGTGGCCCCACAACATTTTCGCCAACCGCGGCGCTCAGCGCGACGGCAAACTGGAAGTTTATCCCTGGGCCGATGATCGTCCGATGAAAGATCGACAACGTCCCGGAGCGATCTTGCGCGAAAACTGGCGAGAACAATTCGAGAAGTTCGCGAAAAAAATCCACGGCTCAAATGTTTACGTCACGATCGATCTTGATTGTCTCCGAGCGGATGGCGCTCTCACAAACTGGGAGAATGGGAAGTTCACCGTCGCCGATCTTGAATGGGCGCTTGGAAAATTGCGCCAGCATACGCAAATCGTAGGCGGCGACATGTGCGGCGCACACTCGGAACCAAGATATGCTCGCTGGAAACAAAAGTTCGCGTCGAACTGGGATCATCCGAAGCTCGACCTTCCGGACATCGAACAGATTCGAAAGATTAACTTCGCAACATTGGAGCGACTTTGGCCGGCGTTAACTCATTGAAACCAGCACGACCCCGACACTGATCAATAACGCGCCGAGGGTTAGGCGAAGATTCAGTTTCTCACGCAACACAACCGCGGCGGCCAGGCTGATGATGATGACGCTCAATCCCTGAAATGGATAAACGAAACTGAGATCGAGGTGGGCGAGCAGACCGAGAGTGATCAGAAAGTTGATCGTCATCGAAAAAATCCCGCAGCCGAGGAAAGCGAGAACCTTCCTGTCGTGAAAACCTTTCGCCGCTGAAGATTCCATCCCGCGTTTGAGACACAGCTGGCCGGCCACGAATGCGATTAGCGCTACCGGAATTAAGACGAATACCTGCCAGCTCATAACTTTTCTTCTAATTGCGCGGCCGGCTTCGCCATCAGGATCAAACCGATAATCACGAGCGCGATCCCGCACCAGCGACGCGTGGAGATATCTTCGCCAAGAATCATCCAGCAACTCAGAGGGACAAGGATATCCACTACGCGGGAGAGAGGAAAGGCGATCGAAAGCGGAATGTATCTCAGCACGTAGAGCCAGCTCAGGAGGCTGATTATCATCAAGCCCATCGCCAGCCAGGTCAGCGGCGAGGCCAAAGCAGTGAGGCCCGTCCAGGACCAGACCTGAGAAAGGTGCACCGTTGCGCTGGCGCCCCGTTTCTGGAGCAGCTCGTAGACGAGCACGCAAATCACTTCAAATCCGAGGACCAACCACGGATTCGCAAAGCCTTTAGGCCGACTGTTCGTCATGATAATGCCGACCTCAAAGCTGATCTGCGTTTGGGAATTTCTTCAAGATCGGATCGTGCCGGGTTGGTTCGAGATATTTCACGGCAAACTGGAAAATCGGATTTAACAGGGGTTTGGTGTGCATCACATAAAGATCCAGAGGCGCCAGCTCGTGACCGAGGTGCAATTTCGGATCGTAGTTGAGCGGG
>Ga0210408_10002723_pt1 | contig 16902 bp, 15 predicted proteins | sample IncBWH4MmetaG_FD_155471 | JGI IMG/M metagenome (GOLD analysis project Ga0210408, IMG submission 155471) | Forest soil microbial communities from Barre Woods Harvard Forest LTER site, Petersham, Massachusetts, United States - Inc-BW-H-4-M | ecosystem: Environmental > Terrestrial > Soil >...
GGACGCTGACCGATGCCGCGCTTCACCACCAAACGTCGCGTGCGCCATCCGGCGAGCGACATGTTCGACCTCGTCGCCGACATCGAGCATTACCCGGAGTTCGTGCCGCTCTGCCGCAGCATCAAGATCGGCCAGCGCCGGACGGTCGGGCAGGGTATCGAGACGCTGCGCTCGGAGATGACCGTCGCCTACAAGATGATCAGCGAGACCTTCATCACGCGGGTCACCCTCGACAAGCCGCGCCTGCAGATTCACGTGCAGTATCTCGAAGGGCCGTTCCGGCAATTGGAGAACCGGTGGACTTTCCGGCCGCTTGGCGAGCAGGCCAGCGAAGTCGAATTTTTCATTTCTTACGAATTCCGCAGCCGCACGCTCGGGTTTCTGATGGGATCGATGTTCGACATGGCGTTTCGCCGTTTCGCCGAAGCGTTCGAGCGCCGCGCCGACGCGGTGTTTGCTTGAAGAGGGGAATGGCGAATGGTGAGTAGCGAATAGTTTTTTCCTTTCCATTCGCCATTCGCTATTGGCCATTCGCCATCGCCTCCAGCATCTCCAGCGCCACCAGCACCGAGCGCCGCCGGACCTCGGCCCGGCCGATGTCGCCGAACCGCTGCTCCCGGTGCGCGTGGCGGCCGTCCCGCGAGGCGGCGGCGAAATGCATGAGCCCGACCGGCTTCTCCGCCGAGCCGCCGCCGGGGCCGGCAATGCCGGTAATGGCGACCGCGAGATCGGCGACCGAGCGGCGGATTGCACCGACCGCCATGGCCTCGGCCGTCTCCCGGCTCACCGCGCCGTGGGCGGCGAGCGTTGCCTCGTCGACGCCGAGCATTTCCACCTTGGCCTCGTTCGAGTAGCTGACGAAGCCGCGTTCAAGCACGTCGGACGAACCCGCGATGTCGGTCAGCGCGCCGGCGACGAGCCCCCCGGTGCCCGACTCGGCCGTCGCGATCTTCAGGCCTCGCGATCGGCCGGCGTCGAGCACGCGCGTCGCTGCCGCAAGGACCTCCGCATCGCTCACGCGGCGCTCCAGGGCAGGCGCACGGTCGCCGTCGCCATGGCGGCAATGCCCTCGCCGCGGCCGGTGAACCCGAGCCGCTCGCTGGTGGTCGCCTTCACGGCGACGCGGTCGATCTCGACGCCCGCGATTGTGGCGATGCGCGCGCGCATGGCGTCGCGGTGCGGCCCGACGCGCGGCGCCTCGCACACGATGGTGAGATCGAGATGCGCGATGCGCCCGCCGCGCGCACGCACGCGTTCGACCGCAAAGGCGAGGAACCGGTCAGAGGATGCGCCGCGCCACTGCGGGTCGCTCGGGGGAAAATGCGCGCCGATATCGCCTTCCGCCAATGCCCCGAGCAGAGCATCGGTGAGCGCATGGAGCGCTACGTCCGCGTCGGAATGCCCGGTGACGCCGCGCTCGTGAGGAATCTTCACGCCACCGAGCATCACGTGATCGCCGGGCGCGAACGCATGCACGTCGAAGCCGCTGCCGGTGCGGGTGTCGGCGAGGGCGGCGGCATGATCTCGTTCGGCGCGCGCCACGTCCTCGGGTGTCGTCAGTTTGAGGTTGCCGGCTTCGCCCGCAAAGACCGCGACCTTGAGCCCGGCCCATTCGGCGAGCGCGGCATCGTCGGTGAAATCCGCAAGACCCCTCGCGGCCGCGCGCCGGTGCGCGTCCAGCACCGGGCCGAAGGCAAATACCTGCGGGGTCTGCACCGTGCGCAATTTCGTGCGGTCGAGGGTCGCCTCGATGACGCCGGCCGCATCGACCGATTTGACAGTGTCGGCGACCGGCATCACCGGCACCGCGGCCCCGGTCGAGGCGACGGCGGCGATGGCACGGCTCACCAGCGCCGGGGAGGCGTAGGGCCGCGCCGCGTCGTGGATGAGGACGAGGTCGGGCCGCAACGGCGCCAGCGCCTCGAGGCCGGCCCGCACCGATGCTTGGCGCGTGGCGCCGCCGTAAACCGGCGCCAGAAGCTCCAGACCGGCCGCTGCCGCCCCAAAGCGCGCGCCGTCGTCGGGATGGATCACCGGCTGTACCAGGCTTACCTCGGGGTGGTGGGCAAAGAGCCGCAAGCTCGTCCGGATGACCGGTTCGCCGGCCAGATCTCGGTATTGCTTGGGCATATCGCCGCCGGCCCGCAGGCCGCGCCCGGCGGCGACCACTACGGCGGCAACGCTTGAATCCATCTCTCCTCCTGCGCCTTGGCTTCGCTTAAGCCCGTTATGCACCAAGCGCAAACGTCCATGGCGAAATGTTGCAATGCAGCACTTGCTTCCACCGCGTAACTGTCTAGAATATATGCAGCAATAGCGACGCCTAATTCGTGTGCAAACCCGTGCCGAGCCCTCTGACGCCCCTCAGCCGCGCCGCTCCCCTGGCGATCGGTAACATCGTCCTGCCGAACCGGGTGATGCTGGCGCCCATGTCGGGGGTGACCGACGCGCCTTTCCGCCGTCAGGCCCAGGCGCTGGGGGCGGGGATGGTCATTTCGGAGATGACCGCGTCGGAGGCTCTCGTCGATGGCGATCCTGAGACCGTGCTGCGGGCGCAAGGCCCCGGGGTCGGCATCAACGTGGTGCAGCTCGCCGGCTGTGAGGCGCGCTGGATGGCCGAAGGGGCGCGGATGGCCGAAGCGGGCGGTGCCGACATCATCGACATCAACATGGGCTGCCCGTCGCGACGGGTGACGACCGGCTATTCCGGCTCCGCGCTCATGCGCGACCTCGACCATGCGCTGAGCCTGATCGACGCAACGGTCGGTGCGGTCTCGGTTCCGGTCACGCTCAAGATGCGGCTCGGCTGGGACGAGCGGTCGCGCAACGCGCCGGAACTCGCGCGCCGCGCCGAGCAGGCCGGTGTGCAACTTATCACCGTGCATGGGCGCACGCGCTGCCAGTTCTATTCCGGCAAGGCCGATTGGGCGGCCGTACGTGCGGTCAAACAGGCGGTCTCAGTTCCGCTCGTCGTCAACGGCGACGTGCGCGACGAGGCCGACGCGCAAACGGCGCTCGCGCTGTCGGGGGCCGATGGCGTGATGGTCGGCCGCGGGGCCGAGGGCCGCCCATGGTTTCCCGGCGCGCTCGCGCGCTTCCTCGCGACCGGTCGGCGCGAGCTTGAGCCTAGTCTGGCACGCCAGGGCGAACTCGTCGCGACGCTTTATCAGGACGTGCTCGCCCATTACGGCCGCGACGTTGGCGTGCGCCACGCGCGCAAGCACCTCGGCTGGGCGCTCGAGGTCGCGGCGCGAACCGCGCAAGCTCCGCTCGATGTGCTCAAGCACGCACGTGCTCAAGTTCTCACGGCGACCGAGCCGGCCGCGGTGCTGCGCCGCCTCGCGGACGCTTACGACGCATTCTCTCTGAGGCTTGCCGCATGAGCCCGCTCGAAGCCCGCGCGGCGGCGCTTCCCGCGGACTCCGCCGACATCGTGCTCAATGCCCTGCCGCATCCGGTGCTGATGGTGGGCGGCGACGGCAAGATCGCCGACGCCAACGTGGCGGCCGAGGCATTCTTCGAAGTGTCGATGCCGTTGCTGCGCCGGCATGCGCTGCGCGATCTCGTGCCGTTCGGCAGCCCGCTGCTTGCGCTGATCGAGCAGGTACGCAGCCGCAACGCGCCGGTCAACGAATATCGCGTCGATCTTTCCACTCCGCGCAACCCGGGCGAACGGGTCGTCGATCTGCACGTGGCGCCGGTCGCGGAGCGGCCGGGCGATGTGGTGGTGATGCTGCTCGAACGCACCATCGCCGACAAAATGGACCGTCAGCTCACCCATCGCGGCGCGGCGCGGTCGGTGATCGCGCTCGCCGCCATGCTGGCGCACGAGATCAAGAACCCGCTTTCGGGCATCCGCGGCGCCGCGCAGCTGCTCGAGCAATCGGTGGAGGAGGACGACGACCGCACGCTTACGCGCCTGATCTGCGATGAGGCCGATCGCATCGTCAAATTGGTCGACCGCATGGAAGTGTTTGCCGACGAGCGGCCGGTCGAGCGCGCGCCGGTCAATATCCACGTCGTGTTCGATCACGTGAAGAAGTTGGCCCAGAGCGGATTTGCCCGCCATATCCGCTTCATCGAGGAGTACGACCCGTCGCTGCCGCCGATCCTCGCCAATCGCGACCAGCTGGTGCAGGTGTTCCTCAATCTGGTGAAGAACGCCGCCGAGGCGATCGGCGAAGCGGCGATCGACGGCGAAATCCATCTCACGACCGCTTTCCGTCCCGGCGTGCGTCTGTCGCTTCCGGGCAGCAAGACGCGCGTTTCGCTGCCGCTCGAGTTCTGCGTCAAGGACAACGGGCCGGGCATTCCCGAAGACCTGATGCCCCATTTGTTCGATCCCTTCGTGACGACGAAGCCGAGCGGGAGCGGCCTCGGCCTCGCCCTGGTCGCGAAAATCATCGGCGATCACGGCGGCATCGTCGAATGCGAGTCGCAACCGCGCCACACGGTATTTCGCGTGCTGATGCCCATGTTCACCGCCGCCGGCAACGCCGGCGCGAGCTGAAGAGGATCCCATGCCCGCGGGAAACATTCTGGTCGCCGACGACGACGCCGCGATTAGGACCGTACTCAACCAGGCGCTCTCGCGCGCCGGTTACGAGGTGCGCTCCACCGGCAACGCCGCGACCTTGTGGCGCTGGGTGAGCCAAGGCGACGGCGATCTCGTGCTCACCGACGTGGTGATGCCGGACGAGAACGCCTTCGATCTACTGCCGCGCATCAAGAAGTTGCGGCCGGAGTTGCCGGTCATCGTCATGAGCGCGCAGAACACGTTCATGACGGCGATCCGGGCGTCCGAGCGCGGCGCCTACGAATATCTGCCCAAGCCGTTCGATTTGAAGGAGCTTATTGCGATCGTCGGGCGCGCGCTCTCCGAGCCGAAGGAACGCCCGCGCACGCCGCCCAAGAGCGAGGACTTCGAATCGATACCGCTCGTCGGGCGCTCGCCGGCGATGCAGGAAATCTACCGCATGCTGGCGCGGCTGATGCAGACCGACCTCACGGTGATGATCGTCGGCGAGTCCGGCACCGGCAAGGAACTCGTCGCGCGCGCGCTGCATGAATACGGCAAGCGCCGCTCCGGCCCGTTCGTCGCCATCAACATGGCCGCGATCCCGCGCGACCTCATCGAGTCCGAATTATTCGGTCACGAGAAGGGAGCGTTCACCGGCGCGAACGCCCGCAACCCGGGCCGCTTCGAGCAGGCCGAAGGCGGTACGCTTTTTCTCGACGAAATCGGCGACATGCCGATGGAGGCGCAGACCCGGCTTTTGCGCGTGCTCCAGCAGGGGGAATACACGACGGTCGGCGGCCGCACGCCGATCAAAACCGATGTGCGCATCATTGCGGCGACAAACAAAGATTTGCGCGTATTGATCCAGCAGGGGCTGTTCCGCGAGGACCTGTTCTTCCGCCTCAACGTGGTGCCGTTACGCCTGCCGCCGCTGCGCGAGCGGGTCGAGGACATTCCGGATCTGATCCGCCATTTTCTCGCCCAGGCGGAACGCGAGGGCCTGCCGCCCAAGCAGCTCGATCAGGCCGCGCTTGATCGCATGCGCCGCTATCGCTGGCCGGGCAATGTGCGCGAACTCGAGAATTTGGCGCGTCGGCTCTCCGCGCTCTACCCGCAGGAGATGATCAACGCCGCGGTGATCGATACCGAGTTGAACCAGCCGCCGGTTACCGTCGCCGGCGAAGAGTCCGACGCGGAACAAAACCTCGCCTCGGCGGTCGAGCGCTACCTCGCGCGCTACTTCTCCGGTTTCGACAACGCGCTGCCGCCGCCCGGGCTCTACCATCGCGTGCTGCGCGAGGTGGAATATCCGCTGCTCTCCGCCGCGCTCGCGGCGACCCGCGGCAACCAGATTCGCGCCGCCGACCTCCTCGGCGTCAACCGCAACACCTTGCGCAAGAAGATCCGCGACCTCGATGTCCGGGTGATCCGATCGAGCGGATAATCCTTATTTTTCAACGGCTGAGCTGCCCCTGAAATGTCGCAATTTTGCAACATTGTTGTATAAAAGCATCAGGGGTTGGGGGCAGTTCAAACGCCATGTCGTTGGCCCTGCCACCATATTTTTGCAGGTCCATTGGCATCGATGACCAGCGTCGATGACGTAGCCGGTTCGAACGTCGCTGCGCCCAGCGGCGGAGGCGGAATCAAACTCGCGTCGGGATTCCTCGGTCCGTTCGCGGTGGGGCTTGCGCTGCTTTCGGCGGCAGTGACGTTCCTCGTCCTTACCGGCCTTACCCCGATCCTGCCGACCCACGAAGTGGTCGTGACCGTGCTGCTCGCGAACGCTGCGACCGCGCTCATCCTTCTCGCGGTCATCGGGCGCGAGGTCTTGCTCATTGTGCAGGCGCGGCGGCGCGGGCGCGCGGGGGCACGGCTGCATGTGCGCATCGTCGGCCTGTTCTCGGTGATCTCCGCGGTGCCGGCGATCCTGGTCGCGATCGTCGCCTCGATCACCCTCGATCGCGGGCTCGACCGCTGGTTCTCCTCGCGCACCCAGGCACTCATCGCCAACTCGCTCACGGTCGCCGAAGTCTATTTCCGCGAGCACGCCGCCATGATCCGTAACGACATCATGGCGATGGCCATCGACCTCGGCCGGGCAAAACCGCTGTTCGACCAGGACCGGGGGCGCTTCCGTCAGTTCCTTACCGCGCAGGCAGCCGTGCGCGGTCTGCCCAACGCCATCATGCTCCGCAGCGATCTCTCGGTGATCGAGCGGACCGAAGGCCCGAAGCCGGGCCAGCATGACGTGGCGCCGCCGGCCGCCGGCGCGCTCGCGGACGTGAGCGAGTCCGAGCCGCAAGTCGCGCTGCTGACCGAGGCGAAAACCGTTGCCGCGGTCATGAAACTGCGCGGCTACGACGACGCCTATCTCTACGTCTCGCGTCCGGTCGATCCGCGTGTCGCCGAGCAACTCGAGGCGACGCAGGCAAGCGTCGCTGAATATGCGAGCCTGCAGGAACGCCGACTCGGCGTACAGGTCGCCTTCGCGCTCATGTACACGGTGATCGCGCTGATCGTGCTGCTGTCCGCGGTGTGGATAGGATTAAACTTCGCGAAAAGCCTGGTGGCGCCGATCCGCCGGCTGATCGGCGCGGCGGACGAGGTTTCCACCGGGAATCTCTACGTGCAGGTGCCGGTCCGCCCGGGGGAGGGCGACCTCGCCCAGCTGGGCGAGACCTTCAACAAGATGACTCAGGAGCTGCGCACGCAGCGCGACGATCTCATGCGCGCCCATAATCTCATCGACAGCCGCCGCCGCTTCACCGAGGCGGTGCTCGCCGGCGCGAGCGCCGGCGTCATCGGCGTCGATCCCGACGGCAGGATCAGCATCCTCAACCGTTCGGCCGAGAAACTCATCGGGCACATCGAGGCGGACGCGCTCGGCCGCCCGCTCGCCGAGGTTGTCCCCGAAGTGGCCGCGCTGTTCGCCGAGGCACGCAGCGGCTTCCAGCGCCTGGTGCAGGGGCTTGTGATGATCAACCGCGGCGGGCGCGAACGGAACCTTTCGGTGCGCGTCACCACGGAGCAGTCGGCGGCGGCGCAACACGGCTTCGTCATTACGCTCGACGACATCACCGACCTGGTGACGGCACAGCGCACCTCCGCCTGGGCCGACGTGGCGCGGCGCATCGCGCACGAGATCAAAAATCCGCTCACGCCGATCCAGCTATCCGCCGAACGGCTGCGCCGCAAATATGGTGCCGCCATCTCCGAAGACAAGGCGGTGTTCGAGCAATGCACCGACACGATCGTGCGGCAGGTAGAAGACATCAAACGCATGGTCGACGAGTTCTCCAAATTTGCCCGCATGCCGAAGCCGGTGATAACCGCCGAGGACGTCGCCGATACGGTGCGTCAGGTGGTATTCCTGATGCGCGTTGGAAACGCTGACATCGATATCGCGGTGGAAACTCCCGAGGGCCCACTGCCGGCCGAGTTCGACCGCCGGCTGATCTCGCAAGGGCTCACCAACATCATCAAGAACGCCACGGAGGCGATTGCCGCCGTACCGACGGCCGAACTCGATCGCGGTCGCATCCAGGTGAAGGTGGCGCGCGACGGCGGCGACATCATCGTTGACGTGTTCGACAACGGCATCGGGCTCCCCAAGGACAATCGCAACCGGTTGCTCGAGCCCTATGTGACGACGCGCGAGAAGGGCACCGGGCTCGGGCTCGCGATCGTCGGTCGTATCCTGGAAGAGCACGGCGGAAGTATCGAACTCAACGACTTGCCAAAGGGTATGTTCGGTGGACGCGGCGCATGGGCACGGCTGCGCTTCGCCGCCGCGCATGTGGCCGCCAAGACCGAAGAACCCGTGCAGGAAGTCCGTAAAGTCGCAAGCGAGCGGTAGGACGACCATGGGCCCAGATATTCTCATCGTCGATGACGAAAGCGACATTCGCGAGCTGGTCGCGGGGATTCTACAGGACGAAGGGTATGGCGCGCGCACCGCGCGTGACAGCGACGACGCGCTGGCGGCGATAAAAACGCGTCGCCCGAGCTTGGTGTTTCTCGACATCTGGCTGCAAGGCAGCCGGCTCGACGGGCTGCAATTGCTCAGCGCCGTCAAGGAGGAGAATCCGGAATTGCCCGTGGTGATGATCTCCGGCCACGGCAACATCGAAACCGCCGTGTCGGCGATCAAGCTCGGCGCCTACGATTTTATCGAGAAGCCGTTCAAAGCCGATCGCCTGGTGCTGGTCGCCAACCGCGCGCTGGAAAATCTCCGCCTCAAGCGCGAGATCAAGGATCTCAAGGCGCTCACGCCGCTGCCGAGCAAACTGGTCGGTCATTCGCCGGCGATCGGCCAGCTGCGCCAGACGCTGGAGAAAGTCGCGCCCACCAACAGCCGCATCCTCATCGTCGGCGCGTCCGGCTGCGGCAAGGAGCTTGCCGCGCGCACCATTCACACCCTGTCCAACCGGCAGAACGGGCCATTCGTGGTGATCAACGCGGCGGCGATCACGCCGGAGCGGATGGAAACCGAGCTGTTCGGCGTCGAGGCGTCGAACGGTTCGCAAGGACGCCTCGTCGGCGCGCTGGAAGAGGCGCACACGGGTACGCTCTTCCTCGACGAGATCGGCGATCTGCCGCGCGAAACCCAAAACAAAATCCTGCGCGTGCTGGTCGATCAGACGTTCCAACGCGTCGGTGGCACCACCAAAGTCAGCGTCGACGTACGCATCATCTCGTCGACCGGTCGCAACCTGGAATCGGAGGTCGCGGCGGGCCGCTTCCGCGAGGACCTCTATCATCGCCTCTCGGTGGTGCCGATCCGCGTGCCGCCGCTGACGGAGCGGCGCGAGGACATTCCCGACCTCGTGTTCTATTTCGTCGACCAGATTTCCCAGCAGACCGGACTGCCCAAACGCAAGATCGGCGAGGACGCGATCGCCGTGCTCCAGTCGCACGATTGGCCCGGCAACGTACGCCAGCTGCGCAACAACGTGGAACGGCTGATGATCCTTGCCGGCGGCGATCCCGAGGCGGTGATCAGCGCCAGCATGCTGCCGCAGGACGTCGGCTCGATGGTTCCGAGCATGCCCAACGGCAACGGCGGCGAGCACCTGATGGGGCTGCCGCTGCGCGACGCGCGCGAAGTGTTTGAGCGCGAATATCTGGTTGCGCAAATCAATCGCTTCGGCGGCAACATCTCGCGAACCGCCGAGTTCGTGGGCATGGAGCGCTCGGCTCTGCATCGCAAGCTCAAAGCGCTGGGGATCGATTGAGAAACGGGGTGCCGCGCCGGTAGCGCCGGCCGCGGCGGTCCGGTATTCCACGCGTGTCGTCGCTGATCCGCTTTGAATCGGGGGAACGATGGCGCGCTGCGGTAAGTTGGGCTGCCCGGCACGCAGCCGCTGCTTACGTTTCATCCTGGTGTTTCTGACGTTCGGCCTGCTCGCTGTGCCGGTCGCGGCGCAGAACCAGGACCCGCGCGCCGCTGCCGAGCAGGCGATCCGCCGTCTCGGTTTGCAGACGGAATTGCCGCACGATCCCGAACAGACGCCCTTGCGCGTCCAGCTGCCGGCCGAAGCGATCTGGCTGATGGCTGCGATCGGGCTCGCGCTCCTGCTCTACATGTTCCGCGACATGCTCCCGGCGTTGGGATTTGCGCCGCGCGGAGAGGTGGATGCCGAAGAGGAGGGGATCGGCGGCACCGTCGCCAAACCGCCCGAACAGGTGCTGGCGGCTGCCGACGACCTCGCGCGCCAGGGGCGGTTCGTCGATGCGATGCACGTGCTTCTGCTGCAGGGGCTCGCGGACATCCGGCGGCACTTGGGCGAGCAGTTTGCCGACTCGTTCACGAGCCGCGAAATCCTGCGCAGCACCAAGCTGTCCGAGGCCGGCCGCGAACCGTTGCGGGACATCATCTCCCGCGTCGAGTGGACCTATTTCGGCAAACATCCGGCCGAGCGCGAGGATTACCTCGCCTGCCGGGCGAGCTTCGATGCGCTAGCGCACGCCTTGCACGGCAGGGGCGCGACATGAGTGAGCCGGTGTTTTCTCGCCGATTGCTGCTCGGTTGGGTCGGCGCCGCGATCGCGACCTTCGCGCTGTCGCTCTACTTCATGGGACGCCCGGGCGAACCTGGCGGCACCGATGCGGTCAGCCCCAGCACCTATTCACGCTCGGCGATCGGCCACGCCGGGATTGCCGACGTGCTGCAGCGGCTCGGCGTAACGGTCATCAAGAGCCGCGAGAGTTCCGCCGACAAGCTCGGCAAAGACGGCGTGCTGGTGCTCGCCGAGCCACGGCCGACGGCGATCAGCGAGCCCGCGTTGCGCGCGCTGCTTGATGCCAGAGCCGTGCTGCTTGTGCTGCCGAAATGGACCGGCCGGGCGAGCGAGAAAAATCCGGGCTGGCTGGCAACCGCCGAAGAGAAACCGCCGTCCCAGGCGCAATGGGTGCTCAACCTGGTGGCGGGCGGCGGCGAGGTGGTGCGCGAATCGCAAATGCCCGCCTGGACCACCAATTTGCTCGGCGGGCGTCGGCCGCAGCTTGAGCGGCCGGTGCAGCTGATGCGCTCGGGTGCGCTGCGCCCGATCGTCGGCGCGCCCGCGGGCATTTTGGTCGGGGAACTCAATCAGAAACGGACCGTCTGGGTCCTCGCCGATCCCGACGTGATCGCCAATCACGGTATCGCCCAGGCTGACAATGCGGCGCTGACGCTCGCGATCATCAACCGCCTGCGCGGGCGCAACGGCCCTGTCGTATTCGACGAAACCATTCACGGTTTCGTTGCGCAGCCGGCGAATCCGTTGGCTTTGTTGTTTCAGTTCCCCTTCGTGGTCGCGACGTTCCAGGTGGTCGCGGCGCTCGCGTTGCTGTTGTGGGCGACGATGGCGCGGTTTGGCGCGCCGCAGTCGGCGCCGCCGGCGCTGAGCGCCGGACGCCAAGGCCTGCTTCTGAACGTGGCACAACTCATCACCTTTGCCGGCCATGGGCAGGTGATGGTGCGGCGCTACGTGCAGGAAACGGTGCGCGAGACCGCGCAGCAGCTCCATGCCCCGCGCGGGCTTACTGGCCAGGGGCTCGCTGCCTGGCTCACCCGGGTAGGACAAGCGCGCGGCGTCACCGTCGATTGCGCGGCGGTAATCCGTGAGGTCGAACAATTGCCCGACCGGCGGCGCGGCGATCTCGCGCCGCTCGTGCGGATCGCGCGCGATATTCATCGCTGGAGACGGGAGATCGTCGATGGACGTTCAAGGCATTCGCGCGGTCACTGAGGCCGTGCGGGCGGAGGTGCGCAAGGCAGTCGTCGGCCAGGACGAGGTCATCGACCTGTTGCTCACGAGCCTCCTGGTCGGCGGTCACATCCTGCTCGAGGGGGTGCCCGGTACCGCAAAGACGCTCATCACGCGCGCGTTCGCGGCCGGGCTCACGCTCCAGTTCGGACGCATCCAGTTCACGCCCGATCTGATGCCGGGCGACGTGCTCGGCACCAACCTGTTCAACTTCCAAACCAACAGCTTCATCCTCACCAAAGGCCCGATCTTCACCCAATTGCTGCTCGCCGATGAGATCAATCGGACGCCGCCGAAGACGCAAGCCGCGCTGCTTCAGGCGATGAACGAGCGCACCGTCACCATCGACGGCAAGGATTACGCGCTCGGCGACGAGTTCATGGTGGTCGCGACGCAGAATCCGATCGAACAGCAGGGCACCTATCCGCTGCCGGAAGCTCAGCTCGACCGGTTTCTCTTCAAAATCTTGATTCATCACCCGAGTCGCGATGAGGAGCGCGAAATCGTGCGCCGGCACGGCCATCGTTCGGCGATGCCGCGGCTCGAGGAGTTCGGCCTCAAGCCGGTCGCCGATTCCGCCACGCTCGCGCGCATGCGCGAAGCGGTGATCGGGATCAAATTGTCGGAGCAACTCATCGACTACATCGTCGACGTGATCCGCGCGACCCGTGAACATTCATCCCTCGAGGTCGGCGGCTCGACGCGCGCGGCCAACATGCTGGCGTCGAGCGCGCGGGCGTTCGCGGTGTTGCAGGGCCGCGATTTCGTCATTCCGGACGATGTGAAGTTCCTTGCTTTACCGGTGCTGCGCCACCGGCTCACGTTGTCGCCGAGCGCGGAAATCGAAGGCCTCACCAGCGATCGCATTCTGCGCGACATCCTCGACCAGACGCCGGCTCCGCGATGATCCGGCCGACCGGGCGCGCCGTCGTGATGTTCGCGGCCGGGATTCCGGTCGCGCTTCTCGTCATGATCCTGGCGCCGGACCTCTGGTGGGTCGCGCTCGACTACGGCGCGCTCGCCCTGGTCGTGATCGCAACAGATGCTTTGCTCGCGTTCCCGCCGCGGCTCCTCAACGTGAAGGTTTCGCTCCCGGATCGTCTTTACATCGGCGAATACGGTCCGATCGGGCTTGCCTTCGGCGCCACCCGTCACCAACGCACGGTGCGGTTCGACACGCTGGCCGAGCAGCGCGGCGACCTCGAGCCGCCGGAGATCACGCCGGTGCAATTGTCGCCGGGACGCCCGACTGCCGCCACGCTGAAGCTCGTGCCGTTACGGCGCGGCCGAGTCTATGTGGAGCGTGTCTGGTTGCGCTGGCGCGGACCGCTCGGGCTCGTGGAACACGTCCGACAGATCCCAGTCGATCGGACGATCGACGTGCTGCCGAACGTGCGCGGCGTGCACGGGGTGGCGCTGCAGTTCTATGCGCAGGAGGCGATCTACGGCATCAAATCGCAGCACGAGAAAGGGGAGGGCGCCGAGTTCGAGGCGCTGCGTGAATATTCCCCCGGCCTCGACAGCCGTTTCATCGACTGGAAGCACTCGGCGCGCCACCGCAAACTCCTGTGCAAGGAGTTCCGCGTCGAGCGCAATCATCACGTCGTCATGGCCTTCGACACCGGGTATTTGATGCTCGAGACGGTCGAGGGCATCACCCGGCTCGATCATGCGATCAATGCCGGACTGCTGCTCGCCTGGGTATCGCTGCAAAGCGGCGATCTGGTCGGCACCTACGCATTCGACGCGGCGGTGCGGCAGTATCTCGCGCCGATCCGCGGCGTTGCCGGCTTCGCCCGCGTCCAGCGCGCGACCGGCGAACTCGATTATCATCATCAGGAAACGAATTTCACTCTTGGGCTTGCCGAGCTCAACGTGCGGCTCAAGCGGCGGGCGCTGGTCATCCTGTTCACCGATTTTGTCGACACGGTCACCGCCGAACTGATGATCGAGAGCATGCAGCGCGTGGCCAATCGGCACGTGGTGATCTTCGTCACCCAGCGCGGTTCGGTGCTCCAGCGCGCCGTCGACGCCGCGCCCGAACGGTTCGAGGACGTCGCCCAGGCGGTCATAGCGCATGATTTCCTGCGCGAGCGCAGCATCGTGTTCGAGCGGCTGGAGCGGCTCGGGGTCCATTGCCTCGACGTGCCGAGCCGCGGGTTGTCGGTGGCGCTGATCAACCGCTATCTCCTGATCAAACAGCGCGGCCTGATATGAGCACGATCCTCGCGACCGACACGCCGATCCCGCCGGAAAAAACGGCCGGGCATCCCGAGCTGGTGCTCAAGAGCAGCGAGTTCCGCAAGGGACGCGAGGCAAGCTGGCGCGATCTCGAGGTCCTGGTCGAGCGGGTTGAGCGGCGCGGCGCCGGGGCGCTCTCGCTCGAAGAATTGCAACGGCTGCCGATCCTCTATCGCGCGGCGCTGTCGTCGCTTTCCGTGGCCCGGAGCATCGCGCTCGACCGCAACCTGCTGCTTTATCTGGAGAACCTCGCGCTGCGCGCCTTCCTATGCGTGTATGGGCCGCGCGTCGACGTCAGGGCGGGGATCGGCGCGTTCTTCGCGCGCGACTTGCCGGCCGCGGTGCGCGCAGCGCGCTGGCATGTGCTGATCGCTGCACTCGCCACCATCGTCGGCGTGGCAGCCGGATTCCTCCTGGCGGTGCAGGACGAGTCATGGGTGTCGACCCTCGTCCCGTCCGGCCTCGCGGGCGGGCGCGGGCCCTCGAGCACACGGGCGGATCTTCACGACAAGGAGATCTTCGGGCCGTGGCCTGGCTTTGCGGCGTCCTTCGGCGTGTTCGCCAATGTGCTCTTCAGCCACAACACCGCCATCGGTCTGCTCGCGTTCGGCCTCGGGCTCGCCGCCGGCGTTCCGAGCCTGATGCTGATGGTCTATCAGGGGCTCACGCTCGGCGCTTTCCTCGCCCTGCACTACAACCGCGACCTCACGGTCGATTTCCTCGGCTGGATTTCGATTCACGGCGTCACCGAGTTGACGGCGATCGTGCTGTTTGCAGCCGCCGGCCTCCTCATCGCCGAGAAGCTGCTGTTTCCCGGGCGCTACTCGCGCATCGAGAGTCTCGCCTCGCACGGGCGCCAGGCCGGCTACATCGCGGTCGGCGCCGTCCTCATGCTGTTTATCGCGGCATTCCTCGAGGGGGGCTGCCGTCAGCTTGTCGCCAGCACGCCGTGGCGCTTTCTCATCGGCTTTGCCACCGCGGTGTTTTGGTTCGCCTATTTCGGCTTTGCGGGGAGGGGGACCGATGACGCTCGCCCATGAACGCACCACCGAGTTCCTGGAAGGCAGCCGCCGCCAGCAGCGCACCATCGTCACCCCGGAAGGCGTGCCGGTAACGGTCGAGCTTGCCGATCACGGCGAGCGGCTGACCGCGTTCACCATCGACGTGGTCATCTGGTTTCTGCTCACGATTGCCGTCTACCTGCCGCTGTTCTTCGTCGCGCTTCGCAAGGACGCCGCGCTGATCGCCCTCTCGATCGTGCTGTTCATCGGGTTCGTGGTGAGGAATCTTTATTTTATCCATTTCGAGCTTGCCTGGCGCGGGGCGACGCCGGGCAAACGCATGGTCGGCCTGCGCGTGATCGACCGCCGCGGCGGCCCGCTGCTCCCGTCTGCCATCGTCGCGCGCAACCTCACGCGCGAGGTGGAAGCCTTCATACCGCTCGGGCTGCTGCTGTCGTGGAGCGGGACCCACCCGAACTGGGAGCAGTTGTTCATCGCGATTTGGCTGCTGTTCTTCGCCGCGCTGCCGTTCGTCAATCGGGATCGCATGCGCGGCGGCGACCTCATCGGCGGAACCATGGTGATCGCGCTGCCCAAGCGCGTGCTCTCGGGCGACCTTGTGGAACGAGAGGCCCAATACGTCTTCACCGAGCAGCAGCTGCGCGCTTATGGCGCCTTCGAACTGCAGGTGCTGGAAGAGCTGCTGCGCCGGCCGAAGTCCCTCGAAACGAGCAGCTTGCTCGCCGAGGTGCGGGACAAGATCTGTCACAAGATCGGCTGGACCGCGCCGCTGCCGCCCCAGGACACGGAAGTCTTCCTGCGCGAGTTCTACACCGCACAGCGCGCATTCCTCGAGCGCGAACAGCTGTTCGGCAAACCGCGCGCCGACAAATACGAGGCCGCCCAGCCTCACACGTGAGGCTGCGCGCCGGTCGCCGGCGCGGAAATGCGTTTAGTCGAACACCGAGGCGATCTGGTGGACGTCGACGCCTTCCTTGGCGACGCGCAGGTCGTGATAGGTGACGACCACGAAGATCGCATAGAAGGCGCCCCAGGCTCCGGTCCAGACCAAAGTGCCGAGCGTCACCAGGATCGAACTCCCGGTCAGCCCGAGCAGCGCCCCGATCACAAGGCTGACGATCAACGCGGCTACGAAAAGCAGCACAAGCATTCCGAAGATCTTCCAGCGATGGCCTTTGGTGAGTTCGCTGCTCCGCCCCATGCTGGAGAGCGGACCGAGGCGCTCGACCACGCAGGCCGGCGTCGCGACGAACCACATCACGGCCAGGATCACGCCGGGCACGAACAGCAGAAGGAAGCCAACCATGAGCCCGATCGACATGCAAATCGCGAGCCCGATGATCGCAAAGAAGCGATTGAGCCCTACGCGCAGGCAGTCGCCAAGGTTGACGGGCCGGCCACGCATGTCTTGGAAAGCACCGTACAGCACGATCGCTTGCGCGAGGGTGCCAAGCACCAGCGAGAGGAAAAGGCCGCCGAACAAGCGGCCGAACGACCCCGCCGTGGCCACATTCGTTTCATCGGCCCAAAGAAGCCGCGGCAGGCCGGCAACCAAGGTCACCACAAAGAACGTGAGGAAATTGCGCGAAAGCACCGCGGATGTCCGGCTGAAGACCTGACCCACGCGAAATTCGCCCGCCGCCGTCGGCGCAGCCGCAGAGATGTTTGCCATGGGAGCCCCTCGTGGCCTCGAACGGAGGCGATTGCGGCGACTCGCGCCGCGCTTGAGCCGGCGGAGAGGATGCCAGCGCGAGCGTGAACCGGCAAGCTAGTGTCCCGATTCCGAAGTTCGCCAAACCTTGCAGCACGACCGATGCGAACTTCGGAATCGAAGGACACTAGCAACTCTATGATTCTAGCGCCGCTT
>Ga0210408_10002724_pt1 | contig 16896 bp, 17 predicted proteins | sample IncBWH4MmetaG_FD_155471 | JGI IMG/M metagenome (GOLD analysis project Ga0210408, IMG submission 155471) | Forest soil microbial communities from Barre Woods Harvard Forest LTER site, Petersham, Massachusetts, United States - Inc-BW-H-4-M | ecosystem: Environmental > Terrestrial > Soil >...
TCTCCAGCTTGCAGCGATCATAAAGAAAATTGCCGCCGGTGGAGGACGCGATGATGACCGTGAGGTTTCCGCTCTTGCGATCAAGCGTGTAGTTCCAGCCGTCTTTCAAGTCACGCCACGTGATCTCGCCGGCGCTGATGCGGGCCGGATTGGAATCCACGGTGCTCTTGTCGTAGTCGATCCTGATTTGCCAGGTCGCGCCGCTGGCCGGATTGGTGCAGGTGATCGCGTGCTCGCCGTGCTGCGCCTGCGCCGGAGATGCCGCGCCGAGCGCCACCGCCCCGATGGCCGCGAGAATGACCCTTCTCATGCGCCGTGCTCGGCGGCGGCGAGTTGAGAAAACGGCGATCCGCCGGCACGCCGAAATTGGCCGCCTAATTTGTGTTCAACTGCCGTCCTTTTAATCATCCAGTTCCCCCGCTCCACCCCGTGTCGGGCCGAAAGTGTTTATTTATTCAAAGAGATACGAGTGGCATAGTTTTTGCGGTTTCTCCCGCGTCCGTTGTCCTACCGCATAACGCGAAGGGGGAGAAACCTTATGGCACTCGTACCGTCACCACAATGGCTCGATACGGGCAACAACGCCTGGCAGCTCGCGGCCGCAACGTTTGTCGGCCTGCAAAGCATTCCTGGTTTGACAATCCTCTACGGGGGCATCGTCAAGAAGAAGTGGGCGATCAACTCGGCCTTCATGGCGATATACGCCTTCGCCTCGGTGCTCGTCGTCTGGATTCTATTCGACTACAAGATGGCATTCGGCGAGCAATGGTTTCCATTCCTCGGTATGCCGGGCCCGGCGACATCGGCGGGCTACACAATCGGCCAAGCGGTAGTTCCTGCCGCGGCATCGGGCATGCCGCCGCTCACCTTCCCGATGGCGACGCTCATCTTCTTCCAGTTCGTGTTCGCAGCCATCACTGTCATCATTCTTGCAGGCGCCGTGCTCGGGCGCATGAATTTCACCGCGTGGATGATCTTCTGCCCGGTGTGGATGACCCTGGTCTACACCGTGGGAGCGTTCAGCATATGGGGCGGCGGCTGGCTCGCCGGCCTGGGCGTGGCGGACTTCTCCGGCGGTTACGTCATTCATCTCGCCGCCGGCACATCGGGTTTCGTCGCGGCGTGGATGGTCGGCCCGCGACTGCAACAAGATCGCGAGCATTTCCCGCCCAATAGCCTGCTCATCACGCTGGCCGGCGCCGGCATCCTGTGGCTGGGTTGGAACGGGTTCAACGGCGGCGATCCCTACTTCGCCAACGCGGACGCGGGCGCCGCGGTGCTCAACACCAATACCGCCACCGCGGTCGCCCTGCTGGTGTGGACGCTGCTGGACAAGATGACCTACGGCAAGCCGTCGGTGATCGGCGCCGTCAACGGCATGATCGCCGGCTTGGTGGCGATCACTCCCGGCGCCGGCTACGTGGATGGCTGGGGTGCCATCATCATCGGCGTGTGCGCCGGCATCATCCCGTGGCTCAGCATGAACAAGCTGCAGAAGACCAAGTTCATGATGAAGGTGGACGACACGCTCGCCGTGTTTTCCACCCATGGCGTTGCCGGCTTGACCGGCGGATTGCTGGTGGGGCTCGTCGCCAATCCGGACATGCTGCAATACATCGGCACCGACAAAGAGGCGCCCGGCATCAACGTGACCGGCCTGTTCTACGGCAACGCCCAGCAGCTCTTGCTGCAGGCGGAGGGTGCAGCCTTCATCATCGTGTACAACGTGATCCTCACCTTCATCATCCTGAAGGTCATCTCGTTCATCGTGCCGTTGCGCATGGACGAGGCGACGCTGAAGGTGGGCGACGACGCGGTGCACGGCGAGACCGCCTACGCCATCGGCACGGAAGGCGAGTAGCCGGTCTCGCCTGATCCCATGGCGAGGTAGACCGCCGTCCGATAGCTGCGCACCCGGCGGCGTGCAAGAATGAAGAGGCCCGGTCGCAAGACCGGGCCTTTCTTGCCTCCGGCAGGCTCTCGCGCTGGGTAACCGCGCAGCATCGGCCGGTTCTGGACCTGGATCTCCCCTAGCGGGAGGCCGGCGAATCCCTGTTCAAGAGACGAGGTGCGAGCGACGGGATAAATACCGCATAAAAAATAGGCACCCCAACATAAAAAATTGTGCACGGACAAGTGTTTGCTTCGTTAATTTTTTTGAGTGTTGCCCAAATGCACTAGTGCAAGCCACCGATGTGTAGGAATTTACAACAACCGGGGGACATACCAGCGCTTGTCGCAATACAGGGGGTACGCGATGAAGACGATCCTGCTTTCGAGCACCATGGCGTTGGCGCTTATGGCGACTCCGGTGCTCGCCGCCGACATGCCGGTCAAGGCGCCGAAAGCTCCTGCCGAGGCCGAGAGCCCGTGGGATTTCGCGTTCGGCGGCGCCTTGATGACCGACTATAACTTCCGCGGCATCACCCAGTCGGACCATCGACCGTCGGAAACGGTCTACTTCGAGCCGCGCTATAATGTGACCAAGACGCTGCAGCTCTACGTGGGCACCTCGGGCGAGGGCATCGACTTTCCCAATCACGCCGCGGGCGAAGTCGACTTCTACGGCGGCTTCCGGCCGACCTTCGACAAGCTCTCCCTCGATTTCGGCGCTTGGTACTACTACTACCCCGGCGGGATCACCTTCACCGGCCTGGGGCCGTCTCCGACGACCTGCACCAACGGCTTCTTCACGCCCACCGGCTTCTGCAACACGCTCAAGGGCAACGTGAGCTTCTGGGAGGTCTACGGAAAGGGCTCGTACGCGGTGAACGACTCGGTGACCGTCGGCGGCAATCTCTTCTATTCGCCGTCGTGGCTCAACTCGGGCGCCTCCGGCACCTACGCGTCCGGCACCTTCAAGCTCACCGCTCCGAGCAACATCCTGCCGAACGGGGTCGGCATGTATCTGTCAGGCGAACTCGGCCATTACTGGTTCGGGACGACCGATGCCTTCTACGGCACGCCGCTGTTCCCCAACGGCATCCAGTATCCGGATTACACGACCTGGAACCTCGGCATCGCCTTCACCTACAAGGTCTTCACTCTGGACCTGCGCTGGTACGATACCGACTTGTCGCAGGTGAACTGCAACGTGCTCACCGGCGACCATACCGCGACGTTCGGCGGGCTCAGTTCGGTCACCGCGACCAATCCGAGCGGCTTGGTGTCGAACTGGTGCGGGTCGGCCTTCATCGCGAAGTTCTCGGCTGACTTGACGCTCGGCTCGCTGAAGTGAGCGGCGGTTATCCGCCGGCGGGCGCCGGCTAAGTCTAGATCAAGCGGGATGGCTTTCTTCGGATCGCTATCCCGTTTGCATTTTTGCAGGGGCAAGATCGGCGTCGGGTCGCCTCGGCCAAGCGGGCTAGATCCGCCACTTGATTCGTGCAGAGGCGTGGATGGATGCAGCGCTTGCGCTGCTCGAGTTTGGGCTGCCGCAATGGAAACTGCGTTGCGTCACCTGCGAGGATGACGAACGGTTCTGCAGCCTCGGCAAACGGCGTCAGCACCCCACATGGCTCGATGATGTCGTAACCGACGGCCATCCAGTGCTGCCGTTGGCCTTACTGACTGCGTTTGTTGAGGCGTGCGCCGTCACGCCCTCTTGCGCGACCGAGGGTGGACGAACGGTATCGTCGGTTGAGCCATGGGCCCATAAGGCGGTTTGCTGCGACAATTTCTTCTGATTGGTGTTCGCTTCTAGACTTTATGCCTTTCCTACGGAAGAAAATGTGATTCGATCTCGAATTCATACAACCATGTTCCATATACTCGGTCCAGGAGGCAGCACGTATTTGTTGAAACTTCTGCTGTCTGATTGGCTCCGATACCACCATGCGCAATCAAATCCAAAACTGGCTGGCCGGAGACTGGCTTGTCCTCGGCACGCAGGTTCAGCATCGGGTGGTCGTGCTAGCGGCCATCGCCGTGGTGGCCTTTCTCGTCGCTTGGTTCGAACGCCCGAAGCGCGTGTCGGGCCGGTCTTCGCCGGGGTCGTATGCCGCTTGACAATGCGATGATATCAAACCCTGCACGCGTGCGCTTTTCCCCATATTAAGCAGGGCTCAGCGTCACACCCGGCGCACCGGGTCGCGGCGATCCCACACGCGAGCGGAGGTACGGCAGACGCGAGATCGGGATACTAGCGCTGCGCGGAAATCGGCGCATGCTTGGCGCGCCATTTCGGGCCAGGCCCGCGCATGTAATGTGCCTCCGGCCGATAGGGCCGCGGGTGCTTGGGTAGCAGGGCGCGCCAGGCGCCAATCGCCGCCGCCCAAACCTTCGCTAACCGCTCGCTCATGGAGTTCTCCCGCTTTGCACGGGAAAACTAGCCATCGGTGGATATAAATGCGAGGCGAGAACCGGCCGGCGGACATAAGGAAAAAATATATACAACGGCTTCGGTATGACGAATTAACTGACTTGCAGATCAATATTCTTTTCTTATTCCGGCGCCTTGCGTTTTCTCTCGAAAACATATGAGCGAATCCGCAAATTCCGGCCGCTTGAATCGTCGGATCAACAGATGCCGCTCGCTTTCCACATGCCGCCGCTGGCGGCGTTTTCAACCGAATCGCCCCGGCAAGGCCGCGCAGGAGCTGCCATCCGGCAAGCGGCGCCTGCAGCCTTGGCCGGGGCGAAACAGGTCGCTCACGCGATCCTTGTGCTCGGCATCTTCGCCCTGATGCTCGTCGCGGCCGTGGCGATGGGTCTGCTGATCTGGGTCCCTCATTTCCATGTCAACTGGTGAGCAGGCGCGGCGTCGCCGTTCAAATGAAAGGAAGATAACATGCGCCACACTGAACCTCCTTCGGCGAGTGTTTGTTCGAAGGCTTCGTTATTGCTTATCGGCCGCGACCGCGCGGGCCACTGGGTGGTGCGGGATCTGCAAGGTCTGCGTGGCGGGCTGTTCGTTGGCCGCACCGAAGCGCTCAAATACGCGCTGTTCGAGAACGGCAACCGGCCGCAGGCAGTAGTCATGGTGCCGGGTGTTCTCGAGCTCGACTTGCGCGCGACACCGATGCCGAATGCGCCTGCGCTCGCGGCATAGGGGGATAGGTGGGGGGCCGTATTGCGCCGATTGAGATTCGGCGCAATACGCGGCCATCAGCCCTCGGCGCATGCAGCGGGCGACTCGTGTGTGCCTTCGCGTCGGCACCATCTCCGCTTCCTGCCGTCCAGGGGAAACGCGCCCGGGTCCGCGCATAGTCGATCGGTAAGATATCCGCTCGCTTCCATAATCAGAGAATAGTTTTTCGCCGATAGGCCGGGTGAGCGCGGTTCCCGGGACCAGATCGCATATGAGTTTCTGTCGCGCTGGCTCTGCAAATTGCGCTGTGGCTCTTTTGTCACGGTCAAACAAAATCGAATGGCGGCCATACATAAGACCGCATTTGTCCCGGCGATTTGCGATTCGCACTGTTTCCACAGCTGTGGCTTCTAGGCAACGCAGGGAACTCGCTCGACATTCAAGCAAATTCGATAGGGAAGCGGTCACACCGGAGCCACGTCGAGTATTTTGTTATGAAATAACTATGCCTGTTTTTCAAAATTCATATGGATAATTTAGCGCGATACGCGTGACGATCACCTTGCCGGAATGGGGATATGAGCGAACCCGGGGGGGCTCGTCATGCGGAAGACTCTGGCAGTAAGTGTTGCGCTCGTCGCCTTGATGGCGGCTGGCTCGGCTAATGGCGCACCGGCCGGCGGCGCGGTGTGCGATCCGTACAAGAACTACAGCTGTCTCGACTCCTATCTGGGCGAGGACTTCTGGACCCGCCTCGTCAATTACTACCGGCTTGAATGGGGCAAGGACTCGGCGCCCTCGGACCCGAAGGCGCCGCCCTCCCGTCGCGACGGCTGGCCCACCACGCCCCAGACGACGCCGCCGATGCCGTTCACGGAATGGCCCTACGGCGGCACGACCACCATCGGGGTGACACGGCCGAACTCGGTCGACAGCCCGCTCATGAACGCGCTCGGCAATACCAAGCTCGGCCAGGCGATGAGCGACGCCCACGTCCAGGTCTACGGCTGGATCAACGTCGGCGGCAACATCAGCAGCAATACGGTCAAGCCGGGTGGCAACTGGCCGATTTCCTACATGTACACGCCCGATACCATCCAGCTCGACCAGGCCGTGCTCTATATCGAGCGGCTGCCCGACACGGTGCAGAAGGACCACATCGACTGGGGCTTCCGCATCTCGGGGATCTACGGCGAGAACTACCGTTACACCACGGCCTACGGCGTCGCGAGCTATCAGCTGCTCGGGCACAATCTCAATAACGGCTACGACTTCCCGATGGTCTATGGCGAGCTCTTCATGCCGCAGTTCGCCGACGGCCTGCTGCTTCGCGTCGGCCGCTTCATCTCGCTGCCGGACATCGAGGCGCAGCTCGCCCCGAACAACTACATGTACTCGCACTCGATGACTTATACTTTCGACAACTACACCAACACCGGCATCCAGAGCACGCTCGCGCTCAACAAGAACCTATTCGTGCAGCTCGGCCTAACGGTTGGAACGGAAGCGCCGCCGTGGCACTGGGGACAGAGAATTCCCAATCCGTTCCCCAATCCGCTTTATCCCGAGGCTACGGTGGCCAAGGATCCGGGCTCGGTGCCGTCGATCACCGGCTGCGTGCGTTACCAGACCGACAGCGGCAACGACAATCTCTATCTTTGCGCCGACGCCATCAACGCCGGCCAGTGGGGCTACAATAACCTGCAGTGGTTCGGCGGGACCTATTATCACAAGTTCGATGAGCATTGGCACATCGCCTTCGAGAGCTACATGCTCTATCAGAAGGACGTGATCAACCTGAACAACCCGGCCGCGCTCAACATCATCGCCAATGGCGGCACGCCCTTCTCCAACCCGTACAGCGGGATCGTGTTCAATGCTCCGAACGGCGCGCAGTGCGGCAATCCCAACGTGCTGTCGTGCACGGCGGAAGTGCAGACGGCGGTGACCTACCTCAATTATCGCCCCAACGCGTTGAACAATTTCTCGCTTCGCCTCGAGTACTACAATGACATGGAGGGTCAGCGAACCGGCACGAAGTCGCGTTATTTCGACATCGCGTGGGGCCTTCAGCACTGGCTTTCGCCGCAGGTCGAGCTGCGTCCGGAGGTCGCTTATTACAGGTCGATCGACGCGCCCGCCTTCAACGGCAACTTCAACGCGCTCCCGGTGGCAATCGCCCCGACCAAGAGCTACTCGTATCTAGGCGCCGCGGATATCATCTGGCACTTTTGAGTCACGCTCCACTGTGCTGACGATAGCGGTCCCGGGCGGTTACCCCGCCCGGGACATGGTTTTTGGCGCTGCCGATTGCGCGTAAAAACCGAGCACACAGCGCAAATTCGAAAGGCACAGGCGCCGTCTTGCGATGCCCCTCCGGGCGAGCGGCGAGGAAGGGGCCATTCTGGATGGCAAAAATATACGCGGCGGCTATGTCGAGAGGCGGAAGTATCTATCAGTTGTATATGGCGGGCGGCATAGTTTCTGCTTAACAAACCGAGGAATGGAATGGACCACCTTCAGAGCCGGCCTCTCGGTCGCGCCGCGGAAATGGGGCCGCCGCGCTTCTGCTGCGCGGCTCTATCCAATTCCCGCCGCGGTGGGTTTGGTCGCCGCCACGACGGGCGCGCTGATCGTGCTGCACGGGGTGCTGCCGATCGATCACGTGACGCTGGTGTATCTCGTGCCGGTGATGCTTTGCGCGGCACAATGGGGGCTCATGCCGGCGCTCGCTGCCACGATTGCTGCCGTAACGGCAGCGGACTTTTTCTTCTATCCGCCGCTCTACACGTTCAACGTCGATGATCCGCGTGACATCATCGATTTGATCCTGTTCTCGTGCGTCGCGGTCGTGACCAGCGAACTGGCGGCGCGCCTGCGCCGCGCGGCCGACGCGGCGATCTCCCACGAGTCGGAAGTTCGCGATCTCTACGCGTTCTCGCGACGCCTTGCCGGCTGCACGCAGCCCGCGGACATCTACGCGGCGATCGGTGACTACCTGTCCAGCACGCTGAGAACGCGGGCCGTCCACATTGCCAACGCCGAGACATTGACGCGGCAACGGGATGAGCCGCTCGGCCTCCCGAATGCAATCGGAGCGGCGGCAACCGAGCTATTCGCATCGAGCAGTCTGGAAGCGCGGATGGTCGCAGAGCCGCGCAGCCGGCACACCTGGGTGGTGCGGTCGGTATCTTCGGAAACATTTGATTTTGGGTTGATCGCCGTGGACCTCGGACTTGAGACCCGTGGTGGCGTCGACGCGATCAAGCGGCGCATCGATGGCATCCTCGCCGACGCCGCGACCACCTTGGCGCGGCTCGACGTGGCACGCCTGATTGACGAAGCGGGCCAGCGCGCGCAGACCGATTTGCTGCGCAAGGCCCTGCTGGGCGCAGTATCGCACGACCTGCGCACGCCGCTCGCCTCCATTGTCGGCGCGAGTACGATCTTGGTGGATGCGCCGTCCCTCCGGCAGGATCCCCGCCTGCGAGCGTTGGTCGAGGTCCTGCATGAGGAGGCTGGGCGCCTCAACGACGACATTCAGAATCTTCTTGATGCCGTTCGCATCACCAATGACAACGTCCGCGCGCGGGCGGAATGGGTGGACCTCACCGACGTCGTCAATGCTGCGATCGAGCGGCGCCGCGCGCGCTTCGTCGGTCGTCCTATCGAGGTGAATTTGGCGGCAAACCTGCCGCTCGTGAAAGTCGAGGCGCGTCTGATCGAACAGGCGCTCGGGCACATCCTTGAGAACGCGGCGAAGTATTCCCCGCCGGGATCGACTATCGCGGTGCGCGCGGTCGCGGAGGCGGAACGCCTCATGCTCTCGGTGCGCGACGAGGGGATCGGCCTCACCCGGGAGGAAATCGAGCACGTGTGGGAGCGCTCGTTCCGGGGCGCGCGGCATCCCGACGTGGGAGGCACCGGGCTCGGGCTGTGGATCGCCCGCGCCTTCGTGGTGGCAAACGGCGGCACGGTTGTAGCAGAGAGCGCAGGACCGCGCCGCGGCACGACGATTTCGATTGGCCTGCCGGTTATGGCCTACTCCGTCGAAGAGGCCGAGGAGGCCTGCGATGCCTAGGTCGTCGCCTATTGCCCTCGTCATCGACGATGAACAGCAGATCCGGCGTTTCTTGCGCGCCGGTTTCGAGATCGACGGGTTCACTGTCCTGGAAGCCGAAACCGGCGGGGACGGCCTTAAGGCAGCGACGTTCAGGTCGCCCTACCTGATCCTGCTCGATCTCGGCCTTCCCGACATGGACGGCGGCGAATTACTCGAGCGCTTGCGGGCGTGGTCGGATGTCCCGGTCATCGTGCTCTCGGTACGCGCCGACGAAAGCGAGAAGGTGCGGCTGCTCGAACTCGGCGCCGACGATTACGTGGTCAAACCGTTCGGGATGGGGGAGTTGCTGGCTCGCGCCCATGCCGCCATGCGCCGTTTTGTGCGGTCTCGGTCGGAAATCCAATCGTGCGCGCGGGGCCGTTGTCGATTGATCTCGTCAATCGCCATGTCAGCCTCAACGGCAAGCGGATCAGCCTGACGCGCAAGGAGTATCGGCTGATCCAGGTTCTCGGGCAGCACGCCGGTAATGTCGTGACTCATCAGCAGTTGCTCAAGGAAATCTGGGGTGCCGGCCACGTCCATTTCACCCAGTACCTGCGGATTTTGGTGCGTAAGTTGCGCCATAAGATCGAAGCCAACCCGGCGAGCCCCGCTATTGTCCTGACCGAACTGGGCGTCGGATATCGGCTCGCGCAGCCCGAGCCGGCGGCGGCATCGCCCGTCCACGGGCTCGATGCGGCGTGCGCCTAAGCGCGGGACGACCTACGAGCCGATTAAGTGCCTAAAATGGGCTCGCCGCGGCACTATGCCTCGCGAAAGCGGGCAACGATGAGTTATTCGTTCGATTTCACCCCGCGCGCCTGGGGGCCTTATCAATACCTCGCGACGACTGGGCCGAACCAATCGAATTTCCAGTTGAGCCGGGCCATCAGTTCCGCGGTGGACAGCCGCACGCTTGTCGTGGACGAAGCAAGCGTGAACGGGCCGGGCGGCACACCGGCGGCCGCGATCGAGCCGGTGTTGAAGTTCTTGCTGTCGTAAAGCGTGTAGCGTCCCTCGATGCCGACGATCAGGTTGTTGGTGAGGGCGAGTTCTAGGCCCGCGCCCGCGGTCCAGCCCATGAGCGTTTGCTGGTCCGACGCGGCGCTGCCTGGGATGCCGACCCCGCCGGCGCTGACCGGAACGAAGTTCGCCGCCACGGTCATATCGCTCCAGGCAACGCCGCCGGTCGCATAGATCAGCGTGCGATCCGAGGAATAGCCCGCACGGGCGCGCACGGACGATTGCCAGCGACTCGTGAATGTGAGCTGATCACCCGGGACTACGAAGCCCACGTCCGCCGATTGGCGGAAGCGCTGCCAATCGCCGTCAGCCTCGATACCGAACACCCCGTAACCGATCTGATAGTCGCAGCCCACTTGGCCGCCGCCGATGCCCGTGCCCGTGGGGTTCTGAACGTTATCGAACGTGAACGCGCTCGGCACGCTCGGCCCGCCGGGTCCGGTGGCCGACGGAAAATATTCGGCGCCCCTGGCGTAGCCCCATTTGCCGCCCGCGTTCACGCCGATGTGGCAGCCGGTCCAGCTGAAGGCCGGCACCGGCGCGGGCGCGGCCTTCACCGGGAGATCGGCAGCGCCGGCCGACGCGGCACATGCCAGAACCGCAGCGGTGGCCAGAACAAGCCTTTTCATGACAGCCCCCATCATCAGATTCTCTCGACCCCAGCATCGATAAGATAGCAGAGCGCGGCATCACACGCCGTGATATTTCAGCAACAAACAGGCGAACATCGCTGTTAAGCAGAGGACTTCCAGCCATAGCTTTTGCGTAGCTGGGCCAAACTCTTCATCATGCAGTGGCGACGTTATCATGCAGTGGCGACGTTCCAAAAAGATATGGGCCGCCCAGCAAAGGAGCGGCCCACGCTGATCCCCGTGGGAGGTACGGGGCAAATCCGGTTATCAATACTTCGCGACCACCGGGCGGCCCCAGTCGAACAGCCACGCGAGCCCTACCGTGACCTGATCCGCCCTCGGCTTGATGGTCCAGGTGTCCGCCGGAACGGGCACGCCGGTCAGACCGTTGGTCGGCGTCGCCGTCTGGCTGTTGAATTCGTAGTGCCGATATTCGATGTTGAGCAGCACGTGGGGCATGGCGAACCAGTCGAAGCCGCCGCCGACGTAGGCGCCGTTGTGCGTCGTCCGCGCCGTTTCGAACTGCCCGTTCGGCAGATTGAAGAAATTGTCGACGCGGGTCGTCGCGTAACCGCCGGTCACGTACGGCATCAAGCGCCAATAGACGAAACCGGCGCGGCCGCCGGCGCTCAAGATGTTATTGGCGAACTGGCCGGTCATGTTGAGGCCCACTTGATCGACGCCGCTGTTGTTGCCGATGAGCCCGGTGTACTGGCCCTCGACACCGAGCACGAAGCTGTTGAACTGATACTGCGCGCCCGCCTTGGCATAAGCGATGGCGACCGCCTGGGTGACGTTCCATGCGCTCGGCGGCGGATTGACGAAGCTACCGTCGTAGTTCTCCCAGACGTAGCCGATGCCGCCGCCGGCGTAGAAACCGGTGAAGTTGTAGACCTCGGGCGCCGGCGCCGGTGCGGCCTTGACCGGAAGATCCGCCGCGGATGCCGCGCCGATTGCAGACGCCAGGAACGCGGCTGTGAGAACAAGGTTTTTCATCGAAGCCCCCTTCAGATTTCTCGAGTCCCCGGCAATTCGTGATCAGTATCTCGCCACGACCGGGCCGCCGAACTTGTAGGCAACGCCGATCAAGGCCGTTTGCGTCGTGAGCTTGGTGTCGAATGAGAAGGCGTCGCCGTTGACGACGCTGCCGTTGAATCCCCCGAACAGCGTGGAGCTGAAGGTTCCATAGTTGGCGAAACGGTACTCGGCGCGCGCCAGCCAATTCGGCGTGACCATCACCTCCATGCCGCCGCCAGCGGTCCAGCCGACGCGCGTCGTCGATATGGTCTGGGTGGTGCCCAGGAACGGACCGAAGCCCGCGCACCAACCGACCGGGAAAGCCGTGCCGCACGTAGCGCTCGATTCGACGTGGATCCAGGACGCGCCCGCCGTCCCATACAGCAGCACGTTCCCGGTCACGATCCAGCCCAGGCGGCCACGCACGCCGGCGTCCCAGGTGGTCCTGATTCGCGCCGTGTCGAGGCCGGGGCTGCCGGGGACGCCCGGATCTTCGGCGCCAGGAATGCCCTTCACGAAGGCGCTGCTGTCGACCCAGGCGCCATCGACTTCCGCGCCCAACAGCATGTTCTGGTATTGCCAATTGTAGCCGGCATACCCGCCCCAGCGCGCTCCATTCGAATTGAGCGGAACGGAGTTCTGAAAGTTCAACCGGTTAGGCAACGCGGTTGGACAGGCGGCGACTCCGGGCAGCAGACACGTGGTCGTCCAATCCGCATCAGAGAGACGAGTGCCCCAAGAGGCGCCAACGTAGAAGCCGGTCCAGTCATAGATCGGCACCGGCGTGGGCGCTTTGAGCGCCATGTCGGCCGCGCCTGCCGATCCGATCGCCGCCAGCGACACAAGCGCAGCGGCCGCCACAACAGCCTTCTTCATGATGGCCCCCCATCAGGCTCATTCAACCGTCCGGCCGAAATAAGATAGCAGAGCGTGATCGCCGGGACCGTCTCATTTCAGCAACACGCGTGCGAGCAACGATGTTAAGGAAGGGCGCGAAAGGCATAACTTTTCCGTAGTTTGCAAACCGCCGCCCCGGTCTGCGCTTCGCAACCGGCTGCCGCTAATACAGCTCTATTCTTCTATTTCGCGTTGGCATTTATCTGAAGGTCACGAAACCAAAACGTCTGTGATTACGACGCGGACTTATTGCTGGTCGCCGCCGCCGACGAGGCCGGCGATCTTCCAGCCGCTCGCGTCCTTGCTGTAGCAGACCTGGTCGGACGCGAGCGCGCCGATGGTGCCGGCGGCGACGTAGCCGACCTTGCCGCTGGGCGTGACGACCTTCATCCATTCGGCGCTCGTGCCTTCGACCGCGTGCAGCGGCGACTCGTCGATGGTCACGCGCACGAGGGCGGGCCCGAGCTTGTCGATCACCGGTGCGTCGGCCTTCGGCTCGGCGCGCACCTCGACGCCCGCCGTATAGGGAAAACCCCATTCGGCAGGATCGGTCTTGGTCTGCCGAGCCAGCGCCTCGAACGCGTTACCGTCGAGTTCGGGCACCGCCGGCGCGCAAGCGACGCCTTTCTTTTGCGGGTCGGGCGCGGCATGCGGATCGGACGCCGCCTGGGCGAGTGCCTCCCAGCCCGGACTGTCAGGGTCCTCGAGATTGAACGCGCCAACCAGATTGTCGATGCTCGATTTCTTCGAGTCGGCACCTTGACCGTCGTCCCGCTCCCAGAAAAAGCCCTTGGGCACGACCATGCGCGCAAGCGCGGCGCGGTCCTTGCGCTGGGCGACGGCGACGAGCTGCTTACGGAACGCTTCGAGCGTAGGGTCGGTGACGAGCGGCGCGACCTTGACTGGGACCGGCTTGTAAGGTCCGGGCGGCGAAGCCTGCTGCGCGAAAGCCGGCCCCGCGAGCGCACAAGCGAGCAGCGCGCTCGCAACAAGACGGATACTCCGCATATCAAATCTCCCGAAATGGGGGCGGTAGCAGGCGCGTGGCTCATTCGGCAATCGCGACCGCGGCCGGGTGCCAGTCCATCGTGATGTGGCCGGGCTGGCTCGCTACGCGCTTGAGCCACGCGCGGATCGCGGGAAAGCCGGTCAAGTCGAAATCGCTCTCATGGGCCACGTGCGTATAGGCGTAAAGCGCGATGTCCGCGATGGTGTAGCGGCTCGCGGCGAAAAAGCGATGGCGCTCGAGGTGTTTTTCCATGACGCCGAGCGCTTGGTAGCCGCGCTCCATCCAATCTTCGAGTGCGTGCTGCTGCAGTTCCCGGCCGCCCTTGACCATGGTGAGCCAGAAGCGCGCCGAGCCGAGATTGGGTTCGAGGCTGTGCTGCTCGAAGAACATCCATTGCATCGCCTCGGCGCGATCGACGCGGTCCTCGGGCGCAAGCGGAGAGCCGCCGGCGACGTACCACAGGATGGCGTTGGATTCGGCGAGGTAACGGCGCGGCGCGACTTCGAGCAGCGGCACGTGGCCGCTCGGGTTCTTGGCGAGGAACTCCGGGGTGCGCGTCTCCCCCTTGAGGATGTCGACTTCCACCAGACGATACGGGATGCCCAGCTTGGCAAACGCGAGCCGCACTTTGTAGCAGTTGCCGGAGCGCTGCATCGAATAGAGCGTATACATTCCCGTCCTCGCCGGCGGATCGTTGTATTCCCCTCCGTCTTTCATTGAAACGCAAATGGCGGCCATTGCAAGGCCGCCACCGTCCGTCGCGCGACAAATTCGCTCTTATTTCATGATGCAGTGCACGCGGATGACAAAATTTTCCCGATCAGCCCTGCCGCGACAGAATGATCCTTCCGATCACTCCGCCGCAACGCGATGCGCGCGGGCATACTCGCGCAATGCGTCGTCGGGCACCGGCTCGATCGGCGTGAAGTCGCGATGGGCGATCCATTCCGGCCGGGTGAATTTGGTGATGTGGTTCGAGACCGCGCACAGGGTCAGATACACGATCTTGCGTGGATACGGCGTGATGTTGGGCGGCGAGGCATGGACGATGTTGCCGTGGAACATGAGCAGCGATCCCGGCTTGCCGGTGGGCGCCACGATGCCGCCTTCGGCCGCGAGTCGCGTCACCGTCTCCTTGTCGAGGGTCCACAGCGGATAGGAAGTGGTGAGCTTGTCATGCCCGGCGGCGAGCGTGCCGTGTTTGTGACTTTTCGGGATGATCATCAACGGGCCGTTGATCGGCATCACCTCGTCGAGGAACACGGCAATGTTCATTGCCCGTGGTTCCGGCATGCCGTCGTCGCGCGCCCAGGTGCCGTAGTCCTGGTGCCATTGCCACACGTCGCCTTCGAACGCCGCCTTGGCGTTGATCTTGAACTGATGCACGTAGACGCCTTCGCCGAACAGCTGCTGCAGCGGGTCGACCAATCGCGGGTGATTGGCGAGCAGGCGGAACACTTCGCTGTAGGTGTGGGAGGCGAAGGCCGTGCGCGGCGCGCCCGACTTCTCGCGCCAGATTTCCTGGCGCTCGGTCTTGAGGATGTTCTCCGCCTCCGCGCGCAGCAGCGCCATCTCTTCCTCGGCGAAACACTCGGGGAAGAACAGATAACCTTGCGTGTCGAAGTCGGCGAGTTGCTTGGGCGTGAGCTGCATGTCTCTCCTCCCGGGCAGCGAGAGCATAGGTTGGCGAATCGTACGGGCGAAGCCGGCGGAATTCAATACGAAAGGGCGCGCCGCAAGGCCGCTGCGGTCACAAAGTCGAAGCAACGGGATCCGACACGTTATCGCGGAACGCCGCACGCAGCGCCAGCGCGAACACCGCGAGCACCGCCGGAATCGCGAGCGGGATGAGGGCCGTCCCGGCAACCGACCGCGCGAGCAAGGGAACGATCCATAACGCCGCAAGCGCGGTTTTCTCGTAAGTGCCGAAGCCGCGGGCCACGGCATGGACGGCCAGGAAGGCGATCGCGGGCGCGAGCACCATCAGGTCGTAATCGTAGCCAAACGGCGTGCCGAGCAGCATCGCGAGGCATAGCGCCGCGGCCTTAAGCGCGAACGGAGCCGCGCCGTGCCACAGCCATATCAAGGCGCCGCCGACGCCAAGGGTGAGTGCGCCCTGGACCGCGTAGGCCAGCGCGACCGGCCCGCCCCACAGGCGGACCCAGGCGAAGGCGCTCTGCAATTTGTTCCAGCCGACGGTGCCGGATTCGAGCAACACCGTGCGGCTGAATTCGGTCGACGCGAAGAAGGCGTGCCACACTTCGGGCCCGAACGCCGCGAGCGTCGCCAGCACGAGCAACGCAACCGTGACAGCCGCCCCTACGACGGTGCGCCAACAGCCGCCGGCAACGAGCGCCAGCGGGATCATCGGCCCGAACTGCGGCTTGTAGGCGAGCAGGCCGAACAGCGCACCGGCGACGATCGGCCGCGTTTCGATGAAGGCGAGCGCGCCGGCGATGAGCGCGGCGCTGAGTAGACCATTCTGGCCGTGGCCGAGATTGAGGAACACTGCCGGGAAGGCGAGGGCGAGGAGAAGCCACAGGCGGTCCTCGCCAAGGCGGGCGCGGTCTTGCGCTGCCGCGGTTCGCAGCACCGCGGCCATCGCCAACAAATAAAACAGAAGGCTCACGCCCTGCCATAGCGCGAGCGCCCAAACATAAGGCAGGCGCGCGAGCGCGGCGGCGATCAGCAAAAAGAATGGCGGATAAGTGAAGCTATAGAACTCGGCGTCGGCGCCGAAAATCGCCTTCTCGCCCGCGTGCTGGCGGATCGGATCGTAAGGCGCGGCAGGGTCGCCGGCGTTCGCGTAGATGCCGGCGGCGTAAAAGCTGGAAAAATCCGTGCCGAGCGGGCGATTGAGGTAGTCGACGAGACCGTGCGCGGTGATCAGCAGGAAGGCGAGCCCGCCAGCGGCCGCGATCAGCACCGCGGCGCCCCATAACCGCATTCGCGCGCGGGTGAGCCATGCGCCGGTGCGCACGGGGTCGAGCAGCTTGGCGGAGAGGGTCGCGCCCACGGCAAATGTCCTTAATTCTTGTCTAGCAGCGGCGGATTAAGGGACGGTTGCGACCGATCACGCGCACGCGTGCGAGGCATCACAATTGATCATAGGAGCAGGGGACCGGCGGGCCTTGCCGCGAGCGGCGCTTGGCAGTACCAGGGACGCGCGCCCGGCCTTTACAAATGT